>JFJP01040119.1_pt1 | contig 12132 bp, 12 predicted proteins | sample 431651 | NCBI WGS metagenome assembly JFJP01 (sample SAMN02602958, study PRJNA72255) | Microbial mat metagenome, whole genome shotgun sequencing project. | biome: fresh water; feature: sink hole; material: water; isolation source: purple microbial (photo- and chemosynthetic) mats found in... | reverse complement strand
CTCATTCCCCTTGCAAACATCATAACAAAACCTGTCATTATGCTTCTCCATGCCAGAGGGAGCGAAATTGTGAAGAAGACACGCGACCGGCTTGCACCAAGATTAAGGGCTGCCTTTTCCAGTCTCTCAGGTACTGCAGCAAAACCGTCACGGGCAGAGTTTATCAGAAATGGCAAACTAACAAATGCCATCGCAATCGCTATACCTGCAGGATTATTTACAAGACTTAATCCAAGTGCAGAGGCAGCTTTTCCAAGTATGCCATCTCTTGAGATAAAACCAAGACGGAAATGATTTGCGGGCAAGCAGCCACGAGAAAGGAACCGCTGCCAGTGCAAACAAAAATGTTGCTGAAAATGAAACCCATACTGTGAGCCATATACTGGCCTGTACATCTTTATCGGCAGCTGTCTCAAAAAACTCACCCGCTCCGGTATGGAAAAACATACCCAGCAGGGGCGCAACAAGAAAAAGCAAAACCAGCGAAGAGAGTATAAGCAGTATCCAGTTGAATGGGCCGTACCTGTTCATAAATGGATTAATTCATTTTAATATCTTTCAGATAACTCTGAAATTGTTCGGGAAGCTTATCATATTGCTCTGAGGAAAACGGAATGATAGGCTCCTGCCCGTTATTCCTGAAAATCGCAATTCCTTCATTACTAAGTATGAAACTTACAAATTTCAGTGCCTCATCCTTATTTACAGCAACTTCCGGAATAGTAAGACTATAATTAATATAATCACCTTTTACAGTCATTTTTGAACCGGGTGCACTCCCCGCAACATCTAAAGCGACAGTTTTATATAACTCATTCATAGATGGATTGGAAAGGTTTATTTCATCGGGAAGTTCAATATATTTCAATCCATGCTGTTTGGCAACTGATTTATATTGAAACATATAGTCAATAGCATTAGATTCGATTAATGCAATCAGGTCAACCTCTTTTGGCCTGATAAAATCCCTGTTTTTTGAAACCATTTTTTCTGTTAGTCCGGGATAGTTATAAAACTTTTCAGCCAGTTTAAATGAAAGAACAGTTCTGTACCCGCATGGATCAAAATCTGGTTCTGCCCGTGCATATATTACATCTTCTTTTGATAGAATTTCAATCCAGTTATCTGGATTTACCTCTGAAGAATATTTCGATTTTTCGTTGTAGGCGATTACTATCTCATTAGTTGCAAACCTGATACTCCAGCTTGCATACTCAGGTATAAGAAGTTCATTTATAACAAAATAGTCGGCAGAAGCCATAATGTCGCATGGCTTCTTAAGCTCAGTGATTTTTCTTGCACATACCAGGCTCCCTGCAGGTTCAAGAAGTATTTTGATGCCGGGATTTTTCTTTTCATACTCATCCTTCAACTGCTTGAACGGGACTGACAGGCTACCTGCATGAAAGATTATAATTTCACCGGATTTTCCTGAATCTGCATTTCCGCATGCTGTTAATAAAATAACAGTAATGAAAGAAGACAGTAAGACATTTTTCATTCTTTGCCGGCGATTTTATTTATCCTTTTAAAAAAGTTTTTTACGGTATCATGTACATTTTCTTCAAGTTCTGCTTTAAGATCAATATAAGCGTTTGTAAGCTCAAGCCCCTCACTAGTCAGGTCAGTTTTCCCGCCGTCTTTTCCTCCCCTGTGCTTGCCAACAAGCTGAAATCCTAAAACATTTTCTATTTCACGCAGTAATCCCCATGCTTTTCTGTAGCTGATGCCCATATTACGGGATGCAGCTACAATAGATTGCTCTTTCTTTATTTCTGTAAGAAGGGTAAAACCTTCCTCGTTAATAATTGTATCATCCTCTTTTGTAACAAGCTGAATCTGCTGTTTCAGGAAGATGTCGTAATACTTTGAACCTTTGGGACCTGCCATATTTAAAAGATAAAAGATAAAAGTAAAAAGACAAAAGTAGGGACATACCACGGTTTGTCCATTTGGCATAATTAAAATATAATGCAAATGTAAAACTTTTGCATATCGGTATGGCTTTAATATGAAGAATAATTTTTGTAAAACCCCGGAGGGCGTCAAAAAGGTCTTTTTTATTGATGGTCCCTGACGACCTCTATCACCTCCGGAAAATCCATTCCTATTTTCTTGAGATGTGCAATTGTAGGGACCCCGTTGTTATTCCATCCCCTTCGTCTGTATACTGCATCTCTAAGCCTTTCGTACTGATCTTCACGGTATTTACGAAGCACTTTCATTTTATCTTCAGTCGTTTTACCTGCAGTATTAAATCCTACCTGCTCCTGCAACTGCTTATCGTAACGTTCGGCACGTGACTCATACTCTTCCTTTGTTACAGGTCCTGCGGCACGGTAAGGCTGATTATCGTTCACCCGTTTTCCGTACCCCCGGCGAAGGTTAAACACTCTCTGGAAATTATACACTCGTTCCGAATCTTCAATCATCCGGTACTTATCAAATTCCCTGCCTGTAACTGCTTTATATATTGTTACATAATTATCTACATGTTCCGGTACTTTAGCCGGTTCATCACTCTGAGCATTACTTTCAGGTTCAACGTCATTCCACGGTAGTTTACAGAGCCCTACAAGACCAAACCATGTGCGGAACATAGGGAAATAATGCAGAGCTTCTGCCTTATTTTCAAATGTAGGAATCTGATTATTAACCATATCCATAAATATCAGCCAGGCTTCATCGTGCTGCGGACCTTTGTTTGTAAGAGCGAAGCCACCCTGCTGAGCCAGCGATTCTTTCGGCATATACTGTGAGTATTCCAGTCCCTTGTTCTCCATGCCGATATCATTCAGGAAAGAAGCATCGCCCCAGCCATTCTTAATGAACAGTTCTTTCATTTTTCTTACACCTGTTCCTGCTGTCTTCCCAAAACCTTCGCCGCGTGCAAGCTGGTGAAGCATCTCAAGTGCAGCCTCTGAATTACCGAAGTTAAGTTCGAGCCCGCCGGTTCTCTCTTTATTAAGAATGCCGTTCTGATAACATTCCATAATAAAAGCAGTAAGGGTACTCCAGGTAATTGTGCAGATTCCGTAGGTGTCGCAATAAAAATTAGTCTCAATAATATGCCCTGGGTCAAAAATTCCACAATTAGCTCCCAGACCTGCTGCATTCTCATATTCAGGTCCATCGACAATAACTGTTTTACCTTTATAAGGACCTGTCTTAACAATATAATCATCAATACCTTTTGTACATGACATATTGCATCCTATCCAGCAGCCATCAGGTACTCCCTGAGTAAAGTGTTTCTTCCACACAGATGAGTCTATCTTAAATGCATCAGGATGACTGCCAAATTTATAATTCATAACAGGCAGCAGATCGTGATCGTTCATTATCTCCATAAGGTGAGCTGTTCCTGTCTGCCTCATCTGGCACTGCTTATCGTCAAGTTCGCGCATCTCCCTGTTGAACCTTTTGCCTCTTTCCATAATTGAATCGAGGTCAACAACATTATTAAGGTTTCCCTTCACCCCGGGGATCTTACAAACGAGAGCCTTTATTTTTTTATTACGGAAAACTGTACCAATTCCTCCCCTTCCGGCCTGCTTAAGCCTTACCTTTTTTCTTTTCGGATCATAGAAACTGAAATTAAGCATCCCTATAAGTGAATGTTCAGCTGCGGATCCGGTGGATACTACACCGATTGACTTTTTCTCATTGTCATTATCTGCGAAAATCTCTGTCAGTTGCTCAGCAAGCAAGTGACTGTCTACAGCCTCAGCCGGAGCTTCAAATATTTCGATTGTGTGATTGACACCGTCGATAAATACAATTACATCTTTTTCAGCCTTGCCCTGCAATTCAATTGCATCAAAGCCTGAGAATTTCAGAAACGGACCAAAAAAACCTCCAACATTACTGTCCATTACCGAATCAGTCTGGGGCGAAATTGTTACAACCAGCGACTTACCGGTACCGGAATATTGAGTAATTCCGCCAATCGGGCCGGATGATATAATAATCTCATTTTCAGGATCATCCCATTTTGTGTCTGGCTTTGTTGCATCCCAGAGCAACCTCAGCCCATATCCTTTACCGCCAATGAATTTCTCTTTCATTACAGAAGGAACACTCTTTTCCCTGATCTCCGGAGTACCAACATTAATATAAAGGATCTTGTCGGTGTAGCCTTTATCAAGAGGAGTCCATTTATACTCCCATTTCTTAATCAGCCTGTGCTGGCTTTTGATAGATGCTATGTCCATTTTCCTGATATTTAATTTAGTACGTAAAAGGTTGTTACAGTGATCAAAGGTATTAAACTGTGCGCAAGATTAATATGATTAAAATCAATATGCTATAGTATGCATAACGCTTTTTTACCGCAGAGTATCGCAGAGAATACGCAGAGGGCCACAGAGAAATCTATCTTCTTTTTACTCTGCGGTCCTCCTTTTTACCTCGGCGGCTCTCTGCGGTTAAAGGATTTCGACTTTTGATACTGACCTTTGTATAGATTTGTATTTGTGAGTATCTTTATATCGGAAAATGATTAATAATGAGGCTCTCGGAAATAAGATCACATTTGAGTAAATTCAGGGTTGGGATAGCTGGTGCAGGCGGTTTGGGTTCAAACTGTGCAGTTGCACTTGCCAGAAGTGGTGTTGGCACGTTGATAATAGCTGATTATGATATTATTGAAGCTCCAAATCTTAACAGGCAATATTATTTTACCGATCAGATCGGACAAATGAAAACAATTGCTTTGAAAGAGAATATCTCCCGCATAAATCCAAATGTATCTGTTATTGCCCATCAGAAAAGGCTTGACAAATTTAATATTCCTGAGATATTCTCCGGCTGCAATATAATAGTTGAAGCTTTTGACAGTTCTGACATGAAAGAGATGCTCATTGAAACTGTTCAGACAAAAATGCCGGGGATACCATTAATTATAGGATCGGGAATGGCAGGCTGGGGCAATTCAGAACTCATCAGATACAGAAAGATTGATAATACCCTTTATGTTTGCGGTGATGAATCAACTGAAGTTTCTGAAGATATACCGCCAATGGCTCCAAGGGTTGGGATGGTTGCCAGCATGCAGGCAAATGTTGTGATTGAGCTCTTAATGAATACCGGAATATAGCTTAAGGACAGGTGAAGATAGTACTGAATAACAGGGACGAGGAGTTTAATCAGGACTCTATAACAGTATCTGAGATGCTATTATTGAAAAAATTCTCATTCAGGATGAGGATTATTAAAATAAATGGCAATCTGATAACAAAAGAGAATTATGATACAACTGTTATTAATAATGGTGACAATGTTCAGATGCTTTACCTGATGAGTGGAGGTTAGAAAAAATATTGTAGGTTTGTACCCTTATGCAGAGGTTTAATTTCATAGAAAAAATCCCGCCGGTTTTAAAGAATAAATACATTCTCACAATAGCTGTTTTTGTGGTATGGCTTCTCCTCTTCGATTCCAACAATCTGATAGCCAGATATAAAGAGATGAGGGAGTTGCACAAACTTAAAATTGACAGGGAGTATTACATTAATAAGATTGAAACTGACAGGAAGAAGCTTCATGAGCTAAAAACGGACAATCAGAATCTTGAGAAATTTGCCAGAGAGCAATACCGTATGAAAAAGCCTGATGAAGATCTATATATAATTCTTACGCCATCAGAAGACAGAAAGATCACAAGACGTAATAATTAATCAGCTCAGACAGATTTTTCCAGCTTTCTGTAATACTTCAACAATTCAACCGGATCCTCAGTCTTTAAGTCCGTACCAATGATTTCGAGCAAAGCAGATGCAGAGATCACTACAGGTTGTTTTTGAAACAACTCAGAATGAACAAAATTCAGGTATTTCACGATTCTAAACATATTGAACCAGCCAAAAAAACGTTTCCTGAAAGAATCGAGCCCCGATGTATTATTCTTTATCTCAGTTAGTTTCTCAATCCACTCAGCTCTGTCAGAGAAAAGCTTTACTCCTGCCGGCAACATCTCAAAACAGTCGGTAAGTTCTTCAGTTTTACCAGCGAAAAACTTTTCAGTCATTGCGAAATATTCCTTCAACTCTTTAAATGCCTGCATGTTATATGTCAGCAATATTGTACTTTCTTCTCTAAAGAGTTTTTCAATTGAAGCACCTGTGCCGAAGGGAACCCTGAAAGAAGGACGCGGAGATGGGTACACTGCCGTTGAATTCAGACTGAAATAACCTCCTGCCGGCACCAGTTTCTGGATAAAGTAGAAATCCTCACCAGCCTGCTTACGGTTCATTCCACCTGCTTTAATATAAGGTAAGGCCTTAACAGCAATAGCTGAACCAACAGTGTGGAAGATCCAGGGGAATCCGGTGTAAGCAAGACCCTGAAAATAATATCTGAGATGTAACTCATACTGTGCAATTGATTCATAAACAGATGGCGGAAAATCATCTCCTTCCAGCGGATGCTCGAAATAAATTGAACAGGCTGATCTGTCTTTTCCTTTTAAGAATCCATCATATACAGCAATGAGATAGTTTTTAGCCACGAGACAATCGGCATCAAGATTCAGAATAATGCCTTCAGGCCTGTTGATAGAATTAAACCGTCTGACAGCCTCATCCATTCCGGTCTTTCTGGCGAGCCCCACGCCCCATCCCTTTACTGATGAGTTGGCAGTAAAAGCAAAGAGCCGGAAGAAACAATCTGAATGATCTTTCTTCCAGCTCTCTATGTCTGATATAGTAAGTCTGTTGTTTTTTATGCACTCCTCTGAAGCCTCTTCAGGGGCATTAACAACTATAATAACTTCAACCTTACAGTCAGGCTTTTCGCATTTATTAAGTGATTGAAGCAGTCTGACAATATCCGGTTCATTATACGAAGGAACGACAACAATAATACCTGTCTGTTTATCAGGTGCCTCGTTGATTACAGGGGGGAATAAAGCCCTCTCATTAAGCCAGGTCGAGGCAAAACCCATATGAAATTATTTTTTCTCAGCCTGATACTGAACATTTATTGCATCAAGCACTTTTTGTGTAATATCTAATCCGCTGTCGCCATAAAGCACAACACTTCCAAAGCTTTTACCAAGGATGAACTGGTAGTTGTAAGTTGCTTTGTTATCCTCAAGGAATTTCGTGATATACTCAAGAATCTGGCGGTTCATAACCTGCTCCTCTTCCATAAGGTTCGACTGTAAGTTATCGCGCAGAGAAAGCAGTTCCTGTTGCTGCTGTGTAAGCGCCTGTTCCATCTGAGCTGCTGTAGCCCTTGTAACCAATCCCTTGTTTACTTTATCCTGATAATCCCTTACACCTTTTTCATACTGAGTTCCTTTTGAATTAAGTTCGGCTTCAGCACTCTTCTGTTTTGAAACAAGCTCTTCTCTTCTGTCAGCAAACATATCAAATCTGAAAATAACAGTATCGATATTGACATAAGCAATACCACCCGCAGGAAGCTCATTTACTGAGCCATCTGAAGTTTTACTTTTCTTATTTCCTGTAAAATGCAGAAAATAAAGACCAACAACTGCTAAAAAGAGAACAGCAAACAGAGCTATGGATAGATTCTTCATTTAAATTGAATATTTGTTAAACATTAGTAAGGCGCAAATATAAACAAATAAATAAATCAGATTATCTAAAAGAAATAAAATTAGCGAGTTGAAGAAAAGGCTTAACGGCGTAGCGGTGTAACGGCATAAAGGCAAAACAGTCACTGCCGTAAAGCCGTAACACCATAATGCCGTAAAGCCATAAAGCCGTTTAAGCCGTTTTAGAATTCCGGACAAGGAATTGCTTTGTAACGTTTCCGTTGCTGCCCGATAGAAAGGTTATTGAACTCGTAGATAAGTGAGATCTCGTGTGCTCCTGAGGTAGAGCCTATGAGGTTTGAAATTGTAAAATCGTAGCTATAACCTATCTGAAAAGCATTGGTTTTTATTCCCAGCAAACCAATTATAGCATCGCCTGCCTGCGATGTTATCAGCGGAATACCTCTGTACCACAAACCAAATACCAGTGGATCTTTATAATAATACAAGCCAACATCGGACTGCATAAATCTGCCCTGTCGCTGGAAGTTCATTGCGACAGAGAGTACCTCCTGCATTTTCTGCCTTAATCTTGTCTTTTTCAGTACCTGAATGCCTCCGTAAAGATTAAACTTGACAGGAATAATTGCCTCATCACCATATAACGATGTTTTGGGGGCAAGGAGATGATCGAGGGTAAAACCTGCCCAAATCCTGTCATTATAAACAAGAGCAGATGTTGAAAAATCGACATCGGCAACATGATCGAAAGGAGGAGGTGTTATTGATGGTGAAGTTCCGGTACCTGTTATCTGACTGGGAAATATCAGTTTATAGAAGTTGAGTCCAAGATAATAGAATTTAAAATTCACACCGGGCCTGATATGCCAGTCGCGGTTAATATTAAAGTCGTATGAGTATAAAAGACCAATATTAGTAGTACTAAGATCTCCGGATCCGGCAACATCGTAATTTGCAAGGATACCTATACCTGAATTAAAATTAGGCATGGCTTTCTCAAACGAAACATTGTATGTATGGAACTTACTATCAGGAATTCCCGGCCACTGGTTTCTGAAATTCAGAGTAAAACGATACTCCTCAGTTGCTCCGGCAAAGGAGGGTGACAGGTACAATTTATTAGCGTAAAATTGGGAGAATGTAGGATCCTGACCAAAGATATCTGTTATAATGATGAATGACAGTACGGCTAAATATATAATCCTCTTCACCAAGATCGGTCCCGTTAGGTTTACGAAGACGAAAATAGTGAATTGAATTCAAAATTCCTTAGAAATCTTTGATTTTTATCTGCAAAGGGTCCTCATTCCATCAAGTTTTTAATAAACGAGTGAAATTATTAGACTAATGGCGTTAATTATTTGATGAATGAAAAACAATATAATCAGTCATGGGAAATCCCTGACAAATCAGTTCCTGAGTAATGTAACATCGCCCATTTTTACGAATGGTTCTCCGTTTCTGTAGCTACCTCGTACCTTCCAGATATATACACCAGGATTGGCAATTTGTCCTTTATAATATCCATCCCAACCGGTATTGACATCGTTACTTTCGAATATCAGTATGCCTCGTTTGCTGAATATCCTTAACTGATAATCTGTTACGCCCGATGAAGTCGGATGAAATACCTGACCCGATTCATCACTCGTATTCGAATAGAACCCACCTGAAGGGCCATTCGAATTAGGAATAAATGCATTTGGAAAATTGATGAAGTATTCTGATCCAGAGAATGCATTCATTACGATTAGTGAGTCGGAACACCCGAATTCTGATGTTGCAACAAGTTTTACATTATAATTGCTGTACCTTGAATATCTGTGAGTGGGTTCAAAGAGTCCGGAAGAGGTTCCGTCGCCAAAGGACCACTTAAATTTTATTGCGTTGGCTGAATAATTCAGGAACCTGATCTCATCATCAGGAATTACGGCACCCTCAGGAGTTATCTCAAAACGAGCCTGGGGCCTTGGGTAAACATTAATTACAGTTGAAGAGGTTGCCTGAAATTTTCCATTACGGTATAAGTTTAGTACAACTTTATATTCACCGTCCAGATCAAATATCCACTCGGGGTTCTGCCTGTTTGAGAATCCTCCGTCCCCGAAGTTCCAGCTGCATGAGTCGAAGGAACTAACAGCGACATTAAAACGTAGTTTAAGAGGTACGCAACCACTCAGAGCTGATACTTCAATAAGTGCATCACCTTTTACCTTACTGTCGAGTAACTTTTCTGATTCTGCAGAAGAATCATTAAGAATATTATTTTTTGAAATTGAGTTATTAATTCCTGCAGGATTGATACCGCTATTTTCCTGCTCCAATTGTTTCCTTTCAACAATAACTCCTTCGTCAGATTTCTTACGTGTATCTCTGCTTTTATTGCCGGCAGCAACATTCTGCTGCTCCTTCTGATCCCTCAAAATTACAGAAGCTTCAGGTACATCAAAGACTTTAATTCCGGTTACATTTTCAGTTACATCAGTACCCGAAATATTGTTTTGGGGATCTGTATTCTCTTTATCTGTGGAAAATAAAACGACGGCTGTGAATGCGGCAGCCATAATGCCGCCAAGATAGTATGCATTAAACCTGGCCGGATTAAAACGTATGAATTCCCTTCGTGCCAGTTTTCGCATAAGCCTTGCATTAACAGAGGGATCAGGAATTATCTCAGCGCCATCCAGCTTTCGTCTGAATAACTCCCTGACATTCATATCGTTCTTCTTGCTTTTCAACTTGTTAATTAATAATTAATATTTCTTCTATCCGTTTTCTGTGTAATTGCTCTTCAGTTTACCGAGCTTATCAAGTTTATCTCTTATTACAGCTTTAGCCCTGCTATACTGCGACTTGGAGGTGTTTGTATCAATTCCAAGTATTTCAGCTATCTCTTTGTGTTTATATCCTTCAACTGCATATAAGTTAAACACCACTCTGTATCCTGTGGGCAGCTCATTCAGTACTTTAAACAGTTCCTCAGAGGTAAAAAAGTCCTCCTCAAAACTGGTAACTCCTGTCTCAACCGACACATACTCTTCAATCTCAACATGATATCTGTATTTGAGATTTTTATGATAATGAGTAATAGCGGTGTTAACTGCCACCTTTCTCAACCAACCTATGAAAGAACCTGTACCTGAAAAATCTTTTATGTTCAGAAAGATCTTCAAAAAACTCTCCTGCAAAATATCTTCTGCCTCAGCTTTATCAGAAGCATACCTCAGACAAATTCCAAGAAGGAAACGCGAATACTGATCGTACAGCACCTGTTGCGCCTTTCTATCATGTCGTGCGCACCCTTCTATTATTTGCTGGTCGCTCATCATAAACTGAGGACATTTTTAAGACCTGCCATGTATATAAATGGTTGCATTATCTGATAAATTTCCTGAAAATAGAAAAAATCATGTTTATTATTATGGTTTACGAATGACAAAGGTCATTAAAAAATGTATTACGATCTGCTTAATTAGCATTTTAATTTTTGAAACCGAAATTATGTTCAACAAACTCATTGTAGCTATTTTGCCATGGTTCCCGAAAAAGTTCATCTGGATCTTTTCAAAGTCCTATATTTCAGGGGTAAATCTTGAAGATGCCATGCGTGTATCAAAAGAATATAACAGTAGGAACATAAAAGTGACCCTGGATGTTCTTGGTGAATTCATAAAAAACCTCGATGAAGCTGAGGCTAACAAGAAAGAGTATATGAATCTTATTGATGAAACATATAAAAATAAGATTGACGGTAATATCTCACTAAAGCCTACTAGTTTTGGTTTGCTGCTCGATAAAGAGGTTTGCTACAGACATATAAGGGAGCTCGTAGCAAAAGCTGCTTCATATAACGGGTTTATCAGGATTGATATGGAGGATTCCCCGTGCACCGATGACGAGATAAGTCTCTTCAGAAGGCTGAAGGCTGAGTTTCCCGCAAATGTGGGTCTGGTACTACAGGCATACCTGAAAAGGACTATGAAAGATATAGAGAATATGCTGGACCTTAATACAGAAGCTATTCCCTTAAGCTTCAGGTTATGCAAAGGGATTTATGTAGAACCTGCAGAGATCTCTTATAAGAAATATGAAGAGATAAATCAGCATTATCTTGAAGATCTTGAATATATCCTGAAGAATAAGATCCACGTCGGTATTGCAACACATGACAAACCTCTGGTTGAAGGAGCTTATAACCTTATCAGGAAATATAATGTCCCGAAACATATGTATGAATTTCAGATGCTTTATGGCGTAACTCCAAAACTTCGCGACAGCATCGTTAATGAAGGACATACAATGCGAATATATGTTCCCTTCGGAAAACAATGGTATGGATACTCAACACGCAGGCTGAAAGAGAATCCGAAAATGGCAAGCCATATTATTAAGGCGATATTCTATAAGGGATAAAATAGCACAGGGCACAGGGCACGGGGCTAATCGCACCTTCTCATTTTCTTTCCTTTCTCCCCACAGCCGTCAACTAAAGATTTGGGGATGAATGAAAAACTGCATAAAAAAGTTTCCCCTCCTTTTGAACTAATCTCATATCACATCCTCAGTTTTAGTCGATTTGTTAAATAGATAAGGAGATCCCTCGCTACCCC
>JFJP01030567.1_pt1 | contig 12132 bp, 10 predicted proteins | sample 431651 | NCBI WGS metagenome assembly JFJP01 (sample SAMN02602958, study PRJNA72255) | Microbial mat metagenome, whole genome shotgun sequencing project. | biome: fresh water; feature: sink hole; material: water; isolation source: purple microbial (photo- and chemosynthetic) mats found in... | reverse complement strand
CGTATGGGCTACGGTTTTCGCAATTTTGTCAACTTTAAACAACGAGTGTTAATAAGTTTCGCCTAGCTCCACAAGAACCCTCGAAGAACCATATTTTTTAGAGAACTCGTCAATGTGTCTTGGTAATTGCCTATGATGGTTCTCAATATCATTACGACGATCACCAAATTTATCTTTAATCTTTGAATATAATTCATCAATTGCTTTTTTCCCTTCCTCCAAACTTACTGGTTTTCCAACCTCAAACCGTAAAACTTCACCTTTCGCAATCGGGGTAATTAAATCAATAATGATCTTCTCCAGATTCTCTTTCTGATTTTTTTCGGGAACCAATTGACCAAACAATCCACCATCTAAAGTCGTTTGACCCTCGGCCAGATTCTTGATGTAAGCCTTAAAGTCTTCCACACGCACTGTGACCTTTGCCGTGACCTTGACAAGTCCCCCTTGCTCTGAGGTTGCCAATATTTCAAAACGTTGAATGGACCCTTGGGAGTATTCCTTAACGTTCGTATCGATCCGAGAGGTTTGCGAGCGAATTCCTTCTTTAATTTCTACGCGCTTTTCCAATTCCTTAGTGCTATCAATAAACGAACCCACAACATTAGTTAGCGCGTTCTGCGCTGCATTTTGCGCGGCGCTGGGAACATCAGTACCCAGACCCTCACTCACCACGGTTTGAACGCCACCGGTAGAAGCATTGCCTGGAGAAGGCACTGCATTTTGAGCCGGTTGTATTGGTTCCATGGGGGCTTGAGGCGGGGCTTCTGCAGGCGCTGATGGAACGGAAGCCATCGGTGGAGTTGCCGGAGCAGCATGTGGCGTTACCTGAGCGGCAACCGGAGGCGGGACGGGAGCGGGAGCCACAACCGACGGCGCAGCAGCGACCGGCGGGGCTGCCGGCAACGGCGCATCCAGTGAATCCTCCCCGGCACTGCCGCCCTGAATCAAACTTAATTGTAATGCCTGTTGCGCGGCTTGACGCACTTGGGGACTGTCCGCTGAACTAGCCCGCTGTTGCAGGAAATTCCGGGTCTTATCCTGGTTTTGGGAGAAATGAAACGCCAGCGCATAGCAGGGGACGGCTTGTTCGGGTTTGCCTTGAAGTGCGAAGTATTCCGCCAAATTAGCCCAAGCAGATGAACGCCCCGGCGACAGGCCCAGCGTGGCCGAAAACATGTTCAGCGCCGGATGGAACTCACCCAGCTTGAGATAAACCATACCCAAATTATTAGCGATTTCCACATCACCGGGGGTCCGCTTGCTGCGCAGCCATCCAAAATTGCTTTGCTTGCTCGTATTGTCCCGCGTTAAACGCCTGCAACGCTTGATCATTCGCCTTTCTTGCTAAGGGCCGGTTACCACGCGCAGGTTTGGGGGCAGCCTCAATTTGTTGTTTCAGTGCATTCAGTTCCTCGGTACGCCCGACACCGCCGTTATCTGCCGTGATAGCCATCATTTGTTTTAACAGTTGATTAGTCGAGGAATTTTGAGCCGTCGCCGGGACAAAAGGCAAGCTGACCAATACGATAAACAATAAGGTGATGACCGGGTGGGCAACCCGATAGAACAGAGCCGTCATGGGAAGCAAACGAGACATGAAACTAACCTCCAAATTTGGTTTTGCTGTAAAAGGTTTCTATTTTACATACTTTGGAACGCAAAAAACCTGTTAATCTGTGCAATCGCAAACAACTGTTCATCCGATAACCGCAGCACCGGTTCCAGATGAACCACGATGTGCGGGGCTACCCGGCCTAGCACATTGCTCACCGGTGTTAATGCGCTCACGATCCAGCCCTGCGCTATCCAAACCCTTGTTCCAGACACTGTCTGAGCAACCAGCGCTTCATGTTCGCCCGGAATCGAGATAAGCGTAGTTCAACCGCGCTATTTGGCAAGGGCATCTTTGTATAAGTTTAAAAAATGCACTGTTTCAGAACAATCCCATCCTGACGTAATGCGCCTCGTCCCGTGGGAACGGGGCCTGCTCCGTCCTGCCTTCTTCCTTCAAGTCAGAAATAATGTGCTGGCGGGCCACGGGACCTGCCGCTTCGCCAAACTGGCTGACCGCCTCCTGAATGCCCGCTTCATGGTGGCGCACCGGACGATGCCGCATTCGATAGCGTTCGGTACCGTGAAATTCATCCAGCCACAAATGAACTTCCTCGTAGGGTGCGCCGAATTTTTCCATCGATTCCTGACAATGCGCGATAAACGTTGACATCGTTTTCACCTCGCCCAGTGCTCCCGGAGGTCGTCACGCACCACCCGGGAGCAGCGGGGTTTTACTTCGGTTGCCCGAAGAAGAACAGCCAGTCTTCGTGATCCAGACTCAACCGCGCTTCCGTGTTCGCGCTGAGAACCTGCTGCCAACCGTGATAGTCGGCCATTAGTCCCGTGTGGTGCGCCAGCTTGTCCAGACACTCATCAAGGTCTTTTTTCAGGTCATTCCTGACCGTGACCTGTGCACCCTGTTCCCAGTCGCGGCGCTTTGGTGACACATATTCCAGAGCGATCTTTTCGTCAATCTCCAGCCCCTCTTCCCGGATGGTCTTCATCACCTGCGCCTTTTTCTCTTTCCACCAGGTAAACCGTTCCTGATGGTGGCGAAGTTTCGTCTGGGCGGCTTCGGCGAGTTTGCTGGCGGTATAGTCGAACTTCCAGTCTTTGCGTTGCATTTCAATCTCCGTTTCAGTTTGATCAGGGGTTGATGGGACAGCAGCGGCTTGACCTGATCTCGTCAAGCGCCGGGTTCAGCCTCGCTGGTGGGGATTGCTGAGTCCAGCCAGGGAGGCACTTTTTGCGAAAGAATCTTGATCAGTTCCGGGTGCATGTAATCGTACTGGTCCGGTATATCGAGGCACACCACCTGAACCCCGGACAGATAGCGCTTGACCGGCGCTTCAATTTCACTTCATGGCTGTTCTCCATAACAAAAATAAGGTCAGAACCCGCCACATAGTCGGCGTTAATTTTCACTTTTGCATCATGATCCAGCCCCACCGATGCCACGATGAGTCCATCAACTGCGGCAAAAATTCGCTCCGCCGTTGGACTGCGCAACCGGTTTTAGCTACAGACAAACAGGACCTGTTTCATGCAATCACGCAGCCTGTGCATAGGCTTGATGCATCGCGCATACATTGTTGGCGATTTCGGTGCGCAGGGCAGCAGGTTCCAGCACCTCGACATTGGCGCCGAACGACAACAACCACCAGCGCAGTTGTGCGGTGTCGTTGACCGTCGCCGTGATGCGCAGATGATCAGCATCACCATCCCGATCCTGTACCACCTGATCTTCTGACAGCCGGGTTTCCTGCAAATGGAGTCCGGCCTTTCGCTGAAAGCGTGCGACCAGCCGAATCGGTTGATGGCTACCTCCCATTCCCTGATTACGCGCCACTTCCCGGTCAATATAATCGTCATGGTTAAAGCCTGCCGGCTTGCGGGCCGGATGATCCAGCACTTGAGCAGACCGCATCCGATGCAGCGCCAGACCCCGGACATCGGTCTCAGTATCGATCAGGCACAGGACGTAAAAGGCCGGTCCCCGTTGCAGATACACCAGGGGATGGATAACCCATTCAACCGTCTCATCCCGTTCCACAATCTGATAAGCGATCCGGCACTGCCGATCCTTAAACAGCGCTTCCAGAATCGCTTCCCGCACCGGTTCCTGAAAGGGCGAGCAGGGTGGCAGAAGCGGCTGGGTCGGCGGCGCTACCCGGACTTTTTTCTCCCATTGATGCATCCGTTGGCGGGTCGGCTGGATTTTGCACTGCTTCTGTACTGCGGTTAAATAAGGTTCAATCGCGTCATAAGATTCTCTGGGCAACAGCGGTTTTAAGATCAGTTCCACCAGACGGAAGGCGATGATCTCGCCAACGGTCAGTTTGGGATACACCTTAATCCGGGAGTCCAAACCCAGTGGCCAGCGCCATTTGCAGTTCTTGCGCGATTCCCGCCGGGGCGGTTCGAAAAACTCCTCATCGTCCAGTTCGTCATCCTCTTCATTCGCGGCGTCCATCAGTGCCGTTTTGTCATTCATCATGACCGCTTCGAGAAATCCGGCCTTTTCCAGAAACTCCAAAGTCCGCGATACCGATCGGTCAGTAATATCATCACCATTACTCAGCAGTTTCCGGGTAATCTCCTTGGTGGTCAGTTCCTGATTTTTCCGGCTAAACATCGTCAAAATATCCAGACGGCGCTGGATGCTGGCAATCGCTTTTTCTTCTTTTTCAAGGACTCTCATGAATCGCGACTCCTGTAACGAACGGTGAATCAGCGTTATTCCCACCATCGGAGGGTGGGGTTCAGGGTGTAGACGGTTTCATTGATGGTTAAAAGTGGCAACGCATCTCTATATAACCATATCGTTCAGACGGAGTGCGTCGGTTGCGATCCCGGTTGGCGCAGGGCGGGCGTTGAAAACGCGGGCGCTCAATCGGCAGGGGCGGCGGAAACCCGCAATTTTTCAAAAACTATGCGGAGAATTCCTGGGTTTGCCGGGATTAGGGATGATGAAAGCGAGTACTTTGCAAACCCTTGGCACCTCAGCATCGACCGGTTTTGCGTTAAACTGTCGAACCATTTAATCGACATTGCGAGGGAACTGTGGCCAAAGATAATAGCGACTTGCCCACCTTTACCAGGAGCGGGGAACCTCCGGTGTTGGCTGCCGAGAAACTGGGTCGCTTTCTGCCGGGCGAGGCACCGGTTACGCTGGTGCGGGATATCGACTTGACCATTGAACGCGGTGAGTTCCTGGTCATTATGGGACCGTCCGGCTCCGGGAAATCGTCACTGCTGTATCTGCTGGGTTTGCTGGATACCCCAACCTCGGGGCGGGTGTTGCTGAACGGTCAGGACACTTCGGGTTATGGCGAGGATGAATTAGCCGCTACCCGCTTGCGCCATCTCGGTTTCGTCTTCCAGTTCCATTTTCTGCTGGCCGAGTTTACTGTGCTAGGGAACGTACTGCTACCGATACAGCGGCTGGGTGCGTTGAACGAAGTGGCGGCGCAGCAACGGGCGGAACAGTTGCTCGATCAGTTCGGACTTAGCGAGCATACCCACAAGCATCCGCACCAACTGTCCGGCGGTCAGCGTCAGCGCGTCGCCATTGCCCGCGCCCTGGCCAATGATCCGCCGATTATTCTGGCCGATGAGCCGACGGGTAATCTGGACAGCCATGCCTCCGCCAATGTCCGGCAAATTCTGCATGACTTGACCCGATCCATGGGTAAAACCGTCGTGGCCGTCACTCACGATCCGACCTTCGCCAGCATCGCTGATCGGCGCGTGGGCATCGTCGATGGCCAAATCGATCTCGATTGGCGCATGTAGCGACTTAGGTGGTTCCCCGGAAAGGTTGTACCCGTGGTTAGAGCGTTAGCCTGACTCTTTAATATTTTGAAATATCAAAGAATCAGGCTAAAGACTAACCTACAACATCCCGCGGTACTGGTGCCGCCTGGCTGACGGTAGACGTAGAGTCTTTATCGGCCAGCATGACTGATTCTGGAGTACCAGTCGCTTCGACTGTTTCTACAGTTTCCACGGTTTCTACCATGGGCGCTTCGGCTGGCGTCAGCAAGACCGACAGCCGGTCACCGAGCATCGCTTTCGCTTCGCCCAGATGCCAGGCCACGCTATCCAGATCAGCATGGGATTTATGAACCCAGGCTTCACCCCAGTAGAAGTTGCAACTGGTTTCGGCTCGCAGTAAATGCCAGTGCGCCTCGCTCATCACCCGCGCCAGTTCCGGGTTCGGATCACCAGCTCGGGCGACTGCCTCGGCCATGGCGTGAAACTCCCGGCTGAGGTCATGCACCCGAACCATGGTGTCGCGCTGGACCCACGATCCTTGCCATTGCTGGAAATCCCAACCATGGTGATCATCGGTGTTCCACGCCCCACGCCGCACGGTCACTCGTCCATGCGCCCCGAAGCGGTCCAGATATTCGGTGATAAAGGTCGGTCGCAGGCTGGAATGGCCAGCGCGAATCTCCTCCATCGCCTCATGATAGAACCAGGTCCAGAAATTGGACTTCTCGGCCACGTTGCGGAACCAGCCACCATTATCGCCATCCGTCGCCGTTGTGATCAGTGGCGGAAAATCGCACCACTTCGTCCGCTCATGAATCTCATGGTAGAACCAGCCATAGTCCATACCTGCCAACTGGGCATCGGACAACTCACGGTCGCGAACGATGATCACCATCTGCTCGCCACCGTATTCGGCAATGTGCGGCCGGTAGCGGATTTCCTGCCAACTCATCGTATCGACGGGATCAACATATTCGCAATCGACCATCACATAGCGATAACCTGCTCGCTTTAAATGCGGAATCATCCGCATATCGAACCCCATTTCTGGCGGCCAGAACCCATTGAACTGTGGACGCCAGAGCAGATGACGAGCAATCGCCTGCCAACGGGCAATGTGTTCATCCCAGTCGGCTTCAGGCGTCAAAGCCAGTACCGGATGATAGTAGCCCGTCCCAAGCACCTCGAACAGATTCTGATTTTGCAGATACCAAAGCAATTTACCGCAGTCCACCATGCCATAGACCCGGCTCTGAAAGCCAATGAACGCGAGCGATGTCCTGATAGTCCCAGAGCATCCGGGGCATTCGATCATAAGCCAACAGAATTTCTTTGGCCTCCCATTCATTATTATCAAGCAATGTATCGAGATTACTGGGGGGCTGATGCATGTTCAGCACCAGAGCATGGTAAATGTCCCGCATCGCGCTTCTCCTCGTTGTGTTTTGTGGAGCGATGACCAAAAAATCAGGGTTGAAATCGACGAATAAGCGACCAGCAATACAGATTGTCGGCACTTATTGAATTATCGGGGATCAGCTTTAACCATTCGCGTCATTTCTATATAACAGCGCAACTCGCCATCAGATAGTTTTTCTCCAAGGCGCTGATTCAAATGATGGATATCATCTTCCAAACGTCGATCTTCAACCATGACATGTATTTGACTGATACGATGCGCCATATAAAGGATCCCGCTCAATGTCGATAAGTCAGATTCATCGTCCATATTGATTTGGTCTTCCAGCGCCTCAAGCACCGCTTCAGGAAATTGCCAGTTTTTCGCAATATGCACTGACAAAAATTTTGTCTTCATCAACAGGATCTGATAGAACTCAATGGATTTAGGTGATTCTCGACCTTTGTAAAGATGATCCAGAATGCGCAAAGCGACGATCATCCCAATGCTGCACGCCATACCCGCTAGATAAGCATCAAAAAGATCGTAACGACCTCTCGCCATATAAGCGCAAGCGAATGCACAACGTTCTGATTGCAACCATAAATAATTGCCAGCCCGATGTCCAAAATGTCCTTCATTAACATTAAAAATCGGTTTCATAACTACATTGGCGATCAACCGTTGCAGTCCCACTCGACCCAGAATTACGACTGCCCGTTCCAGACTGTTGATCTTCGATCCCGTTTGATAAAAGGCGCTGTTCGCGATGCGGATCACTTCACCGACCAACACCGGATCACGACCAATTTGCTCAGCCAAAAGTTTGCCCGATGCATCATCGCTTCTTAAAGCGCTGAGTAATTGGGGAACGACTGCTGGCAACCGGGGAACCATTTTTTCATCGAAAACTTCGGCTAGTAGCAAACGATCAAGCTGTTGCAACGTCGCCTTTTCCAGTGGATTAATCTGAACGTCGAGAAAGGTGCGCGTCCCCAAAATCAGTCCGGTGAACATTTCATCAACGTCTAGCTCAATTAACGGAGCTTCCCGTGGGATCCGCCGTCGTGACTCCCTTTCAGGTTCAGGGCGCTGCGGTTTTGATAGAACAGGCCGTTTTGGAAAGAAAAAACGAATTATCGCCTGCCACATGAGAATTCCACTCGGTAAGCCATCTGGATTAGACCTCCTGAACCGTACCGGTCAAGAGGGTTGTCGCCATGTCATACAATGATAAACTGGCAACGGATTGATTCGCGGTTGGCTTCATCTTGCAACCTACCGCAAAAAGCCGACTAAAAATGGACATTTCGTTTATTATTAGGTAATTAATCATGCGCATTGCCCTGTTATCAGCCGAGTCCCTGCATTCCATCACTTCCGGCGGCCTTGGGGTTCATGTTACCGAACTCGCCGCCGGCTTGCATCGTCGGGGCCATGAACTCCATGTCATCACCCGACGGAAGGAGGGTCAAAATGATTATGATGCTATTGATGGCGTTTATTATCATCGAATTGATCACGGTCTGAGCGAAAATTTTGTCGAGTGCATGGATAATATGGGCAAAGCCATGGTGCATCGCTTCCACGAAGTGACATCGATGATCGGTCCATTCGACAGAATCCATGCCCACGACTGGCATGCCGCCAATGCCATGAAATATGTCATGGACGCCTTCGGCACCCCCGGCGTCCTTACCCTGCACTCTACTGAATACGGGCGCGACGGCAACGCTTTTTTCGACGGTTTCGCCCGCCAGGTGCGCGATATCGAGGCTGCCGGTTGCCATAATGCCTCTATCGTTATCGCGGTCAGTCATTTTCTTGCCGACGAACTGCACCGCATTTATCAGGTCTCCCAGGGCAAAATTCACGTTGTACCCAACGGCGTCAATTATCAGGCCTTCAACGGGTTCATCAATCCGGCCGAGGTCAAGGGTCGCTATGGCATCGCCCCGATGGCCCCGACAATCTTTGCGTCGGGTCGGATGACCGTGCAAAAGGGCCTGGATCTGTTGGTGGAAGCCGTCCCCATGATTTTAGCCGCTTATCCGGACGCCCGGTTTATTATTTGCGGTGAGGGGCCGGAGAAGGACGCGGTAGTACGGCGGGCCTGCGAGGTCGGTGTGGCTGATGCGGTCGTCTTCCCCGGCCATGTTCCACGCGGGCCGTATGTCGATTTGATGCGCGCCTGCGATATTCTGGCCGTGCCCAGTCGCAATGAACCGTTTGGCATCGTGGTGCTGGAAGGCTGGGCGGCTGGCAAGCCGGTTGTCGCTACGACCGCCGGCGGCTCCCGTGAATTTGTCTGGCATGATGTCAACGGCTTTCTGGTCGATCCCCATCCGGGCAGTATAGCCGATGGTATCGGCTCACTGCTGGCGGATCATGACCATTGTCGGGCACTGGGGGCTAACGGTCGCCGCACGGTGGAAGAAAAATTCAACTGGGATAACGTAGCCGCCTATACTGAAGGGGTCTATCAGGCGACTATGCGCTAATCCATTACCCCCTTCCGCCCGCCCACACTGCCCATACCCATCGCTACTGGCGCTGGAGAGGGTCACTTACCAGACCGGCGCATTGCCGCATATACCCATGAAAATTCTCGAATACAGCGATCTTGATCTTTCCGGCGTTAAAAAACAGTATCAGAAAGTCATTCGTTTTTTGGAACAGGATGATTTTCATTCTGCCGAAGTAAAAAAACTGGTTGAGCAGGATTATTACCGCGCAAAACTGGATGATACGAATCGGCTGCTTTTCAAAATCATGCATTATCAGGGTGAGCGTTACGCACTGGTTCTGGAAGTCATTCATCAGCACACCTATGAAAAATCACGATTTCTGCGTGGCGCAAAGATTGATGAAACGAAAATCTCGGTGATTGCGCCAAATCTGATTACTGACGTGGGTGTGTCTGAATTAAGCTATGTCAATCCAGACAATCGCCGGGTGCAGTTTCTGGACAAGATGATTTCCTTCGATCCTGATCAGCAGGAAATTTATCACCTGCCATTACCATTGATTGTGATCGGACCTGCCGGTAGCGGTAAAACCGCACTGACACTGGAGAAGATGAAACAGGCGCGGGGACGAATTCTCTATATTACGCTTTCTCCTTATCTGGTTGAAAGTTCGCGTAATCTTTATTATGCGCATCATTATGAAAATGAAGATCAGGATTTGGCGTTTCTCTCCTTCAGGGAATATCTGGAAACGATCCGGGTTCCGGAGGGACGGGAGATCAACTACAGTCTGTTTACCGGTTGGCTGTCGCGATTTCCCAAACAGCAACGGGTTGGTGATGCGCATAAATTGTATGAAGAGTTTCGCGGTGTTATCACCGGTCCAGCCATTGATAAACCGTGGTTAAGCCGGGACGATTATCTGGAACTGGGCGTTCGGCAGTCGATTTTTCTAGCCGAAGAGCGGGAACAGGCTTATACCCTGTTTGAAAAGTATTTAACCTTCTTGAACGAGCGTCGGTTGTATGATCCCAATATCCTGGCGCATGACTATCTGACCCTGATTGAACCAAGTTATGATTTTATTATTGTGGATGAAGTGCAGGATATTACTAATATTCAGTTGCAACTGATTCTGCGTAATTTAAAAAATCCCACACAGTTTCTACTTTGTGGCGATTCCAATCAAATTGTGCATCCGAATTTCTTTTCCTGGTCTAATCTCAAATCGATGTTTTATCGGGCGGATGATCTGGAAACCGGGCAGATTACCCGTATTCTGCATACCAACTATCGCAATGCCGCAATTATTACTGATCTGGCTAATCGCCTGTTGCGCATTAAACAGCGTCGGTTCGGTTCTATCGACCGGGAAAGCCATTATCTGGTGACCAGTCTTGGCGACCGGGACGGCGACGTTCATTTTTTGCCAGATAGCGAAGTGGCGAAGAAGGAATTGAATCAGAAAACCCGCCTCTCTACCAAATTCGCGGTTTTGGTGATGCGCGATGAACAGAAAGCCGAGGCGCGGCGCTTTTTCGATACTCCCCTGTTGTTCAGCATTCAGGAAGCTAAGGGGCTGGAATATGAAAATGTCATTTTATGGAATTTTATTTCCGGTGAACGTGCCAATTTTCAGGCGATTGTTGACGGGATCAGCGCCGGTGATCTAGAGGGCGATCTGACCTATGCGCGGGCGCGGGATAAAACGGACAAGTCATCGGAAGTCTACAAATTTTTCATCAATGCCCTATATGTGGCGATGACCCGCGCCGTTGGGAATCTTTATTTGATGGAGAGCGATACTCGCCATCCGCTACTTGATTTGCTGGGTTTGAAAGATGTCCGTGGTCAAGTTTCCGTCGCGGTGCAACAGTCCAGTCTGGAAGAGTGGCAGGCCGAGGCGCGTAAACTGGAATTGCAGGGCAAGCAGGAACAGGCTGATGAGATTCGTCGCGGCATTCTCAAGACGCAGACCGTTCCCTGGGAGGTATGGAGCGGCGACCGGGTTCCGGATCTGATGGAACGCGCCTTTGATCCCAAACAAATTTCGCGGAAGCCCAAGCAGGCTTTGTTCGATTACGCCTTATATTACGACGAACAGTCGCTGATTCATCAACTCGACCAGCACCGGTTTGAACCCGCCCGCCCATTAATGGAAGAGCATCACCGGCAAGGATTCGGGCTGCGCAAAGTGGTCTATGCCCGCCAGCGGTCCAGTGTGCTGAAAAGATATTTGAGTCCTTATGAAGTACGGAATTTTAAGGACCTACTGCGCCAGTGCGATAGTTATGGCATCGATTACCGTAATCAGTTTAATCAGACGCCGTTAATGCTGGCGGCGCGTACTGGCAATCTCGCATTGCTGGATGCTTTGTTGGAGCGTGGCGCTAATGCGGATTGCATTGACAATTACGGCCTGACCGCTTGGCAATTGGCTCTGTTGCGGGCTTTCGACGAGCATGAATTTGCCACCCGACAGTTTTCCGCCGTGCATGAACGCCTGCAAGCTTCCAGTATCAGCTTGAAAGCGGCGGATCGACTGATCAAACTGGATAATCGAGCCGGCGAATTCATGGTGTTTCAGACCTTTTTTGTGTTATTACGCGCCAAGATCAACCAAACGCAGGGCTGGTGGCACACTGGCTTTAAGGCGGTGGATTTTAGTGAACGCTTTGAGCATCTGCCGGATACGGTCATTCCGCCGCATCGCAAAAAGCGCACCTATTTTAACGCCCTATTGGCGCGTAATGAGGTGAACGGCAGTAACCCGTATAACCGCCATCTGGTCAAGCGTATTGCGACCGGTTATTACTTGCTCAATCCACACCTGGAAGTCCGCCGTATTGAGGATTGGCTGAATGTCTATCATCTGGCCAATCTACCGCTCATGGAACAGACCAGTCGTGGAGGTAATAAACTGCTGGCGAC
>JFJP01024671.1_pt1 | contig 12132 bp, 6 predicted proteins | sample 431651 | NCBI WGS metagenome assembly JFJP01 (sample SAMN02602958, study PRJNA72255) | Microbial mat metagenome, whole genome shotgun sequencing project. | biome: fresh water; feature: sink hole; material: water; isolation source: purple microbial (photo- and chemosynthetic) mats found in... | reverse complement strand
CCCAAACCCCAAACCCCGAATCAACTTTCCTCGCGTGAGATGTTTTATGCTCTTCACACTGTATGTTCATTCAACTAAACAAAAAAAAGCATGAACAGAGGAATGCAAAGCAGGTTCAGGCCAGAAGGCAGGAGAGGAGACGACGGAGGCATGCGAGGAGGAAGAGGCGGTCACCGCAGACCCGACAGCAGACGCGGCGGCGACCGTGGAGGCAGCCGAGGCCGCGACAGAGGCGAAAAGAGCGGCGAGCGTGGCGGTTTGTTCAAAAGAGCTCCGCAGAAAAACTCGCACGATCGAGGTGCGCGTAGAGGCGGAGACCGAGGAGACCGGGGAGACAGAGGAGACAGAGGAGACCGAGGAGACCGGGGAGACCGAGGCGGCCGGGGTGGCCGGGGTGGCCGAGGCGGCCAGAACTACGACAAGGCTGCCTACCTGAAGAAGAAGTACAACCCCGAAGGCAACAACAAGCAGAACCTGACCACGCTGTCGCAGTCGATCCTGAGCAAGAGCATCGGCGAGCAGGACAAAGAAAAGTTCATCGAGCGCAGTCTGCTGATCATCGACGAGTACGGCATCGACAACGTGATCGTCAAAGGCGCAGGCAGCAGACTCGTGCAGGCCTGCCTCAAGTACGGCAACAACGCCTCGAAAGAGCTGGTCTTCCTCAAGATCATGAAGAGCAACGTCGACAAAGTGCTCACCGACAACTTCGGCAAGTACATCGTCAAGAAGATCATGGTCCACGTCAAAGACAAGAAGCTGCTCTTCATCTTCCACAACTACATGCAAGACAACCTCGACAGCCTCATGACCAACCCGAACGGCCGCATCGCAGTCAGCGACTACCTCGAGTCGCTCCCCGAACACCGCAACCTCGAGATCCTCCAAGAGAAGATGGGCAAGCCTGTCTCCGAAGAACAGGCGCGCGAACGAGCTGCCTCGATCCTCGAGCACAAAACCTTCAACAACACCATTGACCAGTTCTGGCTGAAGCACCACTGGAAGTAAGACCGGCTCACCAGCTCCATCCCCGAAGACTGCCGCAAGCTGCTCGTCGAAGAGCTCAAGGAAAACCTCGAACCCCTCCTCGACACCAAGATCAACGGCATCCTGCTCTACTGCAAAATCTTCGATTTCGTTGAGCTCAAGGACAAAACCAAAATGCTCAAAAAGTGCATCCACAAAAAAGTCGACGAACTGATGAAGAAAAACCCGAACGTGCTCTTCCTGCTGGTCAAGATCACCAACTCCTACGACGACTCGGGCAACATCACCTCGATCCTCTACAACGAAATCCTGGCCAACCTCTACGGCTTCGTCGAGAACCAAATCACAGCCACCTACCTCTTCTACCTGCTCTGCGAAGACTTCGAGAAAGAGTTCTCCGCCAAGTTCCACAACAGGTACCCTCGCCTCACCCAGACTGGTCGCTGCCATCAAAGACGACCTGATGTTCAACTCGGGCAAGAAGCCGATCGAGCGCAAGCTGGAAGAGGCGCGTTCGAAGCTCTTCACGGAGGAGACGTTCAAAGAGCTGCTGAAGCCGGAGTTCATGCAGAAAGCCTTCGACAGCACGTTCATCTGCGTGATGATCAGCATGGTCCTGCACTACTTCATGAAGAGCGAGCAGCACAAGCCTTCGATCCAGCTGTTCATCGACTGCGTGGTCGAGAACACCAAGGAAAACCTCGAAGCCAGCGACAAGGCCGACCTCAACAAGTCGCTCCTGATCAGCCACCCGTTCACGCACCGCATGGTAGCCCGGCCTGACCCAGGTCAAGAAGTTCATCCAAGGCTTTTCCAGCGCGCCTGAAGAGCTCAAGGCAGACTACGAGCAGATGATCGAACAGCTCGTGCAGCTGCTCGTGGACAACCTCAGCGTGCTGCTCGAAACCAGGTCCGTCTTCGTCTACATCGCGCTCATGGAGAACACCTCCTACAGCAAAAGAGTACCCGAGTCTCACCCCAGATCGCGCTGCGGATCAAGAACCTGGCCGAGTACGAAGAGCTGGCCCTGTCCAAAGACACCGGCATGAAGATCTTGATCAGACTCGTCGAGAAAAACTAAAGCGTTTCTGCAGTTCACGATTTCTGCGAAGTCCAGGTGTCGAGGCTGCCAGCCATGGGCGGAAACCGAGGTGTAATAGTCTAATTCGGTAGTCGTGCGGAGGAAACCACAACAGCTGGTCTCGTTCGGTGCTCAGGCGAGCTGCCATTTCTTCGGTCGTTTTTGTCAGGCCTGCGATCTGCGCGACGGGTTCGAGGCAGCGGCTACTTCCCGGCGGCTGGCCGAGTCCTTGTCCGGCCTTGCCTGCAGGTCGTGCTTTTTTGAGGCGCTCAGATTTCTCGCGGTTTTCTCTTCGAGGCCAGATAGTTTAAGTCCGCCAATCCAAAAGGCCTGCGATTTAAAAATAATAATGTCTTTGAACAGGGACAGGCGGGTTGTTCGATGCACCTATGCGTGTCGTCCTGGCCTGGCACTCTTCAGTCAGACGTCAAGAAGAAAAGAACACAAAACATTTGAGGTACGGTCCGGTACAGTGTCTGTTCCCTAAGATAGGCTATGCGTCGCAGGCTGTGGCAGCTCACCAGGCAAACCTGAGCACGACGAGCAGTGCAGCCAGGGGTCCTGCCGCTTTTTTCTCCGGCGAAGACTTCGCAGGCGAGCTGCCGCTGCAGCAGGCGCAAACAGCTCGTTTGAATTAATTAGAGTCTGGGGTTAATCGAACTTGAGTTTTCCCAGCTTTCGCGATGGGACGCCAGTCGTGGCTGATTCGAGTCTGTGGCCTGGCAGTGCGCTGGCGAGTCTCCCCACGGCTGGCTGGCCTGCAGAGAGTCGTAGCTGGTGTCCGAGCTGCGAGTCGAGCATTTTGGAAGAAGGGAGGAACTTGGCGGAGGTGGCTGCGAGGTTCTCGGGCGCGTGCGCGACGTACCTGGACTCGCTCGGGTCTTCCTGCGCCTCGGACCTGGGGAGATTTTCCGGGCTTTTCTCGCGCTGACGCCTGCGCTTTCTGCTCAGGTCTGGTTCGCATGCCTGAGCCTTCTGCGCGAACCTCAGGCTTGTGCGATCTTCCAGCGGCTCTGCTCGGTGCGCCTGGAGCTGGGTGACTCCACGGTTGAGTTCTTTGAACTGGGACACGAAGTCCATCTTCATGAGCTGCTCGTCTTGCAGCAGGCTCGCCTTCAGCCTGCGGTGACTCGAGGGTACGTCTGCATGCGTCTGGACTTGGAGACGACTGCAGTCATCGGAGAAGGGATCAGGCGGTCTGGGTTGTTCAGGCAGTCGACGTTGACCATGTTGTTCTCCGCGTAGAGGCTCTTGAGGTACTGGCGCTCGAAGTTGCCCACGAAGGCTTCTTGCTTCGTCGGAGACTTCGCTGCGGTCACCGAAGCCTACCCTTGCTCTGCTGCTTCGACTTCTCGCCTTCCCACTGCAGCTGGTCGAAGCTGTTCTTCGCTTCGTTCGTCTTCTTCAGCAGCTTGATCCGCTCGAACTGCGAGTTGTGGATTTCTTTCCGCAGCAGGTTGTTCTGGATTTCGAGCTTCGCGATGGTCTTCTGGAAAGTCAGGATTTGGTTCTTCAGGTTTTTCTGCTGTCAGCGCTCTGCGTACCTCTTCTCTGAGCAGGTCTTCAACTCTCGCGTTGAGTTTCTCTTTGTTGTGGGTGTCTTGGACCAGCTCCTGGGTTTTCTTTTCGGTTCTGCGAGCTTTCGTGTGCAGGCGCAGGTTGGAGAAGGCTTTGAGCAGCCTGATCTTGTCCGTGAGGTCCACTGCGTATTTCTCGTAGTCATCGTCTGCGTCAAGTTCAGACTACTTTCGAAGAGCGGTATTTCGATTCGGTAAGAGTTTCCGTCTGAGAGATTGCGCGGTTCGATGGCGTTGGTTTCGAGCAGGAACTTGTGGTGGCTGGTGAGCGTCGGTTACTTCATGCGTCTGAGAGTTTCGGTTCTTTCGAGCTCGATCGCAGACTTCAGCTCTGCTTTCAGTCTGTTCACAGCATCCTCGTGAGTTGCTTTGGCTCGTGCGTTGGCGTTTTTGCGCTGCTCTATCATCTGCTTGGTGTCAGACACGATCTTCGACCGGATCTTGTGAAAAACCAGGTCGAAGTCTGCGTTCATGAAGCTGCTGAACCGGGCCAGCGTGTCCAGCTCTGACATGAAGCTGTTGTTGCGCAGCACCAGCCTGCTGCTGACGACTCGCGTGAAGATCTGAAGCATGTGACGGAAGTAAAAGTCGACCAGCTCTTTGTTCAGACTGAAGTTCTCGACCACCATATCCGAATCGTCGATCTTTATCATGTAGTGCAGCTCTCGGTCTCGCAGGTCTCGCATGGTCTCTTCTTCGACGGTCTGCCGCCAGTCGCTCAGCACGTTGTTAAAGTCGCTTTTTCTAATCGCGAACATCTCTCCGTTTGCGCCTGTGTCGAGCAGATAACAGTTCTTGAAGACTTCTCGCATGAAGTTCGACTGGAGAGTGACGATCAGCTTGTCTTTCGCCAGGCACTTCGAAGTCTTGTGTGGGATTTTGGCTCTTTCGATGACAAGTCTGGAGATCTCGTCTCGAGAGGCCTGCTGGCTGAACTCTCGGAGCAAAAGGTAGCACAGGTTGAAAGCCTGAGGAACGTCGTCCACGAAGAAGGACTTCCTCAAACTCTCGACTATAGACCTGAGGATTTCAAGCTTGTTGTCGTTGTACATGTCTCTTTTGTACGTGCCTGCAGACACCGAAGTCGTGGTTATGTTCATCAGCTCTTCTATTTCGTTCGCGCCTCGGCTTGTGTTCGTGGCAGTCCTTTCGTGGATGGACTTCTTTTTGCTCGTTTCAGGCGTTTCTCTCATTTCGAGTAAAAGAATTGGCCTGTCTGTCCATACTGTTTCGATCTTGAGTTGCTTCTTTATTTTTATTTCTGTCTCGGTCAGCTCTGAGTTCAGACCTTTGCTCTGGTCTGTGTCGTGCATCTTCAGGTCTGGGAACCTCTCGATCGACAGGTCGCAAGCGAGCATCTGGGAGGTGAAGTGGAGTTCCAGGGCTTTGAGCTTGAGGAGGATCCGGGCGAACTCGAAGTTCTCTTTCTTCTGGAACATGGAGTTTGACAAGAACGGAAGCAGCGACGGTACAACTTGTCTTCTTCTGGTCAGGACGCTCACCTCGTTCAGGTGCTTCTCTTCGACCTCTGCAGATGTCCTTTCTCTGTTCGAGTCGCAGAAGAGATTGTTGATCAGCTTCGTTTGGATCGCTTCTAGCATGATCATGTTCTTGAGGTTCAGGTCGATCAAGCGGTTCGAGTCGAGTACCTTGAAAAGCCAGATGTTTTGTGGCAAGATCGTCTCTTCAGGCATCGAAATGTCTCTCTCTGTGCAGAGTCGAACCCTGAATATCTTCTTGCTGATGAAGGTTCTTTGCGGCGACCTGTAGCTGAGCAGCTGCATCAGGAGCGACTCCCACTTGTGGTTGAATTCGTCGACTGCGAAGCGGTTGAAATCTGGCGGCGCTGCAGTCGGCGAGGCTGCGACGGAGCGGTTGATGAAGAGAGCGTCGAAGAGGTTGAGGAGTCCGTTCCTGCGGACGTGTCTGTTCAGGTTCGGTGTGGCGAGCTTGGATTTGAGCGCTGCCTTGTTCTTCGCGTGCGGGTACTGCCTGCTGATGTTGCTCTTTTCTGTGAGGAGATTCGGCTTCGTGGAGAACAAGTCGAAGAAGACCTGGAAGCTGGCGCACTTCGGGAAGAGCAGGCTGATGAGGATGCCTCTGGTGATGGTCATCATTTGCCTGTCCTTGGAAATGGCTTCCATGTTGATGTCGATGAAGTTGCTGAAGTTCTCCAGCCATCGCTGCTGGTGGATCGTGTCCATCAGCGCGACTGCGATAGACTTCTGCTCGTTTTCGAAGAGACAGTGCAGGTACGTGTTGAAGACGATGTCTGGCCGCGTGAGTTTGGCGTCTTCCAGAATCGAGGTCATCTTCTGCTTCACTTCCTCCACGAAGTTAAAGGCTGGCCTTGAAGTGCTTCTGTTCTTTAGCTCGATGCGTTTGATCACGTACAGGTAGTTTCTGAGCTTTTTATACTGGAATTTGGCTTTCTTGGAAGAGAGGTCTCGGTTCGAAGAGACTGCTTCTTGAGGATTTTGGTTCTGGTGAGTGGATTTCTCCTTTTCAATTATGCTTTGCGAGGTTTCTTTGGACTCTTCTGGAGACACAACGATTTTAAAGCTCGGTTCAAGTTGCACTTCGCCGTCCAGCGTCTTGACTACTTTGCCCATTTCAGGGAAGAGAAGTTCTTCGAGTTCTGAGAGACGCAGGTGGTTCATAGTGTAGAAAGGCAGTGCGTTTCTGTACAGCAGGAGAGTCTTGTTTGCTTCAAGGTCGAGCGAAGAAGTGATGAGCTTGAGCGACAAGATGTTGAGCAGCTTGTTGGACTGCGAGAAGAAGATGAAGAGGTCTGTCTCCTGCACCTCGTCGATGTAGTACTCGTCATAGGTGGAGGTCCTGGAGACTCTGTCTATCTCGAGGTTCGGATTGGGGACCGAGTCGGTCTGCTTGACTTCGGAGAAGCCCATGAAGGTTCCGAATTCCAGGTTTCTTTTTTTCATGCCGAACTCGATCGGACCGAGGCCGCTGAGCACCTTGCTCAAGGTAGGCTTGTCGACATGGGCAATGGTCGAGAGTCTGTTGATCTCGTTGATCTCGACGTTCTTGAGCTTCCTCAGGTGAGCCATGATGTCCTTGTAGTAGAGCTCTTTGAAGTGCTTGATCTGGTTCGCCTTGAACTGGATGTCTTTGTGGTCTTGAGGCCTCGGATGCAAAATGTTCAGGTTTTTGGCCTTTTCAGTTTCGCTCATGTAGTCGAATTCGGGCAGGTGCTCCTCGTGTCCTTTGCGCGCAGCTCGGACAGCGTTGCGGTTGAAGGAGTAGATTTCTATCTCTGGGAAGAACTTCCTCTCGTGGTCTGTGATCGGTTTAGCCAAGAGGTAGTCCATGTCGCGTTTGACGAGTTCCTTGAACTGCCTCGAAGAAGGGATCGAGAGGATGTTTTTGATCGAGCCGTATTCGTCGAAGAGCGGAGATTGTTCGAAAAGCGTGTCGAAGTCGTCTTCGAGGTTCTTGATTGCTTTGAACTTGAGGAGCTTCATGAGGGTTTGCGAGAGCTTGCTGAAGCCGAGCTCCATCTCTTTCTGAAAGTTGAAGACGTCTCCGGGGTTGTACCCGAAGAAAGTGCGCCTGTCGTGCATGTTTTGGACCATCTTGCTGGACTGCAGCCACAGCGCGAGGTAGTTGAGGTTTCTCCGGAAGTAAAAGAGCAGTTCGCGGATGAAAGGAGCCACTTTGATCGTGAGGCTGACGGACTCGTCGATGCTGCCTTTGGCCGGAATGCTCACTTTGGAGATCTTCCGTGGCTGTCTCTTCGCCGAGCCTTTGGGGTTTGGTGCAGCGGTCGAGTCTTCCAGGACCGTGGCAGAGTTTTCCTGGAGGTACTGGATGATGTCGACTTCGTCCAGAGAGTCAACAGCGTCGGCCTTGGATTCTGCGGGGGTTTGAGACAAGTACTTGGGGCTGATGTGCGCAGAGACCGACTTGCTGAGTTTCCTGATGTCTACCGGGACTTCTTTTTTGATCTGCATCATGTGGTTGCAGAAGACTTCGAGGAACGCTCTGTCGAAGTTGAGCAGGAAGGACTTGAAGGCTGCGTCTCCCTTGGTGAACTCGAACCGGATGTCTTTCTTGGAGTGCTCGGATAAATTCGCGACTTTCGAGATGTCTACTTTGTACATGTAGTCGAAGACGGTTTCTTTGTTGGTGAAAATTTTGGTCAGGTGGTTTGAGCTTTCGCATTCTGCGATTTTGTCGAGGAAGCAGTTGAGCTGGGTGCAGATCGAGAGAGTCTTGCAGTAGAAGACGAAGAAGTCGTGCACGGTTTTGAGCTTTGCGATCTTCTTGGCAGAGTTAGAGCAGGCTTTCAGGTCTTCGTTCAAGGCGAGCCTGACCTCGTCGATCGAGAGGTTGAAGGCGTCCCCGAAATCCATGAACTGGCTCAGCAGGTTGCCTTCTGTTTGGATCATGTCTTCTGGCTTCTCGAATCGTGCGTTTTTGCCAAGCAGGTCGTAGACTGGCTTGACGACTGCGCTGTGCGCTTTGTAGACGGTCGCGGTGAAGCCTGCTTCGAGCAGGTTTTCTCTGGTGTTCATCTGGTGCGTGAAGGAGAAGAGGTAGCTGAAGTAGCGGTTCATCAGCTGGACGAAGGGTTCCTTGTCCACCACGTTGAAGCCTTCTGACTCGTCGTACCACTGCAGGTGCGTGAGTCGAGGCAGCGACTTGAAGAACTGGAGCGTGTTGTGGACCACGGAGAAAGTCTGCTCTGGGTGCGGGAAAAGCTCGCCTTCGAAGATCGAGAGGTCGTCTCCGATGTTCTGGCCGGAGAACAGTCGCATGACCAGCAGCTTGAGTTCTCCCAGGTACATTCTTCTGAAGGACTGTTCCATGAAGCAGCCGAAGTTGGCGTAGGTGCCGTTCATGAAGTCGTTGAGCACGCCGACCAGGTCGAGTTTGTTTTTGTTTTCGAGCTTGATGTACTGCTCTAGCTGCGACTTGAAGTGGTTGTCGAAGAGGATGCTGCTGAATGAGACTTTGTCGACGCTGTTCGGCTGCGCGAAGTTGTTCTTGATGGTCTTCGCTCCTTCCTGGATTAGTTTTATGACTTCGCAGATCCTGTCCACGGGGAAACTAGGCCTGTACTCCTCGAAGTCTTCCTTGGTGCCTGCCTTGCCGTGGAAGGCTTCGAAGGTTTTGAGGATTGCTGTCACTTTGTCTGAGGTTTTCTTCTGCTTCAGGAGCAGGTCTTCGACGAGGGCAGTCAAGTCTGCCAGGTGTTCGATCTCGTTTCTGTAGTTGTCGATGAAGGTTGTGGCGAGGTTCATGATTTCGGTCTTTTCGTTGATCGGCTGTTCTCGGTTGGCTGTCGCTCGCTGAAGTATTTCTGCGAGGTTTTGATTGAGGTACTTGTAGTTCCGCAGGTCGAGACTCGGCCTCTGCGACATCAGGTCTGTGATCAGGTCGAAGAATTCCATGGAGCTTTTCTCTTCGGAGAGCTGGTCGCTCATTTTGAGCAGCAGACTGCAGAGCTTGGTTTTTTGTGCCTGGTACGCGCACTCAAGTTCGAGCAGTTTCGTCATCAGGTACTCGTAGTTGAAGAGTTTGTCGAACTTGGCGATGTTGAAGGCGACGTTCTTCTGCGTGAGGTGGCCTTCTTCCTTGTCTTCGTAGAACTGCACGTCCAGGTCGTCGAAGATGTCGTCTTCGTAGTAGATGAGCTCGTTCTCGATGAAGAAAGAACCCAGCACCATCAAGTCCTGCAAGATTTCGAAGAAGTCGTTGACTGCTGCGTCGTACATGATGTTGTTTCCGTTCGAGTCTTTGAGGTACACGAAGGGACAGTCTTTGAGCTCGCCTGTTTCCCTGAACTCTTCAGACAGGTCTTTGAACTCGACCTTGTCCAGACACGAGGGTATGTCTGGCTTGGTCTTCTCTTTGGGAGAGCGGTCTTCCGCCTGCGTGTCGTTCGACTCGCTCTCAGCTTCGCTCTCGAAGTGCGAGTTGCCGATCACACCTTGGACTAATGTCGAAAGTACTTCCGAGCATGCCGCCTCGAGACGGATTGGTGGCCACAAACGGCTTGAAGCCTGGGTTCGTAATCAGTCGGTTGAACTTGGCCTCGAATCGGTCGTAGCCGAAGGAGTCCTTGAAGACCGGTTGCTGGGTAATCGGCGGCTACATACACTCTGCTCTTCGTCGAATATCTTCCTGAGCTCTTCGTAGTCTTTTTTGCTGTACTGGTTGGTCTGCCTAAGGAAGTCATCTTTCCTGGAGGTTTTGCTGCTTTCGGACTCGAAGACGCCTCTGACTGTTTTCTCTTGCTCGCAGAGGTCGAGGAACTGCAGGTTGATTCTTTTCTGCGTGCTGCGGTAGAAGTTCATGTAGCTGATGAGCCTGAGACACGCGCCTCGGCTTCGCAGCATCAGCAGCTTGACGTAGGAGTTGAGCGTGAGGCTGGAGAGTTTCTGTTCGGTCTGCAGGTTTTCGAGCTTGAGGCCGAGCATCTCCGTGAGCACGTCTGTGAACCTGTTCAGGTCGTAGTTGATGGCCAGCGGGTCGTTGTTCAGCACCAGACTGACCCAGGTCTCGAGCTGCGGATGCTTCATCTGGTCGCGCAGCAGGATCGAGGTCAGGTGCTCGTCGGGCTTTTTCTGCGAGACCTTGAAGATGAGGCCTTCTTTGATCCAGAAGGCGTGTTTGATTCTGATCTTCTCGCTGTTTTCGATGAAGGAGAGGAGCGAGAGCGAGTGGTTGCCGTGCTTGTCTCTGCGGATCAGTCCTGCAGTGATGTTGTTTATGTCGTAGATCTTGCTGTTGTTGTTGTAGTCGCGGAACTCCATGAACTCTGCCTGCTTCTCGACGTGTCTCAAGAAAATCTGGCTCACTTTGTTGTTGAAGAGGTCTAGCTTCTCTGGAGAAGTCAGCAGACTGTACCAGTACTGAAGGACGACTGGGTTGTGCAGGATTGTGTTGGTGAGGTTTATGGTCGGCCAGTGATTCGTCGGTTCGGTCGCGTCTGTGTTCATTTTGATGGTCGGTGTGAAGAGCGCAGGGTCGAAGCAGCACATGGAGTCGTAGATGAGCTCCAGGATGAAGTTCGGGTAGTTCGGGTTCTCTTTGAAGTAGCGCTCGCGCTTGGCAGACTGGCCGAGCATCGGCTTGAAAACAGCTGCGATTCCGTACTCGTCTGCACGCATCACGTTCAGGTAGGCTGACAGACTCTCTCTCGAGATCGTCAGATTGCTCAGTTTCTTCTCGGCAAAGACGAACTTGAGGAACTTGCTGCTCTGGCTGCTGCCTTTCAGGACTGTCTGGTAGAAGTTTTTGATGTAAGCGTGTGGCAGCTCTGCGTCGGCTTGGGGAGCGTCGAGCGAGAACACCAGGTCTTTGGCTGGGCAGTCCTTGCGCACTTGCGCAGCGTTCGCGTCGAAGCGTGTGAAGAGATTTTCTGAGGACTGGCTGAGGTGCTTCAGGTAGACGGTGTTGGGCAGCAGCTGCATGCACCTGGTCAGCACTTTGAGGCCTGAGTTTTTGTAGCGCAGGGCTATCTCGTCGATGATCATAGCTTCGATGTTGCTTTGGCTGATCGCGATCATCATGTCTTTGTGGTCTTTCGCGTTGAAGAGTAGCTTTTCTAGACGCTCCTTGTCATGCTGCGGGAAGAACCTGATTTTGGCTGAGATATCGATGTTTGGTCTCTCGAAAGAACCTCGTAGGCTATCAAAACTGACCCTAAATTCATTGAGAAACCTCTTATTCGTTTCATAATTTTGTTCATGCCTGCAGATGAGTTTTTCTAGTTTCAGAATGTGTGCCTTTAACTTGTCGGTTTCTATCTTAAATCTCTTTGTTCTCGCGGTAACCGAGCGGTCTTCTTCTGAGAGGTGGCTTTCCTTGTCGACAAAGAAAGGAGTGGCTAGCAGTTTGTTCACCAAGGCGAGTCTCCACTTCTTGAGTCTCGCAAGCTCCATTTTGAGCTTCGAGCAGCACTTGTCGTTGATGATGTAGAACATGTCCTGCGCAGTGAAGCTGTTGACTTCCTCGAAGACTTCTCGGTCAAGCGCACTGGTAAACAGCTCATTCTTGTAGAAAAGGAAGTCGGTGCCCATAAAGACGTTCGTGAGCTTTGTGGAGGCGTTGGTGAAGTCTTCAAGGTTCAGTTGCTCGGCAAAGCGCTCGAACGACTCGTTCACGATTCTGCCATAGGCGTGCTTCTCTCTGTCAGTCTTGGTTTGATGGGTAGAAGGTTCTTCTTGCGGATCCAGCTTTTCTTTCATGTACTCTTTGAAGGCTTCTTCGGTCTTGCACTTCTCTTCGATCATCTGCCTGATGACCTGGTCCCAGTTGTCGTTCACTGCTGGGAAGTTGGTGACCTTGTCGATGTCTTCCATTGCCGGTCGAGTATTCTGCACGTAAGCCTTTCTCTCCATGCTTGGGCTTTTATTAGTCAGCCAAGAGCCAAGGTTCAATTAGAGCAGCGAACAAAAAAGTGTCGATCTCAGTGGGTCTCGAACCCACAACCTCTTGATTCGTAGTCAAGCGCTCTAC
>JFJP01022095.1_pt1 | contig 12134 bp, 8 predicted proteins | sample 431651 | NCBI WGS metagenome assembly JFJP01 (sample SAMN02602958, study PRJNA72255) | Microbial mat metagenome, whole genome shotgun sequencing project. | biome: fresh water; feature: sink hole; material: water; isolation source: purple microbial (photo- and chemosynthetic) mats found in... | reverse complement strand
CTGCTTGCTGACAATTCCGTGTTCTTTCCATGACTTGCCTTCTGTGTGGTAGTTATGAAGCATGGGCATGAGACAATCCAATGCTCTGGCAAATTTTGCTTCCCGCGTGCGCTGCGCTTCAAATTCCTCCCACAGATTCCGCAATTCCTCGCCCTGATCCTCCGGCAATATGCCGAAAATGCGGTCTGCCGCGTCACGCTCCCGCTTTTCCTTATCCAAGGCAGCGTTTTCGTCATAGCAGTAAGTATCTCCCGCGTCAATTTCCACCAGATCATGCACCGTGAGCATTTTCATCACGTTAAGCAGATTGACAGATGAGCATCGCCATCAGGGTCAGATGCCAGCTATGTTCTGCGGAATTTTCTCTTCTTTCAATGCCGCCGGTGAGATAATTCCGGCGGATAATATTTTTCAGCCGGTCAATTTCAAGCAGAAACTGAATTTGCTGATGCAGACGATTGTTTTCCATTTTATTTTAATGTGAATTATAAGGAATCGCCATCCGGAGTGCTAAAATGAAATTTCAGCACAGCACAGTAAAACGGGTTTTAAACCCGTTCTACAGCTAAAATTCCGCTTCGCTCATTTCAGCACTCCGGAGTGACTGGCTTTATTTTATCCGTTTGGCAATATATTTCATCAGACCGCCGCTCTGAACAAGTTCCTGCATAAAGGGCGGAATCGCTTTGGTTGAATAGCTTTTCCGCGATTCTAAAAGCACAATCTCGCCCGTGTCAAAATCAACGGAAAGCCGGTCGCCGGTTTTAAATTCATCTGTTTTTTCGCATTCCAATATGGGAAGCCCCATGTTAAAAGCGTTCCTGTAAAAGATTCGGGCAAAACTTCCGGCAATGACGCAGGAAACACCCGCAGCTTTGATGGCGATGGGCGCGTGTTCACGGGAAGAGCCGCAGCCGAAATTTTTTCCGCCCACGATAATGTCTCCTTTGCCGACTTTTCCGGCAAAACTCGGGTCCGCGTCTTCCATGCAGTGTTTCGCCAGTTCAGCCGGATCGCTGGTATTCAAATATCTCGCAGGTATGATGAGGTCGGTGTCCACATCATTTCCGAATTTCCATACATTTCCTGTTATCTTCATTTTGATTGCTCCCTTTTTATTTAGCCACGAATGAACACGAATGAACACGAATTATCTCGAATTAAAAAATAAATTAAAAAATTAGCACAAGTCTGTTCCGAAAATTCATGAATGAATGATATTTTTATCTTCATTCGTAATTATTCGTGAACATTCGTGTTCATTCGTGGCAAAAAAACAACACACTTCTTTAAACCACATCCGCGGGATCGCCGATTTTTCCCAGCACCGCCGAAGCCGCTGCCACCGCAGGATTGGAAAGATAAACTTCGCTTTCGGGATGCCCCATCCGTCCCACAAAATTCCGGTTGGTTGTGGAAACGGCACGCTCTCCTTTGGCAAGAATCCCCATGTGTCCGCCGAGACAGGGACCGCAAGTCGGAGGGCTGATAATCGCACCCGCATCTAAAAATATCTCAAACAGCCCTTCTTTCAAAGCTGTTCTGTAAATATGCGGCGTGGCTGGAATAATAATAAGCCGCACACCTTTCGCCGCCTTTTTGCCTTTGATTACGGCAGCGGCAGAGCGCAAATCCTCAATTCTGCCGTTTGTGCAGGAGCCGATAACTACCTGATCTATGCGGATGTCTCCCACCTGACTGATGCCTTTGGTGTTTTCGGGAAGATGCGGACATGCCACCTGCGGCTCAATATCGCTGACATCATATTCTATGACTTCGGCGTAGTTCGCATCTCTGTCGCTTTTGTAAAAGGAATATTTCCGCACCGCACGGCTCGATACATATTTTTCCGTGATTTTGTCCGGCGTGATAATGCCGTTTTTGGCACCGGCTTCAATAGCCATATTTGCCATGGTAAGCCTGCCAGCCATGCCGAGACTTTCAATCACCGGTCCCGTAATTTCCATTGCTTTGTAGAGCGCGCCGTCAACGCCGATGTTGCCGATGGTGTAGAGAATCAGGTCTTTGCCCTCAACCCAGTTGTTGAGTTTTCCTTTATAGACAAATTTGATGGTTTCAGGGACTTTGAGCCAGACTTCGCCGGTAATCATGGCTGCTGCAAGGTCTGTGCTGCCGATGCCGGTTGCAAATGCACCGAGGCCGCCGTAAGTGCAGGTGTGGCTGTCTGCGCCGATGACCACATCGCCGGGAAGCACAAGCCCTTTTTCCGGCAGCAGCGCATGTTCCACGCCCATTTCGCCCGCGTCAAAGAAATAGGTAAGTTCCTGTTCGTAAGCAAAATCCCGAAGCATTTTCGCCTGCATGGCAGACTGAATATCTTTGTTCGGCACAAAATGATCGGGAACAAGAATCACCCGGCTTTTATCATACACTTTTTTTGCGCCGCTCTCATAAAATTGCTTTATTGCAATGGGTGCGGTGATGTCATTTCCCAGCGCAATATCCACTTTTGCGTTTATCAGATCGCCCGGCTCCACACGCTCAAGACCTGCATGTGCCGCCAGAATCTTTTCTGTTATCGTCATTCCCATTTTATTTTTATATCTCCTTATTTTTTTAGCCACGAAAGCACGAAATTTATGAAAGCCACGAATTTTTTTTGCAATTTCGTGTTTTCACAATTTTTCGTGTTTTAGTGGTAAAAATTTGTGAACAATTCGTGTCCATTCGTGGCTAAAAATTAATCGCTGTCTGTTTTCAGAACCGAGAGAAACGCGGACTGCGGAATCATGACTTTCCCCACCATCTTCATCCGCTTTTTTCCTTTTTTCTGCTTTTCAAGAAGCTTGCGCTTTCGGCTGATGTCGCCGCCGTAACATTTTGCCGTGACATCTTTCCGAAAGGGCGACACCGTGCTGCGGGAAACAATTTTCGCGCCGATAGCCCCCTGAATCGCAATCTTGAACATCTGTCTCGGAATTTCCTCTTTCAGCTTTTCACAGGCAATTCTGCCCCGTTCAACCGAGCGTTCTCTGTGAACCAACTGCGAAAGCGCATCCACCCGTTCCGTGTTAATCAGAATGTCTAACTTGACCAGATCGGTTTCTCTGTAATCCGTAATCTCATAGTCAAAAGAGCCGTAGCCCTGAGTCACGGATTTAAGTCTGTCGTAAAAATCATAAATGACCTCCGCCAGCGGCAGCTCAAATATCATCTCCAGACGGTTGTTTGTAAGATACTGATAATTCTTGTTAATGCCCCGACGGTCAAGACAGAGTTTCATGACCGCGCCCATGTAACGATCCGGTATGATGATCGCCGCCCGGATAAACGGCTCTTTTGCAGTCTGAATCCGACTCGGGTCCGGATACAGCGCGGGATTGTCAACAATCATCGTGGAACCGTCGTTCATTATCAGCTCATAACGCACCGAAGGCGCGGTCAGTATGAGCGAGAGATCATATTCCCGCTCTAACCGCTCCTGTACCACTTCCAAATGCAGCAGTCCCAGAAACCCGCAGCGGAAACCGAATCCCAATGCCGCAGAACTGTCTTTTTCATAAATCAGGGACGCGTCATTCAGCTTGTGCTTTTCCAGCGCAACAGCCAAATCTTCGTATCCGTCTGCGGCTATCGGATAAATAGATGAAAACACAACAGGTTTTGCTTCTCTGAACCCGGGCAGGGCTTCATCGCAGGGACGGTTTTTCAGGGTCACGGTGTCGCCGCAGCGGGTGTCGCTCACGGTTTTGATCCCCGCAATCATATAGCCCACTTCCCCTGCGGAAAGTTCTTTTTTGGGAATCCGTGCAATCTGAAAAATGCCGACTTCTTCCACTCGGTAAGCCGCTTTGTTGAACATGAAATAAATCGTGTCTCCGGCTTTTATTTTTCCCTGATACACACGAAAATGAACCACTGTTCCCCGAAACGCGTCATAATGGGAATCGAAAATCAATGCCTTGAGCGGGGCTTCGGGGTCCCCGGTAGGCGGCGGCAGTCTTTTGACAATGCCTTCCATGACCTCCGATATGCCGATGCCCTCTTTGGCAGACGCCAGAATCGCTGTTTCCGGATCCAATCCCAAATCCTCTTTAATCTGATTTTTGACCCGCTCCACATCCGCAGACGGGAGATCAATCTTGTTGATGACAGGAATAATCTCAAGATTGTGTTCCAGCGCAAGATAAAGATTGGCAAGCGTCTGCGCCTCCACGCCCTGACTCGCGTCAATCAGAAGCAGCGCGCCTTCGCAGGACGCCAGCGCCCTGGAAACTTCGTAACTGAAATCCACATGCCCGGGCGTGTCAATCAGGTTCAGAAAATAGGTTTTGCCGTCCTTTGCGATATAGGGAAGGGTAATGGTGTGGCTTTTGATGGTGATGCCCCGTTCCCGTTCAATGTCCATAGAATCCAGAATCTGGTCTTGAAAATCACGGTCCGCCACAATATTTGCCGTCTGAATCAGACGGTCGGACAGCGTGGATTTGCCATGATCAATATGTGCAATAATACTGAAATTTCTGATATTTTTCATAGAATCAAAAGTAAGTTGACAAGTTTTAGCTTTTTAAGTATGTTACAGATTATTTTCTTTGAGAAAATTCACTTCTATCAGATTGTTGTGGATCATGTCAAGGCAGGTTTTAAGTATCCGGTTTTAAGTTTTAAGTATCCGGTTTTAAGTTTTAAGAGATATGCCTGACAGTTAAAACTTAAAACTTCAACCGCCGGTCGGTAAAAAAAATGGAAACTCAGATTTTAATCGTTGATGACGATGCTGCGGTATGCAGCACCATGAAAGAATTTATTGAAATATCCGGCTATAGAGTCGAGTCGCTTTCCAGCGCGGAAGCAGCCCTTGAATTTCTGAAGACAAATAAAATTCAAATTGTCATAACAGATATAATGCTGTCGGGAATGAGCGGTCTCGATCTGACTGCGCTCATAAAGAAAACATATAAGACAGATGTCATTGTGATGACAGGCCACAGCACAGATGACTGCTATGAAGATGCGATCAACAAAGGCGCCAGCGATTTTCTCTTTAAACCGATACGGCTCGGTGAACTGCTGATTCGTCTGAAAAAAGTATTGAAAGACCGGGAAGCGGCTAAAAAACATACCGAAATGATTGCAGAACTGCAAACGCTGGCTATAACCGACGGGCTTACAAAACTCTACAATTCAAGACATTTTTATCACCAACTGAAATTGGAAATTCATAAGGCGGATAGCTGCAATCTTCCCCTTTCGCTTCTGCTGTTGGACATAGATCATTTCAAACACTACAATGACACTTACGGACATCTGAAAGGCGACAAGGTGCTGCTCAACATCGGACAGACGATTCAGTCCTGTCTGAGAAAAAAAGATTCTGCCTACCGCTACGGCGGCGAAGAATTTACGGTGATCCTTCCGGAAACCGCAAAAGGGGGGGCAAAAGTCGTTGCCCGGAGATTGCGGGCTGCCATAGAAGCCGAAAAATTCTTTCCGGAACAGGAACAATCTGTTTCCGTCACCGTCAGTATCGGCGTGACCGAATATGCGGACAAAGAAGATGCGCCATCCTTTGTACAGAGAGCGGATCAGGCAATGTTTGCCTCCAAACAGAAAGGGCGGAACACGATTACAGTTCTGGAACGTGAAAATAATATTCTGCCGCTGCCGTGAGCGATGTCCGGAACGCGAAACTGAACATTTCGCAATCGCTTAGGAGTTACGCTTATGGAATTTCCGCGTCGTAAAAATGAACCGCAAAGTTTCGCAAAGCAAACAGCAAAGTTCCGCAAAGATATATTTTAAAACTTTGCGGGAACTTTGCGGGAACTTTGCGAAACTTTGCGGTTAAAAATGCGCTCTTTGCGGTTAAAAATGCGCTCTTTGCGGTTAAAAAAAAGCAGGATTCAGCAGATGTAGGGACAATCCGGGCAAGGGAGTTAAAACGTGTCAGCAAAAATAATCAACATAAAGACCCGCTTAATGATCGTTTTCAGCGTTATGATTGTATCTTTTGTTTTCCTGAGTTTACTTTCAAACCCCGGGCCCTCCCCGATAAACCCCACCCCCCGGCCCCTCCCCGGCAAACCCCACCCCCGGCCCCTCCCCGAAGGAGAGGGGGCCGGGGGGTGAAGTGGGTGCCGGGGGATAAAGAAGGAGTATAAAAATGTTTTGGAAATTTTTTTCAAAAAAATCAAAAGATAAGGATAAAGACAAAGACGATAAAGAAAGAGACGATGTTGTCGCTTTTGCCAGAACCATTGAAAGGCTCATTGATGAAACTTCTTTGAAACTATTCAGAATATATAAAAAAACATTGCTGTCAGAGCCGAATGTTTATGTTGTGCCTGCGATATGGGGTGCCATGAAAGACGGCGAACTGACAGAAACGCAGAAGCAAATTCATGCGGTCGTGTCTCCTGTGATTAACAACATACTGGATTTATTGGAGCAGGACCGCCTGAGCCCTGCCCCGCAGTTTGCCGTCGGATACCTCGTAAGGGGACTTTTTATCTCTAAAATTATCTATATGATCGAATTCTACAAAAACCTTTACGGGAACCAATTAGAAATCGAAGAACAGCAGCATGATGAAAAAGATTGTAATTTAAAAGATATAGAGCCTATGGGTCACGCGTAAAGCCCGTATCCCGGGTGTTCGGAAATTGCGGTGTGCGCCCTTGTGCAGCGAAAGAATATGATGTCATCAGATAAAGACAAAAAAAATGATTTTAATCGGGATTCCGAAGCGTTAAGGGAGTATCTGATTTTATCTCTCAATGATGCGGCTTCGATTCTTGTCCAAATTGATCCGGATGATTTCTCGGAAACGGCTACTCTGAAGGATTTGTTGAATATCATTTGCGAACACGAATCCTGTCCTGAATCCTGTAGGGAAAAAATTTCACAAGCTTCTAAGATCATTACAGATATATGTGATGTAAAGCTTGCTGTTTCAGCCTCTGCGAGAGCAGATATGCTGGCGGAAGTCGGCAGGCTGATTGAATCAGCCATGAATGCGGCAGAGCAGAACGGAAGCGCAGAGACTCACAGCCGTGCGTCTCTGCCGGCACCTTGCGACGGGATATGCGGCGATGAAACCGGCAGAACAGAAATGAGCCTGCCTGCCGAGCTTGATCTTGAACTCATCGAAGCTTTTATCTCGGAAAGCAATGACATGATGATGAATATGGAGGAGGCATTGCTGCTGCTCGAGAGCGATCCGGATAACATGGAGGCAGTGAACACGGTATTTCGGGCATTCCACAACATCAAAGGGACATCCGGCTTTTTCCAACTGACCCGAATAACGGAGGTCGCCCATCATGCCGAATCTTTTTTAAGCCGTATCCGCAATCGGGAAATCCGTTACGGGGGCGGATACGCGGATATCGCGCTGCGCTCTCTTGACATGCTCAAGGAACTTTTTCAGGGGCTTGGGCTTGCCGTAAAAGGCGGGACTTTTTTCAAACCCCAAGGCTATGATGAATTGGTTTTTATGCTTGCAGACCCGAAACAGGCAGGCATATCCGATGAATTTTCCGAGCCGATGCCCTCCTCCCCTGAAATCGAACCTGTTTTGAAAGATGAAAAAGAGAAAAGAAAAATTTCTCCTCACCCCGTTCATCAAAATGATATTACAGTCGGAGAGGCAAAAGGGGGTGAAACACAGGTGCCGGAGAAAAAAGACAAGCCTCCGGTTTCTGAAAATCCGCCTGATACACATCCGCCTGATATTTCAGATATTTCATATAATTATGCTATTTCAGACCGTTCCGATATTCAGAAAGAAGCGCTTTCCGAAAATCGGAACGCAGATGAGACCTTCCCTGAAACGCTGTTGAAAAGTGATATGCCGGCTTCGGAAGAATCGCCCAAATCCGGGTCAAAAATTGCTGAATCATCTGTCCGGGTGCCTGTTGAACGCTTAGACCGCTTTATTGACGCTGTGGGCGAATTGGTGGTGGCGCATTCGATGGTGGCTCAGGATGAAATTGTGACCGGCGGCAGGTATCATGATCTCTCAAAAAAAGTGAATCACAGCAGCAAAATTGTTCGGGAACTGCAAAATATGAGCATGTCCATGAGAATGATGCCGCTCAAGCCGACTTTTCAGAAAATGGCGCGTATTGTCCGTGATTTTGCCCGCGAACTCAGTAAAAGCATCCTTTTTGTCACTGAGGGCGAAGAGACTGAAATTGACCGGAACATGATTGATATGATAAACGATCCGCTGCTGCATATCATCCGAAATGCGGTGGACCACGGCATTGAAGCCCCTGAAGTCAGAGAGAAAAAAGGAAAACCGTCTTCAGGACTCATTAAACTCTCAGCATATCATTCAGGCGGAAATGTCGTTATTGAGGTGAAAGATGACGGAAAAGGTTTTGACCGGAACGCCGTTCTGTCAAAAGCTGCGGAAAGAGGTTTTGCGGGACCGGGACGGACAATTTCCGAAAAACAGATAGAAAACGGTACGCTGACAGACCGGGAAATATTCAATCTGATCTTTGAACCGGGTTTTTCGGCTGCTGAGATTGTCTCCGATGTTTCAGGGCGCGGGGTGGGTATGGATGTGGTGAAAAAGAATCTTGAAGCCATTCGGGGACAGATCGAAATCCGGTCTGAATTCGGCAAAGGAAGTGTTTTTAAAATGACCCTTCCGCTGACGCTTGCGATCATTGACGGCATGGTGGTTCGGGTGGGAACCGAGCGCTATGTGATGTCCACGGTTTCGGTTGTAAGGTCTGTCCGGCCCGAGCAGAAGGCTCTGTCAACCGTGCATCATCGGGGAACCGTGCTGAATTTGCAGGGACGGCTCATTCCGCTGCTCCGGCTTGCGGAACTTTTCGGCATTGAAGGCGATACCCGTGATCCGACCCGCGCCATTGTCATGATTGTGGAAGATGAGGGGCGTCAGGTCGGGCTGATGGTTGACGAACTGATCGGCAGCCAGCAGATTGTCATCAAGACTTTGGGTGAAATGATACGGAATATTCCCGGTATTTCCGGCAGCGCGATCATGCCCGACGGCAAAGTCGGACTCATATTAGATGTGGGCGGATTGGCTATGCTGGGAAACAAGTGAGAATTGAGAATTGAGAATTGAGAATTGAGAATTGAGAAGTAATTATTTCTCACTTCTCACTTCTCAATTCTCAATTTTTTAAAATCGTATAAATCAGATTCATTTTCTTGACAATATTTATTTTATGGTATAATAAATAATTTGATTTTCAAATAAATTTAAAAGAAAAGCGGTAAGAATTCATCATTTATTGTAATTTAAAGTCAGTTTTATTTTCTGTATAAAATTATATTACAAATTAGAAAGTAAAAGAGACAAATACGCCGGCAATGCCGGCAGCCGAGCGAAGTCGAGGCTCAAGTTTCAACCTTTCAAGTTTCAATGTTCCGTAAACATCAACCCTGTCTTGGGAAATATTTTAAGGAGGGCATAATGAGTGTAACACGGAGAGAATTTATTCAGGTGACAGGCGCTGCCGCCGCAGGCATTGCGGTAAGCGGTCTGGGATTTGATCTGTCCCCGGTCACGGCGCACGCGCAGATGCTCAGAACCAAGTATGCCAAAGAAACCACCACGATATGCTGTTACTGCGGAGTGGGCTGCGGTGCGATTGTGCATACCAGCAAAGCCGCAGACGGCCGTGTCATCAACATCGAAGGCGATCCGGATCATGTGATCAATCAGGGGGCTTTGTGTCCCAAAGGCGCGGCGCTGAAACAACTGACGGAAAATGAAAACCGTCTGACGCAGCCGCTTTACCGGGCGCCGTATTCCAAAGAATGGCAGCCTGCGCCCTGGAGCTGGGTGCTTTCCGAGATTGCCAAGAAGATCAAGCAGACCCGGGACGCCGCATTTGAGGAAAAAAATGAAAAAGGACAGACCGTGAACCGGACCACTGCCATCGCTTCTGTGGGCAGCGCGGCGCTGGACAATGAAGAATGCTGGATATATCAGGCGTTGATGCGTGCGCTCGGTCTTGTCTATGTCGAGCATCAGGCGCGTATCTGACACAGCGCCACAGTTGCGGCTCTGGCAGAGTCGTTTGGACGCGGCGCGATGACCAATCACTGGATTGATTTGAAAAACAGCGACTGCATTCTGATTATGGGCAGCAATGCTGCTGAAAATCATCCCATTTCTTTCAAATATGTTACGGAAGCCCAGCGCAGGGGCGCAAAGCTCATCAATGTTGATCCCCGTTTTACCCGGACTTCGGCAAAGGCAGATTTTTATACTTCGCTGCGTTCCGGCACGGATATTGCTTTTCTCGGCGGAATGATCAAATACATTCTGGACAACAGGCTTTATGATGAAGAATACATGAAGGCATATACCAACGCGTCCGCGCTGGTCAATCCGGCTTTTGACTTCAAAGACGGTCTGTTTTCCGGTTATGATGCCGATAAGCGGAAATATGACAAAAGCACATGGTCTTTTCAGAGCGATGAAAAAGGCATTCCCAAAACAGACCCTTCCTTGCAGGATGCCCGCTGTGTTTTCCAACTGCTGAAAAATCATTACAGCCGATATGACCTCAAACTCGTTTCGGAGATTACCGGTACGCCGGAACCTGATCTTCTGGAAGTTTATAAAACTTATTCGGCCACCGGAGAAAAAGGAAAATCCGGAACCGTTATGTATGCGATGGGCTGGACTCAGCACACCGTGGGCGTTCAGAATATCCGCGCAATGTGTATCATCCAACTGCTGCTGGGCAATATGGGCGTTGCCGGCGGCGGCGTGAACGCGCTGCGGGGCGAGTCAAATGTTCAGGGATCAACCGATCAGGCGCTTTTGTGGCATATCTGGCCCGGTTATCTCAAATCCCCCAAAGCTACGGATACCTCGCTTGCCGTGTATAACGAGAACTACACGCCCAAGAGCGCTGATCCGCGTTCCGCCAACTGGTGGCAGAATTATCCCAAATATTCTGTCAGCCTTCTCAAGTCTTTTTTCGGTGAAAATGCCAACAAAGAGAATGAGTTCGGATATAACTGGCTTCCGAAAACTGATGAGGGCAAGTCTTATTCTTGGTTGGATATTTTTGATGAAATGTATAAGGGAAATATCAAAGGCTTTTTTGCATGGGGACAGAATCCCGCGTGCAGCGGCACCAATGCCGGAAAAAACCGGGAGGCAATGAAAAAGCTTGACTGGATGGTGAATGTTAATCTTTTTGACAATGAAACCGGCTCATTCTGGCGGGGACCCGGCATGGATCCTTCCAAAATCAAAACGGAAGTTTTCATGCTGCCGGCCTGTGTTTCTGTGGAAAAAGAAGGCAGTATCAGCAACAGCGGCAGGTGGATGCAGTGGCGCTATCAGGGGCCCAAACCTCTGGGCAACAGTCTGCCTGACGGCGACATTATCATGGAGCTCGGGCATCACTTGAAGCAGGTTTATAAAGAGGGCGGAAAATTCCCGGAGCCGATACGAAATCTCAAATGGGATTATTTCACGGACGGCAAATATGATCCGCACAAGATCGCCAAACAGATCAACGGCTATTTTTTGCAGGATGTGACGATCAAGGATCAGACTTACAAAAAAGGAACGCTTGTGCCGGCTTTTGCCATGTTGCAGGCGGACGGCTCCACTTCCTGCGGAAACTGGATATACTGCAACAGTTACACGGAAAAGGGCAATATGTCAGCCCGGCGCAGCAAGCAGGACGCGCCCAACAACATCGGTCTGTATCCTGAATTTGCCTGGTGCTGGCCCGTAAACCGGCGCATCATATACAACCGTGCATCGGCGGATCCCAAAGGCAAGCCATGGAACGAGCAGAAATGGGTGGTCCGATGGACCGGCGAAAAATGGGAAGGAGATGTTCCCGACGGTCCCTGGCCCCCGATGGAAACGCCGGACGGGAAGCCGAATCCTGAAGGACGTTATCCTTTTATCATGCAAAAGAACGGGTTCGGAGCGATTTTCGGTCCCGGGCTGGCAGACGGTCCTTTCCCTGAGCATTATGAGCCGCTTGAATGTCCGGTGGAAAAAAACTACATGAATTCACAGCGGATGAATCCTGTTGCGCCGGTCTATGGAACGGAAGCGGACGCGCACGCGACCTGCGATCCGAGATTTCCCTACGTTGCCACGACCTACCGGGTGACGGAGCATTGGCAGACGGGTATTATGACCC
>JFJP01039981.1_pt1 | contig 12137 bp, 8 predicted proteins | sample 431651 | NCBI WGS metagenome assembly JFJP01 (sample SAMN02602958, study PRJNA72255) | Microbial mat metagenome, whole genome shotgun sequencing project. | biome: fresh water; feature: sink hole; material: water; isolation source: purple microbial (photo- and chemosynthetic) mats found in... | reverse complement strand
CCGAGATGTTGCCCATCTTGCGATGAAGGACCGATCCCATGATCGCCTTGGCAAAGATGTGGAACAGGTCGGTTCCGACCGCAAGGATACCCTTGACGCCGGCGCTCATCAGGGCCGGTGCAATGATAAAGCCGCCGCCAGCGCCGATGCAGCCGGTGATGAGACCGGCGCAGACACCGACCAGCACCGAGGCGCCGAAGATGAGGTTGGTGTAGTGCGCGGGCCCATAGGCCTGCTTGCTGCCGATGAAGGACGGCAGGGCCTGGCTGACGGCGTCGGCAAAGGCAACGCCGCCCAGGAAAACGGGAATGAGCAACAGACCCAGGATCAGCAATCGGGTGCGGCTGTGCAGGATGTTGTTGGACATTTCCAGTTCCCAGCGGGCGTGGGCCCTTGACCCGGCCACCATGAACTGGTTCAGATCACGAAAAAACTTCATTTTTTTTCTCCTTGTAGTTGTCAATAAAAAACGGGTTTATTATTATAACAAGGCTCCTTCCGGTCAACTCGGACGGGCCATATCTTCCTCTCTGATATATGAATCCACTATTCTTTCTCATTATTTACCTTTCTGGGCAGCGTGATGATAAAATCAGTTCCCTTGCCCTGTTTGCTTTGGACTTCGATTGTGCCGCCATGTTCATGGATGATGTTAAAGGCAATACTGAGCCCTAACCCAGTGCCCTCTTCCTTGGTGGTAAAAAACGGGTCAAAGATGTTTTTCTTGATCTCTTCCGGTATGCCCTCGCCATTATCACTGATCCGGATCACATCGGCTTTTCTTTGGGGATCAATCTCCCCCGCTTCCTCACGGATAATGATGGCACCGCCGTTTTCCATGGCTTCACAGGCATTGATGATAATATTGACCAGCACTTCTTTCAGTTGTTCCGGGTCGATCAGGGTTTCAGGCAGATTGCCCGATCGTTTGATTTTTAAATTGACATGATAGGACCGAAGTCTTTGTTCCAGAAGATATACCGCACTGTCCACCACTGCCGAAGGGCTCATCAGCTTTGTGACAAGCTTTGGGGGGCGGGCAAACTCAAGAAAATTTTCAACAATTTTATTGATTTGTACAATTTCGCCGGAAATGACATTCAAATCTTCTCTCTGGTTATTTGAAAGGGCTGCCGACCGGTTCAGGGAAAAGAGCCGCATTTTTACCGAAGTTAAAGGGTTTCTAATGCTGTGGGCTGTTCCTGCGGCAAGCTTTCCGATGAGTGCCATTTTTTCCGACTGTAAAAGGGATTCCTGGCTCTGTTTGAGTTTCTGATGGGTCTCTTCGGCATTTTCAATAAGACCCATAACTCCTCGCTGAAGTGCATCCACCTCATTGATGGATCTTCCTGTTCCATCCTCATCTACCTGTGATATGAGTTTGCGGATGGGACCCATGATGTGCCGGGCAAAAATGAAATTGACCAGAAGGCTCAACAGCGTCACGGAAACAATGGCCATCAATACAATGATTCTTAACCGGTTGGCTTCTTTTGCGCTTGTTTCAATGGCAGTTTCTATTTTTTCCTTATGAAAACCCTTAAATTGTTCACATAAATCAAGTATTTTAAAAAAAGACTGTCTCACACTCTGGTGAAGATTAAAGCCTTTTTGTTTGTCTCCTTTTTTATAGAGTTCAATAATCTCATCCCGTGCTGCAATATAAAGCCTGTAATCATTTTCAATTTGACCCACGGCCTTTTTTTCCCAAGGTTCTTCCACATGGTTTTTAACTTCTTCAAGCTTATTTTCAAAAACCGTCCGGTACCGGGCAAGCTCCACCAGCCACTCCTGATTTCCATCCTGGAAAAAATAGGATACATAACCTTTCTGATTCACCAAGGCAGTCCCCATGGCTTCTGCAGACTCAAATATCATGACGTTGCGGCTGATGATATTTTTAAACACCTTTTCAATTTTATAGGTGTACCAGACCATAAGGACGGCGCCCACCAGGGTGATGCAAAGAAGAATGGCATTGACCAGGTAAACCCTGGTTTTCAGGCTTAGATGAAGTGAAAACATTTCTGAAATGCCTCCAACATTCTTTTTCATATTCATAGGTTTATCGAATTCACTTCATTTTCAGGATTCCGGTGATGAATCCACATCTAATAAATTGATACTTTCCGAGTGTTGCCGGTGATGCTCATGGGCCTCTCTGATTTTATCCATGAGCTCCACCAGTTCACAGGGTTTGGTCAAAAAGTCAAACGCCCCGGCAAGGAGCCCTTCCTTTGCTGCGGTCTGTGATCCATGCCCGGTCAGGAGAATAACAGGGAGATCCGGCACCATCCGTTTGATCACTTTCAAGACTTCAATCCCATCCATATCTTCCATTTTCAGGTCCAGAATCACCACATCAAAATCCTGTTTGCGCAGGATCTGTATGGCATTGGTTCCGCTGTAAGCCTTGGTGGGGATGATGAGCCGTCTTGACAGGCGGTTGGAAAGAACATCCAGATATCCTTTTTCATCATCTACCAGAAGCAGACGAATCATATCTTTGTCTTTGTTAACCTCATTCATTGTTTTTTTCTTTCCACTATACCCGCCGCTCCGTAATTTCCTTGATGCGGGCCTCGGTTATTTTTTCCTCATGATCTCTTTTCTTTGAGGCGGCTCCTTTGACTTTTCCAATTAAAACATCAATGTCACAGGGTTTCATGAGATAATCAAATGCGCCCAGTTTCATCCCGTCAATGGCGCTTTCCACAGTGGCATGGCCGGTCAGCATGATGACTTCCACCAGGGGAGCTTTTCTTTTCAGCTCCACCAATGTTTGTATTCCGTCCATTTCAGGCATTTTGACATCCAGGAGGATGACTTCGACAGATTTATTTTTTTCAATTTCAGACAATGCGTCTTTCCCACTGTAAACGGCTGAAACATCTATGTCCCTTAATTCCAGACGTTTAGTAATGGTATCCAGAAATGCTTTTTCATCATCTACCAGCAATAATTTAATCTTTTTCATGGGGTATCTCCTTATAAGATTGTTGTTTTAAATTCACTTTTTATATTTTCCGTTAAATCGTCCTGAAATGGGATAAAGATGCGGAACTGAGTGCCCACGCCGACCTGGCTGGACACCTCGATTTTTCCGCCCATTTTCTGCACAAGGCCGTAGCAGATGGAAAGCCCGAGGCCTGTCCCTTTCCCTACAGCTTTTGTGGTAAAAAAAGGATTGAAGATCCGCTCCAGATTTTCCTTGGGGATACCCGGTCCTGTGTCTTCAATCAAAATTTCAATATGTTTTTTTTCAGCATGGCTTCTCAGTGTTTCGATGGTCAGACTGCCGCCTGTTTTTTCCATGGCATCAATGGCATTATTGATCAGGTTGAGCATCACCTGTTGCAGTTCCGAGGGAGAAATCCTGACAAAAGGAAGATTTTCTTCAAGTTTTGTCCCGATGGAGACATTGTTATATTTAGCCATCTGAGCGGTGAGGGAAACCATTTCCCTGATGGCTTCATTGACTTCAACATCATTGATGGTGGAATCGGTTTTCCGGGCAAAACTCAGCAGCTTATGCGTGATCTCTTTACATCGTTTTCCCTGGGTATTGATCTGTTTTAAGGCTCGTTTGAATTCCAGGAGGTTTCCAGTCTCCTTCAGTGCTTCATCTTCCAGCAGATCTTCTATCCAGCCCGCTTCCTCAACCATAATGGCCACAGGGTTGTTGATTTCATGGGCAATCCCGGCCGCCAGTTCGCCGATGCTGGCCAGTTTTCCACTTTCGACGACCTGCCGGTTCATGGCTTCGCTCTTTGTTTCGGCACTGGAAATCAATTTCACAATATACCGGGGCAGGGTAAAGGCAACCGTAATGACCACAATACAGCCGACCACCAGAAGAAGGAGGGTCAGCATCTGTGTTTTTCGAAAATCGCTGAAGGCATCCCTCACATCCTGGCGGAACACAACACTCCAGTCGATATTCTTCAATGTGGAGATGGCATAGAGATATTTATTTCCGGCCGGGTCCTGTTTTTCAGCGATAATGGTTCGATTTTCCGGGTTTTTATAATCCACGAGGGATGCGATAATACTCGGGTTGATCCTTATATCCACCTTGGTCTGAACCTGTCCCTTGCTGTTGAGAATATAGGCAATACCGGTTTTTCCGATCTGTATGTTTTCCACCATGGAATTGAACCCGGCAAAATTGATAGTGGCCCTCAGAATGTGGTCTTTTCCGCTGAGTCTGACCTTGACGGCAATAATAAAATGGGGATGTCCTCTTAACCCGGCAAAGACATCGCTGATATAAAACGGTTTTTCCATGGCGTTTTGAAACCATTCCGAATTTTTATAATCAGCGTTTTTCAGGTTGAAAGGGCCTTCATAGGCGATCTGAAGTCCATCCTCATTGACAATGCTGATATCGGTAAACGAATCCGGGTACTCAGTTTCCAGGAGTTCAAGATTTGTTTTAAGAAATTGTTCCGGCGGCTGGGTGTTATTTTCCAGTTGATATGCCAGGTGCCTTATATTCCCCAGTTTTTCCGATAGGAAGGTATCGATATTCTGAGTATGCTTTTGAACCAGTTCCGAGATATGGGCCTGGATTTTTTCCGTATACGTAAGATTGAACCGGTAAAACAAAATCCCGGTGGTCAGGGTAAAGGGGAAAAAAGAAATGACCAGGATCAGGATTCTGATCTTTCGGGATAATTCCTGGTAAAATGCACTTCGTTCTGCTGATATTTCCATTCTTTTTTCCTCAAATCAAATTGGATTAATCTCATCAGCCTATCCGACTGTATAGATGACAGCAAAAGATATGCCATAGGAAAGATCAGGCTTTGATTTTTTGTAATTGTCTTAAAATACAGGGATTATCAAAAATGCTGACAATTGTTTGGGATTCCGACATCTGTCCGTTTTTTTTACAGATTGTGAATAATACGAACAATCTGTAAATTCTTTCTGTCAGGGATTGGGTTTTTTAAAATGATGGAAAGAACCCGTGTAAAAAAAGGTGACTTATTGGAAAGGTGCTTGATTGATCTTCTGTATACCGGACAGGTAATTTTTATAATTTGTAAGATAAAATGACAGGGGTCTGGAAAAATGTCTTCCCAGCATTCCGTCCACAAAAAGCCGGCTGATATGCTGTTCCTGTTCCAGTATTTTCTGGGATTGAATAAACAGGGTCTTTTCTTCAGGTGTCAGCTTTGAAACCATATCCAGCATGGTCATCCGCGCTCTGGGCAAGTACATCCAGAAATAAAACAGATCAAGGGCGTTGATGATGATCATGACCGCAAGATCCTTGACTTCCGAATTTCTGCTGACAAAAAGTTTTTCAGGCTTTTCAAGGATTTTTAATTCTTCCTTTTCAGGGAAGAGGAGTTCAAGTTTGGTATAGGTTTCAAAAAGGTCTGTAAATTTTTTCCCAATATCCCTTTTTCTCAAGCCTAAATTGGAAAACCGGTCCACAGTGCCTTCAATTAAACCTGCAACCGTATCTGAGGCAGCTTTTGAAATAACAGCCGCCCATTTCTGTAAAATAGTTTCAACAGAAGGAATGTTATAGAACATCAGAATGACACCGATGATGCTGTTAAAAAGGATGGCCACGGGAATGGAAAGAACACTTCTGAAAAAATTTCCCGTCACCATGCCTTTGGGAAGCCCTCGGAAAACATTGTGAGAAGACAGATATATCCCATTGGCAAGACCCATGACGGAATACAGAATTAAGGGGCTGGTGGAGATATTGATCCCGAAAGTTCGATCCAGAATCAGGGTTTTCACCAGATAATCCAGGAGGGGTACGGAAAAACCAGTAAAGAACAGGGCATCCGTCAGGCGGTCCCAGCTCACATAATCATTCCATTTGGTTAGAGAAGAGCGGTTGATGCCGCCACCACCGAGAACCGATTGCAGAATCACCCGAAAACCGGTAATACCAAACCAGATAAAGGCCCCGAAATAGGCCAGAAACCACCAGTCCTTGGTCAGGGAAAAACAGAGAAAGGCAGGGATAAATCCTCCGAGGATTTTAAGACAGTTTTTCAGCTTTGTATTCAGATTTTGCCAGGATGCAGATGCTTCCTGTTTCTTTTTTTCCGATAGGTCTAGTTTTAGATGGTTTCTCGTTTCTCTTTGGATACCGCTCAGGGTTACGACATTTCCCCGGGTCTTCATATCCAGGGTAAAGGATTCAAATACCCATTCCCTTGTTTTGATCGGCAGAAGCTGTTCAAAACCGGGAAGCCATTTGAGTTTTTTTATGATCCATTTCAAGACAGGGGCTATCTCATCCAATGCAAATGTGGTCATCCGATGGCTGACATTCATGTTTGCCGGCAATACCAGACGATCCACGTCATTTTTACGGATTTCTTTTCTGGCCCTGGAGGTCAATGTGGGAATGATGCCGAATCCCATTCCATAGGTTTGATGGGTTTTGCCGGTGGAATCACTGCCGATCCTGGATTTAAGGGGCCGGAGAGTATACATATTTTTCAATGCATCAATATCGTGAAGAATATTGACTAATTTTTTTAACCGGTCTTCCTGATCTGGATAATCGGTTTTATCCATGGACAGGATGATTTGCCGGACCACACGCTTAAGCTTTAAAAGACTCCCTGAATTGATGGCTTTCTGAAGTTCATTAATGGTAAAAAGGGCTTCATGATCACCGAACTCAAAATCCTTGAGATTGATGATTTCAAGCCGGTTAAAATACCCGTTGCCGTCATAAAGGAGTTCCACCACATCTTCCGGTTTAAGATTACCGAGCTTCAGGGTGATTCTGAAATCATGGTGGAGTTTTCTGATTTCAAAAAGCAGGGCTTTATAATCGAGTTTCAGGCGGTCGGGGATATCCGCATCAATGCTCGTGGAAAAAGGATGGGGGACTTCGGGATGTTTCAGCGGGCTTAAATAATGGGCAATAATGTCTTTTGGTGTAAAGCCATCCATTTTTTCTACAAGGTTGTTAATATATATTTGTTGATCCGGGTCTGCTGTTTCATATGCCTTGTTCAAATCCTTAAGACGTTCCGACATGGCCGCCATAACAAGCGAATGGATATATTCTCCCAGATGGGGAATGGAAGGCAGTCCGGGTGAAGCAAACTTCAGAAAATCGTCAGGCTGCAGGAGTTCAATGTCAATCTCCAGATCCTGGCACATGTCTTCCAGATAGAGCTGGTTGAAGCTTTTAAGAATTCTGAGGACATATCTTTCCTGATATTTCAGAACCGCTTTTCCCTGCTCCATAAACGGGACCACATGAGGTTCAGCCAGAAAACACAGAAAGGCTTCGGTATCGGGCAGACCCCGGGACACCCAGATAAAGGAGATATAGCGGTCCCGGTAACGGGCCCAGAATTCAATCCCGATGCGAAGATCGATTTCCATGATTCTGGCAGCCTGAATCAGCTCTGTTGCAAACCGGGGTTCGATGCAGTGATAGTAAATGACCCTGAGCCGTCGGATTCCTTTAATCCAGGCATCCATAATGAGGTGGGTAGGAGATTTTCTGCCTGAGGTGTTGGCATCATGGACATGGTCGTCAAAAGCAATCTGATTCCATTCTTCCGGCATTTCCAGAAGATGGTAATGCCGGAGGAGCCGCCGGATAACCCTGGGTTTGCCGAATGCGGCCATACGGAAGGTATGAGCCAGCTCAAGCTGGAGCGCATCGTTTCCCCTGGCCCTGACCAGTTCCTTCATGATCTGAAGAAGAACCCTGGCCGTATTCTTCGGCATGGAACCGCCGGTGGTATTCAGAATTTCATCTTTCAGTCCCAGGAGACCCTGAAGACGGTTTTCAATGGTTCCCCGTTCCATGGAGTCCAGAAGGGAAGCAATGGCATAGGCCGTTCGAAGTCCTTTGGATTCAGCCAGTTCCTTAATTCCCAGAGGATGGAAAAAAGGGTAATAGAGTTTGCGCGTATATCCGAGCGTTTTGTCGGCATCATAAACTGAATTAACAATCCTGATCAGATCATGGTCGCGTCGGTCGAAAAACAGGGATTTGAACTTCAATATTCTTATGAATCCTTATTCCAATGATTACCGTTTATAAAAAAGCTATAGCACAGCGATGATATCTATTCAATATTCATTCACCATATTGTTTTAACCCCATGGCCTTAAATCAGGTGCTCCGCTTTTAAGAAATTATATTTTGATTGACAAAAATCAGATTCCTATCCTACAGTTTCAATCTAATTAAACAGGGAAAGAAGGTGGATACAAAATGAAAGTGCTGTTTGTAGATGATGAAATCGGTTTTCTGGATGTCGTCATTAAGCGGATCAGGAAACGAAATATTGATGCGTCCGGCGTATCTGACGGTGAAAAGGCCATAGAGCGCATCGCCAATGATCATATTGATGTGGTGGTTCTGGATGTTAAGATGCCGGGCAATAGAAACGGGATTATGATCTTAAAAGAGATTAAAACCCGATGGCCCCTGATAGAAGTGATCATGCTCACCGGTCATGCCATGCTTGAGGCGGCAAGATCCGGCATGGACAATGGAGCCTTTGATTATATTGTCAAACCGGTTGATATTGACGACCTCTATTATAAGATTGGAGACGCGTATAAGAAAAAAACATTGCAGGAAGCAAAACTCGTATCCAAAAATAGCGAGGACCAATGAATACCATCCTTGTCGTTGATGATGATGACCAGTTGCGAATAAGCTTCTGCAAGCTTTTAAAAGAAGAGAAATATGCCGTCATCAGTGCAGCCTCGGGAGAAGCCGGTATTGATATCGTCAGGGGAACTCTCCTTGACCTGGTGATCCTTGACATGCGGCTGCCGGGGATGAACGGCATGGAAGCCTTTAAAGAGATCCGGAAGATTGATACGAAACTGCCGGTCATTATTGTGACAGCTTATGGGACTACGGATATTGCAATCGAGGCGACGAAAATGGGGGCCTATGATTATGTGCTGAAACCCTTTGAAGTTCCCGAGATGCTGACCCTTATCCGCCAGGCCATTGAAGCCGGGTATTTCATGAGGTCTCCGGTGGCTGTGGATGCCGGCCCGGGCGCTCCGTTGGGGGATGCCATCATCGGCCAGAGCCGGCTCATGCAGAATGTGTATAAATCCATTGGCCGGGTATCCCAGACCGATGCAACCGTGCTGATCCGGGGGGAGTCCGGAACCGGGAAAGAGCTGGTGGCAAGGGCTGTCTATCAGCATGGCATCCGCTCCGGTAAATCCTTTTTGATTATCAATTGTGTGGCCATACCGGAAACTCTGCTGGAAAGTGAGTTGTTCGGCTATGAAAAGGGTGCTTTTACCGGTGCCAACCAGCGGCATATCGGGAAGATCGAACAGGCCAACGGGGGTACGGTATTTCTGGATGAAATCGGGGATATGCCCCTGAATATTCAGGCCAAGATTTTAAGACTGTTGCAGGAAAAAAATATAGAACGGCTCGGCGGAGAAGAAACCATTCCGGTGGATGTCCGTATCATTGCTGCAACAAATAAAAACCTGGAGCAAGCCATTCCGGAAGGTAAATTCAGGGAAGATCTGTATTTTCGCCTGAAGGTCGTCACCATTGAGCTTCCCCCGCTGAGAGAACGCAAAGAAGATATTCATCCCTTGATTTCCTTTTATCTGAATAAATTTTCCACAGAATTGAAAATGGATAACCCCGGCGTCCAGGCGGAAGCCCTGGCCCTTTTAAACCGGTATGAATGGCCAGGAAACATCAGGGAACTTTCCAACCTGATTCAGAAAGTCTTGATTTTTAACCGGGGGGCCCCGATTTCCGCATCAGACCTGGAGCAGATCATTGAAAAAAAAGATAAGGCAGGGGCAACCGGGGCAATAGAATTGACATTGATCCGGGACTGGGTCAGGCAATTGCTGTCCGGCCCTGCCGGAAACTGCAGCTTTGACGAAGTCATGGATACGGTATCGGGGATTGTGATTGCAGAGGCCTTGAAAACAACCAACGGTAACCGCACCCAGGCCGCTAAACTCCTGGGGCTGTCAAGACCCACACTTCATGCCAAGATTGAAAAATATAATATCAAACTGAAGACGGAAATATCAGATTAGAAAAATCTGCAATGGATTGAGCTGTGCGGCAGACCGTGTGGCCTGCCGCACAACCGGGATTTGGATTTTTATTCTCCTATGGCTTCGCTCACCAGTTCAAACACGTCTACCAGCCTTAAAATCCCCACCACTTTTTTATCCTTTGTCACCAACAGGGACTGATGGGTTCCAAGAATAAGCTGGTGGACTGCGGCTGCAACGGAAGCATCCGCGTCCACATATTCCCCGTTGGAAGGGGTATACATGATGTCTTTGATTTTGAGCTTAGCGGCATGTTTGACCAGCTCTTCCAGGCTCTCGTCCCAGAGACAGAAATTGTCGATCAGAGAATTCAGGAAATGCTCACTGAATCCGAATCTGGCTGCCCCAAGACTTCCCTTGGCATCCTGATGTTCGAGCTGGCAATACTTGGGTTCAAGTGATTGAAGGATGCAGCGGATACTCACTTTTCCGACAACCTGCTGCTTTTTGTCATATACAAGGACTGCCCGGTGTTTATGACCATATTTTGAATCTTCCCGTGCTTTTTTAAGTGTTTTGATGGCAACGGCAAGGGTGTCGTTTTCAGACACGGTTGCATAATCACTCAGGGCGATCATCACTTCTTTTACTTTTTTTTCTTTCATCTCAATTTTTCCTTATTTGACGGTTATCTCATCAATACATCATTTCAACAGGATGGGCAAGCCCATGATCGGCCAGACCACCGATACCATCAACCAGACCGCGGCCATCAGTACAATGGAGGCAAGAATGCCGTAACGGAAGAATTCGCCTGCGGTAAACTGTTTGGAGTTATAGGCAATGGCATTGGGCGCTGCACCGATAAGCAGGAAAAAAGGCATACCGGCGGTTGCAAGGGAAGAATAAAAGATGACCGGACCGGCCACACCGAGATAGGGTGCAATAACCAGGGCAACCGGCAGGGAGATGGCAATGGCTGCCACGTTCATGATAAAATTGGTCATGACCATGACAAAAAAGGCAATACCCAGGATGAAAACCACTGCTGGTGCTTTGTTGAACAGGGCCAGCCAGTTGACGGCCAGCCACTCTGCCGCATGGGTCTGCCAGAGGCAGAAACCAATGGACATGGCTCCGCCAAAAAGAAGAATGATATTCCAGGGAATGTCTTCCAGGTCTTCTACCCTCAGAATGTTCAGGACAAAGAACAAAAGGGTGGAGGTCAGAAGAATGGCGGTCTTGTCGATATTTTTCAGGGCCGGGACCCAGTTTTTCGCGGCAATAATGACAATAACGGCCAGAACGATAAAAAGGGTCATTTTTTCATTCCTGCTCCAGGAGCCAAGATCGATATACATTTTTTTGGCTCTTTCTTTTAAACCGGTAATAATTGCTTTTTCCGGTTTAAAGAAAACCATCATCATCCCCCAGATGGCAAATGTCATGATCCAGCCTAAGGGAAGTAGGTAATAGGTCAATTCGAAAAAGCTGACTTCCACACCGGTCATCTCCTTGAAAAAGGCAATGGCAACGGCAGCCCGGGCAGAACCTAAGAGTGTGATGATGGACCCGGCACCGGCCACATAGGCCATGCCGATAAACAGGCCCTTGCCGAATTTGGTCGGGGTGTCGTCATCGGAATACAGGGCATTGATGGCCATGAGCAGCGGGAACATGGTGGCGGCAACTGCGGTATGGGCCATGAGATGGGTGAGGGCGACGGTCATGACAAAGCATCCCAGATAGATCATGCTGGTTCTTTCACCGACAATGGAGAGCATCTTATAGGCCATACGCTTGGTCAGACCGCTTTTTGTAAACACCAGACCGATGACGATGGAGCCAAAGATAAAAAGAACGGATGGGTCCATGAAATCCTTGAAGGCTACTTCAGGTTTCCGGATCAGGAACATGGCCTGGATGACACCGATGGCAATACCGGTAACGCCGATGGGCAGAACTTCAAAGATCCACCAGGTGGCTGCCAGGGCAAAAACTGCCAGGGCACCTTTTCCTTCCGTACTCAGGATAAAATGCTTGCCGGCCGGATCAACGGCATCGGGCCATGGCGGGCAATAATAGATAATACAGAACAGGACCACGCCGAGAATCAGGAAAAA
>JFJP01039980.1_pt1 | contig 12137 bp, 7 predicted proteins | sample 431651 | NCBI WGS metagenome assembly JFJP01 (sample SAMN02602958, study PRJNA72255) | Microbial mat metagenome, whole genome shotgun sequencing project. | biome: fresh water; feature: sink hole; material: water; isolation source: purple microbial (photo- and chemosynthetic) mats found in... | reverse complement strand
TGCGGGCTCAAAGCTTGAAGCTCAAAGCTCCAAGCTGGGCGAGCGTGCGTCGTGTTCCATCGCGTCAGTTATTGTTGCGCGAGCCCTAAGGCGGATCGCGCCGGCCGGCGCGCAGCTCGCTGGGCGTCTTGCCGGTCGCGGCGCGCACCCGGCGGATCAGGGCGTGGCCCGAGGCGAAGCCGGCCTGCTCGCGCACGGCGCGCACTGGCAGGTCGGTTTCGACCAGCAGGCGCACCGCCTGGCGTACGCGTTGCTCGGCCAGCCAGGCGGCGGGAGGAAGACCGACGCGCTCGCGGAAGGCGCGGGCCAGGTGCTCGCGTGACAGGCCGTGCTCGTCGGCCACCTGCTTCAGCGACCATGGAGCGGTCGGTGCCGCCAGCAGCGCGTCGATCGCCTGCTCGACCGGACGCAGGCCATCGGCTCGGGCCGCTCCCGCCGCCGCCCACAACCGCAGCACCAGGGCGTGCACGGCCGCCGCCTTGGCCTCGGCGGTGGCGCGGGCGCGCGGTTCTCCCAGGGCCAGGACGCGTTCGAAGGCGATCCGCTCGGGGCTGTCCTCCAGCATCGGCACGACCGGACCGCGCAGCGCGATCAGTGCCCGCCAATGTTCGGCCAGGCCCGCACCTTGCAGCACCACCCACCACGGAGCGTACACGGCTCGGGCATCGGGAGGCACGCCGTAGGCGGTCGCCGATGGCTGTTCGAATAGCACCGCATGGCCGGTCGGGACGCGGTACTCGGCCGTCTCGGTGACGACCTGCAATTCGCCGGCCAGGGTCAGCTGGCACACGCAGCCCTGGTCTGTGCGCAGGCGGTTGTCCCACCAGTAGCGCTCGCCAACGCCGATGCGCTGCAGGCCGAACCAGCCGATGGTCCAGAGCGGGGAGGACGACGGTGGGTGGGGCGGCACACGCGCATCCTTGCGCGGCGCCTCGCAAGGGTATAGGCCCAAATAGTCCTTGAGTCTATGCGAACCCAGGTCTATGCTGACACGCATACCGGCATCCCCGCCGGAACCACCGCGGATCTTCGAACCCCACGCCGCACCCCCGAACCCCAGCCCGCAGGAGCCATCCCATGAGCCTCAACCTCAACCACGTCGTCCTCGCCGGACACCTCACCCGCGACCCCGAACTGCGCCAGGTCAGCGCCGAACGCGCCTGCGCCAACTTCGCCATCGCGGTCAACCGCACATGGAAGAACGCGGCCGGCGAGAAGCAGGAAGAAGCGACCTTCGTCGAGCTCGAAGCGTGGAACCGCACCGCCGAACTCGTGGGCCAGTACCTCAAGAAGGGCAGTCCGGTTTACGTCGAGGGGCGCCTGCGCCTCGACACCTGGGACGACAAGGAGAGCGGCCAGAAGCGCAGCAGAATCAAGGTCGTGGTCGAGACGGTGCAGTTCCTTTCGGCGCGTCCGCAGGCCGGCGAGGCCGGCGGCGAGGGTTCGGCCGCGACGCCAGCCCCATCCCGTCAGGGCCCGGCCGCGCGCCGCCGCCCCGCCCCGGCGCCGGCCGAAAACGACGCGCCGTTCTGACCTGGAACTCTGGGACCGCGCGCCTCAGGCGCGGGTCCGAAAGCGGTCCCAGGGGACAAGGGCGCCTCGTTGCCGGCCTCCCCAGGCGAAGCCCTGGAACTGCGGCCGACCGTAAAATAAACATTTAACCACAACGGCATTGTGGTGTCGGACGCAAGGCGTAAGCCAGGGGACATGCGGCGCGCCTTCACCCTGATCGAACTGCTGGTGGTCATCGCGATCATCGCGGTGCTGGCGGCGCTGCTGGTGCCGGCGATCAGCCTGGTCCGCGACGCGGCGCACTCCTCGCGCTGCCAGAACAACCTGCGCATGTGCACCGCCGCCGTCCTGGCCTACGCCGCCGAGGAGGACGGCGTCATGCCCTACAGCGAAACCGGCGGCGGTGGCTGGTGGATGGCGCGGAGCAGTCCCTTCCTTGACGACCTCTACCGCGGCACGCTCTATACCGGCAACAGCGTCTATCTCTGCCCGTTCGCGAGCCGCGAGATTCCGAACCCCTGGTTGGCGAACAACCGGTTCAGCTTCCACTTCTCGATGAACGACAAGGTCTATGCGTCCTGGAACGGCACAGCCTGGAAGAACTCGTATAGACCCTGGCCATTGGTCCGTATCAATCCCCAGACCGTGATGCTGATCGATGGCAAAGTCAGTCAGAATGGCAGCCAACTGTACTTCTGGGACTTCGCGTCCGCGGCCACCGCCAAACCATGGCCGTTGCAGAGCACCAACAACATGAACAACCCGCCCGTGCCGGACCCGACCCGCATTCCGATCAACCGCCATCGCGGGCACGTCAACCAATCACATATGGACGGGCATGTTTCCAAGGTGTCCGGAACCTGGGTGGTCAGCGAGCAGACGGCGGCGTGGGACCGCTAACGTCCTCGAGGGCGGCGAGTTTGCGCCACCCCTGTTCGCGCATTGACGCGCCCCGGCCGGGGGCCTAGGCTGCATACAGCGCAAGCGTGGTGGCGTTCATCGCCCGGCCTGCGCCTCCCCCCGACAATGGAAGCCTGGGCGCACGATCCGCGCCCCATCCCCGTATGTCCGAGGCCCCCCGGCCCCTTCTCGCCGTCATCGACGGCCATTACTACGCCTACCGCTACCACTTCGGCATGCCGCCGCTGTCGGGCCCGGGCGGTCGTCCGACCGGCGTCACCTACGCCTTCGCCAATCTCATTCGCGAACTGAAGGCGGACACGCGGGTGACGCATCTGCTGTGCGTGTTCGATGCGCACGAGGACAGCTTCCGCCACATCCTCTTCCCGGCCTACAAGGCGCAGCGCGACCCGATGCCCGAGCCGTTGCGCGAGCAGATCCCGGATGTGCTGGAGATCCTCGCCGCCCTGCATGTGCCGGTGGTGCGTGTGCCCGGCTACGAAGCCGACGACGTGCTGTTCACCTACGCGCGCCTCGGCCAGGCCGCCGGGCTGGATGTGCGCCTCTACACCCGCGACAAGGACGTCGATCAGGTCATCTCCGAGCGCGTGCGCACCTACGACGCGCTCAAGCAGCAGGAACGCGGTCCGGCCGAACTGCTCGTCGAGAAGGGCATCCGTCCGGATCAGGTCGTCGATTACCTGTGCCTGATCGGCGACACCGCCGACAACGTGCCGGGGGTTACAGGGGTCGGGCCGAAGACCGCCGCCAAGCTGCTCGCCGAGCACGGCTCGCTGGAGGCCGTCCTCGCCGCCACCCATAAAGGCAAGCTGGCCGAGAACCTCGCCGCCTTCGCGCCCAAGGCCGAGCTGACGCGCAAGCTGATCACCCTGGTCGATGTGCCGGACGTCCCGGCGCTGGCCAGCCTGGCCACCGACCGCGACAGCCCGGCCGATCCCGCGCCCTTCGAGCGCCTCGGCTTCCAGGTCGCTCGCTTCACGCCCAAGGCCGAACCCAAGGCGGCCAGCGACGGCACGCGCTATCTCACCCTCGATGCCGACAGCTTCCCCGCCTACTGCGAGCGCCTGGCGCGTGCCGGGCGCTTCGCCGTCGATACCGAGACCACCGGCCTCGACCCGCTGACCGCCCGGCTGGTCGGTGTGTCCTTCGCCTGCGGAGACGATGGTGGCACCGGCGCAGCATGGCTGCCGCTGCTCGGCCCCGGCGGCGAGATCGTGCCGTGGGCGCGCATCGCCGAGCCGCTCGGCCGTCTGCTGGGCGACGCACGCATCACCAAGGTCGGGCAGAACATCAAGTTCGACGCGCAGATGTTCGCCGCCGCCGGCGTGCCGGTGCAGGGCTACGACGGCGACACCATGCTGGCGTCGTGGCTGCTCGACCCGTCGCGCGACAGCCACGACCTCGACCACCTGGCGCTGACCTTCCTCGGCGAGAAGAAGATCGCGACCAGCGAGGTCGCCACCTTCATCCTCGGCCAGACCATGGCCGACGCCGATCCGGCGCTGGTCGCACGCTACGCCTGCGAAGACGCGCAGGTGACCTGGCGCCTGGCGCAACTGCTCGAAGCCAAGCTCGTCGAATACGGGCTGTTCGAGGTGTACCGCAGCCAGGAGGTGCCGGTGGCACTGGCGTTGGCAGCCATGGAATCGGCCGGCCTGGCGGTCGATCGCGCTGCGCTGGCGGCCTGCGAAGCGCACCTGCAAAGCTACCTGACCCAGGTGATGCAGGACATCCGCCGCCACGCCGGGCCCGACTTCAACCCGGCCAGCCCCAAGCAGGTCGGCGAGGTGCTGTTCGGCAAGCTCGGCCTGCCGGTGGTGTCGAAGACCAAGAGCGGCCCCAGCACCGACGCCAGCGTGCTGGAGGTGCTGCGCCACCAGCACGAGCTGCCCGACCTGATCCTGCAGCACCGCACCCTGGCCAAGCTGATCGGCAGCTACCTGGTCAAGCTGCCCGGCTACATCGCTGCTGACGGACGCATCCACGGCCACTTCCGCCAGACCGGCACCGAGACCGGCCGCCTCTCCAGCGACCAGCCCAACCTGCAGAACATCCCCAAGAAGAGTGATCTCGGCCGCGAGATGCGCGGCGCCTTCTCGGCCGGCCCCGGCTGCGTGCTGATCGCCGCCGACTACGCCCAGATCGAGCTGCGCGTCCTCGCTGAGCTGTCCGGCGACCCCGCTCTGCGCGCCGCCTTCGCCGCCGGCATGGACATCCACCGCCATGTCGCCGCGCAGGTCGCCGGGGTCGATCCGGCGCATGTCACGCCGAAGCAGCGCAACGCCGCCAAGGCGGTCAACTTCGGCATCATCTACGGCCAGACCGCCTTCGGCCTGGCCAGCCAGCTGGGCATCGAACGCAAAGAGGCCCAGGACTTCATCGACGGCTACTTTGCGCGCTTCGGCACGGTGAAGGACTACATCGCCCGCACCGTCGCCGAGGCCGCCACCTGCGGCTACGCGCGCACCATCAGCGGTCGCCGCCGCTACGTCCCCGGCCTCGCCTCGGGCAACCGCAACGACCGTCTCGCCGCCGAGCGCGTGGCGCTGAACTCGACCATCCAGGGTTCGGCCGCCGACCTGATCAAGCGCGCCATGCTCGCCCTGCCCGGCCTGCTGCCGCGCGGCGCCCGCCTGGTGCTGCAGGTGCACGACGAACTCATCATCGAATCCCCCGAGGCCGATGCGGCAGCCGCCGCCGAAGCCCTCACCAACGCGATGCGCGGCGCCGCCGCCTTCGCCGTACCCCTCGTCGCCGAGGCGCGCATCGGGCGCACCTGGCTCGACGTCTCCTGAGAATCCCATGAACGACAAGACCCCCGCCTCCGACAAACCCAAGCCGCGCCGCGGCCGGCCGCCCCGGCGCCGCGACGAGGCCGCCCCCGAGGCCGAGGCCGCGCCGGTCGCCGCTGCCCCGCCCGCGCCGGCCCCCGCCGCGCCCGAGCCGCCGCCCGCTCCGGTCCCCGAAGCGCCGGCCGCCGAGAATGACGAACCCGCCGCGCCGGCCGCCTCCGGCAATCCCCTCGCCGTGCCACCCGGCAAGCGCGTGGTCATCGGCGTCACCGGCGAGCCCGGCGCCGGCAAGAGCGCCCTCGCCCGCGCCCTGGTCCAGCTTGGAGCACGCTGCGTCGATGCCGACGCCCTCGGTCACGAGGTGATCGAGCAGACCGCGGTGAAGCGCGAACTCGCCCGCCGCTTCGGCGATGCGATCATCGGCAGCGAAGGCGGTATCGACCGGCGCAAGCTTGGCGCGCTGGCCTTCGAGAGCGCCGAGGCGACCCAGGCGCTCAACCGCATCGTCCATCCCGAGCTGACCCGCCGCATCCGCGAAGCGGTGTCGCGCGCCGGGACCTTCGTGGTCCTCGACTGCGCCCTGCTGCATGAACTCGGCGTCAACGATGCCTGCACCGGCACGGTCTACGTGTACGCCCCGCGCGAGCAGCGCGCCGAGCGCGTCGCCGGGCGCGGCTGGGACGAGAACGAGCTGGCGCGGCGCGAAGCCGCGCTCGGCGCCGCCGACGAACGGCGCAAGCGCTGCAGCCTGGCGGTCAACAACCAGGGCAACGAGGACCAGCTCGGGCTGTACGCCAAGGTCATCCTGGCCAAGCAGCTCGGCGTCGATCTGGCCAGCCTCAAGCGCGCCCCGCAGCCGGCCGAGGACGACCGTGACGACGACCAGTCCGCGCCCGCCCAGCAGCCGCCGGTCCAGCAGCCGCCGCAGCAACCCCAGCAGCCGCAGTTCCAGCACGGCCAGCGCCAGCCGCAGTTCCAGCGTGGCCCCAACGGCCAGCCGCAGCAGGGCGGCCAGCAGGGCCAGCCGCAGCACCCGCAGCATCAGCAGCAGCCCGAACGCCCGCCGGTCAAAGTCGAACTCTCGACCTACCTGGTGAAGAAGCTGCCCGAGCTGCAGAACGAAGCCGAGAAGATGGATGTGCGCGATGTGAAGTGGCTGAAGAAGCACGACCTCATCGCCGAGATCCTGCGCCGCATCGCCAGCGGCCGCCAGGACGAGATCGTGGTCGAGGGCTACATGGAGCTGTACAAGGACCAGCACGGCTACATCCGCAGCCCGCTCAACCAGTACCACGCCGTGAACACCGATACCTTCGTCGCGGCGCAGCAGCTGCGCCGCTGGGGCCTGAAGTCGGGCATGCACGTGAAGGGCGTGGCGCGTGCGCCGCGCGGCAACGAGAAGTGCCCGCAGCTGCTCGCCATCCACGAGGTGATGGGCGAGCCCGAGAACAAGCGCAGCCCGTACCAGGACTTCGAACACCTCGTGCCGCTGCATGCCCATGAACGCCTGTTCATGGAGCTGCCCAACGATCCCACCGACTACAGCCTGCGCATCTTCGACCTCGCCTGTCCGATCGGCAAGGGCCAGCGCGGCCTGATCGTCGCGCAGCCCAAGTGCGGCAAGACGGTGTACATGCAGAAGATCGCCAACGCGATCACCACCAACAACCCCGAGGTGACGCTGATCGTCCTGCTGGTCGATGAGCGCCCCGAAGAGGTGACCGACATGGAGCGCTCGGTGAAGGGCGAGGTCATCGCCTCGACCTTCGACCAGCCGGCCAGCCGCCACGTGCAGGTCGCCGACATCACCATCAACAAGGCCAAGCGCCTGGTCGAACGCGGCAAGGACGTCGTCATCCTGCTCGACTCGATCACCCGCCTGGCGCGCGCCTACAACACCGAGAGCCCGGGCTCGGGCCGCGTCATGTCGGGCGGCATCGAGTCGGGCGCGCTGATCAAGCCCAAGCAGTTCTTCGGCGCGGCGCGCAAGATCGAGGACGGCGGTTCGCTGACCATCCTCGCCACCGCGCTGGTCGACACCGGATCGCTCGCCGACACGGTGATCTTCGAGGAGTTCAAGGGCACCGGCAACATGGAGCTGGTCCTCGACCGGCGCCTCGCCGACCGCCGCTGCTTCCCGGCGATCAACGTCGGGAGTTCCGGCACGCGCAAGGACGACCTGCTCATCCACAACAAGGACGAGCTGGTCCGCGTGTGGGCCCTGCGCCGCTTCCTCGCCGAGCGCAGCCCGCAGGACGCCGTCGAATTCCTGCGCAGCAAGCTCAAGAACTACAAGACCAACGTCGAGTTCCTGCTGAGCATCGACCCGGAAAAAGTCAGCAGTTGGTGACCGGGGGGCTCTGCCCCCCGAGCCCCCCGAACGGGCTTTGTCGCAGCTCGGTTTCCTCGCTCCGCTCCGAAACCGTGGCGGCATCGGCTACGCCGATTGTATGCCGCCACCACTGCTCGGCGCCCGCAACCGGACACGCTAAGAGGCGTGAGATCGCCACGCCTGTCCGGCTTTCCGGACACCAACGCCTCTAGCCATCGCAGGTGCGGCTTCTAGCCTGCTGCACCATGCGCTTCCTGTGCTTCGTACCTGTCTTCTTGGCCACTTGCACCTGGGCCGGCGAGGCCGCGTGGACCGGCTGGCCGCGCCTGGCGGTGGTACGGCTTGGGGATGGCGCCGAGAGCGTGACCACCGTCCCGGTCGCCGGGCGTCCAGCCCTGCTCATCGCCAATCGCAACCAGGCCCGACTGGAGGTGGTGCGCTTCGATGCCGCCACGACGCCAGTTAAGCCTGATCCGGCGGCGGTGAACCGCTTGCCGCTGCCCCCCGGCATCGCCGTCGAGCGCATCGCCCTGCCCGCGCCGCCAGTCGATGCCTTGGCCCTGGGCGAGGTGGTGGTGGCGGTGCACGGGCCGCCGTGGCGCGTGACGGCGTGGCGGCGTGGGGCCGCCGGCTGGGATGCGCTGGCGACCCAGGAGCTGCTCGACGGCGAGCCGGAGCGCCGCCTGGGCACACTGCTGCTGCCCGGCTCGCCGCCGCGCCTGCTGATCGGCTGCGGCAACGGCATCCAGGCGGTGCCCCTGGCGGCTGATGGAAAGCCCGGACGGCCGGAATGGATCAAGCCGCGCAGCCGTGGGCGGGGTCTGACCTGGGGCCTCACCGATCTCGACGGCGATGGGGATCAGGATCTGGTCGAGGCCTTCGCCGCAACTGCTGGCGGCAGCGGCGTGCGTTGGCAGGAGAATGACGGCGGGGCGCTGGCTCCGGCCCAGTCGATCCACGACGAGCCGGTGCGCGGCCTGGCGGTGCTCGGCGGCAAACATCCGCTCGCCCTGCTCGGCCGGCACCAGCGCGACAGCGTGGCGCTGTATGGGCTGGAGAACGGCCCGGCCGAGACGCTCGGACGCACCCTGGCCGTGCCGCTGCCCGCCCAGGCGGTGGTCAGCGGCATGCGCGTCGGCGGCGCCGCCGCCCTGGCCGTCGCCATGCCCGGCGAGGCGCGCATCGAACTGCAGTTGCTGACGGCGCGCGGCTGGCGTGACGGCGGTTCCTTCCCGGCGCCCAAGGCGGTGAAGGGCCTGGCCGCCCCGGCGCCCGACCTGCTGCTGCTGTGGTCGGCCGATCAGGGCGAGCTGCTCGCCAGCCGTTGGCAGGACGGGCGACTCGGCTTCCCGCAGCCATGGCGCCCCGACGGGGCGGCTCCCGGCGGCGAGCGCGCCATCGTCGGCCTGGACGGCAACGAATTGGCCGACTGGTGGTTCCAGCGCGACGGCGAGGACCTCGTGCTGTGGGTGTGGAAGGCCGGGGCGAGCGCCGCCGAGGCCACGCGCTTCGTCAAGGCGGGCGCCAAGATCAGCCAGGCGCAGTGGCTGGGCGGAACCCGGGCCGTGGTGCGCAGCGGTTTCAACGGCGACGCCGAACTGCTGGTGGCTGCCGGCACCGACGCCTGCCAACGCATCGCGGCGGCGCGCAACCCCGCCCTGGCGCGGCTCGAACCGGCCAGGCTTCGCCTGGTGGCGTGGGATGGCGCGCATCGTCCGGCCCGCCTCGCCGACGGGGCGTGGCAGTGGCTCGACGCTGATCTGGTACCGACCGATCAGGTGCAGTTGGCGCCGGTCGATGATGGCGAGCTGCTTGAGGTCCGTCAGATCGCCGGCACGGCCTGGGCGCTGGCAGCCAAGGGACGCGGTCTGTGGCGGCTGGAACCCGGCCCCGGCGGTCTGCTGCGTCCGGCGCAACGGCGGGCCCTGGGCGCGGCCGAACGACTGGTCGTCGATCGCTGGCTTGGGCTGGTGGCGCTGGGTGGTGACAGCGCGTGGCTGCTGCAGGACGGCGCGGCACCTCGGCTGGTGCGCCGCGCCCAAGCCGATCTCACCGCGTTGCCGTCGCCGCAGCCACCCGCCGCCGCGCGCGTCGCCAGCGCCGCCGTCCTCGGCGCCGGTCTTGATCTGCTGGTGCATGATGATGGCGCGCGCCGACTGCTGCTGTTCAGCGGCGCGGGCGCGCCGGTCGCGGCCTGGCCGGTGTGGGAGGATCGCGGCCCGCCCTACGGCGGCGACGACGAGGGACGCAAGGCGGCAGCGGCCGAACCGCACGCGGTGTGCGGCGCCGACCTCGACGGCGACGGCCGCAACGACCTCGCCCTGCTCTGCCACGATCGACTGCTGCTCTACCTGACGAAGCCGGAGGCCAAATGATCCTTAACCATCGCGTCCGTTCGGCGTTCGGCGTTCGGCGTTCGGCGTTCCGCAGGGATTCCGACCAGAAACGGCAGGTGAACGTCTCCCACCCGCTGGGCGACATGGCTGCCGCTCCGCATGTGCCGTGCTCGGGACGTCGAACGTCGAACGCCGAACGTCGAACGGTGTTTCCCCGGCTGATCCGCTCCCTGTTGCCGTTGTGCGCCGCCGCTCTCGGCGTCGCCGCCGAGGTCTTCACCCTGGCCGGAGGCGCCGAGGTCACGGCCACCGTGCTGCGCGATGACGCGGCCGGCGTGGTTCTCGATCTTGGACGCCAGGTTGTCGTGGTCGAACGCGGTGACATCGTCGCCCGGCGCAATCTCGCCCCGGTGGCGGCCAGCGAGACGGCGCGCGGCGGGCTGTGGCGGCGCGCCACCCTGCCACCGGCCGGCTTGTCGGATGTGGTCGCCCAGCACGGCGACGCGGTGGTGACGGTGCGCTCGCCGGTCGGTCTGGGCACCGGCTTCTTCATCGACCCGCAGCACCTCATCACCAACTATCATGTGGTGGGCGGCGAGACCGAACTGACGGTCAGCGTCGCGGTGCGCGGGGCCGATGGCTACCGCAGCCGCGAGCTGCGCCGCGTGCGCCTGGTCGCCCTGCAGCCGGTGCGTGATCTCGCCCTGCTCGCGATCGATCCGGCCGAGCTTGACGGCCTCAAGCCGCCCACCGTGGTGCTGGCCGAACAGCCGGTGGCGGCAGGCGACCGCATCATCGTGATCGGCAACCCGCTCGGCCTCGACCGCTCGGTCAGCCAGGGCATCGCCAGTTCGGTGCGCCGTGCCTTCGGCGGCCTGCGCTTCGTGCAGACCGACGCGGCGGTGAATCCCGGCAACAGCGGCGGCCCGCTGTTCAACGCGCGCGGCGAGGTGGTCGGCGTGGTGTGCGCCGGGGCGGTGTTCTTCGACGGCCTCGCCTTCGCGATTCCGGTCGAGGACCTGCTCGACTTCCTCGTCCACCGCGACGCCTGGCTGTACGACGAAAGCCAGCCCAACAGCGGCGTGCGCTATCTGCCGCCGCCTTCCCGGACAACGCCATGACGCTCCGCCTGATCCTCGCCGTCCTCCTGACCACCGTCCTGCCGGCGGTCGAGCATCCCGCGTGGAGCCACCTCGACGCCGAGGTGGTCGCGGCGGCGCGCTGGCACGGCGGCGGTCCGGCCGCTGCCGCCAGCGCGCGGCAACGCTGGTGCAGCCTCTTTGCCTCGCCGCAGCTCGGCGCCGCGGCGGCGCGCACGGTTTCGGCCGTCATCGCTTCCAGCGACAAGCTGGCCGGGCCGGCCACCCTGGTCGCCGGACTCGGTTTTTCCTGGGGCGACCTCGGCACCCTGTTCGCGGCCGAGGCCGGCTGCGCTTTCAGCGTCCATCCCGGCGGCATGCCGGACGGCCGCACGTCGGCCGAGCTGGCGGCGTGGGCGGTGGTCCCTGACGAGCTGTGGTCGCGGACGCTGGCCGCCCTTGACGCGCAGGTCGCGGCCGGGTCGATCCAGCGCAGCGACGTCGAACGCGACGGTCGTCGCATCCATCTGCTCGCTGCCGCGCCGGCGCCGGAGGGGGGCGATCCGGTTGATGCCGCCGCCGCGCTGCACCGCGATGCCGAGGGCCGGGTGTGGCTGCTGGTCAGCGGCGCCAAGATCGAGCCGCAGGGCCGCGCCGACCGCCTGATGCGCTGGATCGCCACGCCGGGGGGCGACACCGGCTTCGCGGCGCGCGCCCAGGCCTCGCGCACGCTCGGCGGACGCGGCGCGCCGCTGTGCGAATCGGCGGTCGATCTCGGGTCGGTGTGGCGCCGGGTGCAGGCCGAGGTTCCGGCCGAGCAGCGCGGCGTGATGACCGCGACTTCCGCCGTCCTCGGCCTTGATGCGCTCGGCTTCGCCGCTTTCGAGGTGCGCTGCGACGGCGGCTGGTGCGGCACTGCCATGGCCTTGCAGACCACCGGCGAGCGGCACGGCCTGTTGCGCGTCCTCGACGCGCCGGCCGTCCCGGCCCAGCCGGCCGCCTGGCTGCCCGCCGAGGCGCTCAGCGTCTCGTGCGTGGTCTTCGATACCACGCAGGTGCTGGAGGGCGTGCGCCAGGCGATGTCCACCGATCCGACCCTGCGTGGCTACCTGGAGACGGCCGAGAACGCCGTGCCGGTCTTCGCTGCCGGACTGACCGTGCAGCA
>JFJP01005904.1_pt1 | contig 12137 bp, 11 predicted proteins | sample 431651 | NCBI WGS metagenome assembly JFJP01 (sample SAMN02602958, study PRJNA72255) | Microbial mat metagenome, whole genome shotgun sequencing project. | biome: fresh water; feature: sink hole; material: water; isolation source: purple microbial (photo- and chemosynthetic) mats found in... | reverse complement strand
GCTGGCAGACGAACTTGACGCGGCCCCCATCCAGCACATCGGCAAACTGCTGGTTCTGTGGCGCCCGGTGCCGGAGCGTGACAAGGCCATCAATGACGAGCGCCTGCCGGGCCCGCGTGATGTCAAGGTGCTGAAATTCAGCAAGCGCGGTGGCCAGCGCCCCGAAGTCAAAACCCTGCGCGTGCTGGGCAACCAGCGCCTGACCACCGGCGGCCAGATCAAGCGCGCCAAGCGCAAACCGGTCAGCATCAAGAAGCGCAACCAGAAAAACTGATCACCTTTGCCGGAAAAACCGGCTTGTCTGAGCGTTGCCCCGCCCGGCCAGCAGTTGCCTGAAGGTCAACCCGGCGCAGCCCCATTGCAGCAGGTAGAGCACCATACCCGTGCTGTGCCACAACCGCAGGTTGTCACGCGCAATGATGCGCGGGGCAATGGCAAATTCCGACAGCAGTGCCAGCAACATCCCAAACGATATAAAAATAATAGCTGTCTGGGCTTGTCTGGCAAGGGCTACAGCGTTATTTGACCTATCATTGAGCAACAACAACAGCAACAGCAGCAAGCCGCAAATCAGTGCCACCCAGGTCTGGGCTGAAAACAATTTGGCCGCCATGTTTCCGGCCATGGCGGGTGTCGGCAGGTTGGCAAACAGCATCGGCACGACAAAAAAACCGACCGTTGTCAAACTGCCCCACCAAAGCGCGGCAAGCCAGACGGCGGCATCCGACAAGACCGACTTCATCGAACCGGCCTGATTTACTTGTAACTGACCGCCACCACTTCATAACGGCGCAAGCCACCCGGTGCCTGCACTTCGGCCACGTCGCCCTCTTCCTTGCCGATCAGCGCGCGCGCAATCGGGCTGTTGATATTGACCAGGCGCAGCTTGATGTCGGCCTCGTCTTCGCCCACGATCTGGTAGGTGACCTTGTCGCCCGAGTCCTCGTCTTCGAGTTCTACCGTGGCACCGAACACCACGCGACCATCGGCATGGAGCGCGGCCGGGTCAATGATTTGCGCGGTGGAAAGCTTGCTTTCAATTTCCTGGATGCGCCCCTCGACAAAGCCCTGCTTGTCCTTGGCCGCCTCGTATTCGGCGTTTTCGCTCAGGTCACCCTGGGCCCGCGCTTCAGAAATGGCATTGATCACAGCCGGACGCTCAACCGTCTTGAGTTTGTGCAGTTCCGCCTTGAGGATGTCAGCGCCGCGCTTGGTAATGGGAAGGGTAGCCACGTACAGCTCCGTCAAAAAAATAGGTGTCACAAAATGAAACCGCCGAACCTTGCGGTCCGGCGGTAGGGCTGGATTATGCCGTGATTGTGCGGCCAGATTCAGCTGGCAAGCAACTCGGCGTGCATCTCCTGCACCGAAATCACACCCAGTTGATCCATAAAACGCATGCCCTCCACGGCCGCCTCAGCCCCGGCAATGGTGGTGAAGGTGGTGACCCGGGCCAGCAAGGCCGAGGTGCGAATCTGGCGTGAATCGGCAATGGCGTTACGGCGTTCTTCCACGGTGTTGATGACCAGAATGATTTCGTCATTTTTCAGCATGTCAACAATATGCGGGCGGCCTTCGGTGACCTTGTTCACCACACCGCAGGGCACACCTGCTGCATTGATGGCTGCCGCCGTTCCCTTGGACCCAACCACTACAAAATCCATAGCTGCCAGCGCCCGTGCCACCTCGACTGCACGCGGTTTGTCATTACCTTTAACCGAAATGAAGACCTTGCCACTGCGTTCGCCGCTAGGGGTAAATGCCCTGGGCAGTTTGGACTGTGCGCCCAATTGCGATTTGACAAAAGCCTCACCAAAGGTCTTGCCAACACCCATGACCTCGCCGGTGGACTTCATCTCGGGGCCCAGGATGGTATCGACCCCCGGGAATTTGACAAACGGGAACACCGCCTCTTTGACACTGAAATACGGGGGCGTTATCTCTCGCGTGATGCCTTGTGCGGCCAGCGTTTGCCCCACCATGCAGCGTGCTGCCACCTTGGCCAATTGCACACCCGTTGCTTTTGACACAAAAGGCACGGTCCGCGAGGCACGCGGATTGACTTCAAGCACATAGATGACATCTTGAGCGTCAATATGCTGAATGGCAAACTGCACATTCATCAAACCCACCACGTTCAGGGCCGCGGCCATGGCCGCGGTCTGGCGCTTGATCTCGGTGACGGTCTGACTCGAGAGGCTATAGGGTGGCAATGAACAGGCCGAATCGCCACTGTGCACCCCGGCCTGCTCGATGTGTTCCATCACGCCGCCAATGTAGGTCTGGCCCGTGGCATCACGCACACAGTCCACATCGCATTCAATGGCATCGTTGAGGAACCGGTCGAGCAACACCGGCGAGTCGTGTGATACCTTCACCGCTTCGCGCATGTAGCGCTCCAGGTCACGCTGCTCATGCACGATTTCCATGGCCCGGCCACCCAGCACATAACTCGGGCGCACCACCAGCGGATAACCCAGGGCTGCGGCTTTTTCAAGCGCTTCAGGTTCGGTACGCGCTGTGGCGTTGGGCGGTTGGCGCAGCTTCAGTTGGTGCAACAGTTTCTGGAAACGCTCGCGGTCTTCGGCGGCATCGATCATGTCGGGGCTGGTGCCGATGATGGGCACACCATTGGCCTCGAGATCCAACGCGAGCTTCAAAGGCGTTTGACCACCGTATTGCACGATCACGCCGGTGGGCTGCTCCTTGTCCACGATTTCCAGCACGTCTTCCAGTGTCAGCGGCTCGAAATACAGGCGGTCCGAGGTGTCGTAATCGGTGGACACGGTCTCGGGATTGCAGTTGACCATGATGGTCTCGTACCCGTCTTCGCGCATGGCCAGTGCCGCGTGCACACAGCAGTAGTCAAACTCGATGCCCTGGCCAATCCGGTTGGGGCCACCGCCCAGCACCATGATTTTCTTGCGCTGGGTCGGCTGGGCCTCACATTCGGAGCCTTCGGCCTCATAAGTCGAATACAGGTAGGCGGTGTTGGTAGCAAATTCGGCTGCGCAGGTATCGACACGTTTGTAGACCGGACGCACGCCCAAAGCGTGGCGGCGTGCCCGCACGGCGGTATCGGTGGTTTTGAACTGTTTGGCCAGGCGGCGGTCAGAAAACCCCTTTTGCTTCAAGGCACGCAAAGTAGCCGCATCAATCGCGTCGAGTGCCGTGCCAATCGGCGGCTGGGGCAGGCGCTCAATTTCCAGCTCGATCTTGACGATCTGCTCGATCTGCACCAGAAACCACTTGTCGATTTTGGTGATGTCATGCACCTCGTCGAGGCTCCAGCCGGCGGCAAAGGCATCACCCACATACCAAATACGGTCCGGGCCGGGCTCGCCCAGCTCTTTCTCGAGCAATTCGCGGTCCTGCGTCTTTTCGTTCATGCCATCAACACCGACCTCGAGGCCGCGTAAGGCCTTCTGGAACGACTCCTGAAAAGTTCGGCCCATCGCCATCACTTCACCCACCGATTTCATCTGGGTGGTCAGGCGGCTGTCGGCGGCGGGGAATTTCTCAAACGCAAATCGCGGGATTTTGGTGACCACATAGTCGATGCTGGGCTCAAACGATGCCGGTGTGGCACCCCCGGTGATTTCGTTACGCAACTCATCCAAGGTATACCCGACTGCCAGCTTGGCCGCCACCTTGGCAATCGGGAAACCGGTGGCTTTGGAGGCCAGTGCACTGGAGCGGCTCACCCGTGGATTCATCTCGATCACCACCATGCGCCCGTCTTTCGGGTTGATGGAGAACTGCACGTTGGAGCCTCCGGTATCCACCCCGATCTCGCGCAATACGGCCAAACTGGCATTCCGCAAAATCTGGTATTCCTTGTCGGTCAGCGTTTGCGCCGGGGCCACGGTGATCGAGTCGCCGGTGTGCACGCCCATCGGGTCGAGATTTTCAATCGAGCAGACGATGATGCAGTTGTCAGCCTTGTCGCGCACCACTTCCATCTCGTATTCTTTCCAGCCAAGCAGCGACTCTTCAATCAGCAGCTCGTTGGTCGGTGAGGCTTCCAGCCCGCGTTTGCAGATCACCACAAATTCTTCGGGGTTGTAGGCAATGCCGCCACCGGTGCCACCCAGGGTGAAGCTGGGGCGGATGACGGTTGGGAAACCCACCTGCTTTTGTACGCCCCAAGCTTCGTCCAGGCTGTGGGCAATACCCGACCGGGCCGATCCCAGGCCAATTTTGGTCATCGCGTCCTTGAACTTGAGGCGGTCTTCGGCCTTGTCGATGGCCTCGGGGGTGGCACCAATCAGCTCGATTGGCTTGCCGGTGGCGGCCCCGGTGTATTTGTCGAGCACGCCGTTGTGCCACAAATCCAGCGCGCAGTTCAGCGCGGTCTGGCCGCCCATGGTGGGCAGAATCGCATCCGGGCGCTCTTTGGCGATGATTTTCTCAACCGTTTTCCAGGTGATCGGCTCGATGTAGGTGACATCGGCGGTAGCCGGGTCGGTCATGATGGTGGCCGGGTTGCTGTTGATCAAAATGACCTTGTAACCCTCTTCGCGCAGCGCTTTGCAGGCCTGCACGCCGGAGTAGTCAAATTCACAGGCCTGGCCAATGATGATCGGGCCAGCGCCAATGATCAGGATGCTTTGGAGATCGGTACGTTTTGCCATAATTTCTATTAAAACTGCCTCTAGCCCAATAACATCAAGCGTTGGCAGCTCCTGTTTTCATATCAAATCAACCCAGGCTGGCAGTCGCCAGTTTGCTGCCGAACCAGACGAACAGGCCACCCACCAGGCTTGACAGGCCGCTGGAGAGGCGTTTGCGCTGGCTGAAGGTTTGCGCCAGACGTGCGCCCGCAAAAATCAGCGCGGTCAGGTAGGCGGCGCTGAACACCATCAAAATACTGCTCAAAATCAGAAACGGAATCTCGGGCTGGGCATAGTTCGGATCAATGAACTGCACAAAGAAGGACAGCAAGAACAAAATCGCCTTCGGGTTGAGCAGGCTGATCACCAGTGCACGGCGAAATGGCCGCTGCAAGTGCGCAACAGCTGCTGGCACCGAACTGGACCGGGACGCACTACTGTCGGTGCTGAGCACGGCGTCCGCAGTGCGCCACCCACTCAGGGCCCCTCGCAACAGGTTCAAGCCAACCCAGCACAAATAGGCGGCACCGGCGTACTTGACCACCATGAACAGCGCCGGGTGCGTGCGTAACAGACTTGCCGCCCCCAGGGCGGTAAAAACAAGCAGGATCGTGTCACCCACAAACACACCAAACGCGCCCTGAAACCCCGGCTTGACACCACGCGCGGTGGCCACCGACAGCACATACAGTGAATTCGGTCCGGGCAACAAAATGATGCCAAATGCCCCCACAACGTAGGTCCACAGGTCGGTCACGCCGTAAAAACTCACGCGCGCGACCCCATCGATGCGACGAAGCGGTCAAACAGATAACCAATGTCGTGCGGACCCGGCGAGGCCTCGGGGTGACCCTGGAAACAGAACGCTGGCTGGTCGGTGCGCTCCAGACCCTGTAGCGTGCCATCAAACAGGCTGACATGAGTAGCGCGCACATTGGCCGGCAAGGTTTTTTCGTCCACCGCAAAACCATGATTCTGGCTGGTGATGGAGACGCGCCCAGTGTCGATATCCTTCACCGGGTGGTTGGCACCGTGGTGGCCAAACTTCATCTTGAAGGTTTTGGCACCACTGGCCAGCGCCATGATCTGGTGGCCCAGACAGATGCCGAAAGTGGGGGTGCCGGAGGCGATCAGTTCGGCAGCGGCGGCAATGGCGTAGTCGCAGGGTTGCGGGTCGCCCGGCCCGTTACTGAAAAAGATGCCATCCGGCTGCAGCTTCAAAACCTCTGTTGCCGGGGTTTGTGCCGGCACTACGGTAACCTGGCAGCCGCGTTGCGCCAACATGCGCAAGATGTTTTTCTTGATCCCAAAGTCATAGGCCACAACGTGAAAACGCGCATCAGCCTGATCGCCATAACCCGGTTGACCACCCAGTGCCGGGTTGAACAGGGCCCATTCGGTCTGCGTCCAGCGGTAGGCCGTCTTGCTCGATACCACTTTGGCCAGATCCGTGCCGGCCATGCTGGGGGCAGCCTTGGCCTGGGCAATCGCCTGGTCAATGACTGCGGGTGTGACGACTTCACCGGCGGCCAGCGCCAGGATGCAGCCGTTTTGAGCGCCCTGGGTGCGAAGCTGGCGGGTCAGTTGACGGGTATCGATATTGGCAATGGCCACGGTGCCTTCACTCATCAGGTAATCGCCCAGGGTTTGGCTAGACCTGAAGTTGGAAACCAGCAGTGGCAAGTCTTTGATGATCAGGCCGGCGGCATGAATTTTGTCGGCCTCGATGTCCTGCACATTGATGCCGGTATTACCGATGTGCGGGTAAGTGAGCGTGACGATCTGCTGGCAGTAGCTTGGGTCGGTCAGGATTTCCTGGTAGCCGGTCATGGCGGTGTTGAAAACCAGCTCGCCAACGGTCGCGCCATGAGCTCCGATGGAATTGCCAATATAGACTGTGCCGTCTGCGAGCGCCAGGATGGCGGGTGGGTGATTCCCCTTGAGAGACAAAAGCACTGGGTTCTCCGAAATGGTTACGGGTACGCCCACGCGCGCTCAAGAGTGATCTCTTGGGGAGTTGCTGCCAAATGGGATGGGATATCTCTGCTGCTAAGAGCGTACGCGGGGGGCGAAACAGTGCGCAATTATAGCCGAGGGGGCGGTCCAAGCCTTGCCAAGATCGGTCAACCAGCCGGGATGACCCGATGTCAGGATGGCACGGCCGCACGCCGAAAGCCCCCCGAGGCTTCCATCAGGTTTTGCGTGTAGGGGTCAGTGACCCGGTGCGCCGCCAAATCGGCCGAAGTCAGCAACTCGACGGTTTTACCGCGCTGCATCACCATCAGACGCTCGCACAGGTGCGTGACCACCGCCAGATCATGGCTGACCATGATAAAAGTCAGGCCTCGGCGCGCACGCAAGTCTTCCAGCAAATTCAACACTTCGGCCTGAACCGAAGCATCCAGCGCCGAGGTGGGTTCATCCAGCAGCAAGATCTGAGGCTCCAGAATCAAGGCACGCGCGACCGCAATGCGCTGACGCTGCCCGCCGGACAACTGGTGTGGGTAGCGAAACCGGAAACCGCTGCCCAAACCAACCTCATCCAGGGCCTGCTCGATGCGTGCCTGCTCGTCGCTGATGCCGTGAATGGCCAGCGGCTCGGCCAGAATCTTGTCCACCGTGTGACGCGGATGCAGCGAGCCATAGGGGTCCTGAAACACCATTTGCACCCGCCGACGAAACGCCTTGCTACCGGGTTCGGGCAAAGCTGCCGCCGTCTCAGCCAGCAGTTTGACCGTGCCGGTTTTGGGAGCCAGTCCACAAATGGCACGCAGCACGGTGGACTTGCCCGAGCCGGACTCGCCGACGATGCCAAAACTTTCACCCGGCTGCACGGCAAACGAGGTGTCAGCCACGGCCACAAAATCGCCATACACAACACGCAGGTTTTTTACCGCCAGGCCCACCGCCCGGGAGGTGACTTTTTCGCCCGCTGCGTCGGCTGCGATGTTTGCCGGCATCACAGCGCCCACTCCGGTTGACGGTTCAGGGTGGGCAGGGGGTGGCGGTCATCACCAAGTTTTGGCAAGCAGTTCAGCAGCCCCTGGGTATAGGGGTGCCTGGCGTTGGCCAGTCCACCGGCCTGCAACTCCTCAACCACGCGGCCGGCATACATCACCAGAATGCGGTCACAAAACGAGGACACCAGTCGCAGGTCGTGCGAGACAAATATAAGCCCCATGCCGCGCTGCACCACCAGCGCGTCCAGAATCGATAACACCTGCAGTTGCACCGTGACATCCAGCGCCGAGGTGGGCTCATCAGCAATCAACAGGTCGGGCTTGGCGATCAGCATCATGGCGATCATGGCGCGCTGGCCCATGCCACCCGACACCTCATGCGGGTAGAGCTTGAAGACACGCGCTGGGTCGTCGATCTGCACCGATGCCAACGCTGCCAATGCCTGCGCCCGCGCCTCGCTGGCCGACACCCGGGTGTGTGCCTGCAGGGTTTCCATGATCTGGCGGCCAATCGTCATCACCGGGTTGAGCGAGAACTTGGGGTCTTGCAACACCATGGCAATGCGCCCACCGCGCAACTCGCGACGTTGTTTGGCTGTGCAGTTGAGCAAATCCACCCCGTTGAAGGCCAGGTGCCTGGCACTGACCCGGCCCTCGGGTGCGGTCAGCCCCAAGATGGCGCGACCGGTTTGCGACTTGCCCGAACCCGATTCACCGACGATACCCAACCGTTCGCGCCCCAGGGTGAACGAGACCCCCCGCACTACCTCGACCCAGCCGCCGTCGCGACTGGGGAATGACACACGCAGGTCGTCAACGACCAGCATGGGCGCTTGGGAAGCAGCAACTGGGCTCATTTCACCCCCTTGGGGTCGAGCGCGTCGCGCAGGCCGTCGCCCAGCAGGTTAAACGCCAGACTGATCAAAAAGATGGCTGCACCGGGGGCGGCAGCCACCCACCACTGGTCCAGCACATACTGGCGACCATTGGCAATCATGGCACCCCACTCCGGGCTGGGCGGCTGCGCGCCCAGGCCCAGAAAGCCCAGGCCGGCCGCCGTCAAAATAATGCCGGCCATGTCGAGCGTCACCCGCACGATGACGGAGGACACACACAGCGGCATGATGTGGCGAAACACAATGCGCCAGGGTGAGGCACCAATCAGTTGCACGGCGGCAATGTAGTCGGTCTGGCGGATGGTGAGCGTTTCAGCCCGTGCCAGGCGTGCATAGGCCGGCCACGAGGTGATGGCAATCGCTATCACTGCGTTTTCAATGCCTGGGCCAAGGGCCGCCACAAAAGCCAGCGCCAGGATCAGCCGCGGAAACGCCAGAAAAATGTCGGTGATGCGCATCAGCGTGGCATCCACCAGCCCGCCCGCGTAACCGGCCACAGTACCCACCAGCAAACCAATCGGTGCCGCCAGCACCGCCACCAGAAACACCACAAACAGGGTGATACGCGAGCCATAAATCAGCCGCGACAGAATATCGCGCCCCTGGTCGTCGGTGCCGAACCAGTGTGCGCCGGACGGTGGCAGCAGCCGGGTGGTGCGCAAATCGCCCTGAAACGGTGAAAACGGTGCCAGCAGGTCGGCAAACAGGGCAACGCCCACCAGCAACACGACGATCAGCAAACCCAGCATCGCCAGACGGTTGCGCGCAAAAGTGCGCCAAGCCCCATAGGCGCGGCCCAGCGCCGCCTGCCGGCGCGAGGCAGGCCGCTCGGACATCAGCCAGGCATGCAGACCGCCCGCTTCGGTCACCGTCATCACCGCGTTGCGGCTCATCGTGCTGGCCCCGACAATTTAATACAAAAACAGGCTCTAGCCCTTGCTGCCATTGCGCTGATAGCTATTTTTTTTGAAATCATGACGCACCTCTGGTTCATCGCTGACGCGTCCTTGGATCGAGCGTGCGGTAGAGCAAGTCAGACAGCAAATTGAGCCCAATGAACACCGAACCAACCACAATCGTGCCGCCCAACACGGCGTTCATGTCGGCGTTTTGCAGAGAATTGGTGATGTAAAGGCCCAGGCCCGGCCAGGCAAACACGGTTTCGGTCAGAACGGAGCCTTCCAGCAAACCGGCGTAGGACAAGGTAATGACGGTGACCAACGGCACCATGGCATTGCGCAAGGCGTGGCGCCAGATGATGCGTGCCTCTGAAATGCCCTTGGCGCGTGCCGCCACCACGTATTCCTGGCTCAATTCATTGAGCATGAACGAGCGCGTCATGCGGCTGATATAGGCCAGCGAAAAATAGCCGAGCAGCGATGCCGGCAGGATCAGGTGCGCAAACACATTGCGAAACGCCTCCCACTGGCCTTGCATGGCCGTGTCAAGCAACAGAATGCCGGTGCTGGCGGTGAACATGTATTCATACGTCACATCAATCCGCCCAGGGCCGGCCACCCAGTCAAGCTTGGCGTAAAACAGCACCAGCGCCATCAACCCCAACCAAAAAATCGGCACCGAATAACCAATCAGCCCCATCACCCGCACCACCTGGTCGACCACCCCACCGCGGCGCACGGCCGCCCACACGCCCAGTGGTACACCAAAACCGGCGCCGATCAAGATACCCAGCGTGGCCAATTCAAAAGTGGCCGGAAAAGCGCGGCGGATATCCTGTAGCACCGGGTTGGAAGTCAGCACCGAGGTTCCAAAATCACCCGTCAACACCTTGCCCACATAAATGCCAAACTGGGTGTAGAGCGGCTTGTTGAGCCCCATTTCCTCGCGCGTGCGGGCAATCACATGCTCGGGCGCATGGTCGCCCACCACCGCCAGCACCGGGTCGATGGGGATCACCCGGCCGATAAAGAAGGTAACCGCCAGCAGACCCAGGTAGGTCAGCACGATGGCAAGGGCAAAGCGCGCGATGGCGCGAGAGAACCTCATGCCGTCGCCGCTGAACACCGGCAGGCACCGTAGCGATGGCCCGCAGATTTGGGGTCAGAGCCCAATTCGGGAATGTCCTGTTGACAGATGAAACTCTGGCGGGCCGAATTGGGATCCGACCCCAAATCTGCTACCGTCGCTAACGTCAAGACCATCGTGCCCCCTCGCCTGAATCAACCGGCCTGTTAGCGCTTGGTCACGCGGTAAACGTAGGTTGAGTCCGAGGTGGAGCCAATGCGAAAGCCGCTCACATTGCTGCGCACCGCAGCCACTTCGGTTTGCTGATACAGCATCACAAATGGGCTGGCCTCACGGAACTCAGCTTGCATTTTTTCGTAAATCGCCTTGCGTTTGGCCGGATCCCGCTCTTGCACTGCAGCATCTGCCCGCATCGACAGCGCCGGAGCCTCCCAGCCATTGCGCCAGGCCAGGGGCTTCACCTTGGCGTTGTCGGCGTTGTCAGGGTTGCGCACAAAATCGGTATTTGAGTTGGGGTCCCAATAGTCAACACCCCACTGGCCGATGTACATATCATGCGTGCGAGCGCGGTACTTGGTCAGTACCTGCTTGCCATCACCGGGAATGATCTCAACATCGATGCCGGCGCGTTTGGCGGTTTGCTGAAAAGCCTCGGTAATGCCTTGCACCGGCTGCACGGTGCGCATATCGATAGTGACCTTAAAGCCATTGGGGTAACCCGCCTTGGCCAGCAATGCCTTCGCCTTGGCAACATCCAGCTTGTAGGGGTTGACATTGCTGGCACCTAGCAAGCCCAAGGGCAGAAAATTCTGGTGCACCACGCCAATATTTTTAATGAGCGTGGCCCCAATGGCTTGGTAGTCCACCAGCCACTTGAAAGCCTCACGTACTTCGGGCTTGGCAAGAATCGGGTTTTTCTGGTTCAGGCTGATGTAATACACCGTGCCCTTGGGCGTTGAGGTGGTCTGAACGTCCTTGTTTTTGGCGACTGCTTCCAAATCTTGAGGGGCCAGGTTGCGCGCAATGTCCACGTCACCCTTTTCCAGCAGCAGGCGCTGGGTGGCCGACTCCTTGACATGCCGGTAAATCACACGACTGGTCTTGAGCTTCTCGCCATAGTAGTTGGGGTTGCGCTCCAGCACCAGCACCTCGTTGGCGCGCCACTCGCGCAGCTTCAGGGCACCCGAGCCGGCGTAATTGGTCTTGAGCCAGGCATAACCCAGGTCGCCATTGACTTCTTTGGACAGCACCAGCTTCTTGTCAACCACGGCAGCCACATTGGCGGTCAGGCAGTTGAGCACAAAGGTGGGTGCATACCTTGGCGTTGTCCTTGTTAAAGCCGAATTGCGTCAGGATAAACGCCGGGCCTTTGTCCAGCAGCACCGCGCGTTGCAGCGACCACACCACGTCTTCAGCACTGATGGTGTTGCCCGAGGCAAATTTCAGACCGGGTTTGAGCTCAAAACTATAGGTCTTGCCGTCGGGCGAAACGGTCCACGCCTTGGCCAGGTCACCATAGAGCTTGGACGGGTCGGTCACCTCATAGCGCACCAACTGGCTGTAGGTGTTACCAATGAATTCGCCAGTGGAAATCTCAAACGCCTCACCCGGGTCGAGCGTGATCATGTCGTCAAACGCCCAGGCCAGCACCAGGGTATCAGCAGGGGTGGCGGCCAGTGCAG
>JFJP01002260.1_pt1 | contig 12137 bp, 8 predicted proteins | sample 431651 | NCBI WGS metagenome assembly JFJP01 (sample SAMN02602958, study PRJNA72255) | Microbial mat metagenome, whole genome shotgun sequencing project. | biome: fresh water; feature: sink hole; material: water; isolation source: purple microbial (photo- and chemosynthetic) mats found in... | reverse complement strand
TGTCACCCGAGCCGCGGCCGGCTTGATAAACGTCGGTCAGGTTGCCTTCGAAGATGTTGTCGTCGAGCTGATTGCCGCCCAGTTCGCTGGTAAGTTGTATGGCGATGCCGTTGTAGGCGAAGCGGTTGCCCTTGAAGCGGATCGTCGTGTCGGGCTGGAAGGGCGAAAGGTCCGAGCCCACGCCGACGGCGCTATAGATGATCTCGTTGTTCTCGATGAAGATATCCGAGGCTTCCTTGAAACCCAGCGCCATGCCGGTGGCGCCGGTGGCGTGAGAGATGACGTTGTTGCGCGCTCCGCCCCCTTCCATGTACATGAAGTAGATGCCCACCGCATTGTCAATGAAGCGGTTGTTCTCGACAAGATTATTGTTGGCGAACATAAAATGGATCGAGTAGCGGCTGCGGCGTCCTTCGTTGTTGCGGTAGATGTTGCGGTGCGAATACCAGGCCACCATGTCGCGCGAATCGGTAACAAGATTGTTCTCGATCAGGTTGTTGTTGCTATACCAAAGGCGGATGCCGTCGCCGCGCACGCCCAGATCAAAGGGCTTGGATTTGATCTTGTTGCCGCGCAGGATGCTATTGCTTGATTGTTTCAAGTCGATGCCGAACAGACAGTTGTCGATCACCAGGTTTTCCAGCACGTTGCCGTGGCCGCGCACGTCGATGCAGGAATCATCCGTATCGTGATTGTCGCCGGAACCGGTCAGGTGAACGCCGCGCAGTACCGAGTTGTCTGCTTCCATCGAGAACACCGTGCCGCGATCACCTGCGTCGATGGTGACCTTGCCGTCGCCTTCAATAATCAAGGATTTCTTCAAGACCACCGGGCCGGAATAGTCACCGGGCGGTGGTTTCAAAATCGAACCCGCTGGTGCCGCATCCACCAGTTCCTGGAAGGGCTGGAGTCCGTGGATGCGCTTGTCGCGTTCGTAGAGCGGAAAGGTGGGCTTGGGCCGGTCGATGGTGACGCGCGGTGCGGTCGACAGATCGGCGGTTGCCCCGAGCTTGCCGGAAGTTTCGCCGATACCGACGACTTCACCGACGCCCTGCGCTGTCACGAGCAGCGAAAACGCACCGAGCGCCAAGCCCGGCGCAATCATGCGCCAGCGTGCCATTTAATCGCCCGCCTGCTCGCGCAACTGCTTGCGACGCATCAGCAGCGCGAGCATCAGGCAGGCAAACGCCACCAGCAGCAGTGCGAAGCCCCAATACGGATAGGAGAAGGTCGAGAACTGCGCCACCTTGCCTTCGCCGAAGACAGTGGGCATGAAAGGCTTGACAGTGAAGGCGCCCCACGGGTGCATGTTATGGCCGAAGAACCACAGCCAGCCGGCGTATTCGAGGACGAAGAACAATGGCAACAGGCCGGGCACCAGCGCCAGCAGCAGTTGGAAGCTGCGTATTTTCCAGACGCCCAGAACAACGATGACCATGGCCGCGATCAGGCCGCCGATGACGATATTGCTGGCCATGGTCACGTTATCGCCCCACACCTTGATCTTGTCGGGTTCCTTGAAGAAGGTGCCGGCCTCCTTGACATATTCAGCGACATGGCTGGCCAGGTGGCCGAGCACATACTGATCGACAATGGCCCACGCGGCGACAGCAGTAAAGCCGACCGACAGGATGGTCAGGCGGAGTTTCTGCTGCGTGACGGCAAAGGCCAGCAGCATCACAACAAAGAAGCCGAAGAAAAACTTGGCGAGCGGTTTCTCGACCGGCGCGCCGGTGGCAATGGGGAACATGCCGACATAGTGGTTGATGGTGTTCATCTCATGCACGCAATCGAGCCCCGTGGCGCCTTTATCCACATCTTTCTTCTTGTCGAGGATAGGGTTGAAGCGTTCTTCGGTGCCATCGATATCGCCCTGGATGACCTCGTTTGCCATGCGCGTTCCCTTGCCGGCGGCCTTGCAGCCGTTATAGACGCCATCAAAATGAAAATGGATGCGGATGCCATCGGGGAAAGCATCGGGGGGGTAGTTCGGGGCGGTCAACGACACCCACCAGATCGGGGAGAAATAGGCCGCGATGATCGCCACCATGGCGATGAGTGTCAGGCCGCTGATGTATTTATTGTTGGTTTGCATGACGATTCTCTGTTTTTGATGAGGAACCCGCCTGCTTGAAGCAGGCGGGGTTGGCATCCCCGGGGGGGAGAAAGAGATGCCGTTAATGCGAGACCTTATTTCTTCTTGCCGCCAGCCTTGGGCTTGCACATGTTGCCCGGCATTACCAGACTGGACTGGTAGGCGGAAATGGCCACCAGTTGTTCGTCGGTGTAGGGCTTGATGATCTTTACCATGTCCGGGTTGGCGTTGCGTCGCTTGCCATCGCGAATCTCGGTCATCTGGCGCTGCAGGTATTTGTAGTGCTGGCCGGCGATCACGGGGTAAAACTTCTCCTTATTGCCTTCGCCGTTGGCACCGTGGCATTCCTTGCACTGCTTCTCGTAAAGATCTTTGCCCATGGCAACCTGCTTGGCGGCATCGGGGCCTTCGTACTTGCCATGGTCGATCGGGATACACAGGCTCTGGATGTAGGCGGAAACGTTGGCCAGTTCCTGAGCATCGACGAGTTCCTTGGCAAACGGATACATCGTCGGGTTGTCGCGCAGGCCGGCGCGAATGTCGGCCATCTGCTTGATCAGCACGGTCGTGTGCTGGCCGGCGAGTTGCGGGAATGTGCCGTCGGGACGACCGGCGCCGGAGGGCAGGTGGCAGGCCCCACAAATCTCATAGCCTTCCTCACCGGCCTTGGCGTCGCCCTTCTTCGTCAGGGCCTCGATCTTCTCGCCTTCCTGGGCATTCCACTTGTAATCCTTCGATTCGATGCCTGATTTTTTTTCCGGGGGCGGGCCGGCCAAGGCTGCAGTGGCGGGGATCAGGGCGGCCATCGTGGTTAAGGTGGCCAATGCCAGAAATCTTTTCATTTCATTTTCCTTATGAATATTTTGACCGATTCACTATAGCGGTGAGCCATATCAGAAAGCTTTGATACGTATCAACCGACGCGGTTAGTTATTTGAGTTTCGACAGGTAGTCGGCCAGTGCCTTGATTTCCTCGTCGCTGACGAGATGCATGACCCCCTTCATCGCGGCGGTCTGGCCATTGTTGCGGGCGCCGCTCTTGATGTCCTTCATTTGCTGCTCGGCGTAAGCGGCATTCTGTCCCGCCAGCTTCGGGTAGTTGGGCGTCAGGGGTTTGGCAGCACCTTTGCCATGGCAGGCGACACAAGTTTTTTCTGCATACAGCGCGGCGCCGTCGAGGGCCAGGACAGGAGCGGAAACTGCAAGTGCAGCAGCGATCAACAGGGTTTGTTTCATGGTTATTCCTCTCTGAAAAAGAAAACGGGGGGCAGCGTACTGCCACCCCCCGATGACTTCCTTGAATCAAATCAACTTTTCTGACTGATTACTTGGCAACCTTCTTGGCGCCGTTCTGCTCAAGATAAGTTTTGGCGCGCAGGCCGAGGTCGGCGGTCTTGACCTGGTACTGCCAGATCTGTTCAGCCCAGAGGGTGGCATTTTCCCAATCCTTCTTGGCGGCGAACGCTTCGTGCTTCTCTTTCAGGCCCTTGGTCTTGCCGAGTTGGTCGAACGCGTCATCCACCATTGCCACGACATCCGGGAAGTCCTTGTAGTTGACTGAAGTGATGTAGGCGACGACAGAATCGATGATCGCCTGGGTATCCGCCACTTTCTTCACGTTGGCCTTGTATTCGGCTTCGGTGTAGGTGCCGGATGCCAGCGTGGTCTTGCTCGCCTTCCAGCCCTTCGGCTTGACCAGCAGGTAACCCTGCATCTCGAGGTGCAGCGCCGAGCAGAACTCCGTGCAGTAGTACGGATAGACGCCTTCCTTGTCGGCTTTGAACTTGACCGTTACGGTCTTGCCCGGCTCAACCGACGCATGTACGTTGTAGGTCGAAACCGTGAAGCCGTGGGTTTCGTCCTGGGCGCGCTCGAGGTTGGTCAGGTGGATCGTTACTTCGTCGCCGATTTCAGCGTCGATGGTTTCCGGCGTGATGTGCGAACGGATCAGGCTGCCGAAGACTTCGACCTTGTTGCCTTTCTTCTCGATGCGCTCTTCACCCGCCTTGACGGCCGCCGGATGGGCCTCGTCGGTACGGCTGTTGGTGCCCAGCTTGTAACGCACGGCCGGCTTCAGCTTCTTCGCATCGATGGCGACGACATAGTGCGGCTCACCCAGGGGGATCGGCATGTCGTAGATCAACTGCATCTTGTCGTTGCTGATGTCGATCAACTGGTGGTTCTGCGGATGCAGGGGACCCACCGGATTGAAACGGTCGATCGACAGCTTGTTCAGCGCGACGAGATAACGGCCGGCCGGCTTGGCGGTATCGCCTTCCATCGTCATCAGGTGGCCGATGTTGTAATGGACGGAGATCTTGTCAAGCACCTTGCCTTCGCAGAAATCCCACTTGGCGACCTGCGAATCCACATACAAAGAGGTGTAGGCGACGCAAGGCTTGGAGTCGAACTGCGTGTGCAGGGGGCCGAGGCCGAGGGACACTTGCGTATGCAGGGTGTCTTTCATGCTTAGCACGGGGATGCCGTATGGATCCTTGGATTCGAACTTGCCGGCCTTGATGGCGGCCATGATCTTCTCGAAGGAGTAGACGGAGACGTGCGTGTCGAGCTTGCCGGCGACGACGAGCTTGGTGCCGTCCGGGGTGACATCGACGCCGTGCGGCGACTTGGGTTCCGGAATCAGAAAGAGGATGCCTTCCTTGATGGCAGTTTCCATCATCAGCACGTCGTGGCCGTTGATCTTCTTGGCCTTGCCGGCGGCAACCAGTTCAGCGGCTTTCTTCCAGTTGATCACGTGCAGATAGTCGGTGTCCTTGGCGGAGCAACCGGCTTCATATGGCGGGCGACCCTTCTCGATGCCACCGACGTAACGCTCGGAGCAGAAAGAGTTGGTGAACGACCAGCCGTCGGAGGGACCTTTACCCGCGTCGGACAAATCCTGAGAGTAGGGCGGCAGTTCGATGGAGAAGGATTTCTTCGTGTCGATCTTGCCTTCCTTGCGGTCGAACTTCCAGTAGGTCATCCCGCCGCGATACTTTTCGTTGAACTCTTCGAGCGGGTAGAACTTCTTGTTCTCCAGCGGGGAGGCGTATTGCGAGGCCTCAAAGACATATTCGGTGTTTGGCGTGACGAAGGCGCCGCCATGCTCGGACTTGAAGATCGGGTTGACGACGATCTGCTTGGTCTCGAAATCGCGCAGGTCAAGCACGGCAATGCGCGGGTTGGCCTTGTCGTTGATGAAGAGGAACTGACCGTCGGATTCACCGTTGGTCTCGGAGATGCCGGGGTGGTGCGTGTCGCCCCAGGTGATGTCCTTGCCGTCGATACGGCCGCCAGCGAGAACTTTCTTCGATTCTTCATCGAAGCCATAACCTTGCCAGGGCTCGGGAGTGAATACACCGATGTACTTGAGGATGCGCATCGAGGGGATGCCATAGACGATGACCTGGCCTGATTGACCGCCGGAGCTGAAGGCGATGAAGTCATCACGCTTGCCCGTGGGCACATAGGTCTTCGAGGCTGCCAGCAGATCCTGCTGGCTCAGGTTGCGACGCTTCATCACATCCTGCAGGGTTTCGGCTGACCAGGCGGTCGCCGCGGCGAGCCCCAATCCCGCTGCAAGCAGCAGGACCGTGCTGCGCTGTGTAAATGTTTTCATGGTTTGCTCCCGAGTAGTTAGGACAAATCAACTGCCGATGATGCAGCGCAATGCCGCTGCGACAATTTGTCACATACTCTAGGGCGTGACCAGGTGCTTATCCTTGATTCGAATCAAGTGGGAAATTTTTCCCAGAAAAAGATTGAAGCAGACTGAAAAAATTGGCACCAATGCTCCCTGAAATCGTCGCAAATCCTGACTTTTTCCTGTGCTAAGATTGTTGCGCGGTTGCGTAAGGGAAACTAAACATAAAATCAATCACATAATTGACTGGAGGAACATCAATGATCAAGCGAATCTTGCTGCTGGCATTTTCCGGGGCGTTTGCGGCTTCCGTACAGGCTGAGGGCCTTTCCGCTACGCAAATGGAGACCATGAAAACCTTGCTTGCCAATTACGCTGGACAGGCCAAGGCTGCGGCCGCCAAAACAAAGACCAAGCCGATTACTGCCGAGGAGTTCTCGGCCGAAACGGGACAAAAACTCTTCATGACGAGTCGCAATTGGGAAGGTGATGAGGCTCCCTCCTGCTCGGCATGCCATACCAACGACCCCAGGCAGGAAGGGACGCACGCCTCGACGAAAAAACCTATCAAGGCGCTGGCGCCTGCGACCAACCCCGAACGCTTCACGAGCGTCGAGAAGGTCGAGAAAAACTTCTCCAAACATTGCCGGGAAATCTACAGCCGGGATTGCGACCCCGCAGAGAAGGGTCATTTTCTGACCTACTTTATGTCTGTCAAATAATGCCACTTGCCTTGGATGTACGGCCAAGCATCTACCACCTTACCCTGTTGGCGTAGTCGGTTGGCGATGAAAGCTGTGGCAGGTGTTGCAACGGCTTTTGACCTTGCTTGAGGATCCTGCCATGCCAGTGTGGCACTGGCGGCAGGAGGCAATGTCAGGCATCGACAGATCTTCGGCGCGGGCAGACTTCGATTTCTGATGACAGTCTTCGCACTTGGATGTTGCGTGCTTTGCATGTGAAAACACTGCCTGCGTGTGCCAGTCCCTGTTGATGTGAATCGCTGTGACCCGCCAGGGAGCTTCTCTGTTTACAGTCTTCCTGAGCGTGTGACACAGTCCGCATTGCAGCGTTTCGCCCTTGCTCTGGAAGATGTTGAGCTCGGCAAATTTCAGTGCCGATAAATTCGCACAGGCGATGGCATGTCCGATGCCAGTTGAATCTTTCGGGATGGGGCCACACTGGCGCACCAATTCCTCCGGTGATTCCGCCAGACTGTTAAGGTAATGGGTGCGGGTCTTTTCCATGGGCAGGCGCTCCGAACCGTGGGGGATGACTACGGAAACGGGTTCGGCCAGGAGTTGGGTATGGCAGCGCGACTGTTGGCAAGTTGCTTTCATCTCGATGGGTGCAAAATCGTTTCCGGCCGCGTCGATCTTGTGGCAATTTTGGCACGTCAGGACAGTGTCTCCGTCGGGAGTTGATATCCCCTTCTTGTCCAGGTGAAACTCATGTGAGAACTTCAGGCCCGATTCATCGGGGGGCAGGGGCTGCTTGTCTTGCGATACCCGCACAGTCTCTTTTCCTTGGGGGAAGGTAAGTTGAAATTCCGGGTGGGCAGATCCGAAGTCACGGGCCTGCGCAACGGGCGCGTCAATTCCGGCATGGCAGTTGATGCAGGTTGGTGAAATATCCTTGCGTGCGATGGCTTTGCCGGCGTGGGCGGGATGGCAGGCTGTGCAGCGCACTGCGTCGAGCCGGCCTTGTTCAGCATGATTCCCGGGTAGATGGGTCCCCATCGCTGCATGACAGCTTGTACAAGCCTCTTCGGGCACAGCGTGGAAGGCTTTTTTATGGCAGGTCGAGCACTTGTCGGCAAACAAGGCATGGCCGTCCGATAATGCTCCGGGATTAAGCAGTCGTGTCAGTGGCATTGGCAGACCGGCCTGCCACTCTTCGAATGCAGGTGAGACCCGCGTGAGTAGCGGGATGAGGAACAAGGCAACGAGAATCGTGGCGGCCAGCGAGAACCCGACAAGGCGCTTGCTGATTCGGAGGGATGACAAATCTACCGGGTGCGTGGATAACTTGGTCATGGGGCTACCAGTAGATCAGCACTATGGTGATGTGCGCCCCGAGTGTGGCGATCAGTGCGATTGCCAACGGGGCGTGAAGATAAAGCCAGAATTGCAGTCGGGCATTCAGGCTGATCTCTCGCCGAGCGATGGCTAGCAAACGTTGTTTCTCAAGAAGCACGTTATAGAGATCGAACATCAGCCGCGGCTGATCTCCGCTGGCGAACTCTTTGCCGAGTTCCTGAAGGCGCAGGATGGCAGCAGCCGTCGGGCAGTCACGTTGCCGGCCGCCAAGCTGCTGGAGGAGTGTGCCGCCGATACGGGTCTGCAGGCGTGCAAGGGTAACCAGCTCATCTACCGGGGCGGGCAGTGCCCGGGCACAGTTGCTGGCGCGATTATCAAGTTCCGAAATCTTCAGCAGAACGTCATTGAGGTCACCATCGGGGGAGTTTTCGGTGATCAGGCGTGGATAGTGCAAGTAGGCAAAGGTGCCATACAGTCCGCTAACGACCACCAGCAGCATCAGAACGTAGGTCAAGGTGTGGAGGTTCCAGCTGAAGTGGAATCCGGAATGCAGCGAGGCCAGAATGACGAGCGCAAATCCCAGATAGACATGAGCAGAAAGCCAGCCCTGCAAGCTTACGCCGTGGCGCCAGTGCGCTTCAGCCGCTACCGCGCGCCGTTCTGTTCTGTTGGTGCGGCCAGCATCGCTGGCGTCGGGGATGTTGCCGGGAGTGGCGCCTGGTAAGGCATAGGTCAACTGGCGCCGTGTCCGGTAACGGCGCTCAGGAAATCGCGGTGTACGCCGCTTGCGGATGCCGTACCACATCAGGATCAATACGATCGACGCGGAGAGGATGCCGAGCACATAGCCGAACCAGGTACCACCGTAGGCCTCGCCACCGGCTGGTGTTGTAATCCAATAAAGAACCAGAGCAACGATGACGAGCAGGCTGGTGGCCTTGAGGTAGCGGTAATCGCGGTACTCGAGAAAAAATGGACGCTGCATGGCTTCAGCGCCCGGACATTTGGAGAAGATCTTCCGGGCTTACCCGAAAGGCGGCCCCGGTGGGGCAGGAACGGACACAGGCAGCACCGCCGACTATGCCCCGGCACATGTCGCATTTGACCGCACGCTTGCTGTCATTCCCGGCCCCATCCTCAATCAGGACAGGTTGAGGCTTTATTCCGGCAATCATCTGCCAGAGGCTCGGTTGCGGAATTTCGTAGGGTTGTGTCATCTGGATCACGCCATAGGGACAATTGTTCTGGCAGTTACCACAACCGATGCAACTGTCACTGATAAAGACCTCGCCGTGTGCTGACCTGTGGATGGCATCCGCCGGGCAGTCCTTCATGCAATGCGGATTTTCGCAGTGGCGACAGGAAGCCGGGACATGCAGTTGTTGGTAAGTCCGGCCTGCCTTCAGACTCAGGCGTGAGGTACCGTCATGCACTTCAGCGCAGGCGCGCTCACAGTTGTTACAACGAATACAGCGCGCATAGTCAATCATCAGGATGTTTGTCGCTTCGCCGATGCCCTGATCCATCAGAAACTTGATCATTTCGCTGTCGCGACTGTTTTTCGACGATGCGTTGGCGCCGATGAGTTCAAGGTAACGACCTGAGACATTGCCTCGCACACCGGGATTTTGCTCGAGCATGGTCGTAAATCGCGTGGCATCCAGCACGACCAACTCCGTCGGTGCGGAAGCGCTGACGGTTGCCGTGCGAGGGATGTTTGATACCAGCGCGATCTCACCGAAGTAGTGGCCTGCTGAAATGTAGGCAAGGATACTTTCCGCGCGGCCGTTGTGCCGGGAGACAGTGACTGAACCACGACGGATCAGGTAAAGCGCATCGGCGGCGTCTCCCTCACGGAAGATCACGTCACCCAACGAGTAGGTCTTGAGGCGCGCACCCTTCACCAGTTCGCCCAACTGGTCATCGGTGAGAGATGGGCCACAGCAACTGCGTACGATGCGCTTGAGTGCCACCTCGTCCAGGCGCTGATGCACGCCGGGGGTGGCATCGAGGAGCTTGAGCATCGACCGTCGCGGAGTTTCCACGACTACGCAGCCATCGCCGGCCACCACGGTGCCTGAGCGGCGGCGACCCGAGAGAAGCCCAAGTTCGCCAAAGAAGTCGCCAGGTCCCAAAATGAATGTGGCTGTGCTGCCGTCATCCTTTGTTACATGGATCTGGACCGAGCCCTGCAGCAGGGAATAGAAGCTGTTGCTGTAGTCGTTGCGCTCGAAGATCACCTCGCCACGCTGGTAAATCCGAGCCTCGCTCTCCAGCATGAAATCACGCATCTGAAGCGTCGTAAGTGGTGCAAACAGTGGCAACGCGCGGCGCAGCAAGCTAATGCCATCATCAACTGAAGCAAGGTTCGGGATTGCGGAAAGCTTGCTGAACAGGAGTGCCTGGTCGGCCGGTTCAACGGGGTTGCCAAGGATAAAATCGATGACATCGTAACCTTGGTTGAGTGCCTGCTTGATCAGCGGGTAGCCGGCAAGTGCGCCGACGACATAGAGTCCGGGGACACTGGATTCATAGCGCTCGGAAAGTTGGGGTGCGGCCGCAGGATCGTCACTGCCGAAGCGGATGCCAAACTCTTCCAACATGGTGCGTGGAGGCGTTGCACCGAGGCGTGCGATAACCCGGTGGCAGCGCAGGTATTCCTCACCCTGCGGGCTCTGGACCACCAGAGCAAGCGGATAATCACCTGCAGGGAGTGACTCGATGCGCGTAGCGGTGGTGCTTACCGCTGTTTTGATGAGGCCGGCCGCAGTCGCTTCACGCAGTCGTTTGAAGTTCGCTTCACAGCAACTGGTAAACTCCTCATGCCGGTTGATGAGAGTCACCTGGTTGCGGACTGCAAGGGCCAGTGCGTTTTCCACACCGGCATCGCCGCCGCCAATTACCAGGATGGTTTCGCCGGCGTAGTCTTCCGGATCGTCAAGTTGATACTGAACGTGCGGCAGATCTGCACCGGGCACCTCGAGTCTCCGGATGTTGCCCTGCAGGCCGATAGCGAGCACAACCGATTCAGCCGAAATAAATTCGCCCGATGCCAGACTGATCTGGAAGTTCCCCTGGCAGCCCGCAATGCTTGTCACCTGCGCATTCGTCCGCAAATTTACTCGAGCTGTATCGATATCCTGTTGCCAGTTGTCGAGCAGACTTTCACGGCTGCCAGCAACAAACCGGATAGCGCAACGGAGCGGCAGGGGGGCAGGTTCTGCCATTACCTGTTTGCCGCGCTGGAATCGGCGCACAGTCGCGGCGATTTCATCTGTCGCTTCCAACAGGATATGCGACAACTCGAGTTCAGCAGCTCTTGCGGCAGCCGACAGCCCTCCCGGTCCGGCGCCAATTATCGCGATTCGGTAACGTTTAATCACAATGTTTCCATTGCAGAAGCCGGTAACGACACGGTTATCGGTTAATCCGGCAGTCGCTCGAATTCATAATGTTCGTAGCCCCCTCTTGCTAGTCCAATTTAGTGATGCACGCTCTCGCTGATTATCCTGAATTCATGGGATCGCGGCTTGCAGTTTCCTCAGCCCCGTTATTTTCGGCTGTTAACTGTTCGCCAGTGGCGAAAGGTCTACAAAATCAGCTACCTTTATGAAGCTCCCAGAGGGTGTTCCGTGCAACCAACTGAATCTATTCACGATTTAACCGGACAGTAGTGTCAATAAATCAATGCACAATCTACCTGTCAACCTAAATGCCGAGGTTGACAGGTTCCGAGAGAATTGGCCTCAAAGAGAGCAAAAACGGGAATTTTCTGGATGCGAGGTTGACAACTTTAAACGAAGAACCCCGCGCAGACTGGGGTCTGGCGGGGTGTTCGTTGTGGCTGTAGAGCTTTTCGCCAAGTGTTCTGGCGACCCCACGGCGACCCGTGCTTGAACCCTGTTTTCAGCAAGACGGACCTGGTTCAAATCCGGCACAACCGGCGCGCAGCCTACTCTTAAGGTCGCTTTAGGCTGAATTATGTTGCTTTTCATAAATTAGCTGGAGAAAATAATTACACCTAATTACCAACTATAAAGACGCCATGAGCCAAGAGCAGAACTGGTTTTCGTTTCACCGCCAGGATCTGGCGGCGGATTTGTGTAACAGCCTAGAAGGCAAAGGGCTGGTCGATAGTTCGTCCGGTCTGTTTCTCGCCGCTCCTCGGCGCACCGGGAAAAGTACGTTCTTGAGGGAAGATCTGGTGCCTGAGGCCGTGCGGCGCAACTGGTTACCCATCTACGTCGATTTATGGTCGGACCGGGCGCGCGATCCGGCGTTGCTACTGGCTGAGGCGATCAGAAATGTCATCGCCGAGCAGCAAGGTGTGATTACCCGCATGGCCAAGTCTGCCGGACTG
>JFJP01058896.1_pt1 | contig 12138 bp, 11 predicted proteins | sample 431651 | NCBI WGS metagenome assembly JFJP01 (sample SAMN02602958, study PRJNA72255) | Microbial mat metagenome, whole genome shotgun sequencing project. | biome: fresh water; feature: sink hole; material: water; isolation source: purple microbial (photo- and chemosynthetic) mats found in... | reverse complement strand
AGTGAAATCATCCAAGACAGCCTGTCGAGAATGAAAAACCGCTGGTTTCGGAGAGAAAAGGGCGATCCACTGATTCTTATGGAAGGATTTGGGGCACATTTTGGCAAGTTGACGAAATGCCATTCCCCTGCCTAATCTAGCGATTATGGCTTCCAAACCACTGGGTCGAGGATTGAATGCTTTGCTGGGCAAAGATAAAGCGGCGTCTCATGCTGCAAGCACTACGCAGCCAGGCGAAACAGTCAGAAAAGTTCCAGTTCATCAGGTGGTGAGATGCCCATTCCAGCCACGCAAAGAGTTCGACCATGCGGAACTTCAAGAACTGGCCGACAGCATCCGCGCTCAGGGAATCATCCAACCCCTGATCGTCCGCTCTTCAGGCGTGCAGTTCGAGCTTATCGCTGGGGAACGCCGCTGGCGTGCTGCACAGATGGCGGGTCTCAGGGAAGTCCCCGTCCTTGTCAGGCAAGCCACGAACCTAGAGGTGGCCGAGCTGGCTTTGATCGAAAATTTGCAGCGCGTAGATCTTAACCCGATCGAGGAAGCCGAAGGCTACGAGCGGTTGCAAAAGGAGTTCGACCTCACCCAAGAACAGATGGCTGAGAAGGTGGGCAAAGCGCGAGCCTCTGTGGCAAACTCACTGCGCCTGCTTGATCTCGACCCAGAACTGAAAGGCTATGTGTCCAAAGGCCAAATCTCCGTCGGCCACGCCAAAGTTTTGCTAGGACTAGACAACGCCGAACTCCAGCGTGCCTGCGCCCAAGAGGTGATCAGGCAAAGTCTTTCCGTCAGAAAAACCGAAGAGTGGGTGGCTCGCAGCAAGGATTCTTCTACTGCTGGAAGTTCATCTACCCAAAAGAAAAAATCTGCCCAAAGTGCCCCCGACGCGCATGTCAGGGATATTCAGTTGCGCCTGCAGCAGCATCTAGGCACGCAAGTCAACATACACCAAGGCACTGACAAAGGACGGCTTGAAATTCAGTTTTACGGGATGGACGACCTTTTCCGCCTCAGCGCAGCCATGGGCTTGAAAGAGCCCTGAGTTCTGCCGCTCCACCTCATTTTACAGCCATGCCGAACAGGATACAGCTTCTCGAAGAAGAAGTCATAAACCAGATTGCTGCGGGCGAGGTGATAGAGCGGCCAGCTTCAGTCCTCAAAGAACTCGTTGAAAACAGCCTCGACGCTGGTGCTTTCAGAATAGATGTGGAAATAGAAGGCGGCGGGCGTCAGCTTATCCGCGTGACAGACGACGGCTGGGGCATGAGCCGCGATGACGCCCTGCTTTGCCTCGAACGCCACGCCACCAGTAAAATCACGACATCGGAGGATGTGCTGGGCGTCCGCACGCTTGGTTTCAGGGGCGAAGCCATACCGAGTATTGCATCGGTATCGAAGATTCGCGTTCGCACATGCGAAGAAGGCGTATTGGCCGGAACGGAAATTTGTATCTCTGGCGGGCGCATCGAATCCGTGCGCGAGGCTGGCCTGCCGAGGGGAACGCAAATCGAGGTGAAACAGCTTTTTTTCAATGTGCCAGGACGCCGCAAATTTCTCCGATCACCAGAAACAGAATGCTCGCACCTCGAACATTTTTTCGAGACATGCTCGCTGGCGCACCCTAGCGTGGCGTGGAGTTACCGCTCAGACGGACGCATGGTTCACTCGCTACCTGCCGCTGCCACTGCCCTCCAACGGATCGAATCCATGCGCGGGCGCGAGTGGGCATCGTCGCTGGTAGAAGTAGATGCCGCCCACGAAGGAATGGCTCTGCGCGGCTGGGTCGGCAGGGCAGGCGTGAGCCGAGGCTCCCGTTCGGATGAAATATGGTTCGTGAACGGGCGACCAGTTGATAGCCGTGCGCTCTACCACGCCATACGCGAAGGCTACCAAAACGCGCTCATGAAAGGGCGGCATCCCGTGGCTGTCCTGTTTCTGGAAATCCCCCACGGCTCCGTGGATGTGAATGTTCATCCTGCAAAACGGGAAGTCCGTTTTCGCGACGAGTGGGGTTTGCGCAGGTTTTTGGCGGCATCCATACGCGACGCTTTGCAGATGCAGCAAAGCGTCCCGCTCCCGGTCATTTCCCAACCACCACAAAGACAAACCCCGCCCCCACAAATCCCGCAAACGGATAGCGCAGGCGCGGCATCGCCACCGCCGCCGACTCTTCGCACTGATACCGCCGCCGCTGCGCCATGGACGGAGCAGCGTGTGGAACCTGCCACCCAGCAGATGCCGGAATTAAATTTGCCGATACCGAGAGTGCGCCCTGCTGAAACTTCGCCGAGGGAGATGACCCAGTTCCAGCAGATGCGTTTCCGTATTCTGGGCGTGCTCAATAAACTTTATCTTGTAGCGGAATGTGAGCAGGGACTAGTTCTGGTGGATCAGCACGCTGCACACGAGCGGGTTTTATTTGAAAAAGTGCTGAAACAAAAAATGGCCGGCGCAGCTATGAGCCAGCGCTTGCTCGTGCCAGTGACGATCGAGACGGACGCGCGCGAAGCCGATTTCATACGCAAAGTGAGCGATGGACTCGCAGAAATAGGTCTCGTTTTGCACGAGTTCGGAAGAAACACATTTTTGGTAGATGCTGTCCCGCCCTTTTTTCCACAGCATAAAATCAAAGACCTGACGCTGGATATACTGGACGACCTGCGGGCGGCGGGCGGCGAAACGCGGATGAAGCGAGGCCTCGGCGAAGATGTGATGACAAGAGCCGTCTGCCGCATGGCCATCAAAGCCAACGACTCGCTCAGGGAAAAAGAAGTTCACAAACTGCTGGAAGACCTGCTCGCGTGCGACCTCCCTTACACATGCCCGCACGGGCGTCCCACTATGATTTTATTGGGGCACTCCGAGCTGGAAAAAAAATTCGGGAGGGTCGTCTAATGGACTGGGTCTGGCTCATGCTTGCAGGCGTGATGGAATGGGGCTGGCCCGTAGGTCTGAAACTTTTGCAAAGCGTCAACGGTCTGAAGTGGTGGGCGGCGGCGGTGCTGGTTCTTGCATCCATAGCTGGGAGCGCAGCTTTCATGTGGATGGCGCAGCGAACTATTCCGATGGGGACAGTTTACGCAGTATGGACGGGCATAGGGGCGTTTGGCGCATTTGTTTTGGGCATCATGTTCTTCGGTGAATCAGCGCACCCGATCCGCGTTTTTTTCGTCAGCCTAATCGTCCTTGGCGTAGCAGGGTTGAAACTTTTTGCAAAGTGAATGGGGTTCGCCTCAGATGTCGAACAAGAAGGTTGATGGCATGATCAGATTTGTTGATTTATTTGCTGGGGTTGGAGGTGTCAGAAAAGGGCTGATGATCGCTCTGGAAAAACATGGATTTGAATCTCAATGTGTGTTTTCGAGCGAGATAGACAAAAAAGCCCAAGAAACTTATTCTCTGAATTACGGAGAAATTCCTGAAGGGGACATTAGATTGGTGGAGGTTCTTCCCGAACACGATATTCTGCTTGCGGGTTTTCCTTGCCAAGCGTTTTCCTACGCAGGAAAGCAAAAGGGGTTTGCTGACACTCGTGGAACGCTTTTCTTTGAAATCGAGAGATTGCTCTCAAAGGCAAAACACAAACCGAAACTGATGTTATTGGAGAATAGCGATGCTCACCGTTTGGGTGTTGTCCAAAATGGAAGCCCCAGAAGCATCACCCCCAGAGAGTGCGCTAGACTCAAGGGTTCCCAGACGATTTTATTTTGCACCCCAATGATTCTTGGGCTTATCGCCAATTGGGTAATTCTGTGTCTGTTCCCGTTATTACCGCAATCTTCGAGGATTTGATTGCACATTCAAACGCCCCTTTTAACCAGAGGAATAAAATTAACAATTTCAGTTCTCTTTCAGGTGTGCAAGGAAATTTGTCTGAGTTTGAGGAAGACGCAGTGCATGCTTGAGTTCTTTGGACAATCTTTTTGCACGCTGAACAGCGGTCAGTTTTGAATCAGCTCTTGACCCTTCGGGGTATCTTTGACCGTCCAGCCCAAAGTTTGTATTTCTTGGCGAATTTGGTCTGATGCTTTCCAGTCTTTCGCCTGCCGCGCAGCCTTCCGTTTTTCCAGAAGCACCAACACTTCCTGCGGGGCGACACACTCTTCCTGTTCACCCAGCGCAAGTATTGATTCTGCGATTTGCCACGCTGCGAGATGCGAGGCGGCATCTTCTGGGGCTAGAGCATTTTGATCCATCATGCGGTTTGTTTCGCGGATGGTGTCAAAAAGAACAGCCAGTGCTTTAGAAATATTCAGATCGTCCGAAAGAGCTTCGAGAAAATCTTCGAGCCACTTGGCGGGTGGCTGCCCTTTAGCGGCGGGCAATGCGGACAGACGGCGACGCCATCCGTCTATTCTCTGCAACGCCTGCCCGACCGCGTCCAACTCATCGAATGTGAAGTTGAGCGGGAGGCGGTAGTGGACAGAGATAAGCGCGTAGCGGATTTGCCGCCCAGAGAAACCCTTTTGCATCAGGTCGCGTAGCGTGTGAAAATTGCCGAGCGACTTAGCCATTTTTTGGCCGTTGACGCGCAGGTGTTCGCAGTGCATCCATAGTTTCACGAACGGGTGTCCCGTACACGCCTCGCTCTGGGCTATCTCGGCCTCGTGATGCGGGAAAATATTGTCCACGCCACCACAATGTATATCCACCGTGTCGCCCAGCAACGCCGTGGCCATTGCGGAACATTCGATGTGCCACCCTGGTCGCCCAGCACCCCATGGTGAGTCCCAACGGTTATCTCCATCTTCAGGCGTGGCGGCTTTCCAGAGTGCAAAATCCCCGACGCTCTCCTTTTCATACTCGTCGTGGTTGACGCGTCCCGATGGTTTTAACTCGTCCAGATTCAGGTGCGCCAGTTTGCCGTAGCTTGGGAAACGCTCAATGCGGTAATAGACGGATTTATCCTCGGCTTGGTAGGCTACCCCTTTTTTTTCTAGGCTCTCAATCATCCCTATCATGCGCGGGATGTAATCCGTGGCGCACGGCATCTGCGCCGGAATCTTGATATGGAGTGCTGCGAGATCCTCCAGAAAAGCTTTCTTGTAAACTGCGGTAAAGTCGGACAAAGCCACACCTTTCGCCCGCGAGTTACGGATGGTTTTGTCATCCACATCGGTGAAATTCATCACACGGCTGACAGGATGCCCAGATACCTCAAGGTATCGCTGTAGCAAATCCTCAAACACATACGCTCTAAAATTCCCAATGTGCGCATAGTCGTAAACGGTCGGGCCGCAGGTATAGATTTTGACCGACTGCCCTGGCGTGGCTGGTAGCGGAGCCTTATCTCTGGTCAGCGTGTTGTAAAAGCGCGGCGTATTCATGGTATAAAAATTATTTGCGCGGGCAAAGAACGCAGGCCACAGCCATCGCCGCAATTCCTTCGCCGCGCCCGACAAACCCCATCCGCTCGTTGGTCGTCGCCTTGAGATTGATCTGCGACGGGGAGATACCCAGTGCCGCAGCCATCCGCTCCTTCATCTCTGGGGCGTGTGGGAGAATCCTTGGTTCCTCCGCTATAACGGTGGCGTCTATGTTTGTGATTTCTGCACCGCAGGTTTCAAGCATTTTGCGGATGTGTTCTAAAAAGATAAGGCTTGAGACATTTTTCCAGCGGTTGTCTTTCGGCGAAAAATGGAAACCTATGTCCCGCTCACCTATTGCGCCGAGAATCGCATCGGCTATGGCGTGTATGAGCACATCGGCGTCGGAATGTCCGTCGAGACCTTTCTCAAACGGAATATCCACACCACCTAAGACGCATGCGCGGCCTTCGACAAGAGGATGAACATCGTAACCAATACCTGTTTTTGGAATCATGGTTTTATAACAAGCCGCAAAACCCGTTTTTTTCCAAGCCAAAAATCCTATCTCAGGCGTGATTAAAAGAGCCGCATTTTCAAACTTTGTTGGTGTCTGAAAGGGCAGGGGAACTCGCTGGCATTTAATCACACCTCCTAAAACCGCGTGAACAATGTTGCTTTTGGCGCGGTTTAGAATTAATTTGCATGAGTGATATGGTGATATAGGTATGTGGGAACAAAGCTTGAAAATGCCAAAATCTGTTGAGTTGTCCTTTTATGAAGGGCTATGCCGGCGCGATCCAGAAAACTGGGCGGCACGCAAGATGTTGGCCGAAACCTACACGAAAGAAAAATTTCTCAATGAAGCATTAAAAGAGGATATGGCGTTGTGCCGCCATTTTACAGACGACCCATCCTGTTTTTATAACTTGGCTTGCAGCTATGCTATGATCGGCAGAATACAAGAGTCGGTAGAGACCCTCAAAAAAGCTGTCCACATGGGGTTCGATGATCTGGACTGGATGGTGAACGATTTTGATTTGCGTGATGCGTTCGAATCTGAAGAGTTCAAAGACTGGCTCGCCACTGACCCAATCGTTGCCCAGATCATTTCTGAGATGGATTCCAAATCTAAAAAATGAAAATTTTTTACGCCATATTCACACTGCTTTTTGCGGCTGGATCTGCCTCCATCTCTCTAGCCGCAGAGACGACTGACGCCCCCAACGCCACGCCGTCCGCCATGCTCAAAATAGAAAAGCGGGAGGGTGTCCGCGAATGTATTGTCCCGATCCTGACGGTGGACTCGAAGGATGGCAAAGGGGTTTGCACGCCTGTAAAACTGCGCTGGATGCCAGACGCCCCAGAGTCACAGGCACTGCCAATGCGTGTTTCAATATCGGAGGAAATATCTGGCACAGGTCAGTTTTTAAGGACGAGTGCGTGGGTCTCTTTGACGGTGGCTTCGCTTGCGCTAAACGAGCCGCTATGCGGCGCAAAATTTGAAATAGAAACGCCCGCAAGGATTGATGGGGCGAGCGCTGGGGGCGTTTTTGCGCTGGGACTTATGTGCCTGCTGGCAGGGGAGCCGTTTCCTTCAGACCTCGGTATGACTGGGGCGATCAACCCCGACGGTTCCATAGGGCCAGTCAGCGGGATCGTTCAGAAAATGGCAGCGGCAAAAGTGTTTGGGCTGAAGCGTGTGATCGTGCCTGCTGGCCAGCGTTTTGACAGGGATGCATCTACCCGCCAAGAGATCAGCCTTGTAAAGCACGCGCAGTCGTTGGGGCTGGAAATCATGTTTGCGAAAGATTTGCAGGAGGCGTGTGCGCTTGCCACTGGACGCAAAGCTATGGAAGATGCTTCTGCGACCGTTTCCGAGCCCACATACAGCCAAGTAATTTTCGATGAACTTTCGCGTATATGCACAGATGAGATAGCCATTTTTGAGAAGCAGAAGGAGAGGTATCAAGAGCTGGTGAAACGCGAAAAAAAACTCCGCCCAGCCGCCCAAGCCCTGCTTAAAAAAATCAGGTCAAACCACGGTGCTGGACGCGATGCCTATCAGGCAGGCAAAGTCTATGTAGCATCGGAACTGCTGAAAGATGCAAACGCCGCTTTCGATGCACTCCAGCAGCTCCCCGAGACTGGCAGTATATCGTCTGAGCAGAGCCAAGGCTGGATAGAGCAAAGCCAGAAGATTAGGAAAAAACTGGACGCGGCTCTGTTTGAAATACCAGCAGGTGGAGAGAGCGTGGGGCGCGGGCTGGTTTTTTCGGAGAGGGCAGCACTTTTTTCCGAAATGACGGGCAAGATAGACCGCTCACAATCCATGCTACAGGCGTCGCTGAAACGGATCGCACAGACGCCTCCTGGCGACAAAAAAATGATCGAGATGTTACAGAAGGAGCAGGACTATTTTTCGATCCTTTTGTTTTATGCCAACCATCATGCGGAATACCAGCTATACCGTGAACATCTTTACTCAGGACTTTGGGGGGCACTACGCCAGACAGAAGTGGGAGTAGGTGTCGCGTCCAAGGCTGACAAATGGACGCCTATCCTCCTGCAGGCGTGCTTGGCGAATGCCGACTATTTCGGGGAGGGCGTGAAACTCGCCTCACTACGCATGAAACAAGATTTGCTTTACGACCCGCAGTTCGCCGTTTTTTCGGATGTGGCGCAGAAGGCTTCTGATCAGTGGGCGTTCCTCCGATTCGAGGGACGGCCTGTAGCTCCCATGTCTCCTTCGGCGGATGAGTCGCTCATCAGTTTTTCGGCCAGCATCAGGAAGCTGGGCGGTCTGATGCAGTCATTTTTCTGGATGAACGCCTATTGCGAATCGGCGTTGTTACAGCAAAAATATCTGGCCTTGGGCGGTGGGCGCGATGAGAACTTTGAATGGCAAACCTCGCACAGGACGGCCATGATCCAGATGTTGGAGACTGCCGACAAAAACGCGCGGCACGGTGTGGCACTGCTCCAAGAAGCACGGCAGGACACTTCGCTGCTGGCTCTCATTTACGAGAGGGCGACATGGTTCCGTGACAGCAACGACGATGCTGACAAGCTGACCGCCTTGCGTGATTACTGGCGCGTGGCGTTGTTCGGTCGTCTTGCGTGGAATTTGACCCAAGCCAAATAAGTCGCGCACACAGATGAGTGGGAATTGAACAGTTTCATTTAGATTCGGATATTTTATCATTATAAAACGATCTACCTTATAAAATCATGGATAGACGCAATTTTCTGAAAATGGGAGCGGGTGCTGGAATTGCATCATTTTTGTGGGACGGTTGCGGCAGCAGCAGTGCTTGTGAACCACTTAATGTTCTATGGATCGTTGCTGACGATCTAGGGTATGGCGATCTGGGCTGTTACGGCTGCCGAGACATTCCCACGCCGCGCTTGGATCGTTTGGCCTCTGAGGGCATTTTGTTCGAGCGTGCATACGCCTCGCCCGTCTGTTCGCCTACTAGAGCTTCACTGCTCACAGGGCGTTACCCGCAAGATTTCAGGATGGAAGATGCGCTTGTGGGGCAGCACGGAAGCCTTTCCCCCGACCCGGTCACGGCAGCCGAGCTATTCCGGGACGCTGGATACAAGACGGCTCTAGTTGGCAAGTGGCATTTAGGAAAAAATAGAGAATCGCACCCGCTCTCACAGGGGTTCGATGAGTTTTACGGTTTTTTGGGAGGTGCCATACACTACGAGAAACACACATATTTGCCGCCCGGACAGAGGGATGAAAGCTTGGCGTCCGTGGATTTTTTTGACGGTTGGAATGTTTCGCATGATGTTGGGCACAGCACAGATTTGTTTGTGAAGCGTGCTGAGACATTTTTGAAAAACAGGGGGGAAGACAAAAACCCGTTTTTCTTGCAGGTAGCTTTCAACGCCCCTCACTACGCCCGTGGCACTTCTGAAAAAAATCCGAGGAAGCCAGAAGAGATTTTACAGGCTCCTTCCAAGTGGGTTGAGATGTTTGCTAAAAACCCTGCAGCACCATCGTTGCGCGAATTATACAGGGCAGTCGTGGCTCAGATGGACGACGGCATAGGGCGTTTGCTCGAAACATTGAAAGCATCGGGGATGGACAAAAACACGATCGTCCTTTTTATGAGCGACCACGGTGCCACATTACCGCATGGCGGCTCAAACGGTCTGCTCAGGGGCGAAAAACATACTCTGTGGGAGGGCGGCATCCGCACCCCTTGCATGGTGCGTCTGCCTCTGAAATCTTTCTTTGACAAACGGCGCGGAATCCGTTTCAGACAGCCCTGTTCTGTCCGCGATATTTTTCCTACTACATCAGCTTTAGCTGGGCTTTCCATGAATGCAGCGGAAGTTGCTGGATTGGAGATGGGCAGCAACCGGGCGGACGAATGGCTTTCGGGACGCGAAAATACTGTTGCATCAGAAGTGCGTAGCGAGTGTTTCAAATACGGCGAGAAACGCGCCGTGGTTCGCGGGCGGTGGAAGATGATCCAAGACAAAATTGGTGGGTTGATAGAGCTTTACGATGTCGAATCCGACCCGTCGGAGACGAAAAACATCGCCAGTTCATTCCCTGAAATATCTGTTCAACTGGAGCGTGAGTGGAACAAATGGTATCGCCCTTACGCGAAGCGCGAGTCCGCCATTGCTTCGGAGGAACATGACTCGAATAAAAAACGGCTGGACGCCGCCACGCTGGCTTTGCAGCAGTGTCCCACCAATTCCACGGCAAGTGCAGAAAAACAAAAAGCATGGGAGCAGGCTTCGTCTGGCATGAAGTGGGCGGAGCGCGAAAAAATGCACGCCGAACACTGGGCGCGAACTGTTGGTGAATAATTCCAATGAGCCATTCATTTAACCGCACAAAAACGGATAGTATCACAGAATCCTTTTTTTCTCACGCTACGCCGCAATGACCGCCACGGAATATTTTTTGAATATCGAATAACGAACAAGGAATTACGAATCACGAAGGGCAGTAGAGTAGAGACATCTGAAAAAAATAAGGTTTAAAAAAGGGTCGTGCAACAAGTTGGTTTGTTGCAATCCATGTTACAGTGTGCGTAAATAATTGTGGTTTAAGCATCGGAGCGACAGGATTTGAACCTGCGACGTCTTGCTCCCAAAGCAAGTGCTCTACCAAACTGAGCTACGCTCCGTCACTAGAAGTGAGTCCATATTGCAGGCAAACGGCCAGTTGCGCAAGCTCATTTGATTGTGCATGCCATATTTCGTGTTTTGCCCAGAGAATGGGGTTCACCTCAGTCCTATCTTATTCAGAACGGATCGTAGGCATCTCGCGTTTTGCGCAGGATTTAAACGGCAAATGACTATTGCAAAATCTTGGTTGAAAATGGGGAGCCAGTTTTTTAGAGTAACACAGTTATGAAAAAATCTGTCCCTGTAGCCATGACCATTGCGGGCTCTGACAACTCTGGTGGAGCAGGACTGGAGGCCGATCTGAAAACATTTACCACGCTCGGTGTTTACGGCGTTTGTGCGGTGACATGTATAGTGGCAGAACACCCTGGCAAGGTGAAATCCATTCAGACTGTGAAGCAAGGCATGATAGTGGATCAGGTGGCGTTGAATTTCGAGGCGTTTCCTGTGGATGCTATGAAAACAGGCATGTTGTATTCTAAGTATATCATAAAGGCGTTGGCTGATGCCTTGGCGAAGATAAAAAATAGGCCGTGGCTCGTGGTGGATCCCGTCATGGTGGCTACGAGCGGCAGGCGTCTGCTCCGAGCCGATGCGATCCGTTCGCTTACGGAAATACTGTTTCCGATGGCCGACCTGATCACGCCAAACTTGGATGAGGCGGCCATTCTTCTAGGTAAACAAGTTTCATCTGTGGAAGGCATGTGCGAAGCGGCGGCGGCTCTGGCGCAGAAATACGGCTGCGCGGTTCTAGTGAAGGGTGGCCATCTCGGCGGGGAAAATGCGTGCGACGCCCTAGCCATCAAAAGGGATGTCACGCTTTTCAACGCCCCATTCAAAAAAAACATACACACACACGGAACCGGGTGTACGCTTTCGGCTGCGATAACGGCCAGTCTGGCGAAAGGCTCTACGATCAGTGGAGCCGTAGCAGACGGGAAGGCTTTCGTCTCGGCGGCCATAGGTCGCTCTTTCCGCCTAGGCAAATTCGATGTCCTGAACCATCTCCCATAAAAAACAGCCCAACCATCCTGCCTCTTTTGGGTTTCCATTTTTAAAAATGCACGGCTATTTAAAACAATGACTTTCAAAAATATCCTTTCATCTGTCGAGGGCTACATACAGCTCGGCATGTTGGAAGAAGCATGGAAGGAGATGGATAATCTCACTCCAGAGGAGATGTCGCGACCGGAATCACATTTATTGAAGGCGGAACTTTTTATCGCAAGCAAGGAGTGGGACGCTGCACTGGTTTGTTTGCTGCCGATGCTTGAAACAGCACCTCAAAACCAAGGCGTTTTTCTCCATGCCGCATTTTGTTTGCACGAGCTGAAGCGCACGGAAGAAGCTAAAGAATGTTTGCTTGCAGGGCCTTCTGCTTTGAAGAACAACCCATTTTTTCACTACAACCTCGCCTGTTACGAGGCTCAGACGGGGCGTCTGCTGGAATCCATACAATCTCTAAAAAAGGCCGTAGAGATGGAACGCCAGTTTTGGGTCATGGCACTGCAAGACCCAGATTTGAACCCGATCAGAGAATGGCTGAAAGGGGATGGTGGGGCGTTTGTGCCAAATGATCTCATCTGAAAATAGGGGCAAGCGACAAGGGGCAAGGGACAAGGGAAGAAGAGCGGGAGCAGAAAGTAGAAGCGGCGTCTCGCCGCTTTCGGAAAGG
>JFJP01024670.1_pt1 | contig 12139 bp, 13 predicted proteins | sample 431651 | NCBI WGS metagenome assembly JFJP01 (sample SAMN02602958, study PRJNA72255) | Microbial mat metagenome, whole genome shotgun sequencing project. | biome: fresh water; feature: sink hole; material: water; isolation source: purple microbial (photo- and chemosynthetic) mats found in... | reverse complement strand
AACCCCAAACCCTCAAAGCAGTCGGAAAAAGTGTATAGGTTAGTTAGTGTTAATAGTAGATGCTCGACACTCGAGAGCCGCCCGAGGAGTACCTGCTGACCATGCCTTCGACCTGTTGAACCGAGCGTACCTCTTTGCGCATGAGCGAGTAGAACCTGCTCTGGTTCGCGAAGTACTTGCGGATGTTGTCTTTGTGCGGGTCTGGCCGGTCAAAAGCCGAAGATCCGAGGCCTGGATTGGCAGATGCGAGCATGGACTTGCGGATGTCATCGATGTTGTAGTTGAACTCCGACGCTTCGATGTTCATCGGAGAAATGCGAGTCATGAAGTCGCGGTTGCTCGCGGTCTTTTCAGACTTGCTCTGGTTGTCGTCGAAGCCGTGGTGTTCGCTGTCGAAGTCTGCAGGGTGGCTGTCGAGACTGAGGCCGTCGTCGTTCATTTGGATGCCGAGTTCTTTCTCCATCTCGATGTGGTGGTCTTCGGTGTAGCTGTCTCGGTAGATGCCGTACAAGTCTTCGAGGTGCTTGTCGCAGGCGTCGCTGAGCGGTCCGCTGGTCTTCGAGAAGTTGAAGCTTTTCTCGAGGAGGTTGAGGTTGCGCTGCTGCATGGCGAGTCGCACACACTTATCTTTCCATCCTGCGAACTCGTTTCTGAAGGTGCTCAGCTGCTGGAGGAGGTTGTCCTTGATCTTCGTCGAGAGGGGGTGGCCTTTCTCTAGCTTCATCTGTTCGAGTTCTTTGCGCATCTCGAACTCGTGCTTCTTGATGGCGAGCTTTCGATTCTCGATGATGATCTTTTCGTTCTGCAGGTTGAGCTTCGAGAGGTGCACGTTTTCCTTCTCTCGGTTGATGATTCCCGCCCATTTGGTCTCTGTTTCTGAGAATCGGTGAGGCTGTCTGTTGTGAGAAAGTCCGAAATCAGCTTGAGGCGCTTCTGTGTGGCTGCTTGCACCATGGTTCCTGCTCATGTCTGTCATCCGCAGATCGTTAGCAGCCATCAAGACCGACCTGTTTTCTTCGAACCTCTGATCGTTCGAGACAGATGTCTTGTCGTTTTGAATGAGAATAGACTTTTCAAGGAGCTTCTTGATTTCAGCGATGCCTGATTTGATGTTGCTCTGATCTTCATCGGGTTTCTGCGAGGCTCTCATGCTGTTGTTCTTTGTGAGATCTTCCTTTATCCGGTTGATCTCTTCGTTCTTCTTCTTGAGGTCTCGGTTCTCTTCTTCAATCTGACTCATTTTAGACTGCATTTGTTGGAAGTCAGACATGAGTTTGTTGAGCAGCTTGCTATTCTCGAGTTCTTTTTCGAGAGCAGGTTCTTTGCTTTGCTTGTTCTTGTCGTTGGAGTCTTTCTTCTTCGGTGCTTCTTTCGTTGGCTTTTGAGTCTGGGGTTTGGAGTGGTCTGTTTTCTTCGAGTTCAAGTTGTTTTGAGTTTTTAGCTCGACTTGTGAGGATGGTTTGGGGTAGACTTCATCATCTTCAGACTCTTCTCTGGAGATGCCGACTTGTCCATCAGAGATACTTTCGTCTTCGTTCTCACCGATCAAGATGCCTTTCTCGTGGTAGTCCTCATCGTCGTCGTTGTCGTCTTCAGGATCTTCGAGCTCGTCTTCTTCGTCATCTGCTCCTAGCTTCCTATCAAAGACAGAGTCATCTTTTTCTGGGGGTTTTTCAGCTTCCTCTTTTTGCTCTGTTTGTTGTGCGTGTTGGAGTGCTTTGAGGAGACTGAGTCCTCCTCCTCTTTTCGATGGTGCAGGAGGTTCAGAGGCGGTCTGAGGTTTCGCAGGAGGGTCAGCAGTCGGTGGAGAGATTGGTTTGGAGCCTGGTTTGGGTAGAGCGGTGGACTGCGGTTTGGCAGCAACTTTGGCGAGAGGTTCAGGCAGTGCGACAGAGTCTTCAGCGACGAGGTTTCTTCCGAGTATCTTCTTCATGGCATTCGAGCGATCGTTCGAAGAGTTCCTGCTGTTCATTGATGCCGCCTTCTTCTTAACTCGTTCAAAATTTTCAGCTAGTTCGTGGAGGTGAGGAGGGTGAGGCTCCATTTCCTCGGTGACGTCGTTGATCCAGATGACGTTGCCCGCGATGTCTTTGAAGATCATCCACTCATCAGTCGGAGGGTTGATGAGAGCTTCTCGGGCCAGGTAGAGGAACTCTTTGTCGCGGAGAGGGTGGATGCCGATGAGCTGTGCCATCCACAAGACGTCTTCGGTGGTTGGCTCGTCGAAGGGGAAAAGCTGCAGGTCTTCGTACTCGTCTTCCTCTTCCTCGGGTATCTGCTGGTTGTAAGGTACGCCGTATCCTGGCATCGGCGGCCCAGGTCGCCCTCTGCCATGCATTTTATAATCGAGGCAGTCGATAAGAACAATCGAGCGAGAATGAGCTACCAACAGCCGCAGTATGAGTACACACTGCTGCAGAAGCAGAACATCAAGATGTTCAAAATCCCCCCTGCGACCAATCCCGGAGGACACCTGCTGGGCAGCTGGAAAGAGACCGTGTGGACCGGCAACGTGCGAGTGATCGGAGTCGGGGAAAAGTGCATCGCCAAGTTCTTGAACTTCGATGGCTCCGAGTACGCCAAGGCAGTCATCGCAGACAACTTCAGAGACTCGGTGCAGAAGACTGTCGACTCCAGCAGAGGATACGCCATCAAACTCACCAGCGACGACGGCCGAAGTATGTGGGTTGGTCTCGGCTTCCATGACAGAAATGATGGCTTCGACTTCTTCGCAGCCTTCGAAGACTTCCAGAAGAAGCGAGAGATGGAGAGAAACCCTCACCTCTTCAAGACCAACCAGCACAGACACATCGACTTCTCTCTGCAGCCTGGACAACTCATCCACCTCAATATCGGAGGAGACAGCACCAACGCGGCCAAACCCAAAGCCACCGATTCGCTCTGGGAAAACCCTTTCGAAGCCAACTCCAAAAACCCCTTCAAGTCATCAGACATCGAGTAGATCTCGCCTCACACAGCTTCGACTTGCCTCCCCCGGCAGACACCTCCAACAGCACCGGCATCGACGAGAACGACTGGGGAAAGTTAAAGACTAGCAATAAAATAGACCTGCTTGCTGACCTCAAGCTCGACACCCATCCCCAGGCTCCTCCAAAGCTGCAGCAAACCCAGACTGCATCGAACCCGAACATCTGGGGAACTGCCACTGCAGGGGCTGCTGTCAATAACAATTCCGATTGGTTCGGAGGAAGCCAGTCCCAGCAGCCGACAGCACCTTCGCATGCTGCAGTCAACAAGAAAGAAGAGTTCCTCGATTTGCTTGGATAAGCCGATCACCCAGTCTCTCACAGTCTGAGGTAGAGTCGCACTTAAGATAATTCCAATCGGTTCACAGGATAATTAGTTAAAGCGCTGAACTCGAAGAGAGCGGGGTGAGCTTCTTCTCGGTCAGAGCTTCTTTGAGGCTCTGCTTGACTGAAACGAAGTAGGAGCTTTCTTTCGGAATGAAAATCTTGGCTTCTCCGTTGCTCAGGTACAGCGGGAGTTTTCCATTCTGAATCCTCAAACAGTCAGTCGGGTAGAAGATGTTGCATAGGATCTGGCCCTCCGAAAAGCCTGTGTTCGGAACGTCTGCGCTGAACTGTCCGTTGACCTTGCTGGTGAGACCGACGAAGAACTTGCCTCTGGTGTAGGCGTAGATGTTGTCGTCGGCCCACTTCTCTGCGAAAGGTTGGGAAGGAGCTCCCTGGGCAGCTCTGGCTCTGTTGATCTTCTGGATGAACTTGTACAGCTCGTGGTTCCTGTTCATGGTGGTCCAGAGAGGCTCGCGGTTGGCAGGGTCGGTTCCTCCTGCGTATCCTTGCTCACTTCCGTAGTAGAGGATTGGGATTCCTCTGCCAGTCAAAATGAAGGCGAGTGCGCTCTTGAAGGCTCTCCAGTCTGAGTTGTCGTGGAGGAATCTGTCTTGGTCGTGGTTGTCGACGAACAAGCCGAGGACATCTGGGTTCTTGTAGCTCCTGTCCACAGACTGGATTCGCTGCTGCAGTTCGCGCATCGATCCTCCGTGGCCGAACACGTTCTTGATCGTGTAGTACATTCCGTAGTTCATGGCCGAGTCCATCACTTGCTGGTACTGAGCGATGTAGCCGTCGTCGCCGTTGAAGACTTCTCCGATGCTGAACACGCCAGCAGACCTGGAGTATTCAGTCCAGAAGTTCTTTTCGATGTGTCTGACGGTGTCGATTCTGATGCCGTCGAAGTTGTACTTCTGCACGTGGTTTCTGATCCAGTCGTAGAGGTATTTGCGGACCCATGGCTGGCTCTGGTCGAGGTCCGGGAGGCCGATGAGTCTGCAGTTCTCCACTTGCCACTGGTTATTCCAGTCGCTAACGTCGCAATACTTGTGGTAGTGGTACTCCTGGTTGAAGGGGTAGATTTGGGAGTAGTCGAATCCAACAGGAGCGACGTGGTTGGCGAGGACATCCACCATGACGTACATGCCCATCGAGTGAGCAGTGTCGACAAGTCGCTTGAGCGCGGCTTCATCACCGAAGTGATAGTTTAGTTTCTCCCAGTTTCTGAAGTGGTAGCCGTGGTAGCCGCCTTCGGTGTTGTCCACAACAGGAGAGATCCAGATCGCATCGAATCCCAGCTCCTTGATGTATGACAACTGCTTGGTGATGCCATCGAAGTCTCCACCACAGAATCGTCTGAGGTCATAACAGTCTCGAGTGTCGCCGTTGCTTCGATAGAATCTGTCTATTACCAGCTGGTAGATCGTCCGCGTCTTCCATGCGTTGGCGTCTGCAGCGACTGCCATGTTGGCCATCAGGAGGCCTATCAAGAGAACAGAGAAGAACTTCAACGAAACTTTCATGAAAGTTTGTTCTGTGATTATAATCTTTGTGGAAAATGCTCTATCAATCACACAGGCTTAATTAATAATCGTCGACGTGAATCTTTTTATGCCGCATGGCAGTAGTTCAGTTTTCCAACGCCGCAGAGTCGCCTGCATGTCGGCTGCTGGTTCACCAGCAGAACAAACCACGAACGACAAGATAGAAGCAAGAATATAACGCAGAAGAAACACAGTACGGTAATCCGGTAATCCTCCCATGGAAACCTAAACTTAATGAAAACAACAAAAAACAAAACACTTATCAATCATCAGAAGACTGGCGGCGCGATGCCACGGACTCTGGTGCGAACACATCCAGCGACTGTTCAGCGTTCGCGATGAATATTAATACTTGCTCGCAGCAGCTGCAAACATCGCTGCGAAGTAAGCGTTGTGCTTGTCTCTGGTCAGATGCTGGTGAGGCGATGTCTGGTTCAGGTCAGATATAATCGCTTGGCACTGGCAATGAGTGCCAACGATGCTCACATTGACCATAAATGGTGTGATCCTAAAAACCACTTCATGGATCGATTGTTGAGAGACGATTCAGAATGCACAACAGATGCAGACATCAGTTGTCGGCTGAGGCAAAGTTATAGCAACCCATCAGTTTGTGGACTACGGAATCCTCGATAGCGAATCTCACTGACAATCGTATGCATGCCATCTGCCAACGAGGCATTGAGACCGAGGAAGAAGAATCATCACCGCGAAGATGAGTTTTATGCATAATTGTATACAGTGAAGTTTATTTGCAGTTTGTGTTCAGCATGTACATCAGAGTGAAAGTAACTTCGACTGTGATTAGCTGGTTTGCTTCTCCAGGGTCTGCAAGGACTGGGTAGAGAGGACTTTCTCGAGGAGCTTAATCCTCTCTGCAGTCTTTTCCTTACCCAAGAGTCTCATCTTCATGACGATGCCGACCTTATCACTCTTCCCGAACAGAAACCGTTCGAGGTACCGGATGACTCGCTGTGGGTCTGCTCTACCCATGACAAGACTACTGATGTACATTCCAATCTCTTTCTGTTCGAAATGTTTTGACTTGAAGTAGAGGTCGAAAGATCTAGAGAGCTGGGAGGCCGCGTTTCGAAGCTCTTGTTCCTGAAGATGGCTTTTAAGGTTTTCGATTTCTGGCAAACCTTGTGAGAGAATTTTACTATTGACGTCGAAAGAGAGGCAGTTGGCCAGTGCAGTGATATCAGAGTACTTCTTTGTTTCCCAAAGCACTTCCTTGGCCAGACCAAGATCCAAGTCACCAAGAGCAGATGTCTGAAGACTGAGGGCGAGCTGTGCATTTCCCCAGTGCTTGATCAGCTTCTCGATGTAGGCTCGTTGGCTAGGCTTCTCCAAAGCTCGGAGTCTGTTCCTGAGGAAGTATCTGTTCAGCAGCGTGAGTTCCTCCTGTGTGTAGATCACCTCGTCACTGTTCATGAGCTCAGGCACGAACTGATTGACCAGCTGCTACGTTTTCGCACATCTCTTTAAAGGAGATCATCTTCAGCAAGACCTCGGCATACTCGTCCTTGGCCTCTTTGCCTCTTGAGTACTGGTAGCCCAAGTGTCCGACGTAGCTATAGAGTGCGTGTTTGTCAACTCCAACCTTGTCGAGCAGCTGTTCCAAGTTGAGGTTTTTGACCCGCTCTAGCTGGTTGCCTGTTTTCTGCTTAGAGAGAAGCTACTGTGATGATGATTGGTAAGTGGAAGTACCGCGACTGCTCTTTTCCAAGCGCTTCAGAAATGCACGACTTGTAGATGGACTGTTTGAAGTCTATCTGACTCATACAGCCTTACTTCGTTTTCGACCAATACCAGATCATCGGCAGTGGGAGTGTTGACTGAATAGAGGAAGTTGCTGGTAAAGCCGCGGGTCTTTCTGACGTAGAAGATAGGTGAGTCGAAGTTCTCGACGAGGTCGAAGTCGAACTGTCCCAGCCTCATTTCCTTAAATGTGAGGGTCGGCTTGATAAGTGTCATCGTGATCTCTGAAGTCTCTTTCTCCTTCACAAGGTTTTTCTCCTTTAACATCACTCTACTTGTTTGAGTCCTTTGATGGCTTCGTCTGCTTGCTCGACCGCATCTTTGGAGTCAATCGAGACCTCTACGTCGAAGTGGACCTCCATGAGTTCTTTGAGGATCTCTCTGTTCTTCCGGACGACAGTCTGGTCTGCGCCTGCAGAGTGCGAGTAGCAAGTGAAAGGGATATCTTGCTTGAATGCGATCATCCGAGCGAACATGAGCTTGCGCAGGTCGTAGATGTTCAGAGGGTCGTTGAGTTTGAGTTCGACAGCGACTCGCTTGACTTGTTTTGGTTTTGCAGAACTGAACAGTCTCCTCATATAGATAATTATTTAAACATCGGTCCTAATTATTCTTCATTCTTAAAGTAGAGCTTCCTTTCTCAATGAGGTGGTAGATGAATTCGCTTGGCATCGACTGGGTCACTTTGAGGTTAGTGATGACGTACTTGAAGTCTAGTTCGCTGCAGGGGATGCCTTGTTTGTATCTGCAGTTTTCTTCGAAGTGAATCGAATCGCTGGGAGAATGAATCGGATTAAACAGTCTAGGAGTCACTCGAGGTTTTTCTTTGAATCCAGGTTTCTTCGGTTGTGGCTGAGGCTCTTCTTTATCATCAGGCGGAGACTCTTCTAGCAACCTCTGCTGGAAAGATGACAAGCCTGACTCTTCTTTCTTAACTTTCTGTTTGGCTGCTTGTTTCTTTTTAGGCTTGATCCTCTTCTTTTTGGGTTGGGTAGCCAGCATCATGACTTCGGGCTCTTTTGTCTTTGCATCGGTTTGCAGAGATTCTACTTCTGAAGAGGGTTTGTCGAGCAGTAGGTGAGTATTTTGTTCCTGTTGTTCGTTTTGCAGACGCACCTTGGTCTCCATGAGCCTGAAAATCTCGGTGTCTTCGTCCGAATCTCGGTCATCTTCCTGCTTGACACTAGCTTTGCGGTGGATGTCGCTCATGTCGAAAAGGTCTGTCTGCTCTGAATTCGTCTTGCAGAGCTGCATGTCGATAAACCTGGCTTTTTTTTCTTGCTTTTTCTTCATTTGCCTTTGCTTTTTACGCATTGCTTTGCTGAGGCCTGAAGGTGAAAGGTTGATGCCTTCTTCACACACGAGCTCCAACTTTAGCTTCTTTGAGGCTTCGGTGAGGTTTATGGTCGACTGTTGGTTTCCAATACCCAGAGGCTTTCTGGTGTCCAACTCTGATGACTTTGAGATGTCTCCGTGTCGCAAGAGTTGGCTGGCCTGGTTAGATACTGCTGTATTTGGGTTTCCGTTTTGGCTCACAAGGCTTTTGTTAAGCTGAGACAATCCAGGTGGTTCTGAGTCTCGGAAGCCACTCGAAGTCGGATACTCAGGGTGAGAGTTAAGCCTCATACGTTCCTCAGGCTGACTGCATCTGTGGCCTTTGCTCCCGACCAGGTCTGCAAAGGCGTCTTCGACGGTGTGTAGAGGGAAGAGAATGAACTCCTCGACTTCCTCGATTCCCCAGTTCGATGTGATGCAGCTATAGGGCTCTGTGCTGGAGCTGCTTTGAAAACTTATGTCGCGCTTGGTAATGTCTTCTTGGCGGGGACACGTCTCTCCCATGTCGTTAAGAAACCTCAGATTCTCATGGACAATAAAAAAACCAAAGCTTTCCGAATCTTTACGAATTTGCTTGTCTTGGAGGGGTCGATCGTCATTGTCTTTGTTTTCATGCACGTAGTCGTTGATCGACTGTGCCAGTTCTTCATACTCGTCTCTCAGATCACATGCTGTGGCTGGCTCTTGTGGATCTAGCTCTTCACAAGAGCTCACAGGTGGACTTGCCCCATCTGAAGACTCACTTCGAGTCTTGCGGTGAGGGTCTATTTTTGTCTCGATCTCAGACTCAGAGTACTCGGTCTCTTCATCACCTTCATCGTCAGGATCTTCCTCGATGCTCTCTTCGTTGACCTCATCTAGCTCGTTCAGCACTTGGACCGGAGACAGAAAGTCTAGAGCGGTCTTGACATTTGCATACCTTGATCGGATCTCATCTCTGTTGCTATAGATGAGTTCAAGCGCGAGCTGATTGTCGAAAACAAAGTTCTGCACTTCTCCTTCGTAATAGAACCGAGCCATCCTAGGTTCTTCGTGGAGGAAGTTACAGTGTGACTTCTTGCATTTATATCCTTTCAAGAACTGGAAGCAGAACCTGTGTGAATAGACAGTACTTTTGTTTCGAGAAGTATGATCGAAGGTACCTGGTGGTTCCTTTCATATGGTCCCAGTAGTAGAAGTTAAGAGCTTTGTACAACAAGGCTGCTTGGTAGTTTTTCCGGAACTTAACGAAGAGCGAAGTGGGCTCGTCATGGCTGTTTCTATCCTGCACTCGGAAGATGTCGATATCACCATAAGGGTTCTGCTTCGACTGCAAAATGCTCATCTGGTCATGACTGTTTACCACTTTCTTGATTTCTGGCAGCGATGCCTCTATGTAGAGACTGTGCTCGTAGGTCACCAGAATCGAGCTCGCTCTTTTATCGCTCCTAAGGTCCGGCAGCTCTCGCTCTTCCACCATGATCTGCCGGTCTCTCACAGACCCCTTGTCTCTTGCTCTGCTGGTCCATTTCTCAGAACTTTCATTTCTGCTCATTCAAATTATAATATAGCAAATTGTGGATGGAGATCAAGTCACTGTTCGACAAACTTAAGCAGACCAAACAGGTCGTCTCCATGAAGAAATCGAGCGGCGGCAAGTCTGAGCAGCTCGATGTCTTGACAGAAGGCAAAAAAATCACTGCATTGGTGAAAAGCAAGTCCGAGAAGAAGAAAGCTGAGCAGTCGAAGCCCAAAAGCAAGCCAGCCAATTCGAACGTTGTCCGCCGCACCACCGAAGAAGGCTTCAAAATATACACGGAAGTAGAACTGGGTCTGCAAGACGAGAATGCCGGCAACACTCCCGACTGTCCCTTCGACTGCGACTGCTGCGTCTAGCCAGTCCTCCTTCGCCGCTCTCACCGACGTGCGTCACAGGAAGAGGTGAAAAGGTAATTAATTATTATCCTGTGCGAGTATACAGTATGCATAGCTTTCGAACAACGGGCGGTCGACATTGATTTTGAAGTTCAGCGCAGTGAGAAACTCAGACTCAAGGAAGTTGAGCTCCACACTGCTGATGCCTGCGATGGTCGCAAAATCTGAGTTCGAGACGCGGAAGTCGTCGACGAACTTGGAGGCGATTCTCAGCGAAGTAGCTGTCAGCCTAAGTGAGGCGAGGCTACTTGTGAACGGTCGCATCGCAGAGACAAGCATGCTGCACTCGTCTGTGATATTTATCGATGTAGATCACGCTCAAGATGTACGCCTCGGGGCTGCAGCAGCTGTATCGTGCCAGCCTGTCGAGGTAGAGCTGCAGGCTGATGGGCGATGGCTGTGTCATCGCGAAGGGAGTCGCGACTTCGGGCTGGCTTGGCTCGTGCTCGATGATCTCCTGCAAAACCTTCGCTATTTCCGCGGCGAGCGAAGCCACCGGAGGCAAGCGGAGCTTCAGAATGCGGTAATATTGCAGGTAGTCGAAGCTTGTGTTATTTTCCCAGTCTTGCGGGATTCCGTTTTGATCTGCGACGAAGTGGAGATCTTCTTCATTCATCCCAAATATTTTTCATCCGGATATATATTTTAAATTAAGACTCTCGCCAATAACTGCGGATGTGCGGTCCTAATTCAATGCGACCCGCTGCTGCATCGCTCTTCAGAGGATTCGCTGCTCGCAAGACAGGTATGAGCAGGGTATGGGATGAGTATCCTCAGGAGTGTCTCGTAAGCCATTCTCATGCAGGTCGGAGTCTTCGTCGCTGCCACCGCCGTCGCAGTCGCATACGTCGGATATAACTACGAAGACATCGTGGTCCGGAATGGCTGGGTGGATCCCGCGGATTTCAAGAAGAAGAGACAGATCGAAAACAATCCCTTGCCTTTGGAGCTACGTGACGAATACGTATGCACTGATCACCCAGATCCAGCAGGTGCGCAAACAGCAGAAAGAGAAACAAGCACAAGATCGTGAAAAGCCTAGTGGCCTAAAGTAATATAATTAAGCGCTTCCTTCGACTACATTCCCATGATAAATCAATTCTTTAAGCCCAAAAGCGAATCCAAAAAGACCAACCCTGAAGATGAAGAAGAGCATCGCATGGAAGAAGAGAGCTCTACGAAGAAGAAAGCGCTGAAAACAACTGATGACAAATTCATGACTTTTGATGAATTTAAGGAAAGCCTAGGCAGTTGGGGTAAACTATTGGCCAAATATTCCGCCAGCCCCAAATTCGTAAGTTTATACAACAACGTGAGAGACGCGTACCATTCCAAGCCCACACAGTGCTATCCTCCCAAAGAACAGATCTTCAATTGCTTCATCCGCAGCTCGATCACAGACATCAAAGTCGTCATCGTAGGCCAAGACCCTTACCATCAACCTGGACAAGCGATGGGTCTCTGCTTCTCAGTAAACCGAGGTGTTAAAGTTCCTCCAAGCCTGGTAAATATCTACAAGTGCATTCAGCAGGACCCAGATATTTCGAACTTCAAGACCCCTAACCATGGTGACCTTACTAAATGGGCAGACCAGGGTGTGCTTCTGCTGAACACTGTGTTGACAGTCGAAGACTCAAAGCCGAATTCGCATCAGAAGTTTGGCTGGCTCGACTTTACGAACGATGTCATCAGAGTGATTTCTCACGAACTAGAAGGAATCATCTTCTTGCTCTGGGGAAAACCAGCTGAAAAGAAGTCTGAGATCATTAATAAGTCTAGCAAAAAGCATCACATATTGACAGCTGTTCATCCTTCGCCACTATCCGCCTCGCAGGGTTTCTTCGAATGCCAGCATTTCTCCAAATGCAACACTATCCTGCAAAAGCTTGGGAAAAAACCGATCGATTGGTCCCTCAACTAGACCTCTTATTTGCTTGACGCTGATCTATAAAATAATGATTGTTCTTGCAGATAACCATTAATAAAAGCTTCTCATAATCTGTATGAAGGAAGAAACGACTGTACACAATCAACAACTGGAAATAATGAAAGGGAAATACATTAGTGACTTCATAACACCATAGAACTCATGAATATCCAGATACAAACCTCAAGATTCGTATCTCAAAAAGAGAAAAGTGGTCAACATTGATGACAAGATTTTCGATGTCACAATCTCAAAATACAACCAATGAGACAAACAACTCTTCTTTGAAAAGCCACAAAGAAATGGCAAACCAAATATGGAAATTCAGAAAGTTTATAACAAAG
>JFJP01039978.1_pt1 | contig 12140 bp, 13 predicted proteins | sample 431651 | NCBI WGS metagenome assembly JFJP01 (sample SAMN02602958, study PRJNA72255) | Microbial mat metagenome, whole genome shotgun sequencing project. | biome: fresh water; feature: sink hole; material: water; isolation source: purple microbial (photo- and chemosynthetic) mats found in... | reverse complement strand
ATCGTTCAATATATCCGTAACGCAAATCCGTCTGAGGTGTCGCTGGTATGTATGGGATATTCTGCTATGCACCCCATTGAGGAGGATACCTTTTGCGCTGAATACATTCGCAATGAGCTGGAAGGGAAAAGCAACGACTTCGAAACCATGAAGAAAATTATCAGGGCCGGTAGCGGAAAACGCTTTTTCGAAGCCGAAAAACAAGCATACTCCCCTTCAAGCGATTTTGAACTTTGTCTTGACCTCGATTGTTTTGACTTTGTGATCAAAGCCTCGGTGGAAGAGGAAATGATGACATTGAAAAAAATAACACTACATGGAGAAAATTAAGAATTACTTTAGGAACTATTTTGAAAAAAGCAGCAAACTCAAGATCTTCAGCGATGTTGTTTTTTACCTACTTATACTTTTCTTGCTGATTCCTTCTACAAGATCACTACTTATACGAGCCACACTCATGCGCCCCAAAATTGCAGCCCAGGAAAGCGCTGTTATAATGAAACCGCAAGAATACCAGTTGATTCTCGAGGACATGCAGGGTAATACTGTAAATCTGGCAGCATCTTCAGGAAATTTGACATTCATAAGTTTCTGGGCCACCTGGTGCCCTCCATGCAGAGCTGAGATGCCTTCGATAGAGAAGCTATATAAGGCTTATGGGGAGCGGCTTTCGGTTTACCTCATCACCAATGAAGAGCGATCGAAAGTTCAGGCCTATCTCGATGAAAACAGCTACAGCCTGCCCGTTTACTTTCAAAAATCCGCTGCCACTGGTATTCTGAATATCCAATCTTACCCAACCAGTTTTCTGATTTCCGAAAAGGGGGAAGTTCTTGTTCATAAAAAAGGTGCGGCCGACTGGAATTCAAAGGCTTTCAGAAAAACCCTGGATGAACTGCTCCCCTGAAACCGGAATTAGTGAATCTTTCTGTATCTCCACACCGATAAGCTCAGAATTGAAACGGCATAAATAAACATACTCACGAATTCATGCCGGATATCATGAAAACCTGATCCTTTAAGGAGAATCATCCGGATAACTCTCATGAAATAGGCGAAAGGATTTACAATATTTACTTTCTGAGCCCATACAGGCATACTCTCCACAGGCGTGAAAATACCGCTCATCAACACAAAGGTCAGCATAAAGAAAAACGCCAGGAACATAACCTGCTGCTGGGTTTCGGAAAAGGTTGAAAGGAGAAGCCCAATTCCCAGAACAGCCATAAGGTAGATAGAGGCAAACCCGAACAAAAGAGCGAGATTGCCCAGGATCGGGAGTCCAAAAAATATTTTCCCGATGGTCAATCCAAAAGCCAGTTCAAACAAGGCAATAACCCAAAAAGGCAAAAGCTTACCGATAATAAAGTGGAATTTCCGGATGGGAGTCACATTGATCTGCTCAGCCGTACCCATCTCTTTCTCCCTCACAAGGTTCATTGCGGTAAGAAACATGCCGATAATGGTTACCAGAATTACCAATATGGCAGGGAGCATATAAATTTTATAGTTCAACTCGGGATTGTACCAATAGCTGTAACTAACATCAATATTTTCAATGGCTTCGAAGGCAGGAAGTCCCAGCCATTCGAGTCGCACATCCTGATTGAAATCCCTGATAATCGCCTCCGAGTAAGCATTCACAAGGCCTGCCTTGGCGCTGTTGATAGCATTGATCAGCAGTTGAATGCTCGAATGGTTTTCTTTTCTGAGCTTCTCCTCAAATCCCTCGTCGAAAACAAGAACAAGGTCGGCCTTGTCCCTGAGAAGCATTTCTTCACCCTCGTCCAGGCTGAAGCCTGTTCCCTGATCCCTGAAAAATGGAGATGCAGAGAATTCATATCTGAGTTTCCGGGAGGTTTCAGAAAGGTCCAGATCGACCGTATAAAACCGTATTTCCTTCATTTCCAGATTAGCTGCGAAAACAAGAACAACCATCTGAATAATGGGCACTATGAAAATAAAGGGCAACATCACCTTGTTGCGGAAAATCTGGATGAATTCCTTTCGTAGTATGGATATGAGTATTCGCATAAGGGTTTATTCCAATCTGATTTTAAAGCGTTTAACACTTAAACCGATAAACACAGCGGTCAATCCCAAAATGATCAGGGTCTCCTTCCAAACAAACAAAATCCCTGTACCCTTTAGCATAATATTCTTGAGTATCACGATAAACCAGCGCGGCGGCATGATAACCGATAACCACTGAAGTATTTTTGGCATGTTTTCGATGGGGAATATAAATCCGGAAAGCAGGATCGTTGGCAAAAGCAGTGCAAGCATAGAGATAAACATAGCCATCTGCTGATTTTTCGCCACTGTTGAAATAAATATCCCAAGAGAAAGGGCAAGAGTAATGTATAAAATCGTTTCCAGCAGCAGCAATATCATGCTCCCGTTTATCGGCAGCTTGAAAACGAAGTAGCTAAGAATCAATATCATAATCGCATTTATAAAAGCCAATCCAATATAAGGGGTTACTTTTCCGAAGATTATCTGTACGGGTTTCAGGGGAGATGCAAGCAAGACTTCCATCGTTCCCATTTCCTTTTCCCGGGTAATTGAAATGGAGGTCATCAGCGCCGAAATCAGCATCAGAATCATTGCCATGGTTCCCGGAACGAACATGTAAACACCTTTCATACCCTGGTTAAAATACATTCTGGGCCGCGATTCTATTGTAAAGGGAATGGCAGCAGTTTCGTCCATCGATTCGCGGACATAACTCATAACAATCCCTTCCGTGTAGGTTGCTATAAGTCTTCCTGTGTTGGCATCGGAGGCATCCGAGACAATTCTGAGCGAAGCATTTCCTGTTTTGCCAAGGTTCTCCGAAAAACCCGGCTCAAAGATGATGACTTCCTTCACATCCCCTGTGCGAAAGGTCGACTCGATCTGATCATACCCCGCCAGATAGGAGTGTAACTCAAAATACTCGCCGGCCAGAATCTTGCTCGTAACTTTTTGGGTGATCTCGTCGCCCGACAAATCGAGAATCGAAATTTTGATGTTGCGGATTTCATTTGAAACCACAAAGCCGAATATCAATATCTGCGCCACCGGAATGCCAAACAGAATCAATAAGGTCCGGAAATCGCGGAAGATGTGATAAAACTCTTTTACAACAAAACCCCAATACCTTTTCATAGTTAACGGCTTAATAAAATCTCTGCTACCTCGGAAGGGTTAATTTCAGTAAAATCCTTAATGTTTCTGACGGTACCCGACAATTTTTCTGCCGGGTGCGTGGTTGCAACCCCTACCACTTTCATGCCTGCCCTCCGAGCGGATTCAATGCCGTGAAAGGAGTCCTCAAAAACCAAACAATCGGAAACGGCCAATTGCAAAATTTCTGCCGTTTTCAGATAAATCTCAGGCGAAGGCTTGCCCTCACGTATCATGGAGGCGTCAATAATTTTGCTGAAATACTTCCGGATCCCGGTATGCTCCAGCACAAAATCAACGTTTTCGGTTGGTGCTGAAGTCGCAATGGCAATGGTTATGCCACTTTCCCGGAGGCTTTCAAGAAAGGGCAGAAGTCCGGGAGTTGCTTTTATGTCGGATTTGTAAATCTCCCGATATAAAAACTCCTTCTCCGCCCCTATTCTTATAATTGCGTCCATATCAATATCTGCTCCAAACAAATTTCTCAAAATCATCGGATTGGTGTTTCCAAACCACGATTTTACTTCGTCCTGACTGACATCGAGTCCATAGTTTCTGCACAATTCCCCCCAGGCGCGAAAGTGATACACATCATTGTCTACAATAACCCCGTCCATGTCGAATACAACTGCCAATTCCTTTTTATCCATAGTATTAGTCTCCTCTTGCCAGGGTAAGAAATACCCCGTTCATATCGTTTGTGTTATAACTCTTTTTTAAGTTCTGAGGTGTATCAAGGGCGGCGATTTTTCCATCCACCATAATGGATACCCGGTCGCAGTACTCAGCTTCATCCATGTAATGCGTTGTAACGAATACAGTAATACCTTCCTCTGCGGCTTCGTTAATCATCTCCCAGAATTGGCGTCGTGTTACAGGATCGACCCCTCCCGTGGGTTCATCCAGAAAAACCACAGCCGGATTATGAAATACAGCAACGGAAAAAGCCAGTTTCTGTTTCCATCCCAGGGGAACATCACGTATCAGTCGGTTTCGGATTTCCTCCATGCCAAGTCGTTCCAACAATTGGTTTGTTCTGCTTTTTATTACTTTTTGGCTCAATCCGTAAATCCCAGCGTAAAACCTGATATTTTCTGCAATGGTAAGGTCGTCGTACAGGGAGAACTTCTGGCTCATGTAACCTATGTTCCTTTTTATGAGTTCTCTTTGTGTATAGACATCAAAACCGGCCACGTTTAGTTCTCCCGAGGTTGGATACGACAAGCCGCAAAGGATCCGTATAGCCGTGGTTTTCCCTGCACCATTTGCTCCAAGGAAACCAAAAATCTCGCCTTTTCTCACCTCAAAGCAAAGATTGTCGTTAGCAGTGAAATCCCCATAACGCTTCACAAGGTTATTTACAACGATTATATTTTCAGGGTTTTCCATTTTCAGCTTGTCTTCATTAATTCCATAAAGGTATCCTCAATGCCTGCGGTAATTTTTCGAAATTCAATATTCTGCCCCTTCGCATAGGAAAGAAACTGATTTTCGGAAGTGTTGCCATTAATCGTAAGATGCACCGATTGGCCGAAAAGCCAGGCATTTTCGCACCAGGCTTCAGAGCGCATGGTTTTCAAGAGCTTGTAGGCTCCCTGTTCCGGTGTAAGTTCGTAAAGTATTTTAGTAAAGGCTTTGTGTATGTCGCCCGGTAGACTGATACCAAGAAACTCCCCATTCTGCATCAGCGCCACACGGTCGCAGCGCGCGGCTTCGTCCATGTAGGGCGTTGAAACAATGATGGTTATACCTTCTTTTTTTATTTTGTGCAGAAGATCCCAGAATTCCACCCGCGAAACGGCATCCACACCTGTTGTTGGCTCGTCGAGAACCAATACCTCCGGTCGGTGAATCAGGGCGCAGCACAATGCAAGTTTCTGCTTCATCCCTCCGGAGAGCCTTCCGGCAAGACGTTTTTTGAAGGGCTCAATCTGTACATATATATCCTTTATCAGATCATAATTCGTTTCAATGCTGGAGCCGAAAACAGTAGCAAAAAAACTCAGGTTCTCTTCAACACTCAAATCCTGATAAAGCGAAAACCGCCCCGGCATGTATCCAACAATTTTTCTGACTTGCGAGTAATCCTTTACCACATCCAACCCGGCTAACTGAATACTTCCCTTGTCAGGTAACAGAAGCGAAACCAAAATCCTGAAGAGGCTTGTTTTTCCTGCTCCGTCGGGTCCAATGATCCCGAAAATCTCGGCTTTGTCGACCTGAAAGGAAATATCCCTCAAAGCGTTGATCGCGCCATAGGACTTAAAGAGATTATTTACAGCTATTTCAGGCATTATTGAGTAAGTTTTGAGATTGGATAAAACAATCCGATTTTGTTTCCGGGAAGTTTGAAAGAGTCAAAGCCGGATTTCGGCTGGCATCCCGATTTTGAGGCTTCCATCATTAACGACCCTTATTTTGACGGCATACACAAGGTTTACACGCTCGTCTCTTGTCTGAATGATTTTTGGCGTGAACTCTGATTTCCCCGATATCCAGACAAGGGTTCCCCTATATTTCCTGAGGCTGCCATCTTCCCCGTCAATAAACACATCCACCTCCGAACCGATTTTAATCTGCTCAAGTTGGTTTCCCGAGACAAATACCCGAAGAAGCAATTCTGAGAGGTCGGCGGTTTTAAAAAGGGGTTTGCCTGCTACTGCAAGCTCCCCTGCGTAAAGGTATTTTTCGAGCACTATGCCCCTGGCGGGAGATTTGATGATCGATTTTGCTATAAGGTCGTTAACCTGCAGGATCTGTATTTCGAGGGATTCACTTTCTGCCCGAATCACACTTTTTTGAGCTGTTAAGGCTTCGGTTTGCACCTTCAAAACATCAATTTGACCGCTAATGTCATCAAGTTGTTTTGTGGTTGCGGCTCCTCCCCCGAGAAGAGAAACGACACGGTTTTTTTCCCGCTCAAGGTTATTCATGCTAACTTCGTTAACCCTTACTTGCTTGTCGAGCTGAAGCAGCCTGGCACTTACAGAGCGGATGCCCGAAACCAGCTGCAACTTTTTAAGATACAACTGGGTAGTATCGATATAACCACAATAATCGCCAGCCTCCATATTCAAGCCTTCAGAAACGTTGAATTCCATTAACTTTCCGGATGACTCCGCCGAAACAATAATTTCTTCCGATTCGAAGTTTCCAAAAGCAAAGGCATCGGGTTCTTTGCTTTTGCAGGAGGATATGAGAATCAGAGCAGTCAGGGTTACAAAATATACATTTCTCATTTCTATTGTTTTTTAAAGTTCTCCGTTAATCTCAAGATATCGGGCAATTGACTGTTGCAACAGTGTCTTTTCGTTTTCATACTGAATGCGGGCAATTGTTTCCTGATTAAAAACAGTAATATAATCGAGGGTTTTGATCACTCCCTGTTCCAATTGGGCTTTGGCTGTCGATGTAATCCTGCTCCTTAGAGTCAGGATGGATTCATATGCCTTAAGGTTTTCCCGGTGGTTTTCAATTACCGACTTTTGGCTCATCAGGGCTGTGGCAATATCGGATTCGAATTGCAACTTGCGGCTTTCAACAATATTTTGCTGCAATCCCAGGACTTCACGCTCTCTCTTGTTTGTGTTCCAATCCCAAATGGTCCATTTAACTCCGGCGCCAACTACATAATAGGTGTCGAACTCATCCTTAAGCATATTGAGTGCAGGGTTCCCATAACCGAACTGGCCAAATGCGTAAACCTTAGGCAGGCTGCGCGATTTAATCAGGGTTTTGCTCTTGTCGAGTTGTTGCCATTGAAGCGTAAAAAGAAGCTGTTCCATTCTCTGAACCGAATCGTTTTCGGGGATGGGGAAACTCGTAGTCTCCAGCACCGTTGCAGGACCAATAAACTCGCCGGACATATGGGACAGCATCTGAATCCCGGTTGTGCGCGAGTTCTCCAGTTCTGCCTTTTGTTGTTCGAGTTTTATAATTTCAACATCCAGAAGATCAAGGTCTGTGGACAACAAAACCCCATTTTTGATACCCGCTTCAACTACCGAACGATTTTCATAGAGCTGGGCGAGAGAAACATCGATAATTTCCTGATTCTTCTGGATAAGCAAAATGTTAAAGTACAAATCTTTTACCTGCATTTTTGTTGAACGTATATCCATTTCAAGTTGGGAGTTATCCAAATCCTTTGAAACCAATTCGACGTTCTGCTTGTTTTTCGAATATCCCCCGTCATAGATCGACTGAGTGATATCCAGGCTTATTTTGTACTGGTCTTTGGGGCTCTCGGGGAAAACAATTCCCGGGATCGGAATATCCATATCCAGTGCTATAGCGTCGGACTGGTAGCTGGCTTTCCCGTTTACTTCTGCCTGAGGCAGGTTTCCTGCGCGGATGTTCCGTAATTTGTTTTGCGAAATACTTTCGAGAATCTCCGGGTTACCCGATCGCCGATGGTTTTGACCCGTTTTTTCAAGACACCATGAAAGGGAAACCGTTTCCTGAGCATTGCATGAAAGGGAAATCCCAATCTGAAAAACCATAAGTATTGCAATAATTCTATACATACATCAGGGTTTAAGGGATTGGATAAATGTAGACTTGAGGTTTTCTTTTCTTTGCTGCAGAAAATTCGAATACGCGTCCACATCCCCCAGAAAAATCATTTCCTCAATAATCTTGCGTGCAGCAAAAGGGAAAATAATAAGCGACATGAAGTTAACAACGATTTCGCGCGGATCCATGCGCCTTATGGTGCCCTGTTCCATTTCGGTTTCAAGGGATTTGATAATGACATCTGTACTCATCCCACCGCTTTTAAGCATTTTTATGAGCCTGTCAGGGTTTGAAGTAAGTTCTTGAAGAATGAAAAGGGGAATGACCGGATTTTCGAGAAGCATTGTGAAATAGTAGTCGATGAAATTCTCAAGACGCGTGCTGACTGGCATCTCTGAAGTAAGTGTATTTACTATTTCGGGCAAAAACTTCGAAAAAGTATTGGAGAAAACCTGTTCGAACAGATTGTCCTTGCTTCGGAAGTAATAATTCAGCAGGGTTCGGTTAATCCCTGCTTCAGATGCAATATCCTGCATGGAGGTCCCGGCCTTTCCCTTTAACACAAAAATCCGGGTAGCCGAACTCATTATCTTGTCTTCCATTTCCTGCGACAGCGCCTTTAGCTCGGGGGAGTTCATCTTAAACAATTTTATCTTACAAACCTTAACATACTCGTTTGACAAATGCGTCAAACCACTTTGTAAAAGTAGGGTTCTTTGTTGAGCAATTCAAATTTTTGAAAGGTTTTTTTATTTATTATTCAGAACAAATATTTCAGACAGAAATCCAACCATAAATGAGGGTCCTTTTCGGTGCAATTCAAAAGAAAGATTCACGCAAACCTCATGAGACTTCTCTCACACTGAAAAAAAACGATACTTCGGAATAGAATGATTTGCAGAAAAAGCAAAACAAAAATTGCATCAATCGGTTATAGTCCGAGGCTTTTGTGACAAGCCTTTGCCCCTGTCTGGGCAAATTGTAAAAAAGTCAGTATATTTAAACCCTTAAACATAAGCACAATCATTATGAAGAAGATATTTTTACTGAGCATTTCCATTGCTCTCCTTAGTTTTTATTCCTGTAGCTCTCAGCAAAACCCGGAAATAACAGTTCCCGAGTTAAAATCGCATCTGGACTTTCTTGCAGGTGATGTTTTAAAAGGACGTTATCCGGGAACTCCCGAAGACTCCATATTGGCCCATTACATTTCAAGGGAGTTCAAGTCGTATGGGCTTGAATTTTTCAGCGAAAATGGGATACAGCATTTTGATTTTGTTACCAGTTCAAAGCAAGGCGACTCAAATTCGCTAATATTCAACGGAAGCGAGGCTTCACCGGATGATTTCATGCCCTTTGCTTTTTCGTCAAGCGGATCGGTTTCTGCCCTTACGGTATTTGCAGGTTACGGGTTCGATTTGAAAAACGATACTATTGGTCGAAACGATTATTCCGGGATAGATATAAAAGGAAAGTGGGTACTGATACTTAGAGGAAACCCTTTATCGGAAGACAAAAAAAATGTGTTCTCATCCGCTCAGAAAGACAGGGATAAGGTTATGCTTGCGAAAGACAAAGGCGCAGCGGGTGTAATACTTGTTTCCGGTAGCAAATTCCTCGCAATCGATGAATTAAATGCAAGCTCTGGCAATTCGGCCCAGGTAGGGATTCCCTGTTTTCAAGTCACCCGAAATCTTGCCAATAAAATCCTTTCACCCGCAAAGGTATCAGTTACTGAATTGGAAGATCAACTTTTTCAGAATCAGACTGTCAATTCATTCGATATTGAAGTGAAAATTGAAGGAACAGCAGAAATTATTCAGCAAAAAACCAAAACCTCAAATATAATCGCCTACATTAAAGGCTCTGACCCATTGCTCTCCAACGAATATATTGTTATTGGTGCCCATCACGATCATCTTGGGATGGGAGGCGAAGGAAGTTCATCCAGAATGCCCGACACCATTGATGTTCATTACGGGGCCGACGATAATGCCTCCGGAGTTTCTGCAGTTCTGGAAATCGCGGAAAAAATCAGTCAGCTCAAACCAAGGAAAAGCATCATCTTCGTGACGTTTGGTGCGGAAGAGAAGGGACTTATCGGTTCGGGTTATTTTGCAGCCAACTCCCCTGTTCCTATCGAAAATATTGGACTCATGCTTAACCTGGACATGGTTGGGCGCTTAAGGGATTCGAGTTTGCAGATTGGCGGGGTTGGAACCTCTCCCGGGTTCAAGTCTTTTTTGATGGAAACCGAAAAGGAATCGCCTTTCAAATTCAGTCTCAGCGAAGCCGGGTATGGGCCATCCGACCACGCATCCTTTTATGCAAAAGACAAACCCGTGTTGTTTTTCAGTACAGGAGCACATGCTGATTACCACACACCCAACGACCGTGTTGATTCAATCAATCTCGGAGGATTGAAGGATATCACCGCTTACATTGCCGACATCGCAATGCATTTCGCCAATCAGGACAGCAGGCTTGCGTTTCAGGAAGCAGGCCCAAAAGAATCCACTTCCGGTCGTTACCGCGGCAAGCTTTCCTTTGGAATAATGCCTGATGTATCGGAAGAAGGAACCGAAGGTCTTAAAGTCTTGGCGGTGACCGAAGGAAAACCTGCTGCAGGCGCGGGAATGAAAAAGGGGGATGTAATCGTTGCAATTGACGGAAAAACTGTTGGGAACATTCAGGACTACATGTTCCGGCTTGGCCAGCTAAAGCAAGGCGACCGGGTTCCCGTAACTGTGCTTAGAAATGGCTCAAGAATTGAACTGCTCGTCCAGCTTTAGAGGATTGCCATACTGCCTTTGCCTAATTCTGTCGGGAACAGAGTCATTTAATCGTTGATTTGGAAAACCTAATTATTGACCCACAAAAAATTCAAGTTGCTTTAAACCAAAAAAGAACTATTTATGGCAAAAAAAATAAGTTTCTGGACAATCTCAGTCTTAATTACATTATTTACAGCCTATTATCAAAGAACAACAGGCCCAACCTATCCAAAAAGCTTCAAGGTTTTAATCGACAGTACCGAGTTCAAATATTCTCTTCCAAGGAGTCAGAATGGCTACAAGGATTGTGTTGTCAAAATTGATCTGGCGGATCCCCTGATAACAGGAAAAGTGATTTATCGCAGATACCCTACTGCTGATCCATGGGACACGCTCGACTTTAATCGTGAGGCTGAAAGCCTGATTGCATGGCTCCCAAAACAACGAGCGGCTGGAAAGTTGGAATACAAAGTGGAATTGTTTCGCAATGGAGAAATGCTTGAAATTAGTAAAAACGAAGTGGTCACAATCCGATTCAAAGACAATGTTCCCGCTTATGCGCTAATTCCTCATATCATTTTTATATTTGCAGCTATGTTGTTATCTACACTGGCGGCCTTCTTTGCCCTGGGCAACATCCCCTCCTACCGTTTCTACACCGGCTTGACCTTGATTATGTTTTTGTTGGGGGGAATGATATTTGGGCCCATTGTACAGAAATTCGCCTTTAACGAATATTGGACAGGTTTCCCGTACGGAAAAGACCTTACTGACAACAAGGCCCTGATTGGGTTTGTTGCGTGGATCATTGCATGGGTCGGGAATCGCAAAAAAGAGAGGAAATATCTGGTTGTCCTGGCTGCAGTTGTGGTGTTGGTAATATCCTATATTCCACATAGCGCAAGAGGATCTGAGCTTGATTATGGCTCAGGAGCTATTAAAACGGGGATGATTTATTTGTCGGGCTTTTTCTCCGCTCTCTTTTATATTAAAAACAAAAACTTCTGATTTTAAGTGATTTCCAAATCAGCATTTATTTCTCTTCAAAAACAAAAAAACAAAAAGGCTGCCAGTAAACTGACAGCCTCGTTTTTTTATGCATTGCCAATTACTCAGCAGGAGCTTCTTCAGCAGCAGGAGCTTCAGCGGGAGCTTCTTCGGCAGCAGGAGCTTCAGCTTCCGGAGCGGCTTGTTCTGTAGCTTCAGCAGCAGGCTCAGCTGCTTTAGGCTTGCATGATCCCAAAGTAATTAATCCAAATAAGGCAACAACAGCAAAAATGACACTAAATTTTTTCATAATACAAGTTTTTGGTTAATGAAGGTTTGTCCTTAAAAATGAAGGTGTTACAAATGTAATAAAATATTTATTTGATAAACAACAGTATTAAAAAAGTTATGAACCATTATTAATCAGTCCGTTAAAGATGAGCGACTACAAAAAAAAATGTTTTGGAGCGCTTACAGGTATTGAAAAGCCGCAGTTGCAACTCAACAAATCGGTTAAATTGCAAAGAATGAAGCCTTGACACCAAATAAACCAGTTCGCAAATCGGACCTGGATAATCAGATTAACATTTTTTGATTTTTTTTCTCAAGAAGTGCAGCAATCCTCTTAAATTTACGTCTTTTAACCGAATGAAGAATGAAAAGCAATCGGTTTTTGAATGTACATGAAAAACTAAT
>JFJP01006769.1_pt1 | contig 12141 bp, 10 predicted proteins | sample 431651 | NCBI WGS metagenome assembly JFJP01 (sample SAMN02602958, study PRJNA72255) | Microbial mat metagenome, whole genome shotgun sequencing project. | biome: fresh water; feature: sink hole; material: water; isolation source: purple microbial (photo- and chemosynthetic) mats found in... | reverse complement strand
GCTCGTTGTACAGCAGCGCCCGGCCCAGCTCGTTGGGGATAAAGGCAATCACCTCACCGGCTGCCGACAGCAACACACCCGCGCCGATCACACTCACCGTGGCCAAACTGCCGACCGCCACCGAGGCCGCCACCGCTCCCGTGGCCAGCACCTCGATGCTGGCCTGTGCGCCGTCAGAAGCGCGCTCCAGCAAATACAGCGTGCCGCGAGCAGTGACCGTGACCGCCTTGACGACCAGCACGGTGCCGGCGGTGGACAACATCACCGGCAGCGCCACCACCGCGCCTGCGGCTGCACTGGCCCCCACCACGACGGATGCAACCGGCATCAGCGAGAGCGCACTGAGGGCTGAGGCCTCGCTTTGCGCTTTTACATCAAATGAGGCTGTAGCCCCCGTCAATATTGCGCTGACAGCTATCACTATTGATGCAATCGGATGTTTCATGGCTCACTCCGCGTCGGTGCTGGCCGTGCTGCCATTGCTCATGCGCGCTTGCAGGCGGGCATCCATCAGGTCAGCCTCATGCCGGTCCCGCAGCGTTTTGGCCAGCGTGAAGGTGCAGGTGATCAGGTACAACCAGCTCACGCCCAAAAACGCCTTGTAGGTATCGTTGAGTTCCATGCGCAGCAGACCCCAGGCGGTGAGCGCCATCGCCGCCAGAAAGCCGCCCCACACCACAAAACCAAACATCGGGCTGTCGTCCGGGCGGCCTTCGGTGCGGGCTTTTTCGGTGTCACGCACATATTTGGCCAGCACAAATGCGGCTGACAGGCAGAAAAAATAGCCCATCACCATGAACGCGCGCGACAGGTCAGCGCCGGGCAAATAGGCCAGCCCGACAGCGCACAAAAAAATCGCCAGGCCAAACGAAATCCAGACCTGCATCACCCAGGCTTTGGAATCACGCTGAATCAGAATTTTGGGGGAAGCTTGCATTGTTGGTCTCCAGAGGTGGTTGAAAGTGAAACAAAGTTTAGGACAGTAGCCATCAGAAATTGGCAAAATACTGAACCAGTCTTATTCATTTGATATTGCGGTATCAAAAAACGATACTTTATGACTGCGCAACGCAACAAAGGCATCGCAACATCCAGCCTGCTGCGCTCAGCCTTGGGCCAACAGACCGGCCACGCGCTCACGCAGCAACGCCGGCTGTACCTCAGCACCGGCCAGCGGCGCGCCGACATTCAAGCCCACCCGGCTGAACGCGCCCCGGCGAAACGGCCGCACCATGGCACCGCCCTGCTCGACCCGGCTAAAAAACGAGCCCCACAGGTTGGTCAGCGCCATCGGCACCACCGGCACGCTCAAGCCCATCTGGCTGGTGCGCTCCAGAATCTTCATGATGCCGCCCTTGAACTCCTGCAGCGTGCCGTCACGCGTCAGCCCACCTTCGGGAGCGGCCTCGTAGGTCTGCGCGTCCTGCGTGCGCGGTGCAATCGGTATCGCCTTGGCCAATCTGAACAGCCAGCCCAGCACCGGCACCTGAAAGATCTTGTGGTCCATCAGAAAGTAGATCGGGCGCGGGCTGGCTGCCATCAGCAGCACTGCATCAACAAAACTCACATGGTTGCACACCAGCACTGCCGCGCCTTGCGACGGAATGTTGTCGTCCCCCCGCACCTTGAAGCGGTAAATAAAGCGCGACATCACCCAGGCGACAAAACGCAGCACATATTCAGGCACCAGCATGAAGATGTAGAACGCCACCACCGCGTTGGCGATGCCGGTGAAGAGAAAAATCTGCGGGATGCTGAAACCGCTTTTCAGCAGCGCGCCAGCAATCACCGCGCTGGCAATCATGAACAGCGCGTTGAGAATGTTGTTGGCAGCAATGATGCGGGCGCGGTGCGTGGGCAAGCTGCGCATCTGGATCAGCGCGTACATGGGCACGCTGTACAGCCCGGCAAACAGGCTCAGCAGCATCAAGTCAAGCATCACGCGCCAGTGCTGCGCCTGCCCGACAAAGGCCAGCACCCCCATGCTGCCCGCTGGCGACAGGCCGGCCAGGGCAAAGTACAGATCAATCGAAAACAGGCTCATGCCAATGGCACCGAGCGGCACCAGGCCAATTTCGACATGGCGCTTGCTCAGCACCTCGCACAGCAGCGATCCGGTGCCAATGCCCACCGAAAACAGCACCAGCAGAAACGAGGCCACCTGTTCGTCGCCGTGCAACACCTCCTTGGCCATGCTGGGAAACTGGCTCAGAAACACCGCGCCAAAAAACCACATCCAGCTGATGCCCAGCAGCGAGCGAAACACGGCAATGCTTTCATGCGCCAGTTTCAGGTTGCGCCAGGTCTCGGACACCGGGTTCCAGTTGATCTTGAGTTGCGGGTCGGTCGCCTCGGCCGACGGAATGGCAGCCGACACCAGCCGCCCCAGCAGTGCCAGGCCAACGCAAGCGATCGCCACGTCGCGGCCACCCACTTCGGGTATGGCCACCAGCAGCCCGCCGGCCACCTGCCCGAGCAAGATCGCCACAAACGTGCCCATTTCGACCATGCCGTTGCCACCGGTGATTTCGCGCTCGCTCAAGACCTGCGGCAAATAGGCAAACTTGACCGGGCCAAACAGCGTGGAATGCAGCCCCATCAAAAACGTGCAAATCAGCAGCACCGTCACGCTGGCGCTCATGAAACCGTAGGCCGCCAGCAGCATGATGGCGATTTCCAGGTTCTTCACAAAACGGATCATCGCCGTCTTGTTGTACTTGTCGGCCAGCTGCCCGCTGGTGGCCGAAAACAGCAAAAACGGCAGAATAAACAGCGCCCCAATCACCAGCCCGGCCAGCGACGGCGGCAGCCATTCGACGCTGAGCTGGTAGGTCACCATCACCGTGAAGGCAAACTTGAACAGGTTGTCGTTGGCTGCGCCAGAAAACTGGGTCCAGAAAAACGGCGCAAATCGTCGCTGCGTGAGCAGCGCGAACTGGTTGGGGTGGCTGTGGCCGGACATAGGGGGTGTCTCCAAAAAATGGTTGCGAGCGTTTGTGTGGTTCAAGCGCGTCGGTCACAGGTCCAACGGCATTCAAGACTGGATGCCATTTTGCATGAGCGCTGGCCGGCAAAGGCCATCGCAGCAGGAACTTGTTGGCTTTGGCGCACCAGGCACACGCGCTGGAGTATTCGCTTGCGCCGGTAAAATTCCTGCAAAATTCTGGTCCAGTCTCAACTTTTTGCAACCAAAGTAGCAAAATTCAATACCCATGAGCACATCAGCCGACCTTGTCACCGCCCTCAAGCAAGAGCTCAAGTCCGCCCGCATGACCTACGCCGATCTGGCGCAGGCCTTGGGAATGGCGCAAAGCAGCGTCAAGCGCATGCTGGCCAAAGGCGACATGCCGCTGTCGCGCATTGATGCCATTTGCCGCGCCCTCAAACTCGACTTTGCCGACCTGGCGCGGCGCGTGGCGGATGCGCAGCCGCTGCTGGCACAGCTGACGCAGGAGCAGGAAAGTGCCGTGGTGGCCGACAAGAAGCTGCTGCTGGTGGCCATTTGCGTGCTGAGCCAGTGGACGCTGGAGCAGATCACCGCCAGCTACCGGCTGACTGAAGCCGAGGGTATTGGCTACCTGGCGCAGCTCGACCGCATCGGCATCATCGAGCTGCGCCCGCTGAACCGCTATCGCCTGAAGCTGGCCAAGGCGTTTCGCTGGCGGCCGCACGGGCCGGTGATGAATTACTTTCGCGACAACGCGTTGCTGGACTATTTCTCGGGCGGCTTCAACGGCGCGGGCGAAGGGCTGCTGCTGGTGCATGGCTCGGTCAGCCGCAGCCTGGCCCCGGTGTTCATGGAACGCATGCAGCGCGTGGCGCAAGACTTTGCCCAACAGCACCTGGCCGACCAGAAGTTTGATGACAAAGACCGCGAGGGCTACACCCTGCTGCTGGCCATGCGCGCCTGGGAGTTTGAGGCCTTCAGCCTGCTGCGGCGCTGAGCCCGGCCACGCTGCACAGGGCCGCCCGACAGCGCACACGGCTTGGCTACACTTCAGCGCTAGCCAGCCAAGCCATGCCAGGCCGCAACGGTGTTTCCCATGGCCACGCCCTGAATTTTCTGCCGCAGTCTCCTGACCCGATTCACTTTTCGACTTTCCTGTCAAGCGTTCAGAACCCGGATGCCCCATGACCCACACCTTGACCGCGATCGTCCGGCTGACCCGGCTGGCCCTTCATCTAAGCTATGGCCTGATGGTCGTTCGCTGGCGCTTTCCGCATCTTTCATCGCTGCAAAGGTCTGAACGAATTCAGGCCTGGGCCCTTGATCTGCTTGCGCACCTAGCTATCAAGGTTGAAGTTGTTGGGAAACCACCGCAAAGCGGTCCGGTGCTGCTGATGGCCAATCACATCTCCTGGCTTGACATCGTCATGATGCTGGCTTGCGGGCACTGCCGGTTTGTCGCCAAGTCTGAAATCCAGCATTGGCCGCTGATCGGGCGGCTGGCGCGTTCGGCAGACACGTTGTTCATCACGCGCGAATCATCGCGCGCGGCGCTGCATGTGGTGCACCAGATGGCCGAGCAACTGCGCGCGGGTGAAGTACTGGCCGTATTTCCTGAGGGCACCACCAGCAACGGCTTGCAACTGCTGCCGTTTCACGCCAACTTGTTTCAGGCGGCGATTTCAGCCAATGCGCCGGTGCAACCGGTGGCGCTACAGTTTGTTGATGTGCGCAGCGGCCGCCCCAGCCTGGCACCGTGCTACATCGACGACGACACGCTGTTTGGCTCGATCTGGCGCACGCTCAGCGCGCCGCCACTGCGCGCCACACTGCGCTTTGGCACGCCACAGTTTTGCCAGGGGCGCGACCGGCGAAGCTGGGCTGGCGACACCCGCGACGCCGTGTGTGCCTTGCTGCAACCCGCCACGGCTGAACGCGAAAATCTTTAATCTGCGCCATCGTGCTTTACGAATGCCGCGCAATGCCAGTAGCATTGGTGGCATGCAGCGCAATTTTTTGTCACAGCATTCGCTCAAGACCCGCGTCACCCTGTCAACCATGGCCATTTTTTTGGTCAGCTTATGGAGCCTGTCGTTTTACGCCAGCTTTGAGCTGAAAAAGGACATGCAAGAAGAGCTGTCGGCCCAGCAGCGCACGATGGTGACATTGCTGAGCGAGCAAATCAACCTGCGCCTGAGCGAGCGACTGCACTGGCTGCAACTTGTTGCCAAAGAAATCAGTGCCGAGCAGCTGCAAGATGCCAAGGCCTTGCAAACCCATCTGGACAACCGGCCCATTCTGCGCCATGAGTTCAATGAAGCCGTGCTCGCGCTGGGTGCCGACGGACAAGCCATCGTCGAGATGCCGCGCGGTGCCGGCCATGTGGGTCGTGGGCGAATCGATCTGCATTCGGTCAACACCGCCCTGCAGCAAGGGCAGGCCTGCATCGGCGAGGTGTTTGTGGATGTCCACAACGGTGACCCAATGCTCAGCATGTCAGCACCTTTGCGCAATGCCAAGGGGCAAGTTATTGGCACATTGACCGGGCTGACCAATCTGACACGCCCCAACTTTTTCAGCATCATCACGGACAACCATTACGGCAAGTCCGGTGGCTTCCTGCTGGTCGATCCCAAGCGGCGCCGGATCATCACCGCCTCCGACCCGTCCCGCATCATGGAACAGCTGCCCAACCCGGGTGTCAGCGCCGCGCTGGACCGCTTCCTTGACGGCTATGAAGGATCGCAGATTTTTATCAATCCAAAAAATACAGAGATTCTGGCCTCAGACAAGTCGGTGCCGATCACCGGCTGGATCGTCTCGGCGGTACTGCCCACCCGAGAAGCCTTTGCGCCGATCCAGGCCAGCCTGCTGCGCATGCGCTATGCCACCTTGCTGCTAACTTTGCTGGCCGGCAGCCTGACCTGGTGGCTGCTGCGGGCACAGCTGGTGCCGGTGTCAGACACCATCAAGGCCCTCACCCGGCTGGGCCACGCCGACCAGCCGTTGCAGCCCGTGGCGGTGCAAGCCACGGGTGAAATTGGCCTGCTGGTGACGGCCTTCAATGGGCTGCTGACGCGGCTGCTGCAGCACGAGCAGGCGCTCAAGCAAAGCCAGTCGATGCTGGCCCGCACCGAAGCCATTGCCCATGTGGGCAGTTGGGAATGGGATGTGGTAACCGACATCGTCACCTGGTCGGACGAGCTGTTCCGGATTTTTGGTTTGCCGCCCGCCCGCTGCGCGCCACCGTTTGCCAGCCAGAGCCGGCTTTACGCGAAGGATGACTTTCAGCGCCTCACCGATGCGGTCGCGCAGGCACTGGCACAGGGCAGCGCATACACCCTGGAGCTGGTCGCGTTGCGCGAAAACGGCGAAACCCGCATCTGCCTGGCACGTGGGCAACCCGTGACAGATGCCGATGGCCGGGTGGTGCAGTTGGTGGGGTCGCTGCAGGACATCACCGAGCTGAAGCTGGCACAACAAACCGTGCAGCAAAACTACACCGCCTTGCAAAGCGTGCTGCAAACCACGCTGGACGGCTTCTGGCGCACCGATGCACAGGGCCTCTTGCGCCAGGTCAATCCGGCCTATTGCGCCATGTCGGGTTATGCCGAGGCCGAGTTGCTGACAATGCACGTCAGCCAGCTCGACGCCCTGGAGCACGAAGCGCAAACGGCCCAGCGGATGGCACGCATGCTGGCCGAGGGCCGCGACCGCTTTGAGACGCGGCACCGGCGCCGCGATGGCTCGCTGTGGGATGTGGAAGTCAACGCCACCGTCAACCCGAGCGGCGCTGGCGAAATCTATGCCTTTTTGCGCGACATCAGCCAACGCAAGCACGCCGAGCAGGAGTTGCGCATGTTGGCCAGTGTGTTCAGTCATGCCTACGAGGGCATCATCATCACCGACACGCAAGGCGGCATTCTCAATGTCAACCAGGCCTTTTGCCGCATTACCGGCTACAGCCGCGTCGAGGTGCTGGGCAAGAATCCGAGCATGCTCAAGTCGCAGCGCCAGGAGCCGGAGTTTTACACCACGCTTTGGCACGATTTGACAAAGTTCGGCCATTGGAGTGGCGAAATCTGGAACCGGCGCAAAAACGGTGAGGTGTATGCCGAGCTGCTCAACATCAGCGCCGTGCGCGACGAACACGGTACCGTGCGCCAATACGTCGGCCTGTTTTCAGACATTTCGGTTCGCAAGGCGGTGGAAGACCGGGTGCGGCAACTGGCGTTTTTTGACGCGCTGACCGAACTGCCCAACCGCCGGCTGCTGGCCGACCGGATGGACCAGGCCATGCTGCTCAACCAGCGCAGTGGCCACTATGGCGCGCTGATGTTCATTGACCTGGACAATTTCAAACCACTCAACGACACCCACGGCCATGCCACGGGTGACCTGCTGCTGATCGAGGTGGCGCGCCGGCTCAAGGCCTGCGTGCGCCATGTGGACACCGTCGCCCGAATTGGTGGTGATGAATTTGTGGTGCTGCTCAGTGAACTTGACGCCCAAGCCGGCACCGCCAGGCAGCAAGCGCACGCGCTGGCCGAAAACGTGCGCCAGAGCATGGCCGGCCCTTACCAGCTGTCGGCCAAACACCACGGCCAACCCGACACACACGTTGAACACCGCTGCAGCGCCAGCATTGGCGTCACACTGTTTGGCCCCACCGAGAGCGATCAGGGCCGGGTACTCAAACAAGCCGATGCCGCCATGTACCGCGCCAAGGATGCGGGTCGCAACCGCGTGGTGTTTTATGAAGGCGCCTTTGATACTATCTAGTTGATAGCTGCTAGCGCATGTCCTGTAAGGGCTAGAGGCTAAATACTTATATATTCTGCAACCCGACCCAGCGCACCCCGGTGCTGGCAGAATCCAGCACTGTTACATCATCTGGTGCATCTCGATTCATGCCTTCCAACTCCGCTGCGGCGCAACCTGGGTCAGCCGCGCCAATTTCAGTGATCTCGCTGTCTGTTCCCGTGGCCATGGGCTATGTGCCGCTGGGGGCGGTGTTTGGCTTTTTGTTTGTGCAGGCCGGCGCCACCTGGTGGCTGGCCATGCTGGCCAGTGTGTTGGTGTTTGCCGGTGCCGCGCAGTTCATGATGGTGCCCATGCTGGCGGCCGGGCTGCCGCTGGCCTCGATTGCGCTGGCCACCCTGGTGGTCAACCTGCGGCATATTTTTTATGGCTTGTCGTTGCTGGACAAACTGCCTAAAACCGCGGCGGCACGCTGGTATCTGGTGTTTGCGCTCACCGATGAAACCTATTCGGTGCTGACCACCCTGCCCGCTGGCACCAGTACGCGGCAAATGGTGGGGGTGGCGCTGCTCAACCAGGGCTGGTGGGTACTGGGCACGCTGCTGGGCGCGGTGATCGGCAGCCAGGCGCAGGTGCCGCTGGTGGGGCTGGACTTTGCGCTGGCAGCGCTGTTTGCCGTGCTGGCGGTGGAGCAGTGGCGCAGCGCCCACAGTGCCGTGCCGCTGTGGGTGGCGCTGGCCAGTTACGGGGCAGCACAGCTGCTGCTGCCACAACAGGCGCTGCTGATCGCCATCGCGCTAAGTGTGCTGGCCGGGATGCTGCTGGGCAATACAACGGCCAAAAACCACCCCGATGGGTCGGCACCATGACCAGCATCCACCCGGGTTACGCGCTGGGTGCGCTGGCCGCCATGGCGGTGGTGACCTTTGGCCTGCGCGCCCTGCCCTTTCTGGCGGCCAAGTTTTTGCAACGGCACCCGCTGGTGGTAGGCAGTGCCCGTGCTAACCCGGCAGGCCCGTGGGCTGAGCTGGCAGCAGTGAGCTGCGTGCTGGGGTTGCAGTGGTGGCGCAAGCATGCGCTGCTGAGCATTCTGGCCGGCACTGCACTGTATGTGCTGCTGCGTAACGCGGCTTGGCTGGGGTAGGGCCTGGCTTGGCGGTGCTGCACCCTTTGTCGGCTCTGCCCATCGCTTGAACAAAACACGCCTGCCCCCAGCCCTGCTTCTCTTTGCGGACATGCGCTTGTCGCCAATGCCTGCGCTGGCTCAGTGGTCAAATAGGTGCTCGATCGACTCACTCAACAGCGCTCATGGCACGCATTCAAATCCAACTCCCTGACTCATTCTCTTTTTCTACCGACATCACGCTGTACCAGCTGCATATGAATTACGGCGGGCATCTTGACAATGCCCTGCTGCTCACGCTGGTGTCGGAGGCACGGGTCAGGTTTTTCAAGTCGCTGGGCTACACCGAGCTCAACGTTGAAGGCGTTGGCATACTGGTGGCCGACGCGGCGGTGCAATACCGCTCCGAAGCCTTTCACGGTGAAGTGATGGAAGTCAGCATCGGCGCCGCTGACCTGGCGAGCAAGGGCTTTGATCTGCTGTGGTGCATCGTTGAAAAAACCACCCGGCGCGAAGTGGCCCGTGGCAAGACCGGCATCGTCTGCTTCGACTATGCCAGTCGCAAGGTGACGGCCATACCGACGAAATTTCGTGAAAAGCTGGAAAAATTCACTGCACCGCTGAGCTTGCGCTAATCCGTGCGTTGTCTGCAAACCCTGACCGGCACAAACGCAAAAAATCACAACACCGTCACAGCTTTCCAGGCTTTTGCAAACTCACCACCCAGCCCACCACAGGCTTTGCATGCTCAGTACGCAAAGTCACCTGATCCAGCCCGGCAACCGTCAAACCAGCTTGCTGCGCCGCCGGTCAACAGCGCTTCAACCGTAAAGAAGATGTGCCCGCCATGGCGTACTGCGCGTTGGCACGCCGCCAGCGCATCAATCAGACTGCCAAAATAACACAAGGTATCGGCAGAGATCACCACGTCAAAGTTGTTGGGGTGCGCATCCAGAAAACTCACCAGTTCGGCCTGATGCAGCGCACTGTAAATGTTGCGCGTCTTCGCTTGCGCCAGCATGCCGGCTGACAAGTCAACGCCAACAATGCGCCTGACCCAGGGTGCCACCAGCGGTCCGCACAGCCCGGTTCCGCAACCCGCATCGACCATGTCGAGTGCTGCCGCAGGCTCGGGATAACAAACCTGCAGGGCAGCGGCAATTTGCGACGGCGCGCGGTAGTTCAGGCGGGCCAGCTTCCTGTCAAAGGTTGCGGCAAAACCATCAAACGCAGTCTGAATGTAGGCATCGCTGGCACGCTCAGGCGACTGCGGCTGCAGCAGCGCCCTCAGATGGTGCAGAACGACGGCGTTGTCGGGGTCTCGCGCTAGCCATGTCTGATAAAAGTTGACAGCTTCCTGCGGGTGATTGTGAAGAGACAGCGCACTGGCCAGCAATCCACGCGCCAGGCTTTTTGGCAGCAGATGCACGGCTTTGTCGGCGGCTTGAAGCCCTTCGTCAAGCCGACCCAGCGTGATCAGTACCTCGGCCAGACCATACCAGCCCAATCCGGACTCAGGGGTGATCAGGATGGATTGACGAAAAGACTGCTCGGCGGCCAACACATCGGTCGCGAGCTGAATCCGTCCCAGGTTTTCCAGTGCCCTGGCCGTCAACGGGACCTGCCCTGCCAGGTCAATGCAGCGCTGAAAAGCCGCCATCGCCTGCTGTTCACGCATCAGTTTGGCATACACCAACCCGAGGTCGTTCCAGTAGCCTGCGTCATGGGGTACCCGCTGAACGGCTTTTTCAAGCAGCGTCAGCGCCTCCTCACACTGGCCCTGCATATTGCGCAGCGCACCCATCAGGTGCAACGCACCTGGCTCATCGGGAAACGCTTTCAAAAGAGTGAACAACACCTTGTCTGCCGCAGGCAAATTGCCTTGTGACAACAGCGAGCGCGCCAGCGCAAGTGACTGCGGCAAGGTGAATGTGACCGGCTGCTGCTTGCCGATGGTCCCAAAATGTCGTTTGCTGCTTGCCATGCGAAAAAATCTCGCGCCCGGGGTCAAGCCAAACCAATGCGTTTGGCCTGTTCGGTCAATTCAGCCCGGAAATTCGGGTGAGCGATGCCGATCAGCTCGCGCGCACGCTGTTTGGCCGACTTGCCACGCAGCTGTGCCACGCCGTATTCGGTGACCACGTAATTGACGTCGTTCTTGCTGGTGCTCACATGGGTACCCGGGCTCAACATCGGCACGATGCGTGAAATGCTGTCGTCTTTGGCGGTGGATGGCAGCACGATGAAGGCCTTGCCGCCGTTGGACAGGTTGGCCGCGCGGACAAAGTCCGACTGGCCGCCGGTGCCCGAAAACGGCAGATGCCCCAGACTCTCGGAGCCGCACTGGCCCAGCAGATCAATCTGTAGCGTGGCGTTGATGGCCACCAGATTGTCATTTTTGCCAGCCAGCGACGGCGTGTTGGTGAAATCCACCGGGTGAATTTCAAGCGCCGGGTTGCGCTCCATGAACTTGTAGAGCTTGTTCGACCCAAGTGCAAAGGTGGCGACCATCTTGCCCGGCAGATAGTTTTTGCGTCGGTTGGTCACCGCACCGCTTTCCAGCAGGGTCAGAATGCCGTCGCCGACCATTTCGGTGTGAATGCCCAGGTCGTGCTTGTGGGTGAGTTGCATCACCACCGCATCGGGAATGCCGCCGTAGCCAATTTGCAGTGTGGACCCGTCGTCAATCAGGTCGGCCACATACTTGCCAATGGCCTCCTGCACCGGGCCGATCTTGGGCAGGCCAACTTCCAGCACCGGCTCGCTGCTTTCGACCAGCGCCGTCACCTGCGAGATATGCACATGGCAGTTGCCGTAGGCAAACGGCACATTGGGGTTGACCTCCAGCACCACCGCACGCGCTTTGGCGACTGCCGCCATGGTGTAGTCGGCACCCAGGCTGAGCGAGAAGTAGCCATGCGCGTCCATCGGCGAGGCCATGCTGAACACCACGTCGGCGGGCATCTGGCCGCGCTGAATCAGGCTGGGAATCTCGGAAAAATAGTTGGGAATGAAGTCAATCCAGCCCTGCTGGCCGCCGGCACGCGTGGCACCGCCGTAAAACAGCGCCACATGGCGCACATGCTCCACCGTTTGCGGGTCGATGTAGCCAAATTTGCGCATCGCCAGAATCTGCGCCAGCTTCACATCATGAAAATCAAGCCGCTGCTCTGACAAGGCTGCCAGCAGCGTGGGCGGCTCGCCAACGCCGGTGGGCAGAATGATCGAATCGCCGTTGTTGACGAGCTTGATGGCATCCGAGGCCGCCAAAGTTTAGGAACTAAGATAGCTATCATCGCGTCTCGTTTCA
>JFJP01030487.1_pt1 | contig 12142 bp, 8 predicted proteins | sample 431651 | NCBI WGS metagenome assembly JFJP01 (sample SAMN02602958, study PRJNA72255) | Microbial mat metagenome, whole genome shotgun sequencing project. | biome: fresh water; feature: sink hole; material: water; isolation source: purple microbial (photo- and chemosynthetic) mats found in... | reverse complement strand
CCCCGGCGCTTTCTGACGCCATTGGCATTGCTGGAACACGCTTGGACGCTGCTAACGCCGGGTGGTCGCTTGCTGGTCATCAATCAGGGCGAGAGGGAAGCCGAATTGCAGAACCAGTTTTTCCAGCAAGCCCGGATGACAGCCCAGTCGTTAGGGCGGGTGGAAAGTCCGCTATCGCCGTTCCAGCGCCCACGCTTTGGCTGGCTGGCGCAGCGGGTTTCAGGGTTGTGAATCAATATTTTCGTAAATCTCCGGGGTGAAACGCGGGGTGCAGATCGCCAGGAAGATCAGGTCGGTGCTACCCGTGTTGGTAATGCGCTGCGCGGCACCCGGCGGAATGATGACCACCGCGCCGGGCATGACAATTTCCGGGACTTGCTCGCCGACTTCAACGCGCCCCTGACCTTCCAGAATCACATAGCGCTCGGTCACGCCCTGCAAACGGTGTAACTGAGTAGTAACGCCAGGCTCGACTCGGGCGCGGGCCATCGAAACGCTCGGGTCGTCGGGTGAATTCCACAACTCGTTGATATAGCAGCGTTCGGCAAAGTAGTACTCAGCATGGGCGGCATAGTGAATCACGCGGGGTTGCAGGATATTCGGCATGGTGTGTGGTTCCTCGATCTGCTGTCTACCGGGTTCCATACCGCCCCTCTAGCCACCCGAACACCGCCCGCAGGGCCATGGCCTCGCCGCCTTCCGGTCGTCCCGGCTGGGCCTTGAGATTCCAGGCCATCAAGTCGAAATGCGCCCAGGGGATACCAGCAGGCACAAATTCCTTGAGGAACAATGCCGCCGTAATCGCCCCGGCGTGGGGTGAATCGGAAGCGTTGGCGATGTCAGCAATTTTACTGTCCAGCATTTGCCGGTAGGGTGGATGCAGCGGCAATCGCCAACAGGGGTCCTGTTCCCGTTCCGCCGCCGCCAGTAGCCCAGACGCCAGCGCTTCATTGTTGCAAAACAGCGCCGGTATCTCGGTGCCGAGAGCAGTCCGCGCCGCGCCGGTCAATGTAGCGAAGTCGATCATCACCGCGGGCTGTTCCGTTCCCGCCTCGGTCAGGGCGTCGCAGAGAATCAGCCGACCCTCGGCGTCGGTGTTGTGAATCTCAACCGTTAATCCTTGCCGGGACCGAAGCACATCGCCGGGCCGGAAAGCGTTGCCCGCCACTGCGTTGTCTACCGCAGCCACCAGAACGCGCAACCGGATGGGCAAACCCGCGCTCATAATTAATCGCGCCAACCCTAGTGCGGTCGCCGCGCCGCCCATATCCTTTTTCATCAGCCGCATCGCGCCGGACGATTTCAAATCCAGTCCGCCGCTGTCAAAGCAGACGCCTTTGCCAATGAGCGTGACTTTGGGATGCGCCGGATCGCCCCAGCGCAGATCCAGTAAGCGCGGTGGATGAGTGCTGGCTCGGCCCACGGCGTGAATGACCGGAAAATTGTGGGTCAACAGTTCATCACCGACCGTCTGCACGAACGTCGCGCCGAAATCCTGGGCGAGCGTTTGCATGACCTCGGCCAATTGCTCCGGCATCAGATCTTCGGCTGGGGTGTTAATCAGATCGCGGACCAGGGTCATCGCGTCGACCATCCGTTGAATACGCCCGGCGTCGCAGGCGGGCGGGATCGCCAGTCGCGCCATGGTTCGTTTCGGCGCTTTGTAGCGGGTAAACTGGTAGGCACCCAGCGCCCAGCCCACGGTCAGCCGTTCCATTTGCCGAGGCGTAAATGCCGCATTCAAGGTGTAATCACCTTCCGGCAAAGTCGCGGGCAGGCCACCCAAAGCCCAAAGATCATCAGCCTGGCGAATGCCTGCCACGATGGTTTGCCATTGACCATTGACGCCGGGTACCAGGCTGAAACTGCCCGGCTTGGCTTTGAAGCCGGTCGCGATCAGCCACTCGCGCAGCGTGGTATGCTGCTGCGCCAGCCAGGCGGGGAACTCGCTTTCGATGACCAGAATGATCGGAATGCCGTCAGGCGTTTGGTGGGTTAGCAAACTGGGGTTCATGTGGGTCTCTTTGAAAGTGGCAATGGCGTTTTGACCGTCATCACATGATATTCGTCGATGATCGGCGCAAAATCCGTGCGGTATTGTCTTTTGACTTAAAACTGAACATTGAAAATTCTCATGTACCGACTCTTCGATCAGCGGTTAGACCGCCTGTTGAACGCCCATCCTCAGACCCTGCTGGAGGGTCGTTTGCTGGGTCTGGAGCGCGAGGCATTGCGGGTTGCCCCCGATGGCTACATCTCCCAAATACCGCATCCGGCAGCGCTGGGTTCGGCGCTGACCCATCCATTTATTACCACCGATTATTCGGAAGCACTGCTGGAGTTTATCACTCCGCCGTTGCCCAGCCCCGAGGCGGCCCTGCAATTTCTGGATGAGATGCACCGTGCGGTTTATCCCCACATTGGGGATGAGTTGCTGTGGTCGGCGAGTATGCCCTGTATTTTAGCGGGTGAGGGCAGCATTCCCATCGCGGAATACGGCCGTTCCAACCTGGGTCGGATGAAGCATGTTTACCGGCATGGACTGGCCTGGCGCTATGGGCGGATCATGCAGGTCATCGCCGGTATTCACTTCAATTTCTCGTTACCGGACACCTTCTGGACCGCGTTTCAGGCGATAGAGGGCGACCAGCGTTCGTGGCAGGATTTCCGTTCCGCGTCCTATTTTGGACTGATTCGCAACCTGCAACGCATGGGCTGGTTGATCCTGTACCTGTTTGGCGCATCGCCCGCGGTCTGCAAATCGTTCCTGGATAGCAAAGCGACCACACTGCTGGAATACGACGACCACACCTGCTATGGGCCTGACGCTACCTCGTTGCGAATGAGCAATGTGGGCTATACCAACCGCACCGAAAAGAAAAGCGGCGTCAATGTCTGCTACAACTCATTGCCGGAATACATCACCAGCCTGACCCAGGCGACCCAAATTCCCTGGCCGCCTTACGCGCAGATCGGCGTCAAAGTGGACGGTGAATATCGCCAACTCAACGCTAACATCCTGCAAATCGAGAACGAATACTACACCTCAATGCGCCCCAAGCAGCCGCCGCAAGGTAATGAAAAACCGACGATGGCGTTAAAGCGGCGCGGAGTGAGCTATGTCGAACTCCGGTCAGTCGACCTCAATCCCCTGGAGCCACTGGGCGTCAACGTCAGTCAACTCCGCTTTCTGGAGGCGTTTCTACTGTTCTGCCTCCTGGCCGAATCACCGCCCTTGGACGCCGAAGAACGGCAGATGAACGATGATAATCAAATGGCGACCGCGCTGACCGGCCGTGATCCGGCGCTGATCCTGCAACGCCGCCGCGCCCCGGCCTTACCCTTGCGCCACTGGGCAGAAGACATTCTCGGGCAGTTGCAGCCGGTTTGCGAATTGCTGGACAGTGGCACGGAAGGGCGGCCTTATGCGGCAGCCCTGGCCGAACAGCGGGATGTATTAGCCAATCCGGAGCGAACGCCCGCGGCGCGGATGCTGGCGGAAATGCAGGCCAGTGGTGAAAACTTCTTCCGCTGCGCCCAACGGTTGTCCGAACAACATCGCCGCTTTTTCGAATCACCGCCGCTCACTGAAGAACGTACCCAGTTTCTCCGCCAAGCTGCCGAGCAGTCATGGCGCGAACAGCGAGCGATTGAAGCTGCCGACGATCTATCCTTCGATGAGTTCCTGAGCCGTTATTTCGCCCAGGAATGAGACAAAAAGAATTCCCCTCCTTGGCTAAGGAGGGGTGGCGCGTAGCGCCGGGGTGGTTCGTTACTTGAGCAGTGCGCGGATCGTCGACGACGTCATCACTTTACCCTCACCGCGATACGCTTCGTGATTCGCCTCAATATCGTTCAGCTTATAGAGATAGTTCACCATCAGCCCGGTGGACTGGGCGACACCTTTATCCGAGGTGTCGCCCAGCCAGTTGAGCCGCTCGATGCGCGCCCCATTGGACAGATGAAAGCGGGCTACCCGATCCAGCACCGGACCGCCATCGCGCTTTTCCTTGACCAGATAATGGGCGCATAACCGCATCAACGGGTGTTTCAATGCCTTGGCCAGTTCCGGTTTTTGCGTCCAGTCCGGCGTTTGTAGCAGCGTTTTCAGCGAAGCCGGTTCTTTGCCAGTCCCCGCCGCACTGGCCAGCGCCTTGCGTTCCGCTCCAGTCAACCACTCGGTTTCTGCATCCTTCCCCGTTTCCGGCTCATTCAACTGGCGATCCAGCCAGTCCCGGAAATCGGGAATGGGCGACAGGGTGGCGAACGTTTTGAGGTTCTTGAATTCACTGGCCAGTTCATCCACTACCCGCTTGATCAGAAAATTGCCGAAACTGATGCCGCTCAGACCCTCATGCGCGTTGGAAATGGAATAGAAAATGGCGGTGTCGGCTTGCTGTGGATCAACGACCGGCGCGGATTCATCCAGCAAGGTCTGAACGTTGTCCGCGATGCCATGCACCAGCGCGACCTGCACGATAATCAGCGGTTCATCAGCCATGCGTGGGTGAAAGAACGCAAAGCAGCGCCGGTCAGCGCTGAGCCGGTTCTTCAAGTCGTCCCAACTGCGAATCGGATGGACCGCTTCATAAGCGATCATCTTTTCCAGCAGCGACGCGGGCGAATCCCAGGTGATGCGCCGCAATTCCAGAAAACCGACATCAAACCAGGAAACCAGCAGGGACAACAAATCCCGCTCCAGCGCCGCCAGTGTTGGATCGTCCTTGCTCAGGCGCAGCAGTTCCTCGCGCAAATCAACCAGGAACAGGAAGCCTTCAGGTAGCGCATTGAGTTGCGTGAGCAGACGCAGGCGCGGCGGTTGCAGAGCCTGCCGCAGCGCCCGTTCGGCCTTAGCGCGTTCCCGGGGATCATCGCCAGCTTTTTGCAGACCCGCTGCGGCTTTGTCCACCGCTTTGCGGTCGATATCGAATTCGCTGGCCAGAATTTGCAGAAACCGCTGGCGGCCTTGCGCGTTCAACGACAGATAAATGCGGCCCAGATTGGCGGCGCGGGCGCGGGCGGACACTTCGCCACCCCGCGCTTCCAGACAGTCGCGCATCTGGTTTTTCAACGCTTCCGCATCTTTGTCGGGCAGATGGGGACTGGGGGCTGCCGAAAACAGCCCTTCTCGCCAGTCGGCCATGTCGCGCCACGCCTCGCGGAGGTTATGCATTGTCCGGTCGAGGACACTGGCTCGGGAGATTTCAGACTCGCGTAAGGTCAGTTCAGTCATAACGTAAGTGCCTCAAGGTTCAAGGTCTATTGCAAGGGTTGCCGGGCGTTAAGGTCATCAGCATAGGTCTTTTTTATGACGATTCTTCAAATTTGGCCGGCCATCGTGACGCCGTCTTCGAGCAGAATCTCCATTTCCGCCAGCATGACTTCTTTCAGTCCCAGCGTTTGCGCTTCTTGCGTCGCCGCCAGGGAGATCTGCGCATCACCTTGATGTAGACCAATCCCCAGCTTTTCGCAGGCTTGATCGACCAGGCGGACGATCAGCAATAACAACTGCGTACTATCATAGGGTTCTTTATGATGATCGCGGGCGACGGTGCAATACTCCTCGGGCAAATTCCAGCGTTTCATCAACACATAGCCTTGGGCGTTATGCATATTGCTGTTCAAAATTTCGTGCAGTAGCGTCTCCGGAAGATCGTCTTCATCCGGGTTGCGGCCAACGTGCAATTCATCCATGACCCGCAGGATGACCAATTGGCCGATATTATGCAGTAATCCCGCCAGAAAGGCGTTGTCCGCCTGAGACGGGTAGCCACACCGGCGAGCCAGCCACTGACTGCCCATTGCTGAGGCGAAAGCGTGTTGCCATAACTTTTCCAGATAGTGGTTGAGCAGTGGGTTATGGAGGAGATAAAGGCCGCGTTGCGAGAGCGCCATGGCCAGGGTCGCCACCTGACGAACGCCCAGGCGGATAATCGCTTTCTGAATCGTCGTGATGTGTTGTAAACCCTGGTACAGCGATGAATTAGCGGCACGCAAAATCTGGCTGGCCAGCGCCTGGTCGCCAACAATCATCGCTTCAAGGTCCGTCACGCGGGTCTTGGGGTCCTGTAACGCCTGTTGCAGTTTCATGGCCACCGCGGGAAAGGCCGGTAATTGCAACTGATTGGAAGCAAAGGCGCGGATGATGGATTCGTGTAATGAGTGTTGATGCATAAAGCCGCTCCTTCAGGGACCCGGCCATGGAATGCATGGCGTTATACGGATGGGTGAGATGGACTACGCGATCTGCCCGGCTCTGGTCATGCTGTCTTCAAGTAGGATTTCCAGTTCAGCCAGGGTGACTTCGCTGAGTCCCAAGGCTTGCGCTTCCGGCAGAGCCGCTAGGGCGATGTACGGATCACTGTGCAGGCCGATGCCGATTTTCTCACAGGCTTGATCCATTAAGCGAACCAGCAAGAGCAGCAGGTTGTGATCGTCGCCGTGACCCTGGTGATGATCGCGGATGACCATGCCGTATTCGTCCGGCAGATTCCACTGAGTGGCCAGCAAATAGCCCTGGGTGGTGTGCATTTCGCTGTCGAGAATCTCCAGAATCAGGGTTTCCGGAAGGTCGGTGGTCATGGTGTGGGCGACGCGCAGATCCTCGATGATTTTAAGCAGCGCCAACTGACCAATATTGTGGAGCAATCCCGCCAGAAAGGCCGTTTCCGCCTCGCTGCGGTAGCCACAGCGTTCAGCCAGCCATTTACAACCGGTCGCCGAGGCGAAGGCGTGTTGCCACAGTTTTTCCTGATAGGCCCGGAAGGCTTTGCTGATGGTCTGGTAAAACTGTTGCTGGGCAGCGGTCATCGCTAGACTGGCGACCTGTTGAAAGCCGAGGCGGACAATCGCCTTGCGGATCGTCGTGATATTTTGCAGGCCCGTATAAAAAGCCGCATTGGCCACCCGCAAGATCCGGCTGGCCAGCGCCTGATCTTCAATGATCATGCCTTCGATGGTGGCGATGGTGACGTTTTCATCGCGCAACGCCTGCTGCAAGTGCAAAGCAACCGGGTTAAAAACCGGCAATTGAACGTCCTGGGTCGCCACCGCTTCAATAATCAGTTCGTGGATCGATTTGTCGCTCGCGGTCATGTGACGCCTACCAAACGTTTGAGTTCGATCAGCGGCCGGGGCTTATCGAGACGCGGCAGGTAGCGGAAAACTTCGGCCAGGGTGGTGTCGCCCCGCGACGCCTTTGATCCGCCGGATCTCATGCGACGTGCATTTTTGCAGAATGGCGTCCTTGACGCTCACATTCAGGACCAGCAATTCAAACACGCCGACCCGGCCGCGATAGCCGGTATGGTGGCAGTGAGCACAACCACGTCCTTGCCGAAAGGTAGTGCCATCCAGATCGTGGCGCTTGTAGCCGAGTCGCTGGAGTTCAGTGGAGTTGGGCTGATAGGGTTCCGCGCAGTTCGGACATACCCGGCGCAACAACCGCTGCGCGAGCACGGAGACCACCGTGGAGGAAATCATGAAGGTCTCGATATCCATGTTCATCAGTCGCAGCAAACCGCCAATGGTGTCCTCGGTATGGAACGTGGTGAGGACCTTATGGCCGGTCAGTGCGGCTTGAATGGCCGCGTCCGCCGAGAAGCGGTCGCGGATTTCGCCCAGCACGATCACATCCGGGTCTTGGCGCAGGATGTGCGGCAGGGTCGTTTCAAAGGTGACGTCGATTTTCGGATTCAGCGAACATTGGGCAATGCCTTCGATGATGTATTCCACCGGGTCTTCGACGGTGATGATGCAGCGGTCAATGCTGTTTAGATAATTGACGGCACTGTATAAAGTCGTGGTTTTGCCGGTGCCGGTGGGACCGGTGATCATGATGATGCCACTAGGCAGATCGAGGGCATCGTCGTAAAAGCGGCTCAGGGTACGCGGGAACATGCCAATCTGTTCCAACGGCACTAACTGCGCTTTGCGCAACAGCCGTAGCACGATTTTTTCACCGTAGACGGTAACGTAGACCGACACCCGGATATCAATCTGCCGCCCGTTATTGGGATCCTCAAAGGCGATATGCCCGTCCTGATGGCGGCGGCGTTCGGCGATATCGGCCTTGCCGAGGATCTTGATGCGATTGGCAAAGGCCGGAGCCAGTCGCTTGTCGAAGGTTTTATAGATCGCCAGTACGCCGTCGCAGCGGAAGCGGATGCGCACCTCGTTTTTCATCGGTTCGATATGGATATCGCTGGCCTGGGCGTTCATGGCGTCCAGCAGCATCGTGTGCGCCATTTTAACGACCTGTTTGGTTTCATCAACCTGGAGGGTCGGCACCGCCAGATTTTGCCCCTGGCGTTTGTAGGCGTCGAGGGTTTCCCGGATCGCCCGCTTACTGGTAATGAGAGGCGTGACCTCTAGGCCGAACAGACGGGTGACTTCCTGACGGATGCGCTGATCCAATGGATCGGCAAACGCGACTAATATTCGTCTGTCCTCAATACGGATGGGTAGCAAGTTGCGCTGCTGGTACCAGTTGGGATTGGCTTTTTCCAGCAGTTTCCGGTCGATGTCGCCCAAATCAGGGGTGATCTGCGGAAAGCCCAGTTGATCGGCCAGCACCTCAATGAGTTTATTTTCCTCAATGAAGTGATTTTCCAGCAGGATATCGCCCAGTTTTTGGCCGGTGCCGGCTTCCCGTTGCAAGGACAACGCCGCCCGCAGGTCTTGTTCCCGCAAGTAGCCCAATTCGACCAGCAAGGCACCGATCCGCACAGAAATCCGGTGCTTGCGGAGCGTGGTGCGTTGTTGCTCGGGACTGACGTAGCCGATCTCGTTGAGGATGCTCAGCAATGGCCGTTCCGTGGACAGTTTGGCACGCACTCGCAAAGCGTAGGCTAATTGTTCTTGCGTGAGAACACCGTCTTCGACCAGGAATTTGGCAATTTCCAGCGCTGTGTCATTGGCGTTCGGCGTGTTGGTCGAACCCGGTTGGAATTGGACAATGGTCGGCAGCGTTTTGAGTTCGGCTGGAGTGATGGCCGGTTCCAGGCGAACCGTGGGCGGTTCTTTTGAAGTTGCCACGGGTTCCAGGCGAACCGTGGGCGGTTCTTTTGAAGTTGCCACGGGTTTCAGGCGAACCGTGGGCGGTTCTTCTAAAGTTGCCACGGGTTCCAGGCGAACGGTGGGCGGTTCTTCTGAAGTTGCCCCGGGTTCCAGGCGAACGGTGGGCGGTTCAACCACAACAACTGCCGCCGGTTCGAGCCGAACAGTCGGGGGATCAATGGCATTGTCCTGGAGATGCAAAGTTGCTGGTTCGTCAGGCAACAGCGACATCTCTGCTGCGACGTTGATCAACGAAGCAGGTTGCGATAGCACGGCCATGGTAGGTCTCGATGCTGGATAGCGAATATGCCCCTATTCCAACATAAATGACTGTTATTAGCCAGTTTTTATTGAGAAAATTCCCACACTAAAGCATGGGAATTTGTTAATAATAAGGGGGTTAGAACTGTTCCTCGGTCAATGCCATAGTCGAAGCGCCGCCCTGCTGGACAGAGCGCAGCAGTGCTCCAGCCTTGGGCAGAACATGTTCCGCGTAGAAGCGGGCGGTGATGATTTTAGCCTCATGGAACACCGGGTCTTCGCCGGTTGCCAGTTTCCCCAGCGCCACTTGGGCGGCGCGCGCCATTTGCCAGCCGCCGCCGACATAGCCGGTCAGCATCAGGTAATCCACCGATACCGCCATCACCGAGTTGGCGTCGCGGCTGGCCAGAATCCAGTCGGTCGCCGCCGTTAGCGCTTGAATGCCTTCGTCCAGCGCCGCCCGGATGACCGCCAGATCATCGCCAGGTGCGGAACCCAGTTCGGTCACGGTCGCGGTGATGTCGGCAATCAGCGCCCGCATCGCCACACCCTGATCCAGACTCAGTTTACGTCCGGCCAGGTCGGCGGCCTGAATGCCGGTCGTGCCTTCATAGATGGTAGTGATTCGGGAATCGCGTAAATGCTGACACGCGCCGGTTTCCTCAACAAAGCCCATCCCGCCATGCACCTGGACGCCCAGCGAGGCGATCTCGATACCGATTTCGGTAGACCAGCCCTTAACGACGGGAATCAGCAGATCCACTCGTGCCTGATGCCGTTGGCGGGTCGTCAAATCGGGATGTTTGCGGCCCAAATCCATCTGCGCAGCGACCACATAGGCTAACGCCCGCATCGCTTCATTTTGCGCTTTCATAGTCAGCAGCATCCGGCGCACATCGGGATGATGGATGATCGTCACCCGGTCGCCGCTTTTGACGCCAACCGGCCGGCCCTGCACCCGATCCCTGGCGTATTCGCGGGCGGCCTGGTAGGCACGTTCGCCAATGGCCAGACCTTGCAGACCGACTTTGAACCGTGCCTCGTTCATCATGATGAACATATAGGCCAGACCCTTGTTCTCTTCACCCACTAGATAGCCGATTGCGCCGTCCTGGTCGCCGAACGCCATCACGCAGGTCGGGCTGGCGTGGATGCCCAGCTTGTGTTCGATGGAGACCGCGTGAACATCATTGCGCACGCCGAGCGAGCCATCAGAATGGATCAGGAACTTGGGGACGATGAACAGCGAAATGCCCTTGACACCTTCCGGCGCGTCCGGGGTGCGGGCCAGCACCAGATGAATGGTGTTGGCGGTCATGTTGTGTTCGCCCCAGGTGATAAAAATCTTCTGGCCAAAAATGCGGTAGTGATCGCCCTCGGGAACGGCGCGGGTGCGCACGGCGGACAGGTCGGAACCTGCTGATGATTCGGTGAGGTTCATGGTGCCAGTCCATTCACCGCTGATCATTTTTGGCAAATAGAGCGCTTTCTGTTCCGCCGAACCGGCCTGGTGAATCGCCTCAATAGCGCCGGCGTTCAGCATCGGGCAGAGCGCAAAGGACATATTGGCGGAATTCCACATCTCCTGAGCGGCGGTATTGAACAATTCCGGCAGGCCCTGGCCGCCATAGTCGGCATCCGAACTGACGCCGTTCCAGCCGCCATCGATGAAGCTTTGATACGCCTCGGCGAAACCATCGGCGGGAATAACGCCTTCAGAACCGATTTTGGCACCCTGATGATCGCCAATTCTATTCAGCGGCGCCAGGACTTCGGTCGCCATTTTGGCGGCTTCTTCCAGCACGGCTTCGATCAGATCCGGGCCGATGTCCTGCCCGGCAAAGGCGGGAAGTGCGGCGACTTCATTGAGGCCGGTTAATTCGTTAATGACAAATTGCATATCGCGGGTGGGGGCGGAATAGGCGGTCATGACGTTTCCTTTATGAGTTTTAATGTTCGGAATCACAGGAGGTTGACGACAGCGCCCCTCTCCCGGTGGGAGAGGGGTTGGGGTGAGGGCGTTTTGGGATTACGCGGCCTTCAGCTTGTCCAGTTCTTTGGACAGTTCGGGGACAGCAACAAACAGATCAGCGACCAGACCGTAATCAGCGACCTGGAAGATCGGCGCTTCCTCATCTTTGTTGATGGCGACAATGACCTTGCTGTCTTTCATCCCGGCCAAGTGCTGAATCGCTCCGGAGATGCCGACCGCCAGGTACAGTTCCGGTGCCACCACCTTGCCGGTTTGGCCAACCTGGTAATCATTCGGGACGAAGCCCGCATCCACGGCCGCCCGGGAAGCGCCCACTGCCGCATTCAGCTTGTCCGCGACATCTTCCAGTAACTTGAAGTTGTCGCCGTTACCCATGCCGCGCCCGCCGGAAATGATGATTTTGGCGGCAGTCAATTCCGGGCGGTCAGATTTGGTGAGTTGCTGGCTGACGAAGCTGGAGATACCGGCGTCTGCCGCTGGAGTGACGGTTTCGACCGTGGCTGAACCGCCCGTCGCGATTGCTGCCGGGAAGGCGGTGCCGCGCACGGTGAGGACTTTGACCGGGTCTTTAGACTGGACAGTAGCGAGGACATTGCCGGCGTAAATGGGCCGGACGAAGGTATCCGGGCTTTCAATCTTGGTGATTTCGGAAATTTGCGCGACATCCAGCAAGGCAGCAACACGCGGCAGGATATTTTTACCAGCGGCGGTGGCGGGAGCCAGGATGTGGCTGTAGCCATTGGCCAGGCTGACGACCAGCGCCGCTACGTTTTCTGCTAACTGGTTGGCGTAGTAGGGGGCTTCAGCGGTCAGGACTTTTTTGACGCCGAC
>JFJP01044257.1_pt1 | contig 12143 bp, 18 predicted proteins | sample 431651 | NCBI WGS metagenome assembly JFJP01 (sample SAMN02602958, study PRJNA72255) | Microbial mat metagenome, whole genome shotgun sequencing project. | biome: fresh water; feature: sink hole; material: water; isolation source: purple microbial (photo- and chemosynthetic) mats found in... | reverse complement strand
AAATATATTGGATGATAATATTGAAGAACAAAGATTGTTAGGCATAAAAGCCGGACTTGCTTGGCTTAAAGCAGCAGATAAACATGTTTTCTATATCGACTATGGTTATAGTAAAGGTATGTTATTCGCTAAAGAATTTGCAATTGAGAATAATATTAATATGGAAGAAAGAAAAATATTGTGATATTATTCGTGTATAAAAATACCTGTTGTTTTTAAAAACATTTTAGTTAAGTATTTCACCTATAATTAATTAAAATGTTTTAAGCCACCAGCAACATTTATATGAGTACCTAAAATGTACTATAACTGGGTTTATACGTACTATTAATATTTCCTTAAATATATTTTAATAGGTTTTAATTAAAAACAACAGGTATTGATAATCAGTTGATTACACGGTGTTGAATACAAGTGATATTGTTTTGATATCATTTTAAAGTACTTTGTGATGCAAAGTGGAATATGAATATATGGATATTTTAGTAGTTGAAATGGCGAAAAAAGGGGGTTGTATGCCCCGCACCCGCACCTTCTCCCCGATTTTTTTTTTACCAAACTCATTTTTATAATTTTTTATAGTAATAAAATTTATTTTTGTTACGTATATTAATCCTATGACATGGCATGCAATAATATTATGCCAGCACTTTTTAGTATTAATAAATAATTTTTATATGAGCTACAATCGATATTTAAAAAGTCCTAGCTACTGGTTTAGATTAGCTTTAACTGTGGTGGCGTTTGTTTTGATATACAAGTATTGCCACAACAATTTTTATTTACAGATGTTGTCGGCAGCTTTGGTCTGGGGAGTAACGCCTAGAATGGTGATTAGACTTGTTAGACGTTTTTTATGAACATATACAATGGTATAAGTAGTACAATAATAAATATTAGTATTAGTACAATGGTGTTACTTAATATCTGTACAATGGTATAAGTAGTACAATGGTAATGGTTAACATTATAATTGATTGAAGAATAACTTTAAGCTAGGTCATGTTTTAAATTAGAAATCAGAATGTTAGGCAGGATGGAGTCTACTCGGTCTCAGGGTTTGCCTGTTACAAATATCTACTTTGGATTTCAAAGTATAGTTTAGTGTACAATGGTGTTAGCAATAATGTGTACAATGGCTGGTTAAAAGTTTTAAGTACAATGGTTATCAAAATATTTGCACCAATAGTTATATTACGAAAAATCCCCTGAGATTATTACAACATCAGGGGATTATTTTAAATTTTTTCTAAGGCAGAGGGTTCGTAGTCACCTTTTATTTCATCCACTTCGACAATTACTTTATCTTCGGTAATGCCTACAACCCGGCCAATAGTAAAAACAGGTGGTTTATCTCCAACAAATTTTCTGTCGGTAATAACACCATCACCAATTCTAATTGGAACTTTCCAACAATCGCATAGATTCATAATTCTTAATTTAGAACTATAAATACTATATCAAGTTAATAAGTCATCATTTCTGGAAATACTGAGCCTACTATTTCTACTATAGAATACATTGAAAAATGCTATGATGCCAACAACGAATCCTATCATGAAGAAAACAACAGCTATTATGATTGCTATAAGGATATTCATGTTTTTAATTTAAAGGCTTCTGGTTTTGTTCGATGAAATTATTAATCCATGTATCTGAATCAGAATTATGAACATATGATAAATGCGGCCTAATAGCTTTATCTATTAAGCCACACATTTCATCATGGTCGTACATTGCTGTCTTATCAATTTCTTCTTGAGCTTTAGCACCAGCCATAAATCCTGATACATAATTAAGCCTAGTGGCTTCATATAAAGTTTTATCGGCTTTATGCATTGGCGACATTTTAACTAAACGCTTCATGAATTCTTGTGATTGTTTATCTGCTTCTTCTTTAAGACTCATATTGTTGTTTTAAATTAATAACCTTGTTTTGCTTTAATGACATCTGGATTGACCCTATGTTCACCTTGGAATGATGTAGCCGGGTCAAAGCCATGTTTGAGTATTTTAATCAAGTCGATTTCCTTTTGCTTCTTTAGCTCTTGTTCTGATTTGGTTAAGAAGCTATATGCTTTGGCTTCCATTTCAACGTATTTACGTTCTTGTTCTTTCCTGCGTCTTTTCTGTTGTTGGGCAATTAGTCTCCGGTATTCCCTGTCCTTATGTGAACTAAATACTCGCATATAGCCTTTGACACATACCTCTACATAATCTTTGTCTGTAGATGATTTATATGGATAATAAGAAGCATGGTCATAATAGGTGAAAACATCTTTAACCCATTTGCCGGAGAATTTACTAGGCTTAAGCCTGTTAGTAATTTTATGCCTGAATTCAGTTTTATAGTCATCGGAGTAATAATAAACACGCTTATCCTTCTTAGGTGGTTTAACCTTTTGGATATTCCCTTGTTTGTCTATTCGATAAGTATTGCGCCAGTAATGGTATTTAGGATTGAATTCTTCAAGGAATAGATGTTGCTGGTAAACTGGAACTTGGGTACAGTATTCTGAGAATGCTTTGTCAAATTGCTTACCAATATATTTTTCTAATATTCTATCAACTCTATCGTGTGGCCAGATGCCATCGGTTGGATGATGGGTACTATGGCGATGCCACCAGCGTTCAAACTTAGGTGGTTTGATGTTAGCATCGAGGTATTGACCAGATTGGTCATGGTCCTCAATTACGTATATTTTTAGGTTCTTCATAGGTGTACATTGGTTATAATATATACGTAGAATTAATTTAAAATATTACAAATATATAAATAAATCCTAGCAATAGGTATAATTGTATTAAGCCGACATTATGTTTTTAATTAGAAACATAATGCTTGGTTATGATTTTAATTAAAAACAGAGTAAAGATTCTATCAAAATACCATATTATGATACTTTAGTAGAATCTTTACTCGGACATTGGTAAATAAAAAAGCACCCAAGCCACCTAGTAAAAGGGGCGGGGTGCTTCATGACATCACACTAACCACAATATAATGTCTAAACCAAATAAAAAACATGAAAGACAACAAAATGAAATTATTAGTTTGAAATGTTAATGTCCTGTACTTTACAAATATGGACAAAGCCATATCAGCATAACATTCTCTTACCTCTTACGAGATATCCGGGACTTGCACCAAGATTAACATTTCATTAGTGGAGAGGGCGGGATTCGAACCCACATCTTTTCAGCATCAATGCGTTACGGCTTACATGACCATGTTATTCCAATTCCATCACCTCTCCGTACATTATATTTTAAGTGGGTATGGGATTCTTACCCATTTCTTCCTAACGGCTATGTAGTACAATTAACACCTTTCCCACTTTTTATTTTTTAAGAAAACCTAGGACTTTTATTCCCACCCACAGGTTATTAGCCGAGTGGAATGGTTTTATTATCCTAGGGTTCTACTCCTAGCTTTACCGGAGTGAAGCGCACTCCTAGGAGCACCATATGCCGTAAGGGAATGTTTACCCAGACATCGTGAATCAACTAAGTATGCTCCTTGTGAGGAAACCACCTATAATCAGGTGACCTGAATGCGCCTGATGCGCACCCAACATTTTGCGTAATCCACAACTTGCGGTTGGATTTCTCTAGTAGCGAAGGCAGGACTCGAACCTGCGACCTCTAGGTTATGAGCCTAGCGAGCTAACTCTTCTGCTCTACCTCGCAATGTATCATTAGTTTAAAGAACTTTTAATGGTTAAGATTGGATAAGAAGAAGGATTTGGACCTCCAATAAGTTTTAAACACTACCGTTATTAGCGGTTCGCCTTGGCCAGCCAAATTTCTTGACCTCACTTAGCAATTCCTATCACAATCTTAGTTTAGAGAAATATATTGGATTTGTGAACCATCACTACCAATATTTGTGGCTTTAGAGGCCAGTGCATTGTTTATGCTAATATCTCTCATAGTTCAAAGGGAGGGATTCGAACCCTTCACCCGTACATCAAGCTGTAGAATTACAGTACGACTACTATAGAACTACTGATAATATATCTGTATAACCTCTCATGTAACAATACTAATCATGGATTTTATTCTCAGCACATGGCCTTAGCCGCCTTTATTCTTCCGTTACATTACCCATTACACATCATTTCATTACCACCCTTCACTTCTTTCTCAGGTATAGACTGAGCCGACTCTACCGGATATCTCGTTAATACCGCTTTCGTCCACCTTTGCATTTTTAAACACCAGACATTTGGTCCGGATATTTAGTATACGTAATCAAATTAGAATTTATTACAAAAAAAGAAAGAAAATGAATTAAATTCGTGTGTGCCCAATGAAACCTAAGTTCCCGACCGTTTGAATGGCTTATGCCGTTAATTTCTAACTCATTTATATTGCCTTATGAATAGGGAATATTTCAGTTCCCGGTTAAATATCTATTTTTCAGTGCAAAAAACTGATGGTCTCCAATGACAGTCCATATCAATATATCTCTACTACTTCACACGATATACTTGAACCTTGCATCCTTCCATTTAATGATGGACAGCCTGTAGTCATAACAACAATTCTTTCTTTTCAATGAACTTTGAAGGAACAACGGGATTCGAACCCGTGACTGCCGGAATGACCCAAGCAACTCTAACCAACTGAGTTATGCTCCTTACAACTCCAAGAACTAACAATGGACTCAGACCAATATCCTTGCCTATGCTTAGGATGCGACTCTGCGTTTCATTCTTTTCGTAATCTACCAGATACTTATAGGGTAAGATTTGAGCCTTCCTTTCATACTGATATTAAGTATACGTACAATCAATTCAATTTATTACAAAACTTTGTAATTATTTTCATTTAATTTGAAAAATTCCAATAACTTATAGCTTAATGTAGTTGATATAACATAGCCACCTTTTCTACAGGCAATATAAGTTCTTCGTACATTGCCACCTGATATGATTGTATTCATATAATCACTAAGACATTCTTTAACTGTATTGAGAAGGTCTTGTACAATCTCTAAGTCGTTATTTTGGACATTGCTGTTAGTTTCCATATAATAGATTTTAGTTTGAATTATTTAATATTTACTATTAGATATTTAGTATACGTACAATCTCCAATTATTATTACTTAAAAGTTCTGGTTTAAATAAATTTGTGTTTCCACAGTCATTGGGTCACTTCCGGCAGGTATATAATAAACTTTACATCCGGTAATAATTCCTTTAATAATGAATTCTAGTTCATTAAATATATCTCCGCCATCTCTAAGGTTATTAACATCAAATACATCTGGACTATTTAAATCAAATCTTTTTTCTAATATATATCCATTACAAGGATTACCATATTGGTCATATGTTGCGTATGGTACAGCAATACTAGGTCTTTCAGTCCAAGAAGTTCTATTACTTCTGGTATCGCCATTTCTATGCTGTTCAACAGTCGCATCGCCTTTAAATGGTTTTGCAATACCTTTTTTTGCAAACTTGGCACGTTTGCTTGTTTTTGGAACACCCCTATACAAAGTTTTCATGTATTTGGTCTTAACTACTTCTTTAGGTAGCTCAATCGGATGTGCATGAATGTTGATGTAAATGATTTTGCCAAAGATAAGTGTAAACCCTAATGCTAATAATATAAGCATCATTTGCTTTGTGTTAATAGTTTCAATCATATAATTGATTTAAGTTAAAAATTAAATGCAAAGATATGATAAAAATATTTATAACCAAAACCATTGTAATTATTTTTTTAGGATAAATATTTACAATGGTTTTAAATTTAAAACGTACATTAGTCTCTTGGGTTTGAACCTAAATACATCATGGTAAGGTTTTCAATATCATCTTTCCAGATTGCTTTTAAACGCCAATCTTTATTGTAGCCTGTTTTGTTTGGATTAATGGTTTTGATATTAAGGATTACTTTAGCCTGAGACAAACAATAAACACTATCGGCATTTAACATTTCAGGATGAATTAAACCTTCATTACAACTACCAAAGCCTATAACTTGGAAACCTATTACATGTGCATCTGATTTTAATTCAATTTGCTTTAATTCAATGTGTGATTTACAATCATCACACCAATAATCATCTGCACTGTCATCAAAAATCAGTTCATCGGCACACATACCAGTATTGGCATTAATCCATGACCTATACTGTACATTGCTTGAGCCACATTTTGTACATACCCAAACCTTTTTTATCTTAGGTTGTTTTTTACGATAAGCTTGTTTTATTATATCCATTCCCATTGTGTTTTTATTTTTGGTTATTAATTACTTGCTAGTTTTATTTAAAGTAAAATATCCGGCATAGTGCCGGATTATAATTATTCCTTTGGCAGGTTAAATACTTTCTTTTCGCTTAAACCCATTGAATCAACGGCATAGTCCTGAATAGCATCTAAAAGAGCAATAACGCCTTGCATTGGTTCGGTTTCGATACCAGTATCTAAAAGGTATTGTTTTTGTTCCCTGAGAAGTTTCCAATCCATTTTAGCAAGAAATTCAGGCTGACTTGTTTCAGGTAGAATAGCAGATTCAATCATATCTACCATTTGTTTTACTGAGGTAGCATCTAGGTTCTGAGATACATTAACATAGTAGGCAGCCAAATCATGTTTTTTGCCCTGTGCTAATTTCTTAACAAGTTTACGATAAGCCTTAACTTGGTTATCATTGTAAAGAAAATTACTTGCAGCAAGCCTTATTTGCTTTTTACTTACTTTTTTACCATTTGTTGTTTTCATTCTGTATTGTATTAGTGGTTAATAATGATTATACGTACATTAGTGCTAATTTATTACAAGTAAAGTATTGTATTGCGTACATTGCCCAAAATAAAAACACTTTATTCGCCTTAAATTTGCTGCGAATAAAGTGTTTAATCATTGCATTGTACATTAGCCTACATCAATAATCAATATTTCTTTATTGTCATCAATTGCAGACCAAACACCAACAGGTAATAAGTTGCCACGATTAGCAGTATAACCACTAATCGGAGTATCTAAGGGCAAACCTTTTATTGCTTCTAATAGTTCGGCAATATTTGTAATTGGTACATTAGGTAAAGTTTTCATTTGTGTACATTATTTGTTAATTATTTCTAATGTTTTACTAAAGAATCTGATTTGATTTTTGTTTTCGCTTTGATATTCACTCAAAGTTTTAATTGCATTTTCAAGCATTGATTTTAATTGTTCTTTCGTCATTGACTTTAAAAGTATATCAATATATTTATTGATTCTTTTTTTAGTACAATAATAACCTTTAGGCATTCTTGTAACATGACAAAAAGTTTCCGGTTGTAATTCATATTTTTTCATTGTGTATATTATTGGTTAAACAATTTATTCTAAGTTATTTATATACGCAAAAAACCCTGCTATTATTACAACAGCAGGGTTTTTTTATGTACATTACCTAAATCATTTCCAATACTTTTGCCTTGGATTTAGCTAAAGTATTGTTTTCAAGATTTTGTGCATCGACAACAAAGACAGAATTTAAAGCTTCTTTTTGAGCAACTTTGTCACCTATTAATTTAAACCTTAATCCTACAATAACACCATTGCCATCACTAGGTCTATAATCGGTTAAGTCGCCATTGATAACGTTATAACCAGCAAGCATAGTTGGTAAAGAATGACTTGGAACTGTAACATTAAAAACAACTGCAACATTGTAGCCTTTACTAAGCAATTCGATTGCTTTGCTTGCATTTTTACCAGTATAACTGAAAGTTAAATGATAATTATTAGCAATGTTATTGAATTTATTCCAATTTTTCGTGTAATCATAAAAGACAACATCTGGAAAGATTTCAAAGATATTTTGGCCATCAATTAAAACATTTGCCCAATCAATATCCGAAGTGCAATTTAAGCGAACTGCAAAGTAATAACCTTTATTAGCAGCAACTTTTTGCTCAAATTTAATAGTTGCAATAAGCCATTGCATAAAGTAATTAGTGTTTTCATAGAATAACTGAGTTTTAATATTTCTACAATTACTAATCTTTTTAGAACCAGTAATTATTTCCATACCAGCACGGCCAGAAGTATTAAGACATGCCATACGGCATTCAGGTGTTGAATGACTGCAAGTATTGTAACCGCTTTGGTTTGCAGGTGCTAAATATAAGCCTAATGTATATACTTTGCTTTCAGATAGGCTGTGTGCTATTTTAGCACTAATAGTACCACCTTTAGCAAGATAAGATACACCTACTTCTTTAGCCGCTTTGGTAATTTTGGTAAATTTTAAATCTTTATAATTTCTCATTGTATCATGTTTTGGTTATAAAAAGTATACGCAATACGATAAGTTTTTATTACAAAGTTTTAAATTAAAATCATATATGCCTATACATATAATATTAAAGAATCATTCTATATTATATGTATAGGCATATAAAAACCTTTATTTAGAACCATTCTAAATAAGTAGAATATAAGGTAGGTTGGAGTCTACTCTCTCGGCCACCGGAGGAAGCCAACCCTTGCATTATATATAGTATACGGAGAATAGATTGGTTTTATTACAAGTAAATCATATTGTTTTTAATTAAGAACGTATTTGTTTTTCATCGTACCGGATTAAAGCAGATAGTATTTCATCGATTATATAATCCGGTAAATCATGGTAATACATTTTTTCTTGTCCTAAGATGTTTTTATCTGTAAAACTAATTACAATTACATGATTTGAATGATATTCATCTATACGTAAAGAAATGCCGTATTTGTCCCTACCTATTAAGCTTAATTCAATTGGGAGTATATCTAATTGATTAGCGTTTATAGTGCCCCAGATATCAATAACAGTATTAATAATATCTATCTTTTCAATCTTAGTAAGTCTCATAGTTCTAATTTAAATCATATATAAATACAAAAAAAACCTGCTAAACATTAAATTTAGCAGGGTTTTAATTTCAGGTGTTAATGATTAGTTGTAAGTATCAGATTTTTCTTTTTTCATAAGTTCATCATGCTTAACTAAAAGTCCGTGTATTTCATCAATCAATTCATCGGAAAGGTCTTCATAATCAATAAAGTCTTCACAAAGTTCCAATTCATCTTGATATGTTACTGCCTGAACATAATCCAATCTGAACTCTTCAATTAGTTGTGAGATATTATCTTTACCATTACCAATTGAACTAATACAAGGACTAGATTCGCAAAAAATTAATTCATGCACATAAACAGCACCCCAAGCAGCAATAATAGCTTTGATTTCAGCAATTTTACTTGCTTTAGTATTATAATCAATGCCATCGGTATTCATACCAGTAAGGTCTTCATTGGTTTTGATGTTAATTAAAAACGACCAGTGTAAACCAAACTCTTCGTCATTTTGAGCCTGAAAATAATCGGCAACAGTATATAGTTCAACTTCATCACAAGCCAGAATCTCTTCAACACTTGAACTCTGGTCAATACCATTACAGGTTTCGGTTGGCACTACTGCAACTCTTAATACTTTTAAATCTGGATTTTTTAACATTTTATTTATATTTAAGTGGTTATGATATGTATACGAAAAAAGCCTGTAAATTATTACAAGCCTTTTTAATTAAAATCAATCATAAACAGGTTCGACTTCGCAAAGTATGCAAACATTAAGAACAAATTCTTTGGCATTAGGCTGTTTAATTTGTTCGTTAAACTTATTGACATCAATTGACATGTCTGAGCTTTGGTCGCATTTATCCAATATTGCCTTTGTTGTTTTTTGGATATTCAAATTTTTCATAATAGATGATTTAGTTAATACTGCATTATATACGAAAAAACCCTGTACATTATTACATGAACAGGGTTTTAAGTACATTGGTTAATCTTGAATTTCTGAATAAACTAAACAGACTGAGAAGTTACCACCAGCATAATAGCCATCCTCAATATAGCTTTCCATATCGTCTTCATTTGCACCATATTCACTAGCTCTTTCAGCAAATTTAAGTTCAGCCAGTTGTACATTGGTATTTACTTCTGCATTTATTTTTGCAACAAATGTTTCACAACTATCTACAATTCCTTCTTTGATTACAATTACATTTATTATTTCCATTGTGTATGATTATTGGTTATGAATACTATACGTACATTGGCTATGTTTTATTACAAAAAAACTCCAGTACATTCTATAAACGTACCGGAGCTTAAAAACCAAAACATATATTATTTAAAACTAAATTTCTTAGGTATGTGAAACTGTACATTAAACCCATTTGTTATTGCGCCAATACTGAAAGTATATAGGGTGTATTCAGGCATACGCAAAACTGATTTTTGAGGCACGAATTTTAATGGATATGCCAATACATTAAGTACTTTAACTGCAAAAGGAACTTTAACAGGTTTTGTTTTATCCAATAATTGAATAACCCAAAGTTTTTTATTAAACTTTAATGGTTCTCTTTCACTAACTTCGATAGGTTTAAAGAAATCGTAGAAATGCCTATTATTAGCTTCTTCTCCGGTAATGTATTGTTTTTTAAATATTTCGGCATAGCCAAAATCTCCAATGCTTTCATAGTATTTAACCAAATCGGTTACTTTAACCAAATGACTGCGGCCAATACCTTTAAAGTTATCCTTAGATACTTTACCAGTTTTATAGTAGGTTTTCATTGCTTCTGGAGTACCATAGCATGATTTATAGTTAAGGCTTAAATATTTTTCAAAATCATTTGCATAACTAGCATTTATTTCTTTGGCTGTGCTTAAATAGCCAATATTGAAGGTGTAATTACGGAAATTTTTACTAGCTTTTTTTTCTTCCATACAAATAGGAAATTCGCATTCTTCGTTATAGGCTTTAATTAAAATACCATTATTGCCATTCGCCAAACATTTACGTAAACCATTTATAGCAGAAAATATATTTCTGTATGGGCTTGTATAAGTTGTTCCTTTAATTTTCATCTTTATATGTATTAGTGGTTATATTAAGTATACGTAAAAAGCCTTGCAATTATTACAAGGCTCTTTTTAATTTAAAAGGTGTAAACGTCATCTGACAAAGAAAATGATAGGTCGCCAGCATTATGAACATATCTTTCAATATAGCCTACCAAAACTTTTTGTAAGATATTCAGGCTTTTATATTTTTCAAACTTCATACCCTTTGGAGTTCTAAACCAAAGGTTTGCACCCATTGAGGATATTTTACAATCAATGCCTTTGCCATCAACTAAAACCACATGAAACACATAGCTTTTATTGCTTATATGAATATTGATTTGTTTTGCCGGATATAATCCATCGATAGGCTTATACAATTCATCTAATGTTATGCCTAAGTCTTTTAAATTGTTCAATACTTTCATTTTGTTTATATTTTGGTTATATATAGTATACGAAAAGAGCCTTACATTTATTACATGCAAGGCTCTTTTTAATTTAAAACTTACAACAGACTATTTTTAAATTTCTCAGGTAAATTGCTATATTGTTCCCAAGTATAAACCATATCTTTAATATGGATTAATGGTTTAACAATTCCGGTATAATCGTACATTTGCCGACCTTTGGTATACTTAGTCCAATTAATATCGCAACCTTCATGAACAGTCCAAAGGTTTGTATAGGTTTCGCTATTGTCCTTATGACAAGTCATTTCAATGAGTAATAAAGGCAGTCTTGAATCAAGTTTGAATTTATCCCTATCTACTTTTGCAAATTCACTTAAGTAACCATCAATCGATTCCTTACTATTCCTTATAATCTTATAATACTTTTTTGCCATTTTATTTATATTTTGGTTATATATAGTATACGCAAAAAGCCTTGCAATTATTACAAGGCTTTTTAATTTAAAACTACCAATCTTGTTCAGATATAATAATCCAAGATGTTCCAACTGATTCCTGAACATTTTTCAATATTTTGTTATAGGTTTCAGTACTTTGATAATCATCATCACTTCCTAAATTAAAAGTAACGACTTTAGGTTGATTTGACCAACCAAAACAATTACTAGTCCTAATGTTTTTACCACCACCTTTTTTTACCGCTTCTTTGATTTTCTCAATATCGTATGGATGTGAATCAAACCATGAAGAGTTTCTTACATAATATCTTTTTATACCTTTATTCATTTGTCTATGTATTGGTTATAATGTATATACGAAAAAAG
>JFJP01019804.1_pt1 | contig 12143 bp, 4 predicted proteins | sample 431651 | NCBI WGS metagenome assembly JFJP01 (sample SAMN02602958, study PRJNA72255) | Microbial mat metagenome, whole genome shotgun sequencing project. | biome: fresh water; feature: sink hole; material: water; isolation source: purple microbial (photo- and chemosynthetic) mats found in... | reverse complement strand
CAGCGACGGATATTTGGGTGCTGCTCGTTTCGCCGGGCAACTATTTTTTAGAACGCCTGCTGGCAACCTATCCGAATGTGTTGGTCAATAAAACGGACGTGATTGACCCCGTTACTTGGGACGCTCAGACGAAACGGCATGCCATCGTCATCATTGATCGCATTGATTACCCGACCGCCGCGCAAGGTAATTTTCTAATCTTGGATGCATATTCCCCGGCGTTGCCGTTTACCAAAACCGGCGCGCTTGATTTTCCGACCGTCCTCGCCTGGGATCGCGCGGATCTGCTGTTAACCGATGTCAATGTCAACGGCCTGCTGATTGAACGCGCCGCCCGGCTGGCCCCGAATCCGCTGTGGCATTCCGTGATCGAAGCTGCCGAGACGCCGCTGCTCGCGACCTACGTTGCCGATCAGGTGCGCGCCGTGTTTTTCAGCTTCGATCTGACGCGCTCCGATTTGCCGCTGCGGGTCGCATTTCCTGTGCTGTTCAGCAATATCATCAACTGGCTCAAGCCGCAGCAGCTCGGTTTTGCTACGCGGCACGTTCGGGCCGGCGAACCGTATGATCTGTTTCTCAGTCATCGCGCCACGACGGTCTCGATTCGCAAACCCGGCGAAAAATGGCGGGCGTATCCCGTGACCGCGCAGCCGTTTCGCTATCGTGAAACCGACGCCGTCGGCGTGTATATCGCCGAGGCGGAGGAGCAAAAGCAATATTTTACCGTCAACCTCGTCAACGCGGCGGAATCCAATATCAGCGCGCCGGAACGCCTGAGCGCGCCGCCCACGCCGCCGCCGATGACCGCCGCGACGCCGCAAACGCAGCCGGTGTGGACCTGGTTTCTCGTGATCGCCGGCATCGTGGTGATGGGCGAATGGTATGTCTGGTTAAAAACTGGCTAAATCGCCGTATTATGGCTCGCAATCTGGAACGCAAGCCAGCCTGAACGCGCACATTGGAGGAGGCGTTGAGATGTCGCCGAAAAATCTATCAGAGCAGATCGCCAAAATTTTAGTCGTTGATGATACGCTGGTCAACGTGAATATCCTGTTCGACATGTTGAGCGCCGAGAGCTATAAAGTCTATATTCTCGCGAGAAGTCCGGAGGTGCTGGCGGTCGCCCAGGAAATTCAGCCGGATCTGATTCTGTTAGATATTCGGATGCCGATCATGGATGGCTATGAAGTCTGCCAGCAATTGAAAGCGGAGTCGCGGACGTATGAGATTCCGGTCATTTTTATGAGCGCGCTGCATGAATTGACCGATAAAGTGAAAGGTTTTACGGTCGGCGGCGTGGATTACATTACCAAGCCGTTTCAAGCGGAAGAAGTCGTCGCGCGTGTCAAAACACACATCGCGTTACGGCTCGCGCAAAAAGAATTAACCGCACGCTATCTCCTCCTGCACGAAGAAATCCGCCGCCACCAGCAGACCGAAGACGCCCTGCAAAAGAGCGAACAACGCTATCGCTCGATTGTCGAAGACATCCCGGCCTTTGTGTGTCGTTTTCGGCCCGACGGCAAATTGCTGTTTGCGAATGACATGTTTTGCCAGTTTTTCGCGAAGTTATGTCTGACCGAGACAGGGGAAGATTTTTTCCAGCTCATTCCGCTCGCCGTGCGCGCAACAATCTGTCAGCAATACCGCGCGTTAACGCCGCGCGAACCCGTCGTCAAGCATGAATATCAGATGACGGCGGACGATGGCGCGGTGTATTGGCAGCAATGGACGGTGCGGGCGATTTTTCAGCAGCCCGATCAGATCAGCGAATATCAAGCGATTGGGGAAGATATTACGCCGGCCAAACAGGCGGAAATCGCGTTGAAAGACAATGAACGGCGGCTGCAAGAATCTCAGGCCATCGCCAAATTAGGTCAATGGGAACTCGATTTGACGACGAATACGCTCCTCTGGTCAGATGAAATTTATCGCATTTTTGAAATCGATCCTGCACGTTTCGGCGCCTCGTATGAGGCGTTTCTCAAGGCCGTACATCCGGCGGAACGCGCGTTGGTCAACGAGACCTATCGTGCGTCACTCGTCAACAAAACTCCGTATAATCTCGTGCATCGCTTATTAATGCCCGACGGCACGATTAAATATGTCCATGAACAATGTCATACCGAATATGATCAGGCTGGTCGCGCCCTGCGCTCGATGGGCACGGTGCAGGACATCACTCCGCTCAAACGCCAGGAACACGCCTTAGAAACTTCGCTGCACTTATTTCATCTGATGCGCGAGCAAGCGGCGCCGGCCATTATCCAATTCGCCCTCGAAGAATCCGTGCAACTCAGCGGCAGCACGAGCGGATTTTTTCATTTCATCAATGCCGATCAACAGACCACCCGTCTGCAAACCTGGTCACAGGAGACGCTGCAAACCTGCGCCGCAGACGCCACGCTGATGCATGAGCCGCTCGCGCAAGCCGGCATCTGGAGCGATTGCATTCGCGCGGGGCATGCGGTCATCCACAACGACCAGCAGCACCGCTACCGCCTCCCGGCCGGGCATGTGCCGCTGGTGCGCGATCTCGCGGTGCCCGTGATCGAAAACGGCCGGACCGTGATGGTCATCGGCGTCGCGAATAAACCACGCGACTATGACCAATCCGACATCGATCATATTCAACTCCTCGCCAAAAATACCTGGATTCTGCTGCAACTCAAGGAGACGCAGGAAGCCTTGCAGCAGGCGCGCGAAACGGCGGAAGCCGCGAATCGTACCAAAAGCGAATTTCTGGCGCGCATCAGCCACGAAATCCGCACGCCGATGAATGCCATTATGGGGCTGAGTCTGCTGACCATGCGGACGGAATTAACGCTCAAACAGCAAGATTATCTGAAGAAAATCCACGCCTCGGCCACGTCGCTGTTGGGGATTATCAACGATGTGCTTGATTTTTCAAAAATCGAAGCGGAGAAATTAGAGTTGGAAGCGGTCGAGTTTCGCTTGGATGATGTGTTAGACAAGCTGTCAGCCGTCATTAGCATGAAAGCGGACGAAAAAGGGTTGGAAATTCTCTTTGAAACCAGCCCGGCGGTACCAGATACGTTAGTTGGCGATCCGTTACGCTTGGGGCAAGTTCTGTTGAATTTGACGAATAATGCCGTCAAATTCACGGAAACGGGCGAAATCGTGGTGCGGACGGAACTGGTTCACGCCGACGCTGCCAGCGACGCGCTCCTGCTCCGATTTGCCGTGCAAGATACGGGGATTGGCATCGCCCCCGAACACCTCGCGAAATTGTTCCAGCCGTTTACACAAGCCGACGATTCGATGACCCGGAAGTATGGCGGCAGCGGTCTCGGTTTAGTTATCTGTCAACGCCTAATCGCCCTGATGCACGGCGAGATCAGCGTGGATAGCACGCCGGGGCAGGGCAGCACGTTCGCGTTTACGGCGCAATTACGCCGCCACTCCGAGATCGCCCGCGACGCCGGGCGCGCGTTTCCGGCCGGGCGCGCCATGCGGATTCTCGTCGTGGATGATAATGAATCCGCCCGTCGGATTCTCGTGAGTATGCTCACCGCGTTTGACCTTGACGCCAACGCCGTTGATTCAGGCCAGGCCGCGCTGTGGGAATTGGAACGGGCCGGACACGTCGGGCATCCCTATCAACTGGTCTTCATTGACTGGATGATGCCCGGACTCAACGGCCTGGAAACGGCCAAACAGATCCAACAGCAAATCCGACCCAAGTCCTTGCCCAAGATTATTATGGTAACGGCGTATGGGCGCGAAGATTTTCTGCTGGAAGCCGAACAACTTCATGTTGATGGTTTTCTTTTGAAACCGGTCACGCCGTCGCTGTTATTTGAAACCATGCTGACGGTCTGCGGTGATAAATTAAAAAAATTCGACCCTTTCTCCGTGCGCCTGCCATCCAATCACGGTGCGCCCGAAACGGAACTCCATTTCAACAACGTCCGCATTTTAGTGGTTGAAGATAACGAAATCAATCAACAAGTCATCAAAGAATTGCTGGAAAATTTTGGCATCGTCGTCACTTTAATGGCGAATGGGCAGGACGCCGTCACGCATCTGATCAATCCTGCCGCCGCACCGCCTCAATATGACGCCATTTTCATGGATTTACAAATGCCCGTGATGGATGGCTACGAGGCCACGCAGCGCATTCGCGCCTGGGAGCAAACGACGGCGCGCGACCTGTCGCCGCTGCCGATTATCACCATGACGGCGCATGCCATGTCTGGCGAGCAGGAACGATGCGCGGCGGTGGGCATGAACGATTATATCAGCAAGCCGATTCATCTGCAACAATTGACGGACGTGCTGGTGAAATGGCTTCCCGCAGCGAAACACGGCACCGCGCCGGCGCCACACGTAAAAAAACACGCCGCAACCGAACCGTTCCCGCAAATTCCCGGCTTGGACATTGCGGCCGGGCTGGCACGCGTCGCGGGCAATGCGCCGGTGTATGCCGCCTTATTAGCCAAATTTGCGGCCAATTACATGGATGCGCCCGCAGAAATCAGCGCCGCCGTGCAATATGGCGATCACGCCGAGGCCGCCCGTTTAGTGCATACGCTCAAAGGCGTTGCGGGCAATATCGCGGCCAAGACGGTGTACGCGGTCGCGATTGAGCTTGAAAACAGCCTGCGCGACGCGCACCACTCGGATCGCATTGACGGCTTATTGACGCGCCTGACGGCGGCGTTGACGCCTTTTCGGACAGTGTTAGCCGAGTTACCAACCGTCGCGCCATTGGCCGCGCCGCTTGCCCCGGAACGTCACGCCGCCGGTGATGTGGCGGCCATCGAAGGTTTACTCAAGACCATTGCGACATTATTGCAAGAAGGGGATATGGCCGCCAAAGAGGGCGTCGCGCAGTTAAAAACCATGATGCAGCCGTTTGCGGCGGAACGTCAGTTCGACATGCTGGAAATCGCACTCGCACAGTACGACTTTGAGGACGCGCTGAAGGTTCTGGCCGACCTGCAAACGCATCTCCACGAGTTCGTCAAGGTCTGATATGACGCCTCAACGCCGTCTCCTTGCGCTGCTGCTTGTTGTCGTCTGGCCGCTTTGCGGGGCAGCTGCCTGGCAGCCGGACAAATTCGAGCACGTCCTGGATTTGGGCGCGCCGGGCGCGCAGACCTGTCTGCAAGATCGCGCCGGTTTCCTCTGGTTTGGCACAGACGGCGGCGGCCTGTTTCGTTATGACGGCTACGATCTCATCTCCTATGCCGTCGGCGCACATGGGCTGGCGAATGGCAATATCTGGCGCATCCTCGAAGACCCGGTGCAGTCGGGGATTTTATGGATCGGCACGTCCGGCGGCTTGCATCGTTTTGATCAGACCACTGGCGTTTTCACGCGCTATCAACACGATCCCGCCGATCCCACCAGTATCGGTCAAAATACGATTCAAGATATTGTGCCGGATGGCCGCGACCCGCATTTGCTCTGGTTAGGCACGGCCGGCGGCGGTCTCAATCGTTTTGACAAGCGCACTGGTCAGGTGACGCGATATGTCAACGATCCAGACAAGCCCGATAGTTTGAGTTTCGATGATGTGTGGCGGCTCATCGAAGATCGCCGCGATCCGGATATTTTGTGGATCGGCACTTACGGCGGCGGCCTCGACCGCTTTGACAAACGCACTGGCGCGTGGACACATTACACGCATGATCCGGCCAACCCGCAGAGCCTCGGCGCGACCGAAAATCACATTGACGCGTTGCTTCAAGACCGCGACGATCCGGCCATACTATGGCTTGGCACGCCGTCCGACGGCTTAGACCGCTTTGATACGCGCACCGGCGTCTTTACGCATTATCCCGCCAGCCTGACCAATGGCGAAGTCGGCCTGATTTACGACGACGGTCAGGGGACGCTGTGGCTCGGCGGCTACGTCACGAATAACGGCTTGACGCTGTTCGATAAACGCACGGCGACCGTGCGCAATTATCGCCACGCGCCTGACGATCCGGCGAGCCTGAGCAATGATTTAGTCGTCAATGTCCATGAAGATCGCGCGGGCATTTTCTGGGTGACAACCTACGCTGGCAACGTGGATAAACTCGATCCCCGGCGGCCGAATTTCGCGCTCTACCAACATCAACCGCAACAGCCGCATAGTTTAAGCGCCAGCGCCATTACCACGCTATTCGAAGACCGGCGCGGTACGATCTGGATTGGCACGCAAGGCGGTTTAAACGCGTTCGATCCGGCCACGCGGACGTTTACCCGCTTTCAGCATGATCCCGACGATCCGGCCAGTCTGGATGCGGATTACGTGTTAGGCGTTTATGAAGACGCTGTCGGTGATTTTTGGGTCTCGTTATACGTCGGGCCGCTGATCAAATTTGATCGCGCGACCGGGCGCGTGCTGGCACGTTATGCCAGCATCGCCGAGAGCATCACGCAGCTTGTCGCCGACCCGCAGCAACCGGAACTGCTCTGGCTCGGCACTCACGCCGCCGGACTTGGTCAATTGAATACCCAGACGGGCGCGCTGACGTTTTATCAACCAGACGCGGCGCATCCGGCGAACGGCCCGAGCAATACGTATATTCAGACGTTGCTTCGCGACGCGACGGAAGATGTACTCTGGTTTGGCGGCGCGTTTGGCGGCGGCTTGAACCGCTTCGATCTGCGGACGCGCACGTTTACGCATTATCAGAACGATCCACACAATCCGGCCAGCATTTCCGCCGACGCGCTGGCGACAATTTATCAGGATACACAAGGACGTTTGTGGCTTGGGACGAAGGGCGGCGGCTTGAATCTGTTTGACAAGCACCGGGCGACCTTTACCGCCTACGCCGCGCCGGCCGGCGTCCCGGACGATGTAAACGGCATCCTTGAAGATGATACCGGCAAACTCTGGTTAGGCACGAACGCCGGGCTGGTGATGTTTGATCCTGACACGGCGCGCGTCATGCGACGCTATGATCGCGCCGACGGTTTGCAAGGCAATCTATTTTTACAAGGCAGCGCCTTGCGCACGCGCGCCGGCCAGCTTTGGTTCGGCGGCACCAAAGGCGTCAATGCGTTTGATCCCCGTACCTTGCCGCGCAATCTGGCCGCGCCGCCGATCGTGCTGACGGCGCTCACGCAGGCCGGCGAACCGTTTAATGGCGGGAAGCTCCCCGTTTCGCCGAAACTGACGAGCCTCACGCTGCCCTGGCGACGCAATTTTTTTGAATTCGAATATGCGGCGCTGAATTATACGAATCCGGCCAAAAATCAATATCAATACATGCTGGCAGGGTTCGACAATGTCTGGTATGCCGCGGGAACGCGCCGTTTTGGACGCTATTCCAATCTGCCCGGCGGCGATTATACGCTGCGGATCATCGGCTCGAATAATGACGGCGTTTGGAATCACGCCGGTGTCAGCCTGCACATCCACGTCGCGAGTCCGTTTTGGGCAACGCGCTGGTTTCGCCTGTTGCTGGCGGTAAGCGTCATGGGCGGCGCGGGCGGCGTGTATTACGCGCGCGTGCGCACGATTGCCGCCCGGAATCGCGTGCTGGAACGGCTGGTGCATGAACGGACGGCGGATTTAGAACGCCATCAAGTCCAGTTGCAAGAGAGTGAAACGCGCTTCCGCAAATTCGCGGAAGCGACCTTTGAGGGGATTGTCCTGCATGATCAGGGGCGGATACTTGACGTGAATCAGGTGGCATGCACCTTATTCGGTTATGCGCCGGACGAAATTTTCGCGCGCGAACTTCTCGATTTCATTGCGCCGGCCAGTCGTCAATTCGTGGCTTGCAATATGCAGAGCGGCTTTGAAAGCGCTTATGAAACCGAAGGGATGCGAAAAGACGGCACGATTTTCCCCATTGAAGTCCAGGTCAAAATTATGCCGGTCGCCGGCCGGCCGATTCGCGCGGTGGCGTTGCGGGACATCACCGCGCGCAAACGCGCCGAAGACGCACAAGCCACGCGCCTGCGCTATGAAATCGGCGTCGCGAATTGTTCGCGCAGTTTATTATCAGACGCCCCGATCGCCGACGTGATTGACGCCATATTGGAACATCTATTGGCGGCTTCGGCGGTGAGTCGCGTGTACGTGTACGAAAATTTTAACGATCCGCAAGACGGCTTGTGTATGCGCAACGTCTATGAAGTGTGCGCCGAGGGTGTCTCGCCGCAGTTGCACAATCCGTTTTTTCAACATCTCCCGTATCGGACATTTCAGTTGACGGCGGACGAAATCGCCCTGCTTGCGTATATCGGCGGGCCCATCGCGACACTCCCGCGCGCCTTTCGCGAGGTGTTGGCAAGTCTCGGGACGCTCTCCATCCTCATTCTGCCGATTCGGGTCAAAGGGCAGTTCTATGGGTTTATTGGTTTTGACAGCCTGGTTGAAGCGCGCGCGTGGTTGCCGGAAGAAATTCGCTTATTGCAGGTGACGGCGGAAATGCTCGGCATCTATCTGGAACGGAAGCGCACGGAAGAAGAATTGCGTCAAGCGAAACTCGCGGCCGAGCAGGCGAACAACGCCAAAAGCGAATTTTTAGCGCGCATGAGTCATGAATTACGGACGCCGCTGAATATGATGGCGGGCATGACGTATCTGCTGACGGAGAGCGGCTTAACGCCGGCGCAGCGCAACACGCTGGAACGGATGCAGCAGGCGGCGCGGGAATTGTTGGGCTTGATCAACAATCTGCTTGACTTTGCGAGCCTCGATACCGGCAAATTCAATCGCGCAACGGTAAATTTTTATTTGGATGAATTTCTCGCGCCGCTGTTTCGTCAATTTGCCCAAAAAGCTCACGCCAAAGGTTTGACCATGCAGTTTCAGATTCGACCTGACACGCCGTGCGCGTTGAGCGGCGAATTGGCCTGGCTTGAAAAAATTCTGTGCAACCTGCTTGATAATGCAATCAAATTTACGCCGCGCGGTGAGATTACTTTGATCGTGGGCCGGGCGGCCGAAGCGGTGCCGGACGCGAAGCAGGTCGCGTTGGAATTCATCGTGCGCGATACGGGGATTGGCATTGCGCCAGCGCAACTGCTGCATGTATTTGATTTATTTTATCAAGTTGACGGCTCAAGCACGCGCACTTACGGCGGCATCGGGCTGGGCCTGACGATTTGCAAAACGCTGGCGGAACGGCTCGGCGGACGCATCTGGGCGGAAAGCACGCCTGGCGGCGGCAGCGTCTTCGGCTGTCTCGTCACGTTGACCATGCGGCAAAATCAACGTGTGGCGACCAAATGTCAGGAGTTATCGTTTGCCATACCGCCCACCGTCGCCGCGCCAGTTCCGGGCGCGGACGACAAGCCGCTGGAGGTCGCGCGCGTGGCGCCGTTATTTGCCAAATTAGCGAACCTCTTGCGCGAAGGCGACATCGAAGCCACTGAGTGCCTGGAGACGCTCGTTCGAGATTTGGAAGCAACGGCCGGCGAACGCGCAATGCACGACCTTGCCCACGATGTCAAAGCGTACAATTTTGAACGCGCGCTGGAGAAACTGACCGCTCTGGCGCAGCAATTGAATCTTCCAGGAACAGCGGTGCTATGAGGCCGTCTGTTTTGCGATCACCTCGCAAGGTTCCGGCGTCGGAGCGCAACGCCGCAAGGCGGTCTGTTCTGGCGCACGGAGCGCGCATACGATGGAAAAAGGCTCGCCCGCCAAAATTTTAATTGTTGATGATGCCCCTGAAAATATTGATGTGCTGGGCGCGATTTTAGCGGAATACAAGCGCATTGTCGCGCTGGATGGCGAACATGCGTTGCAAAAAGCGCTGTCGGATAATCCACCGGATTTGATTTTATTAGACATTATGATGCCGCATCTCGACGGCTACGAAGTCTGCCGCCGCCTCAAAGCCGTTGAAAAAACCCGCGACATTCCGATTATTTTTATCACGGGCAAAGGCGCGGTCGAAGATGAAACCGCCGGATTTGAGGCGGGCGCGGTGGATTATATCACCAAGCCGATCAGCGCGCCCATTGTCAAAGCCAGAGTGAAGACGCATTTAGAATTAAAGCAGGCGCGCGAAGATTTAAAACGGCAGAATCAAGAATTGCGCGAAGCCGCGCATTTGCGGGAAGATATGGAGCAGATCGCCCGGCATGATCTGAAAAATCCGTTAAACGCGATTATTGGCTTTCCGCAATTGATCCTCGAAACCGAAACCGTATCCGAACGCGCCACGAAATATTTGCACATTATCGAGGAATCGGGCTACCGGATTTTGAAAATGATTAATCTATCGGTGGATCTTTTCAAAATGGAACGCGGCTTGTATCATTTTGAACCCAATCCGGTCAATCTGCTGCCGATTCTCAAAAAAATTACGTTTGAAATGGACACATTCGCGGAGCAGAAAGAGGTGGCAATCGAGATTTTGAGCGATCAGCGCCCGGCGGCTGAGGATGAGATTTTTCTCATTCAGGGCGAAGACTTGTTATGCTATGCGATGTTCATGAATCTCGTCAAAAATGCGCTGGAAGCCTCGCCCAGAAACGCTGTGGTGTCAATCAGTCTGAGCAAAGAGCCGCCAAACGCGCTGATTCGGATTCAGAACGCCGGTGCCGTGCCAGAGCCGATTCGCGACCGCTTTTTTGACAAATTCGCCACCTATGGCAAACAGAAAGCCGGCACCGGCTTAGGCACTTACAGCGCCAAGCTGATGGCGACGATTCACGGCGGCCGCATCGCCATGGAAACGTCGGAGGAGGCCGGTACGACGATTACCGTCAGCCTGCCGGAGGCGAACGCATATAGCATTATGCACAAGCATTGAACAGGGCTTAGTGGGACAGGCATTCCTGCCTGTCCGGCACAGACAGAAATGTCTGTGCCACCGATGTGCTCAATGCTGTCGCATAATGCTATAAGAATCATTGATGACATTTCATGACGTACGCACCGCATGAAAAATAGGCGTGTCAAATTTTGATTTGACAGGCGAAATCAAGCTTTCGCACCCCTGATTTACATGGGAGACTGATGTCCTCGAAAAAAATAATGATACTTATCATCATGCTTGGCGGATTGTTCCTAACAATTTTCCATCGTTTTCTTGCGGAACAAATTCCTGTGATGCGTTACCGCTGGTTTCCGTTTGATTCGCGTTTGCGAGGGGCGCGCACAAATGCAGACGTGCTGGCGAGATACGGCGACATTGTCCGTCAGCGGCTCCGCGTTCGAGCAGGCTGGTTTGGCAGAAACACCGGGCGAGATCGCGCTGTTAGCGTTCAAAACCGAGCAGCGCGTCGAACTGTGGGGACGCGGTGAGACCGGCTGGACGTGGCTCAAAAATTATCCGTTTACCGCCACCAGCGGTCAGCTTGGCCCGAAATTGCGCGAAGGCGACCGCCAAATTCCAGAGGGGGTCTATCCTTTGATTGCGTTCAATCCGAACAGCAGTTATCATCTTTCTGTGAAAATCGGCTACCCGAATGCGTTCGATCAGGCGATGGCGGCCGCGGATGGGCGCACACAGTTGGGCGGCGATATTTTTCTGCATGGCAAAGCGGCGTCGGTGGGCTGCATTCCGGTCGGCGACGCGGCCATTGAGGAACTCTTTGTGCTGGCGCTCACCATCGGCCTAAAACGGACGCAGATCATCATTGCGCCGCATGATTTCAGGCGCGATCCCCGCAGTCCTGCGCTCGCGCAGCTTGCGTGGACGGCGGAACTGTACGCGCAGCTTGCCGATGCGTTGCGACCATTTGACATCTCGCGGAACGACTGAACGCGCGTCAATGAATATTCCCTGCCAAAAAATCCTTGACATCAAAACGGTCTGAGCGCATGTTAACGTGACAGGTGTGCGTGTGTGAAAGCCTTCGCGACAATTGCTCAACACACTTTTGGTGCGTGATGACGCGACAACCTTGCGCAAGGTTCTGTGATCATGTAAAGGATACAGACAGGGAATTATTTACCAGGAGTGCAAAATCTTGATTTTGCCGACGGCGATAGTCACCCACAAGAAATCATGGCGTGGCTGATCTTAGCGCAAAATCAAGATTTTGCACTCCTGTGCAGCTAAATAGTTACACTGACGAACATCAGGCCACGTTGTGAACTGATGCGATTGAGGACGAGCAGTTATTGATTTTTGTAAGTATTTACGTACCGGCGGACAGCCTTGTCCGCCGTAACAGGGATTTCGAGCAATAACGGAAGTCATTGCGCGAAA
>JFJP01018752.1_pt1 | contig 12143 bp, 4 predicted proteins | sample 431651 | NCBI WGS metagenome assembly JFJP01 (sample SAMN02602958, study PRJNA72255) | Microbial mat metagenome, whole genome shotgun sequencing project. | biome: fresh water; feature: sink hole; material: water; isolation source: purple microbial (photo- and chemosynthetic) mats found in... | reverse complement strand
CCGGAGAATGATACAGTGCGGCGGCGGAGCGGTCGCCAGCGATCGGCAAGACCGCCGCCAGCAGCAGCAACACGATCAATCCCATGAATACGATGCCTGTCTTCATTGATTATTCCATTCAATTCATTACGCCCACCTATTTTACACCCGTTTCACAACACCGATCACGGCGAGGAATCTATCAGCAAGCCGGACACGATTCAACACCTTGTTTGCTCTTGTAACGATAGGTGCCCTTTGAAATACGTTAGTTCTTTGGTAATGGCCTCACGCTGCTTCTCCGAGAACTCGGTGATATTCTGGCTCAGCGCCTCGAGGCTATTGATTACGTCCAGAGCGCCGTCCTTAACGCGCCGTCCAAGTTCAGAGTAATTAGCCTGGCCACAACGGCCGACGCCAAAACCCCTACGGAAGTGAAATGCGCCTCCGTCAATCTTGATGTATCATTATGTGTTGACAGATAAAGTGGTAATCGGGAAGATTGCACAGCATTAGCGGTTACCAAGAAGGGAGCTGTCATGAGTAGGCAAGGTTTGGCGGGGTTGCTGGATGCGCTGCGCACGAATCCTGAACTGAAGGCGCGTCTTTCCGGGGAATCCAATCCTTCTGCATTCGAACGGTTGGCGTCGGAGGCGGGGTTTGCGGTGTCGGCGACGGAGTTCCTGTCCGGGACATCCGGGGAACTTACCGATGCCGAGCTTGAGCAGGTCGCGGGAGGCTATACATTCCCGCAAACCGACTGGATTTATTGCGATAACCCCTGGACCAATCAGTATTGTACGCTCAAGTGTTGAACGGCCGTTGGGTGGATTAGGAAAGCAGGTGGGCAAGCGTAAGGTCGGTTTCGCCGCACAACAGGTGCAGCCCGATTCCTGGCAGCCCCGTCATCAGTCCCGCGATGCCTGCCGTGTTCTCCTTGCCCAGCGTATTGAGCCGGAACGATCCCGTTCCTCTCCAGTGCGCTCGAAGGGTGCCGGTAAGTGACCGATCCGCATCGCGGTACCGCCGGTCGCCGATCCAGATGCCGAGGGCACGCAGGATGAATGCACGGCCGGCATTGCCGCAGCAGAGATGATCGGATGGTTGCGGCATGGTGCTGGCAATCGTTTTGGCGGCCCCATCTAGTTCCGCTTGCCACGTTCCGGCGGCTGGATGTTCAGGGTGGAGTTGCAGGGCAATTCCGCGGGACAGGCCGATTCCGGCGGCGCCGTGGCACCATGCGTTCATGCAGGATGTGGAGGGTGCCCGCAGGTCTGGCCAGTTGACTTCACGGGCGTCAAAAAGCGATTGCTCGTATCCGAAAGCCCGCACCCCGGCGCTGGTAAACCGGTCATCGTCAAGCGTCTTACCCGCTCGCAGCAGGGCGAGCCCCATGCCGGCAGCCCCGTGCGAATAGCCGGTAAGTGCGCGAGGTGCCAGGGGCGTGATCCATCCGCCAGTGTGCCGGTCCTGATTCTCCAGCAGGTGCTCAGCCAGGTCTTGTAGAAGTCGTCGCGCTACCGGCGTGTTCCCTTGCTGGCAAAGGTCGGTGATCGGTCCGATGGCTCCGGCTGTGCCGCCAATGACATCGAGCCGCCGGTCATCCGGTATCAGCCTGGAATCGATTGCGGCAAGCAGGCGCGTCTGAAGCTGGAGGCGGTCCTTTGGTGAAGCCGGCACGTTGGGCAAGGCAAGTAGACGCAGGATTCCGCCGGCGCCGGTCAATCCCAGTCCGGTGTCGCGGAACAACCTGAAGAATGCGGATGATGTACATCCAAGCAGCGACTCGCACAGGGTGTGCCACGTTTGTTCCGCGAGTGTGGCAGCTCTTGTACGTATGCCATGATCCATTCCCGCAGCAGCCAGTTGGCAGAGAAATGCCAGCAATCCGGCATGCCCGGCGTAGAGGCTGTAGTCCATGAGCCCGAGTCCGGCCTGTCTGCCATCCCCGAGCAGTCCAAAGCTTAGCCAGGTCAAATTCCCCCGGCTGTCCCTGATTGCGGATTGCTCAAGCTGGTCAAGCATCTGCGTGAACAAGATTGCCTGTTCGCCAGGGTGCCAGGTTGCTGAATCCGCTATGGCGGGGCTGTCGCTGATGGTTATTGGCGCGGGATTGCGCATCTGGTAAGTTCGCATACCGATGGCTGCACGGATGAGCTGTGACTGCCACGCCAGGTCATTCTCGCTGGTGCGTTGCACGCGCTCGATCGCCTCGGCCAGTCCATCACTGGTCAGTGCATCGCGGATGACGTATCCGCCGCCATGAAGATCACTAGAGCCAAGAGAATGGTCGAAATACGGAATGTCCAGGTTCTCCATGTCATGCAGTTCCGCCAGGTAGCATGTCCAGAGTGGTTGCGACTGTGCATCCAGCAGGAAGCCGCGGGCCAGGCGTTCAAGCGCGATGCCGCGGGCGCTGGCGGATCGCAGGCAGGCGGGGGAGAGCAGATGCATCTCCATTTTCGCGTAGATGCGTGTGGCGCGTAATACAGTGCGGCGACGCAGTCCTGCCAATCTGGCAAGTTGGCCGGCAAGCGTGGTTCGGCATGGCGGGGTTTGCAGCTCACGGCTGGCTGTGAGAAACCCATCGACAAGGTCATCCGCGTAACGAGCCAGTGGGTTCGCCTCGCCCGCTGCGACCGGCAGGCAATGGCATGGCGAGAGGGGAACGGGGCGACTGGCGCGTGTCATCGCATCGGTGTTGATGTTGATCCAGGTGTCGGCATGTTTCTCCTCCGTCCCGGGGTCGAACCCGAGTGCGCTGACATCGGTTGCTTGCTGCCTTGACGGATCAACCTGCCAAGCGGGCAGTATGCCGGTTCGCAGCACCGATGTGCCAAGCGAGTGAGTTGCTTCGCCGACAATATCCCTGTGTCCACCTGCGGGGCGGATGGGGGTATCGAACAGTGTTTCTGGATCGATCAGCACCGGCATTTCGCCACAGGCAATGATGTTTTCGGCGTGACAATCGGTGGCTCCAAGCAGGTAAAGCAACGCCAGAAGACGGCCGGCATGGCGGTAAAATGATGACAATTCCGCCGCGTTAGCAGCGGGACGGTGCTTGACGAAGGTGGCGTACCCGTGCGTGTCGCCGATCGCCAGGATGCGCAGGGGGACGGACCGTTCTGTTGTGCCGACATAGGTGGCTGCCAATCGATGATACGCTTGTTCAAGCTGCATCGGCTTTGGCTTGTAAACGATGCGGACCGGCTTGTCCGGACCTGCCAGTGTGAGCACGGTCACCATCCGTCCACCGCAATGCATATCGCCAGCACCGAGTTCGGTGCGCAAGACCTGCAGGGGGCACTTGGCTCCGAAGGTTGAGGCGATCGACTCGGCATCGGTACGGAGTCGGCCCTGTAGTTCATCCATCACATGGCTCCATGCCTGTATCGTCGTTGCCAGTAGCCTTGGCAGCACGGGGAATGTATCGGCAAGTGCTTCAAGTCCGTCCGCCGCCATCGTTCGCACAAAGGTCGCGTAGCGTTCACGTCCCTCGGTGGCAGGCTCGGTTCCAAGTGCAAGTCGGAGTGCAACATCGGGGGGGCGGGCTCCGGCGAATTGCGCCATGAGTGCACGTACGGCGAGGAACGCCAACCGACCTGCCAGCCATACACGGGCGTCCTTTATGGCGTCGGGAAGCATTATCGGTTGTTCCTCTTTCGCTTCCTCCGCAGTGGATGCATCCAGTGCCGCTGGCCACCATAGGTGTATAAACGGTACCGTCCTATCCATCATGGCATGGGGCAGGGGACAGCAGGCGAGCCATGCCTCATCGTCTGTCGGCCCTGCCGAAGCATTGCGCAAAGCCTGTCGCATCCGGTTGTAGGTCGGCCACCAGACAGGGGGTTGCGTGATCGGAGGGGATCCGTTAAGGACGGTATTGGCGGAGTGTTCATCAATTCCACCAATGACAAGTCGTCGTTCGAACACTCCGGTTGTGTCGCCGTCGACGGCATTTCTCCAGGCGGCAAGTTGCTTGACATTTGCTTCTGTAGGCTGACTTTGATGTTGCTCCCCCTGGCGTGCTTCGGCCAGTCTATCGTCCCAGCGTTCCCCCTCGCGCCATAAGCGTAGGGGGTCAGGGCATGGTACCGTAGGTGTAGGTATGTCCGCCTGGTTTTGCATATCGATTAGCAGCGCAGCACATCAACGAGGAACTTTCGCCAACTCACGATACCGGGCGAATCTTTCGCAGTTTGCGTTTCATTTGTCATTTGCATTCCCTTCTATCCCTGTTGTTCGTGATCCTGTGTGATGATGCGAACGGCATGCGGGGCTAGTTCAATCGCCTGGCTGGAGCACCAGGGGGTTGCCTCGCCCAGGTCCATGTCGACCATGAGTCCATCAGGCAGCCCTTCGATCTCCAGCCGCCCGGTAAATGGTAGCTCCCCCTCGTTGAAGATCATGGCATACAATGTTCCATCCTTGCGTACCCGGCGTACCCGCAAACCCGTATGTGACGGGACGACCGAAACCGGCGACGGCAGTTTATCCAGAAGCGCGCGCCCACCCTCCGAAGGAGTCCAGGAAAGCACCCGTCCGTCTGCCGTCAGCCGGTCTATCACCGCCTGCGCCCCTGTTCCCAGCGTGGTTCCAAAACCGTCCTCCACGATCAGGAATCGATAATGCATCGGCCCGACCGAGATGCCATCATCCGTGATGACGGAGTCCTGCAGCAGGAATGCCTCCTCGAGGTAGTTGAACTCAATCTGGTGCTCGAAGCAGACTCTTGCCGACTCCCAGGGCAGGCGGTTCTCCTGACCCAGTATCGCAACCTCGCAGAGCAGCTCACTGTCCGTGTTGAGCCAGCATAGCTTGCCGGTCATTTCCGCAAACGTCTTGTACTGGTCCCACCATGGGCTGTTGGGCCCCACGTCCCTTGGCCGCTCATCGATTCTTGGTCCTCGAATGGAGTAGTAAAAGGCATGGGGCGAAAGCATGTTGCAGCCCCGGACCAGCAGCCAAAGCGCCAGCCAGCGATATTCACGGAATGTCAGGTCGTGCCCGTAGGCACCCGCAAACTCATTGATGTTGCGGCGGCGGTTCCTGTGCAGCATGGCCGACGATGCACATTTGCCCATGGTGCTGTGCGGCCCGACCAGTGCAGACTCCTTGCCGTGTTCAATGTAGCGCAGCACTACGTCCTGTCCGGGAATCTGGAAATACCGGAGCAGCCCGATATCGTCCGATGCTGCCGGATGCCCTGTCAAGGCAACACGATGGGCCTCGCACCAATCAGAAATCGGTTTGTAGTAAGTCTCCTGAAGGCGATTTCGGATCGCCCGGGCATACTCCTTCCGGTAGCGCCTGGCGTCGGGCTCGGCATCGCACCAGAGCGCCGGCAGGCAAGGGGTGAAATCGTAGCCCAGAAAGGCGTTGACGTGTTCGAGAATGCCGGTGGTGCCGGGACGTGGATCAAGGCCGGGGAGGCCGCCGCGCCCCAGCAAATGGGGTTCATCCGTGAATATGGCCTGGATCGTTTTCCCGAAATGAAGATCGAAATGGTCGTAGAATCGCTGATAGACCAGCCGGATAAAAGATTGCATCGCCTCCGGATTCAGAAGATCGGCGGCTGGCGGGTGGATTTCCGCCACTTCCTTGTGATTTTCACGGCGGGGGGGATCTTCATCAACGAAGTGAACCCCCCGGATGTGCGAGCCTACAGGGGTATCGATAACGGCGATCCGATGTCCATCGCTTTGACGCGTCACCTCGGCTACCAATGTCTGGTTGGCAGCCAGCCTCACGCCGTTGGCATCCACCGTCACCGTCTGCACAGTCTCCCCTGGAAGGCTGGTCGTCAGGTCCACCTGGACCAGTCCGCGACAGGCATATGCAGGATTCCCGGCCACCACTTGCCCACCGGAGGAGCCGCTGGGGTACATGGCCTCGTCATACAGCACAACCCACATGCCCCGTCCGGTGGCGTAATCGATCGCATAGCGCATGAAGTTGAGAAGCTCCTCGCTCATCCAGCCCGTCTGGCGTGGCAGGCCAGCCCGCGGATGGATCACAAAGGCGTAGACACCATGCATTGCAAAATCATCGATTTGCCGGGCGATTTCCTTCATGCTCAAGGCATCGTTCCAGAACCAGAACGGGACCTGGCTGAACTCGCGCTTGACAAGCTCGTACCGGCTGAAGATCGCCTTGGCGCGGAGGCCGGGCGGACATTCTCGCGTTTCCTCGACCGCATCCCGCAAGCTCGGGAAGTCATTCACGTTGATCATGGTTTCAGAGGTTGACATGCCCGTTCCTTTCGATAGCCGCGTCACAGTGTGATGCCCCCGCGCCAGATGGCGAAATCGTGCAGGCCGAGGGTTTCGGAGGCAGTTGACTGTCCGGAGGCTACACACAGGCAGAGGGCGAGCGCCTCCGCCGCGAGCTCGTCCATACCGCGTCCCTCCAAAAGTTGCCCGGCATTGAAATCGATCCAGCCGGGTTTGTACCGGGCCAGATCGGAATGGGTCGCGAACTTCACCACGGGAACCGGCCCGCCGAGGGGGGGGCCGCGTCCGGTCGTGAAGAGGACCATCTGGCAGCCGGCAGCGGCTAGCGCGGTGACGGCGACGATGTCGTTGCCCGGCCCTTCCAATAAATTCAAGCCGGGGGTTGTCAGCCTGTCGCCATAACCCAGCACGGCGGTAACGGGAGCCTGTCCACCTTTCTGCGTGCAACCAAGCGATTTCTCCTCCAGCGTGGTGATGCCGCCCTGACGATTGCCGGGGGATGGATTCTCGCTCACCGGATGGCCATGCTCGGTGAAATGGTGCTTGAATCGATTGACCATGGACACGGCCTGATCGAAGACGGTGCGTGATACGCAGCGGTTGAACAACGGGCCTTCCGCACCGAACATTTCCGGAACCTCGGTCAGGACGGTGGTTCCACCTGCGGCGACGACACGTTCGCAAATCTTACCCAGCAACGGGTTGGCGGTCAGTCCCGAATAACCGTCGGAGCCGCCGCATTTGAGGCCGATGCGCAGTGTGGAAAGCGGCAGCGGTTGGCGCTGGTCATGACAGGCCGTCTCCATGAGTTCGCGGAGCAGGTCCAGCCCGGCGGCGATTTCGTCGCCGACCTCCTGGCTGACCAGGAATTTGACGCGCCGGCAATCCACCGGTCCGACCAAGGCACGGAAGGCGGCCATTGTGTTGTTCTCGCAGCCAAGGCCGAGCACGAGTACGCCCCCGGCATTCGGATGGCGGGCCAGGTCCGCCAGAATCTGACGGGTCTTCTCGTGATCATTGCCGAGCTGGGAGCATCCGTAGGGATGGGCGAGGACTACGATTCCGTCCACGCCCGCCGGGGGCGTGCCGGCAAGCTGGCGGAGCCGTTCCGCAATACCGTTGACGCAGCCGACGGTGGGGATGATCCAGATCTCGTTACGAATGCCTGCCTGCCCATCGGCCCGCAGGTAGCCGGAGAACGTGGCGGTGTTCGCGGTGGTTGAGCTATCTGATCCGTCCGATCGGACAGATCTGACCGCTCCGACGGCTCGGACAGGTTCGTACGCATACGCCTGTTCGCCCGCGAGTGCGGTGGCGAGATTATGTTCATGCACCCACTGGCCGGCGGCGATGTCGCAAGTGGCCCTGCCGATGGGGCTGGCGTACTTGACGACAGCCGCCCCTGCAGGAAGGGGGGCCAGGGCGAACTTGTGGCCGGCCGGGATGGCATCCTGCAATCTCACGTCGACGCCCTCAACCGTGATGTCGGTGCCTGCCTGCAGGGCGACGAGCGCGACGGCGACGTTGTCGGCAGGGTGGATCCTGAGGGTCTTGCGCAACAAGGCACCGCGCATGCTCCGGGTCTCAATGGCGGTCAGGTCGCGGGTAACACGGTCCGCGAGACCGGGTATTTGCCGAAGGTCCTCGCCCCACAGGGAGGCGTCGCCGAGAAGGCGATCAACATAGGTGGCTGGCGTCAGGCCTCGGCATGCCGCGAAAGCGGCCAGTATGGCGGCATCGTCACGGATGGCGTAGGGCTGACTGTTGCGCCGACCGATCAGCGAGCCGTCTGGCTGGAGCTCCCCGCGGTAGAAATTGAGCAGGGCGGCGAGGGAGAACGCGAGGCGTTCAGGAAGCTTGCCGAAGCGCTCCTGGTATGTCTTCAGGCTGGGCAGGACACGCACCGTCCATTTGGATACGGAATTGAGACTGATGCTAAGCAGCTCGTGGCGGATAAAGGGATTGCGGAAACGCTCAAGCACGGCAGCAGCATAGCTTTCCTTGCTGGCGGCATCCATGTCCAGGGTCGGCAGAATCTCCTCCTGCAAGGCGAGGCGGACGAACGGTCCCGTTTGCGGATCGGCCATCATCTGCTCGACCGTGTCAATCCCGGCATGGAAGGCGGCCAGGACGCTGCTCGTATGGGCTCCGTTAAGCACCATGACTTTGCGGTTACGGTAGGGCTGCATGTCATCCGTCACGATGACGTTGTATCCGGCCCTGGCCAGTGGCAGTTCATCGGCGAGCCAGGCCGGTCCTTCAATGACCCAGAGATGGAAATGCTCGCAGACGGTGATCAGGCGGTCGTCGTATCCGAGCGTTGTGCAGAGTGCCGCTGCTTCGGAGGCCGGGTAGCCGGGGACGATGCGGTCGACCAGTGTATCGCAGAATGTGTTGGCCTCGTCGATCCAGCGCAGGACGTCATCGCCAAGAGCCCAGTCCCGGGCGAAGCGGTCGACGTGCTGTTTTAGCATGCGCCCGTTGCGGTTGATCAGTTCGCACGGCAGAAAGACCATGCCCTTGTCCATGGCACCGTTGAACGCGCAGTACCGGTCGAACAGGAAGGCACAGACTTTGGCGGGGAAGCTTTTCTGTAGCCGGTCGGGGCTGCAGTGAGCTTCCGGGGTGTAGACGATGCCGGCCTCGGTGGTGTTGGAGACGACAAACCGCAGTTCTGGTTGCGACGCCAGCGCCCGGTAGGCCGCGATATCCGCAGCGGGATTCAGGGCACGGGAGACGGCGGTAACGAGCTGGTACGCGGTCGCCGGGTTGCCCTCGCCCATGCCACGGCTGAGCACGGTGTAGCAGCCATCCTGCGCGTTGAGTTTATCCGCGATGGCGGTGTCCACCGACGGGACGAGGATGATCGAACCGCCGAACATGCCGGCGGCGTTCATCCCGTCGATCATCCAGTCCGCAAAACCGCGCAGGAAGTTGCCCGTGCCGAACTGCAGCACCCGTTCCGGGAGTGGCTGGCAGGGCCCCAGGGAAACGGTGTCCGGGAATTCATGCCCGGACGAAAGAAGCTGGCGATTCAGGCGCGGAAGCGTCATAAGCACACTCTTGTCATGTAGGTTTTTCAATTTTCATAAAATGCCTGTTAAGTTGGTAGCAAGGGGAGGTGGTGGTCTGGGCAGACGCCTAGCAAGGCCTGTGACGCCTGTTCTGCCGCCTGCTGCTGGCCGTTGCCGCGGTGCGCCAGCGCGGCCATGAACAGGCAATGCCGACGATTACGTTCGTTCAAGTCGACATCAAAGACCAGGAAGTCGGGAAGGGACACGGCGAAATAATCCATGGTGACCTTGTCGTCGATATGCGCCTGGGCATAGGCTGCCAGCCTTTGGAACCGTTCTGATGCGTTCGCCTCGTTCCCGAGCTCCCGCCAGGCCAGGCCTTGGAGGTATAAGGTTTCCGGCGGCTGGTCGTTGTAGTACATCGCCCCGGCAGGCTCCTGGATCCCTTCAGTGGCTGCCCGGAAGGATTCCTGCGCCTCCGCATGCCGACCCAGCATGCGCAAGATCCGGCCCTTCCGCAGGAATCGTTCGTTGTCTGTGTTTCCGCTGAGTTTGCCTTCGCCCAGATTCCCGGGCCAGATGCCGGCACGCTCCAGCAGTACCAGCGCATCCTGTGGTTGCACCGCGTCGGCAAGAAGGTACAGGGCGCGCTGATACTGGGCGGGGACCTTGCCTTCGCCACCCTCCCAGGGATGGAAAACCCGTGACTCGAGAATATCCAGTGCCTCGGCGGCGCGTCCGCAAAGATTCAGGAGGCGACAATATTCCACGCACAGATCGTCGCGGCTGACTGCGAGATTCCGGTGTTGATCCAACCGCTCAAGCCGTTTGCCAGGGGGGATGGCGGTTTCCTTGGCGAGTTGGTCCACTTCATATAGCACGCGGGCATCCGTGGGGTTCGCCGCGAAGGCGTTTTCCAGCGCCTCTGCCGCACCCCGTGGATCGTTGCATTTGTTCATAAGGGCCAGGCCAAGGTTTCTCCAGGCGGTCGGAAAACCGGGGCGGACCCGGGTACAGGTTTTCCAGTATTGCATAGCAGGTTCCGGCCTGCGGTGGGCATAGAGGAAATTACCCAGCGCGTAATTCGCCAGGGCATCACCCGGATTTATGGACAGCGCACGTTCCAGTGCGGGTACGCATTCCAGCAGGTTGGGAAACGCGAAGTCCATGGGTTGCCCTGCCGCCTCGGCATACAGGGACGCGGCACGGGGCAGGTCACCGGCACGCTCGACGTTCCAGGCTCGGAAGTAGGCGGCGAGAAACGACTCCGGCACCGCAAGCTGGAACATCGGGTCGGCTTCGGCGTGGCATCCGGCATGGAGGAAATCCAATCCCAGCAGGATGGCCTGTCGCGGGGTCGGTGACGATCCGGTTTCATAGGCGGCACGGAAATCCAGGGGATCCTCAGCCAATGCGTCCTTGGCCAGTTGATGGGCGGTTTGGTTTTGCCCGAGCTTCTTGAGGATATGTATCATCAAATGACGCGCCTGGGTATGGCGGGTGTTGCGGGCCAGCGACTCCTCGATCAGCTCCAACGCCTGATCCCAGCAGCTCCGGGAGCAGGCGATGCGCGCCAGCTCGAAGTAGGCAGGGCTTTTCCAGGCTTCACTCCAGGCCGCCTTGTAGAAGGCGTCGAACGCCTCGTCCAGGCGATCCTGGTAGCGCAGCGTCAGCCCCAATTGGTAATAACTTTCCCCGTCGGAGGGATTGGGATTGCGCAATGTCAAGCGGTCGATGGCCCGGCGGAAGTCGGATTCGGCGGCGTCGAACGCTCCCCGCATCAACCGCAGGCGGCCCAGCGCGGTCAGGCAGCGGCTGTCCGAGGGATCCCGGCGCAGGGCTTCCTGGTAGTAGGGTTCCGGTGGGTAGGTGGCGTGCCGGTATTGTTCCAGATGCAGGCCATGCAGGAAGAGTTCCTCGTTCGATGACACCTCGGATGGGGGCGGCGCGGGTGTTGCGGGCGCAGGGATTGCGGGTTTACCGGTGGGCGGTGCGCTGAAGGATAGCAGCACGGCCTGCCGGTCACTTGAAACCAGTCGCAGGGTGAGTTCCGACGCGGGAAACCCGACCGGGAGGGGAATGGTTTCGATCCAGAATCCGCCCGCAGGCAACGAGAGCATGTGCTCGAATCCCTTGCGGGCCAGGGCATCGATCGGGCGATCGAGCGCGGGGATATGCAGGTTTTTGGCGTTGTGCCGCTGTGCAGGCGGGGTGGGCGTATGCCAGAGTTCGAGGCAGGCATTGCCGCCAGCCACGGCGTAAACGCCAAGCGTGGCCTTTTCCGTGGTGTCCGTGGACAGTCGCAGAACCCAGTCGCGGGACGCATTGGAGGCCGGCCCGATCCCCTGGTAGGAAAGAAAGGTCTGGGTAAAGCGCTTTTCCTCGCCCGGTTTCAGCCAGGTGAAGTCGGGCTGGTTATCGGTGTAGGCCCCGCACATCAATTCGATGTAGGGACCATCCACCTCTGTGAGCTGGCGGTCCCAGGCCGTGCCGAATTCGCCATTGCCCCAGGTCCACTGTTTCTTTCCGGGTACCACATGGTGGTTGGCCACGTGCAACATTCCCGCGTTGGCGGCATGATCGTAGCAGCCGACGAAATTGTAGTCGGAATGGTAGGCCATATAGGATGTCGGCACGGGAATATTCTTGTAGCGGGAAATATCGGTGCCAGGGGCGTAATTCTTTTTGTAGTAGGTGCCGGTGGCGATGGGAAAGGAGGAGACATCGCGCTTGCCATGATCCATCACCGCATGGACATCTGCCGGGAAGACGGATTGGTAGTCATCGTTGACATGCACGGCGGGGTTCGCCCACCACAGGAATGTGCCGGACTGCTCGCCCGGGTTGGAAAGCCGGACAACGATGTCGAAGGCCGATCGCCCAGGCTGCAGACGGAAACCGTGGCGGCCTCGCTGCC
>JFJP01006569.1_pt1 | contig 12143 bp, 8 predicted proteins | sample 431651 | NCBI WGS metagenome assembly JFJP01 (sample SAMN02602958, study PRJNA72255) | Microbial mat metagenome, whole genome shotgun sequencing project. | biome: fresh water; feature: sink hole; material: water; isolation source: purple microbial (photo- and chemosynthetic) mats found in... | reverse complement strand
CCGACACCGACACCGACACCGACACCGACACCGACACCGACACCGACACCGACACCGACACCGACACCGACAGAGTTCCCGCCCGGTGTTGCGCCAGTGATCAATGCGGTGCTGGCTGAAGTCGCGCAACCGGAGTTGTTGGCATCAACGCTGGAAGTGGTGGCGGATGCCATAGAGGCATCTCGTGCAGAAGAACCACCTGAGCGCAGACTGTTGCCGGTTGACAAATCAATCCAGGATGAGGTCTGCCAATGAAAACGCCTAGCTGCATATGGGGCCTGCTGGCGGCTTTGGCGTTGCTGCCTACTGCTGGGAGCGCGCAAGACGACGCAGCCCGCTTGCCCGCTGTGGTGGCCAACGCTGAAGCTGTTGACGGTACGGTATTTCTCACGCGGGCAGCACAAAGCCCCGTGGTATTGGCACGAGGCTCCGGGCTGCGTGTGGGTGATGTGCTCAACACCAGCCACAACAGCAGCGTGCGTCTTAAATTTACCGATGGTGGCGAAACCGTGGTACGCCCTGATTCCATGTTGCAAGTGCAGCGCTATCAGTACCGCCAAGATGCCCCCGCTAGCGACAACATGCTGCTGGCGCTGTTCAAGGGCGGCTTGCGTGCGTTGACCGGTGCCATTGGCAAGCGTGGCAACCAGGATGCCTACCAGTTGCGCGCCAACACTGCCACTGTGGGGATTCGTGGAACTGAATTTTCGGTGCGCCTGTGCCAGAAAGACTGCGATGACATTGGCGGCAGCCAGCGCCACAACGGTGCCACGCCGGTTGCAGCGCGGGCGGTGCAGGTGCGCGGCATTGCCCGGGTGTCGCGCGCAGGTGCGGCGTTGGTAACACTGACAGAAGGTCAGCCGCTGTACAGCGGGGATGAGTTGCAAACCCTGTTGGACGCGCATGTGGTGCTGGTGTTCAGCGATGGCACACGCATCACGGTCAACCCGGCGAGCAAGATGGGAATTGCAGAATACGCCAACCAGCCCCAGGCCAATGGCAGCAATCTGGGCAGCATGGTGATCGACATGTTCAAGGGCGGCTTACGCTTTGCCACCGGTTTGATTGGCAAAGTGCAGCCGCAAAACATCAAGGTGCGCACCGCCACGGCCACCGTAGGTATTCGTGGCACGGTGTTTGACCTGGTTTGCGCACCCGCTGGCAGTTCCGACAGTGCAACGCCCGCCGAGCTGGGTGACATGCCGTGCGAAGAGTCTTTGTTGGCGCAGACCCGCGAGGGCCTGGTGGCCCTCAGCGGTTCCCAAGGTGAGTCGCTACTGCTGACCGCCGGACAAAGTGGCAGGGTGCGCGGTCCAAATGCCCCGGCGATTGCGCTGTCAATGGTGCCGGGCTATTTCCAGACCCAGGATACGCCGGCACCCGAAAAAATATCGGCTGATCTTGAAGCGCTATTTGGCTTGCGCACCGCGCCTGACACCAGTGAAGGTGTTCTGCTCACCGTACACCAGGGTCGGGTATTGCTGGCGCAGACACAAAAGGAGATTATTCTGGATTCAGGCGAATCTGCTTACGCGGGCGTGTCAGCCGTGCCAGTGCGTTTGATGACCGCGCCACCCATCCTGGACCGTGACCCCCTGTTATCCAGCAGCATGTTTCGGCCCAACATGTGCCGCCGGTGAAGCTTTGGCTGATGTTTCTTGACTGTCGGGCGGACTACAGTGCGTAGCGCCATGACCTGGCGCACGGAGCTGCGGGGAGGGCTGGAGGCGACCATTTATGGGTTGTCCACCAGCATTGGCCCCATTTTGATCTTTGTCGGTTTTTTTGGCCCGCTGGCGCTGCCAGCCGCTCTTTGGGCAACGCTGATCACCGCCACGCTGGTGCCAGGTTCTGGTTTGCTGCTCAAAGGGCATCCGGCGGTCATGCTCAGCACGCGCGCGGCCTCCCTGACGGTCTATGCGGCGCTGATTTTGCAGCTCAGTTTGGCGGCGACCGACCCAGGTGCACCGGGAATGCTGCCCAGCGCAACTCAATTTGTGACCGGAATGGCGGCAGCCAGCCTATTGTTTGCATTTGCCAGCTCGGCTGTCATGCTGGCTGGCTTGTTTGGTTTGGGCAATGTGTTCAAGATGATTCCCAGCACCGTGACGGCGGGCATCAACAACAGCACGGCGGTGCTGCTGGTGTGGCTGGCCATCAAGCAAGTGCTGGGCAGCAACAGCTGGTCACTGGTGGTCGCCGCCGGAGCCTGGCTAGGTTTTGGGGGGTGGCAGGCGTTGCAAAAGCGATCGGATGTGGCACGACTGGTACCCGATGTGCTTATGGCTGTGTTGTTGGGGCTGGGCCTTCACTGGCTGGGCGGCCCTGAGGTGGCTACTGACGTTCATGCCCAAGTAAGTTACGGCTGGACCTGGGTCAACGCCGGCTTGTGGCCGGATTTGTGGCAACAGCCGCAGCTGGTGCGTTTGCTGATTGCCGGGCTGCCCGGCGCTGTCACGCTGGCGTTGGTCATGATTCTGGAGTCATTTACTGCCAACAGCATGATGGAGTCACGCTTTGGTTTGCGGATTCACGCCAACCGCGAGTTATTTGCCTTGGGGGGTGCCAATTTGGTCAGTGCGGTGTTGGGTGGGGTGCCTGCCACGGGTGCGCCATTGCGCAGCCTGGTGAGCTGGGTCGCAGGGGGGCGTGGTATGCGCGCTGCAGCGGCCGGGTTACTGTTGACCGGGCTGGCCATTGTGGTGCTGGGGCAGTGGCTGCTGTTGATACCGGCGGGCCTGGTGGCAGGCCTTTTTTTGATCCAGGCCCCGATGATCGTTGATTCGGTCTTCAAAGCCCGTCTGATTGAAATGCTGCACACGCGGCGTTTCAAGCGCAATGCCACAGCTGATCTGGGTTTCTGGATAACGGCGGTGATCACCTTGGCCGGTATTTTTGGCAACTTGATTTGGGCCTGTTTTCTCGGCATTGGTCTGTCGAGCATGGCGGTGTTGCGCAGCCTCTCAGGCAGTCTGACCTCGCGCTGGGCCTACCTCGACAAATACCGTTCGCGTCGCGTCCGAGGGCTGGAAGAAATTACCTGGCTGGAGCAAGCTGTTGAGCGCTTGGGCATTTTGCAGCTTACCGGCCACCTGTTTTTTGGCAACAGTGCCCGGCTGACGCAAATTGCTGACGAATTGCACCAAGATACCAAAGTGGCTGTGATCGATGTCAGCCAGGTGGTGGATGTTGACCCCAGCGGCCTGGCGGCCCTGAATTGGCTGATGCGCGTGCTGGCAGATCGCCAGGTGGTGCTGATTCTCAGCGGCGAAAAACTCACACGTTCTGATGACTTGCGGCGTGTCTTGCAAGCATTGCCGGACATCACGCGCTGCATTGACCTGGACCGCGCGCTGGAGGCCGGTGAAGAACTTGTGTTGCAAAAGTCCAGTGCGATGCCGACCAAGGCCAATTGCGTGCCTGCTGAAAGCAATCTACTGCTGCATGGCATCAACGGTGATGCGCTACGCACCGTGCTGGCGCTGTGTGAGCCACGTGAACTCCAACCCGGCGAAGTGCTATTTCGCCAACATACGCCCGCCGATGGTGTCTGGCTGCTGGAGCAGGGCCAGGTCAGCATTTTGTCTGGCGGTGGTGATGCGGCTCGGCTTGCCACTCTCGGTCCGGGGCAATTTGTAGGTGAAATGGGTTTTGTCGATGGTCAGCCTCGCTCGGCTACGGCGCGGGCTGACAGCGCCCTGCGCGCGGTATTTTTGACCAACCAGAGCTTGACTACGCTGTCAGCACAGGGCTCTGGGGCAGCACTTACCATCATCCAGAATATTGCACGCGAACTTTCACACCGGATGCGCAACTCATCAGCCCATGTGCAAAGTGCTGCCGAGCCTGAGGTCAGTGGGTGGGCCAACAGTGAACTGCTCAGCACGCTCACGCGCTACTGACGGGTTGGTAATGGCTTTGCGCGTTCGGATTCACGTTTTGTCTGGGTTCTAAACATGAAAATGAGCGCTTACTTACACCAACACGCCAGGCGCATTGCGCTGAGTCTGATGGTGCTTGCGTCAATTCTGTTGAGTGTGGTCGGTGTGCTGGAGCTGGGTTTCTTGCAGCGGCTGGAAAACTACAGCTACGATTTGCGCCTGCTGTGGACCATGCCTGGCGGTATCGACAAACGTGTGGTCATCGTTGATCTGGACGAAAAGAGCTTGCAAGAGCAGGGCCAGTGGCCGTGGCCACGCAACAAACTGGCCCAGTTGGTTGACCAACTGTTTGACCACTACAAAATTGATGTGCTCGGCTCTGATGTGGTGTTTGCTGAGCACGATGACAGCTCTGGCCTGGGCAGTCTGGAGCTGTTGGGTCGTGAAGACCTGCGCAGTAATGCCGACTACAACATCGCGTTGGCCAAATTGCGCCCCAAGTTGATGTACGACAAGATTTTTGCTGACAGCCTGAAAAACCGCCGGGTGGCATTGGGCTATTATTTTCGGCACGGTCCGCAGCCAGATGCCCAGAGCAGCCAGGTGGGGCAGTTGCCGCAGCCATTGTTGCTGCGTGGTGCTTTTGATCCGGCCAAGGTCGGTGCGGTAGTGGCCAGCGGGTTTTCTGCCAATCTGCCAGAGCTACAGCAAGCGGCGCAGGCAGGCGGCTTTTTCAATGCGTCGCCGCTGGTGGATGCTGACGGGGTATTTAGGCGGATATCGCTGTTGCAAATGTACGACTCGGCGCTTTACGAGACGCTGAGCCTGGCGGTGGCCCGACTGGCGCTGCGCGAACCGGCACTGCAACTGACTTACGAGGATGGGCAAACCGGTGCGGTGGCACTCGAATCTCTGCGGCTGGGCATGCGCCGCATTCCGGTGGACGCTGATGTAGCTGCGCTGGTGCCATTTCGCGGGCGTCAGGGCAGTTTTACCTATGTTTCAGCCAGCGATGTGCTACAGGGCAAGGTCGCGCCCGATGTGCTGCGCGGTGCTATTGCATTGTTGGGGGCCACCGCGCCGGGCTTGCTGGACTTGCGCAACACGCCAGTGCAGGAAAACTACGCTGGTGTCGAGATGCATGCCAACCTGATTGCGGCCATTTTGGACGGCAGCATCAATGAGCGCCCAGCCTACACACTGGGTCTGGAGCTGCTGCTGCTGCTTTTATTGGGCCTGCTGTTGGCACTCGGTTTGCCGGCGTTGTCGCCGGTGGGGGCTACCAGTTTGTCCGCTGGTACGGCGTTGGGCATGGTGTTGATCAACTTGTATTTCTGGAAAGTCGGCCACCTGGTGCTGCCGCTGGCCTCGGGCCTGGTGCTGATATTGGCATTGTTTGTGGTCAACATGTCCTACGGCTACTATGTTGATTCGCGCAGCAAGCGCCATTTGGCACGCCTGTTTGGACAATATGTGCCGCCCGAGCTGGTCGATGAAATGGCAAAAGACCCCGAGTCCTACAGCCTGGAAGGATCAAACCGCGAGATGACGGTGCTGTTTTCCGATGTGCGTGGCTTTACCACCATTTCCGAAGGGCTCACACCCCAGCAGATTACCGAGCTGATGAACGAGTTTTTGACCCCCATGACGCGCATCATCCAGCGCCACCGAGGCACCATCGACAAATACATGGGCGATGCCATCATGGCATTTTGGGGTGCGCCGCTGGCCGATCCCCTTCATGCCCAAAACGCCGTGCTGGCCGGCCTGGACATGATCGCCGAGCTGAAGGCACTGGAGTCGCATTTCAAGGCACGCGGCTGGCCGGCCGTGCACATCGGTGTTGGCCTGAATACCGGTGAGATGACGGTAGGCAACATGGGCTCGCAGTTCAGGCTGGCCTACACCGTCATGGGTGATGCGGTCAATCTGGGCTCCAGGTTGGAGAGCCTGACCAAAGAATACGGTGTGTCGATCATGGCCAGCGAATTTACCCGTGCCGCCGTGCCCGACTTTGCCTGGCGAGAGTTGGACCGGGTGCGCGTCAAGGGCAAAGACAAACCGGTCACCATTTACGAGCCACTGGGTCTGCTGGCGCAGTTGTCCGATGTTGACAAAGCCGAGTTGGACGAACACGCCCAGGCGCTGGAGGCCTACCGGGCGCAAAACTGGCCATTGGCCGCCGCAGTGTTTGGCGGCTTGCAGCTGCAATACCCGCAGCGCGGTCTGTACCGGGTATTTGCAGCACGCGTGCAGCACCTCGCCGAGCATCCGCCGGCAATCAACTGGGATGGTGCGCACAACTTTGTCACGAAATAGATGTTGCTGATCCCGTGCCAAAATGATCCGCATACCCACCAACTTGCACCAGTCCGAAATCCCGGGCCAGCACAAACGCAACCGAGGAACAGCCATGACACCCAGCACGACCCCTGACACCATGACCGTTGATGCCTTGCTGAAGCGGCTCGATCAGCTCAACGACATCGGCACCTCGCTGTCCGGCGAGCGCGACATCACCCGCCTGCTGGAGCAAATTTTGCTCGCCGCCAAATTGATTACCCGCGCCGATGGCGGCACGCTGTACCGTTTGCAAGACGATGGCAACACACTGCGTTTCGAGATATTGCGCACCGATTCGCTGGGTATTGCCATGGGCGGCACCTCAGGCGTGGCGATTGATTTTCCGGACATTCACCTGAAAACCGATGCCGGCGCGCCCAATGACTCGCTGGTGGCGGCCTATGCCGCCATTCACAAGGTCACCGTTAACATTACCGATGCGTATGACCAGGACGATGAGTTTGATTTTTCTGGCACGCGCGTGTTTGATGAGCGCACTGGCTATCGGTCAAAGTCTTTTTTGACGGTGCCAATGCGCAACCACCAGGGCGATGTGATCGGTGTGCTGCAGCTCATCAATGCGCTGGACGCAAGCACCGGGCAGGTCGTTGCGTTTTCGCATGCCGACCAGCGGCTGGCTGAGTCATTGGCCTCACAGGCCGCCATTGCGTTGAACAACCGCCTGCTGGTGACGCAACTTGAGGCGCTGTTTGAGTCTTTCATTGGCCTGATCAACCTGGCGATTGACGAGAAATCGCACCACACCGGCGGCCACTGCCAGCGTGTGCCGGAGCTGACCATGATGCTTGCCGAGGCCGTGGCTGCCACGCCGCATGGCCCACTGGCCAACTTTGCCATGAGCGATGCTGACCGCTATGAACTCAAAATAGCCGGGCTGCTGCACGACTGCGGCAAGATCACCACGCCGGTGCATGTGTTTGACAAATCCACCAAGTTGCAAACCCTGTTTGATCGCATTCACCTCATCGACACGCGTTTTGAGGTGCTCAAACGCGACGACGAAATTGCCGCGCTGCGTCAGCAACTGGCGTTGCGCCCGCAGGTGGACGCGGCGGCCGAGGCGGCCATCATGGCGCAAAGCCGTGTGAAGCAGGCCAATTTGGATGCCGAGCGTGAATTTTTGCGCAATGCCAATCTGGGTTCCGAAGAAATGCCCGATGCCGACATGGAGCGCGTGCGCGGGATTGGTCGCAACCATGCGTGGCGCAATGTGGATGGCCTACAGACCCGGTTTTTGACCTCGGATGAAATTGAAAACCTGTGCATTCGCCGGGGTACGCTGACCAGCGCCGAGCGCGATGTGATCAATTACCACATTGTGGCCACCATCAAGATGTTGGAAAAACTCCCCTGGCCCAAGCACCTGCAGCATGTGCCTGAATTTGCCGGTGGCCACCACGAACGTATGGACGGACGCGGCTACCCCAAAGGCCTGACGCGTGACCAGATGTCGGTGCAGGCGCGCATCATGGGCATTGCTGATATTTTTGAAGCCCTGACCGCCTCGGACCGGCCTTACAAACCCGGCATGAAGCTGTCGCAAGCGGTGCGCATCATGAATGAATTCAAGCGCAACGGCCATATTGACCCGGATTTGTTTGACGTGTTTGTCAGCGCCGGGGTGTATCGCTGCTATGGCGAGAAATTTTTGAACCCACTGCAGCTCGACGAGGTGCAGTTACCCAACTGATCGGAACTGCGGTGGTGACGCGGCCCTAGATTCCTCAGTTGACCGCTTGTTTTAATCAATAAGTGCATATGGAGATTGAAGATTTCAGCTTCGACCACGATCACCCGATGGGTGACCCCGATGGAGCCACTGGCAACGCGCCTGGGGGCGTTGCCAGTGGCTCCATCGGGCGCGTCCAACTGAGGAATCTAGGATGATATTTGCACGTCAGTCCCGCGCAGGCGGGCATCCAGGCTAACTGACATGGGCATGTGCCCACCCCGAATGATGAAACTTTGTAGGAGCGGCGCGAGCCGCGAACTCTGGCAATCGCTGCTTGCGCCGCTCCTACAGAACATCATGTGCTGTTTCACGTTAAGCCTACCGATAATCGGGCGCATGAACACCTGCCACTCGTTTTCTTTCGATGAAGCAAAAAATATAGCTGTTAGCACATATTCCATGAGGGTTGGAGGCCAATTAAATGTTTGATTTTCCGCGCACAGCCGGGCTACCGAAACCGGCTGCCAACGGACTCAACCTGCTGGCGCTCGACACCAGCACCGAGTGGATGTCGATTGCCGTGCAGCGCGCTGACCACTCGCAGCCGTGGACGCACCACGCCCCTGGCGCGGCGTTGACCTCGACGCAACTGATCCCGCAAATACAAACCCTGATGGCGCAAGCCGGGCTGCGCTTTGTGGCGCTGGATGCGATTGTGTTTGGCGCAGGCCCGGGTTCGTTCACTGGCTTGCGCAGTGCCTGCGCGGTGGCGCAGGGGCTGGCTTTTGGCGCGGGCCTGCCGCTGCTGCCGGTCGATACGCTGCTGGCGGTGGCCGAAGACGCGCGTTTGCAAAGTGCCGCCAGCGGCCCATTTCATGTCACTGCCATGCTGGACGCGCGAATGGACGAGATGTATGCCGCAAACTATGTTTTTGATAGCTGTCAGTGGACAACCAGCAAGCGCTGCGGCCTGATCAAGCCTGAAGATTTGGACTTGTTTGTGGAGCCTGGCCGGGCTGGTCAGCGGGCGCTGCTGGCGGGCAACGTGTTTACCGCCTACGGTACGCGTTTGCCGGCAACCACCGCACAGCGCATCACTGCCTTGCCGACAGCGGCCGCGCTGTTGCGGCTGGCACCAGCGCTGTTGGCGGCTGGCGCGGCGCGACCGGCAGCCCAGGCGCTGCCCACGTATGTGCGCAACAAGGTGGCACAAACCACGCTGGAGCGGGTGGCCGCCAAAAGCGCGGCGGCTGTGCCATGAGCCTGCAGCCCGGCGCACCAGAAGTGCAGTTTGAGCCGATGTTGGAGGCGGCACTGGATGCGGTGGTGGCGCTGGAGCGCCAGGCCCACGCCCACCCGTGGCAGCGCAGCCATTTCAGCGACAGCTTGCGCAGTGGCTACCAGGCGCAGTTGCTGATGGCCGGTGACACCTTGCTGGGGTACTTTGTTGCCATGCAAGGTTTTGAAGAGGTGCACCTGCTCAACATCACCGTGGCACCAGCCTACCAGGGCCAGGGCTGGGCCCGGGTCATGCTCGATGCGCTGTCGCTGTGGGTGCGCGGTCTGGGTGTTGAATGGCTGTGGCTGGAAGCGCGGGTTGGCAACACGCGGGCCATTCGCGTCTATGAGGCACATGGGTTTCGCCTGGTTGGGCGGCGCAAGCAGTATTACCCCGCCAGTCAGGGTCAGCGCGAAGACGCACTGGTGATGAGCTACAGGGTGCGGTGCCCGCCCGACTCTGTGAAAATGCCTGCATGAGCTTGAACCTGGACCCCCGTCAACGCGCCATGCTGGCCGAGCTGGGTGTGCGCGTCTGGTGGCCGGAACCAGCCGTGGCATCCGCCAGCGCGGCGGTCGAAGGTGCCCCTGGCGTGCTGCAAGACGCTATCTATAAAGAAGCTTCTGGAGCAGTTACACCAAGCGTTAGAGGCCAAAAACATATAAATCATTCGGGAATAAGTCAGGACGCAATACCCAGTGCTGCCAGCGTCGCAGTGCAGGCCGCCGGGGCCGCTATCCGGGCTGCTGCCGTGCCAACCGCTACCGCAGGTGACACTCCCCGCAGCGGGTCCGCGTTGCGGCAACTGCCACCAAACCGCGCCGCGCTCTTGCCTGGGCCTGCGGCATTGTTGCCTTTGCCAAGTGGTATTGCCAGCATGGACTGGCCAGCCCTGAGCGCAGCCGTGGCCAGCTGTCAGGCTTGCCATTTGTGTCTGGGTCGTCAGGCGGCGGTGTTTGTGCCACCACCGGCAGCTTTGCGCTGCGACTGGCTGGTGCTGGGTGAGCCGCCTGATGATGCGCAAGAGCGCGCCGCACAGCCGTTTGTTGACGATGCCGGCAAGCTGCTTGACAACATGCTCAAGGCCGTGGGTGTCAGGCGTGCCCTGTCATCCGATGCCAGGGCAACCGTCCGCGTGGCAGCCGCCGCCATCTGCGTGGCACCTGTAACACCAGCAGAGCCGCCACAGATCGCCTATCTCAGCCATGTGCTGAAGTGCCGTCCGGCGCGCCCGACAGCACCCGATGCGGCAGCACTGGCTGCCTGTGCCCATTATTTGCGCCGCGAAATTGCCTTGCTGCAGCCCAAGGTCATCCTGGCCATGGGCCGCTTTGCGATGCAGCTGTTGCTCAGCGAAGACCATCCCGATGGCCTCACGCTGCCGTTGGGCAAATTGCGTGGTCGTGTCTGGCAATACCAGGGGGTGCCGGTGGTGGTGACCTATCCGCCAGCCTATTTGTTGCGTCACGGCCAGGACAAAGCGCGCGCCTGGGCTGATCTGTGTCTGGCGCTGGATGTGGTGCAAGGCGTGGTGTCGCCTGTTTGAGGCTGTAGTTTGCTCTGCTTAATGTAGCTGGTAGCGCATGTTCCTAAAGGGCTGTAGGCATATTTTGTATATAAATGCTTGCTCCGGTAGCCAACGTTGACCGCCAGTCAGGCGTTTTGCACATGGTCCAGGTCGGGCCGCTTGTAGGGGTCGATGTGCGTGAGCAGGTGCAGCACGCGGTGCAGCTGCATCACCCGCTGCTGCGCGTCCACGGAGATGTCGTGTGCCTGCTCGACTGTCAGGGTGGACAGCACCTCCAGATGGGCATCGACCACAATCATGTCACCCATCTTGCGCGTGCGCACGTCGTGCACGCCACTGACACCTGGTGTGGTCAGCAGTGTCTGGCGAATGGCCTGCACCTCGGCATCGTCCACCGCGTGGTCGGTCAGGTCGTGCAGCGCCTTGAAGCCAAAGCTCCAGCCGGTGCGTGTCACCATAAAACCCACAATGGCCGCCGCGATCGGGTCCAGAATCGGGTAGCCTGCCATGTTGCCGATGATGCCCACCCCCACCACCAGCGATGATGCCGCGTCTGAGCGGGCATGCCAGGCGTTGGCCACCAGCATGCTGCTTTTGACTTTTTTGGCCACCATCAGCATGTAGCGAAACAGCAACTCCTTGGCCACCAGCGTGCCACCTGCCACCCATAACGCAGAAATATGCACCACCGCGATGGAGGCGGGTGACTGCAACTTGGCTGCCGCCTGCCACAGCATGCCCAAGCCGACTGCCAGCAGCAGCAGGCCCAGCACCAGCGAGGCCGCCGTCTCGAAACGCTGGTGACCGTAAGGGTGATCCTCATCGGCGGCTTTCTGGCTGTGGTGGTTGGCAAACAGCACCACAAAGTCGGCCACCAAGTCTGACATCGAGTGAACGCCGTCGGCAATCAAGGCTTGCGACTTTGAGAACACACCCACCACAATTTGTAGCACCGTCAGCACCAAGTTGACCACCACGCTGACCCAGGTGCTGCGCGCAGCTGCGGCTGAGCGTTCAGCCATGCTGAATTGGGGGTTGTCCTGGTGGTCTGGAGCGGGATCGTGCGTCATGAGAAAGCAAAATGAAGGTGTGGACGTGCAGTTTAGGCGGTTTGCGTGGCGGCACAACTGGCGAGGGATTTGCCCAATGAACACCATGGCACTGGCTGTACCGGTGATTCACTGATGTTACGCAGATGTATTTCGTAGGTCGGGTTAGCGCGAAGCGCGTAACCCGACGTTGCTATAGCTGGCGAGATGTTGGGTTACACCTGCGGCTAACTTGCATGACAGCGCAGCCACCCCAAGCGCATGAAACAGCGCAGTAGATGCGGCTTCCAGCCGCAGATGCTGGGGAAAGCGGCAAGATGCCGCTTCTAGTGCGCCCGTGAAGGCGCTACGTTAGCACGGTGGAAGTCCG
>JFJP01030294.1_pt1 | contig 12145 bp, 9 predicted proteins | sample 431651 | NCBI WGS metagenome assembly JFJP01 (sample SAMN02602958, study PRJNA72255) | Microbial mat metagenome, whole genome shotgun sequencing project. | biome: fresh water; feature: sink hole; material: water; isolation source: purple microbial (photo- and chemosynthetic) mats found in... | reverse complement strand
GGCGAGATTCAATGGATGCTGGGGCATGGCTACAGCCTGAACGACCAGCCGATTTTGAAGCCGCTGAATCACATTGAATGCCGGGATGCGCTGTTGCTGGGAGAAGGTGAAGCAACGTGGCCGGTTGCCGAAGCGATGGTGGGTAATCCGCCGTTTCTGGGCGGCTCCAAGCTGCTGCGGGAAATGGGCGATGAATATACCGCCCTATTGCGCCAAACCTACGCTGACCGAGTGCCGGGCGGGGCTGATTTGGTGTGCTACTGGTTCGAGAAAGCGCGAGCGCAAATTGAAGATGGGCATTCAAAACGAGCGGGGTTGGTCGCCACTAATTCGATCCGTGGCGGGGCAAATCGTAAAGTGCTGGAGCAGATTCAGAAAACCACGACAATTTTTAACGCTTGGTCTGATTTGGCCTGGGTCAATGAAGGCGCTGCGGTCAGGGTGTCGCTGGTGTGTTTTGGGGCAACTACCAGCCCGGTAATTCTTGATGGTCAGCCAGTAGCAGAGATTTATGCGGACTTGACCGGGAACGCAGTGGGGAGTGCATCAATTGATCTTACTCAAACCAAGTCGTTGGCTGAAAACTCAAAAATATGCTTTATCGGCACTAAAAAAGCGGGTGCATTCGATGTGAATAGCGAACAAATACAGGCTTGGTTGAGACTCCCTAATCCCCACGGGATGCCCAATTCGGATGTGCTATTCCCCTGGATTAACGGAAAAGCAATTGTTGGCCGCGAGCCACCCAAATGGATTATTTGCTTCGCTGAAATAGATGAAAACGCTGCAGCCTTATACGAAAAACCATTTGAATATATTAAGGATAATGTCTATACAGAACGCCAATCCAATCGTGAAGAACGAGCTAGATTAAAATGGTGGCTGCATCGTCGTCCTGCCACCGAGATGCGTGAAGCCACCTTTTCTTTACAACGCTATATCGCCACACCCCGCGTTTCAAAATATCGTTTATTTAGTTGGATTCCCTCCATAACAATCCCGGATGACGGGGTTTATATTTTTGCCCGTTCCGACGACACCACCTTTGGCATTCTTCATTCCCGCTTTCACGAATTATGGGCCTTGCGACTTGGAACCAGTCTTGAAGATCGCCCCCGCTACACGCCCACCACCTGTTTCGAGACTTTCCCCTTTCCCGCCGGACTGACGCCGAATATCCCGGCCAGTGAATACGCCGATCATCCACAGGCTCAGGCTATTGCCGCCGCTGCCCGCCAACTGAACGAGTTGCGCGAACACTGGCTGAATCCGCCGCAGTGGATCAATCGAACCCCGGAGATCATTCCCGGCTATCCCGACCGGCTGATTCCCAAACCGGAATTTGCCGCTGAACTGAAAAAGCGGACGTTGACCAATTTATATAACGCCCGTCCGGCCTGGCTGGAGAATGCCCATCGTGCTTTGAATGAAGCCGTGGCGCTCGCTTATGACTGGCCGGCAGATTTAAGCGATGACGAGGTGTTGCGCCGATTGCTACAACTCAATCAGGAACAGTCGGCAAAGTGATATTGCCCATACAAATAAAAACCACGATGAAAGCCTACTACAGTTAAGCAATGGCGCTGCCGTGGTCGGGCAACCCTGTCGACCTTCATCACCGGACTGGAAAAAACCTGATGCGACAAACACTGCGGCATTTACTGGGCGGACTGCTCGCCCTGGCGTTGAGCTTGACCCTGCTGGCCGGATGCGGCAGCGACGATAACAGCGGCGACCACACCGGCATGGTGGGCCGCAGCTATGTCTACGGCACGCTGGATGGGGCCTTGGCTTCGCAACACATCCAGGTTTTTTCACCCCAGCCGTGGCACGGCGAAACCGACGGGCCGTTGCTGCTCTCCGGCGATACCCTGCTCAGCCTTTCCGAAACCGAGAAGAACGCGGCGCGAACCCTGCTGCAGGGCGGCCAGGCGGTGCTGGTGACCAGCGCGACACAGCCGCATATTGAAGCGCTGCACGCCCTGATCGGCACTCCCGCCGCCCTCTCGCTGGATCGCACGATACCCCGACACCTCGCGGTTGAGGTGTACGGCTTTGCCCGGCCCCACGGCCTGATGCGGATGATGGTGGCGCCGCCCTTCCCGGCGTTGGACGGACCGGAGCCGGAATCCAGCCAGCAGGAGCGGACTACCTCGGTCGCCCACTGGTTTTTGGAAGAGGTGCGCGGCGCGCAAAAACCGCGGATGGCGGCGCGTCAGTCTTCCGCCGATCTCGCCTTATCGTCACAGTCGTTCCCCTGGACAATGCAAGTGTTTGACGCCATGCCCGTCTACTGGAGCACCTGCGGGATCGGCACCCAGCAGTGCGTGAATCATGCACAACTCAGCCTGTCGGGCTGGATGGTCTATCTGGCTAATCCCGCCATCGGCCAGCCCAGCGATTTTTTCATCATGCAAATGTCGGCCAACCTCAGCACCGCCGGTTGCAAGGGGTTCTACGGCAACCGGACGCACTCCAGCCGCATCGCCGCGTACTGGCTCCGGCAAGCCAATCTGAGCGCCTCGGTCGTCCCGCCGGGGTCCCCCTTCTCCCTGGAGCAGTTAAGTATTCCCAGCGGTTACTACGCGCCGGTCGCGACCAACCCGGCCAATACCACCACCACCGGCATTAGCTGGAGCTTGAGCGGCACCGGCACCGCCGGGGGAGACAGCGATGGACCGAGCGGCAATCTGGCCTTCGGCGCGGGCGTGTCGTACAGCGATTCCAGCACCGCCACTTACAACGCCCTCGATACCCGGGTCAACATTGGCGCTACCGCGTCCAATGCCGCCAGTTGGACCTACGACTCCTGGAATTTCGTCCATCAATATATTGAGCCGGCCAATCACGCCTGCGGCGGACCGGGGCTGAATACCGCTGCCGCCCTGCCGGAAATTATCTATGGCGGCACCTTCAGTCCCACCCAGACCTGGCTTTGGGCAGCACAGCCGTCGGTTCGCAGCCAGTTGACCACCGGCGCCGCGTCGCCCACCCTGCCGGTGAATATCGACGCTTCGCTGCTGCTGGGGTGGACTTACTACACGGCGGGGATTCAGACGTGCACGGCGCAGTCTGCGGAGGGAACCTACTATGTGCAGGATCTGCTGAGCAGCCACTTTCCGGGCGCGGGGGTTGATATCGTCGGCACCGATACCAGCCTCAGCAATGGCCTGAACTTCGATGTGTCCTGCGATGTTAGGACCAACTACGGAACCATCCCGCTCGGTCCGCTCGGGCCTCATGGGCAGAATAATCCCGAGGGCAATCCGGGCGTACCCTACGCGCTCGGCAATCCGACCAGCCCAGGCGCACCCTACGCCTGGGCCGTGAATGTGCCCTTTGCCCCGACCGGTCCCGCCACCCTCATGCTCACCGCGCTCTCCCCGACCAGTGGTCTGGTGGGTACCGTGGTCACGCTGACCGGAACCCATTTGAACGCCGCCACCACCGTGAATTTTGGCGGAACCGCGATCACCGGTTTTTCCTACACTCCGCAAGGTACGATCCAGGTGACTGCCCCCCAGGGCAAGGCCGGGGAAACGGTGCAGGTTTCCGTAGGCAACGCCGCCGGGATCAGCAACACCCTCCCGTTCACCTACACCCAGTAGCCGGATTTTCGCAAGACCTTCCAATGGGTTATCCAAACCGGAGAAGTTTCATGCCAGGAAAACGATGGAATCTGCTGCTCGCCATTGCGTTGAGCGTGACCCTGCTGGCCGGATGCGGGAGTGATGAGCCGGGTGGCGACAGCACCGGCCGGGTCGGACGCAGCTATGTCTACGGCGCACTGGATGGGGCCTTGGCTTCACAACATGTGCAGGTTTTTTCGCCTCAGCCGTGGCATGGCGAAACCGACGGGCTATTGCTGCTCTCCGGCGACACCCTGCTCCGTCTTTCCGAAACCGAGAGGAACGCGGCAGGAACCCTGATCAAGGGCGGCCATGCCGTCCTGGTGACCAGCGCCAAACAGTCGCATATCGAAGCGCTGCACGCCCTGATCGGCACTCCCGCTGCGCTCTCGCTGGATCGCGCCTCTTCCCCGTATTCCTCGGTTGAGATCTACGGCTTTGCCCAGCCCAACGGCCTGATGCGGATGATTGCCGCGCCGCCCTTCCCCGCGCTGGACGGACCGGAGCCGGACGCCAGCAAGCAGGCGCGGGCCGAGTTTGTCGCCCATTGGCTGCTGGAGCAGGTGCGGGGAGCGGAACCCTCGGCGCGCGCGAGCCGGGTCACCCGATCCTCGGGGCCGGCGCAGCTTTTGAGTGATCTGCCCTCCTGGCAAATGACCATGAACGACGTCATGCCCGCCTACTGGAGTACCTGCGGAACCTTGACCAAACCGGGACCCTTGCGCCAGTGCGTCAATAACGTGCAAGCCGCCCTGTCGGCGTGGATGGTCTACTCTGCCGATGCCGCCGCCGATCCTGCCGCCGGGCAGCCAACCGATTACTTCATCATGCAACTGTCCGGCACCATCAACACCGCCGGTTGCCAGAATTTTTACGGCGACGGCGACCATGCCACCCGGATTGCCGCCTACTGGCTCCGGCAAGCCAACATGAGCGCCACCGCCGCGCCGCCGGGTTCCGCCTTTTCTCTGGATCAGTTGAGTATCCTTGGCGCGCATTACGCCCCGGTCGCAACGAATCCGGCCAATACCACCACCACCGGCGTCAGTTGGAGCCTGACTGGAATCGGCACGGCCGGGGCAAACAGCGGCGGACCGAGTGGCAACCTGGCCTTTGGCGCGGGGGTGTCGTTCAGTGATTCCAGCACCGCCACTTACCCCGCCCTCGATACCCAGGTCAACATTGACGCCACCGCTTCAAACGCCGCCAGTTGGACCTACGACTCCTGGAATTTCGTCCACCAGTCCATCGAGCCGGCCAATCACGCCTGTGGCGGACCGGGGCTGAATACCGCCGCCGCCCTGCCGCCGATCATCTATGGCGGCACGTTCAGCCCCTTGCAAAGCTGGATCTGGGCCGCGCAGCCTGCGGTGCGGAGCCAGTTGACCCTCGGCGCAACGCCACCCACCCTGCCGGTGACGGTGGATACCTCCCTGCTGCTGGGATGGACCTACTACAGCCGGCCCGCTCAGACCATTCAATGCCCGGCGGCGGCATCGCTTGGCAACTATTACTTGCAAAACACTTCAGTGGCGGACATCGTGGGCGTGGCCGGGAGTCCCAGCAACGGCCTCAACTTCGATGTGTCCTGCGGGGTGACGACCAACTACGGCACCATCCCGCTTGGCCCGCCGGGATTTTTCGGTCAGAACAACGGGCCGGGCAACCCAGGCACGCCCTACCCGCTCAAGACCTGGGCGGTGAATGTTCCCTTCGCCCCAACGGTCGTACCCAGCCCGACCCTCGCGACTCTCGCGCCGACCAGCGGTTCAGCGGGCACCCTGGTCACGCTCACTGGAAGCCATCTCGACGTGGTCGCGACAGTGAATTTTGGCGGGACCACCCTCCCCAACACCCACTTTTCCTATACCAAGGACGGGACGATCCAGGTCGCAGCGCCCCAGGGCAAGCGTCAGGATACGGTGCTGGTTTCGGTCGGCAACTCCGCCGGGATCAGCAATGCACTCCCGTTTACCTATGCGCCGTAGCCGAGGCTAAAGAGGCAGTCGTAATAACTTAAGGGATTGCCCCTGTAGATACCGTCTTGGCGGTCAAGGGGCGGAGGTCCAATCAGCCTGATAGGGTTGCTGATGTTTGAGGATGCCGAATGCCAGCTGGACCAGTTTCCGCATGGCGGCGCTCAAGGTCGCCACCTTGGCTTTGAACTCGTTTGCTAAACTGCTTTCTTGTCACGTCGATCTCCTTGTTCGTTACGTGGCATTCTATCTAAGCCCCTGGTCCATTTTCCGGGGTCCACTATACTCTCGTTGTCACTGGCCGATTTATGGGTCTGAATTTAACTCATTAGGAATGCGCCAGCCATGCTGCTTGAAATCGAAAACCTGCACGTCCGCTATGGCCATGTGGCCGCGTTGCATGGGATTAATTTACACGTCAAACAGGGCGAAATTGTCACCATTCTTGGCGCCAATGGAGCGGGTAAAACCACGATGCTACACGCCATCAGTGGGTTACTCCGACCTACTCAGGGCGAAATCCGCTTTGAGTCCCGTTCCATTCATCAGTTACCGGCGCATCGACTGGTGGAAATGGGCATTGCCCAAGCTCCGGAAGGTCGCCGCATTTTCAGTACGCTGACCGTGCGGGAGAATCTGAATCTCGGTGCATTTACCCGCCATGACCAGGCGCAGGTGGCTAAAACCTTGCGCTGGATTCATGAATTATTTCCGGTGTTGGCGCAACGCCATCAGCAATTGGCCGGGACATTGAGCGGCGGTGAACAGCAAATGCTGGCGATAGGCCGGGCGCTCATGGCCCATCCCCGGATTCTGTTGCTGGATGAGCCAAGTCTGGGACTGGCGCCATTGTTGGTTAAGGCGATTTTTCAAACCCTGTGGGAAATCAATACATCAGGCGTGACCATTGTGCTGGTGGAACAAAACGCCCGCGCTGCATTGAAACTGGCGCATCGCGGCTATGTGATGGAAGTCGGAAAAATCGTTCTTGAAGATCAGGCTGAAGCGCTGCTGGCCAATCCCCAGGTGCGCGAGGCTTATCTCGGCGGTCAGGCCACCGGGGAATAGCGATTGTCCGACTTATCCATAACCTCTACTGCCGCACATCGCCGCGCCCTGCTGTTATTGTTGCTGACTGCCGTACTGTGGAGCCTCGGCGGCGTACTGATTAAATGGGTGAACTGGAATCCGGTCGCGATTGCTGGAACCCGCAGTCTGATTGGCGCAGCCTTGATCTGGATTGTCTTCCGCCGTGAATTGCGATTGACCTGGACTTTTGATCAGATCGGTGGGGCAGTGGCTTATGCAGGGACGGTAGTGTTATTTGTCATTGCCAATAAAATGACGACCGCAGCTAATGCCATTCTGCTGCAATATACCGCGCCGGTTTATGTGGCCTTGTTCAGTCCGTGGTTTCTTGGTGAACGGGCGGATCGCCGCGACTGGTTGACCATGCTGTTGATGCTATCCGGCATGGCATTGTTCTTTATGGATGAATTGAGCTTTGACGGCTATCTGGGCAATGCAATTGCCCTGGTCAGCGGACTGTGTTTTGCCTGGTTGACGCTGTTTTTACGCAGGCAAAAGGACGGTTCTTCGTTGCCATCGCTACTGCTTGGTAATCTGTTGGCGGGCGCGATTGGTCTGCCGTTCATGTTTCAGTCCATGCCGGATTTATCCAGTTGCGTCGGATTATTACTGCTCGGCGTAGTGCAACTGGGATTGCCTTATATTCTGTACGCGCTGGCATTGCGCCACGTTCGGGCGGTCGAGGGGATTCTGATTCCGATGATCGAACCGGTGCTGAATCCGGTCTGGGTGTTTCTGATGATGGGTGAACAGCCCAGTCCGTGGGCCTTGGTGGGCGGAGCGATCATTATTGGCGCGGTGATGTTCCGGGCGCGGCAATGACCGGCTGTTTTTAAAGATTTAAATCATAAATCACAAATCAGGATGTCATTATGGAACTCACTGCGTTAACCGCTATTTCTCCCATCGATGGCCGTTATGCCGATAAAACGGCGGATCTGCGGCCTATTTTCAGTGAATATGGTTTGATTCGCTACCGGGTGCTGGTTGAAGTGCGCTGGTTGCAGGCATTGTCCCGTCATTCCGGGATTGCTGAAGTTCCATTACTGAGTGAACGTGCTACCCATATCCTCATGGGGCTGGTTGAAAATTTCAGCCCCACTGATGCGCAACGGGTTAAAAATATCGAGCACACCACCAATCATGATGTGAAAGCGGTTGAATATCTGCTTAAGGAGAAAATCGCTGGGAATGCCGAACTGGAGGCGGTCAGCGAGTTTATTCATTTCGCCTGCACCTCGGAAGATATTAACAATCTGGCTTATGCGCTGATGCTGCGTGAGGCGCGGGCACAGGCGCTATTGCCTGCGCTGGATGAGATGATTAACACCATTGCCGGGTTGGCCCGTACTCATGCTGATCAGCCGATGTTGGCCCGCACTCACGGCCAGCCCGCATCACCGACAACGCTGGGTAAGGAAATGGCGAACGTGGTTGCCCGATTAAAGCGGCAGCGGGCACAATTAGCTGCAACGCCATTATTAGGCAAAATCAATGGCGCGGTCGGTAATTATAATGCTCATCTGGCGGCTTATCCCGAAGTGAACTGGGAGGAATTTTCGCGCCGGTTTGTCAGTGAAGATTTAGGCTTGGACTGGAATTCATACACTACTCAGATTGAACCGCATGATTATATGGCGGAGTTCTTTCATGGGGTCATGCGGGTTAATACGATCCTGCTGGATTTTTGCCGTGATGTGTGGAGTTATATCGCCATTGGTTATTTCCGACAACGGACAGTGGCGGGTGAAATTGGCTCCTCCACTATGCCCCACAAGGTGAATCCGATTGATTTTGAGAATGCTGAGGGCAATCTGGGCGTCGCTAATGCGCTGCTAGATCATCTGGCGGCCAAATTACCGGTATCACGCTGGCAACGGGATTTAACGGATTCCACCGTACTGCGGACCCTTGGCGTTGGCTTGGCGCATTCCCTGGTTGCGTATCAGTCGGCGTTGAAAGGGCTGGGCAAATTGGAAATTGATGTGGCAGCGCTAAATGCCGATTTGGACGCGAATTGGGAAGTGCTGGCCGAGCCGGTACAGACCGTGATGCGCCGTTATGGCATTGCCCAACCGTATGAACAATTGAAGGCGCTAACTCGCGGCCAGCGGGTCAGTGGTGAAACCTTGCGGGCTTTTATTACTAATCTGGCGATTCCCGACGAGGCTAAACAGCGACTCCTGGCGTTGACTCCAGCGGGTTATACCGGTAATGCTGCTGACCAGGCGGGTAAAATCTAAACCGTGACAAAAATCTTCGGAGGTGGCGACAATGGCAGACCATGACCAAGATTCCATTATTCTCTTGAACGGACTGGATGACAGCCGGCGGGCGATATTAACCATGCTCGACGGAATGCGGCGCACTTTATGTCTGTACACGCCGCTGCTACGGCCCGAGTTCTATGACGATCCCGCCATCCTTGCCGCCATTCGCAGCCGAGTGGTGAATCAACCCAAACTGCGGTTGCAACTGATATTGCCGCCAGCGCGGGAGTGGCGCAGCGATTGTTCGGGACTATTCCGACTGGCGGATCGATTAACCAGTGCGCTGATATTGCGCACCCCGATTTTGGGGGAATTGCCGGACCGGCCCGAACTCGGTCAGGCGTTCATTCTCGTTGATGAGCGGGTATTGTTGCGCTTCATCGATCCGCGCCGGCTGCTGGGCGAATATCAACCGCAACCCGGCGAGCGCACCAAGGAATTACTGGAGCTGTTTCGTGCGGTCTGGAACCGGTCGCAACCTGATCCTGATTTGGGGCGGCTGGGTATTTAGACTGGCGCAACTCCCCAGCGCTCCAGCAGTTGCAGCCGATTCAATTCCAGCCATTGCAGGGCAATGATCGGCGCGGCCGAATTGATTCGACCGGAATGCAGCAGAGCCAGCGCCTCGGTGCGGGAAACGACCTGTAGCCGGATGTCCTCATGTTCTGAAGCGATGCCGCGCACCTCATTACTGATCTTAGCGGCATCGACCCGTCCGCAGAACAGCGTGATGCTTTCCGACGTTCCGCCGGGGCTAACCAGGTAATGACAAATCGGCAGCAACTCAAGCAATTCGCAACCGGCTTCTTCAGTGGTTTCGCGCTGCGCCACTTCCTCAGTGGTTTCGCCGGGATGATCAATAATCCCGGCGACGATCTCCAGCAGCCAGGGACCGCCCGGAAACTCCAGCGCCCCAATCCGGAACTGCTCCAGTAAAACGACCTGATCGGTATCAGGGTCATAAAGCAGTACCGCTACCGCATGGCCGCGCTCCAAACACTCGCGGCTCATCTCCGCACTCCAGCCGCCAGCGAATAACTCGTGCCGCAGCCGGTATTTTTCCAGGCTGAAAAAGCCACGATAGCCGATGGATTTTTCGAGTATCTCAAGCTGATAGTTCATGGGGATTTCCGTTGAGCAGAAAAACAATCTTTGCCGGATTCATTAAATACCGCGCTTCGGTCTCCAAATCAGCGCGGGTCAGCGGATGCTGGTCCAGCCAGCCATTGGGAAAACCCAAATTCAGCCGTTGCCCGTTGACGTCCGGTTGCAGCGGCGGCAACGCCAGCCGGCTGCGGCTACGGTGCAGCATAACTGCCAATCGCAACAGCACGCCCAAACGCTGAATCGGCTGCGCCCACTCCTTGGGCAGATCGGCGAAAGCGTCCAGGGGGAATGAACGGCGGTGCCGTCGAACCAGCGCCGCCAGCAAGGTCTGATCGCTGCGCGAGAATCCTGGCAGATCGGCGTATTGCAGCAGGTAAGCGCCGTGCTTGTGGTAATCCTGATGGGAAAGCAGCAAGCCAATTTCATGCAGCCGGGCCGCCCAGTCCAGCAACTGCGCACACTCCTCAGCTTCCAGACCCCAGGCCGCGCCGACCTGTTTCAGCAACTCCCGGCTGGTGGCGAGAACCCGTTGCGCTTGCGCATCGTCCAGCCCGTAGCGCTGGGTGACGGTGGCAATGGTGCGGTCGCGCACGTCTTCATGGCGGATGCGGCCTTGCAAATCGTAGATCAAGCCTTCGCGCAGCGCCCCATCGGACACCTCCATGCGGGTGATGCCCAGGGCTTCGTAGAGTCCGTGCAAGACCGCGAAGCCGCCGGCGAAGACCTTGGCGCGGGCCGGCTCCAGTTGCCAGCGGGCGGCGATGGCGGCGGTATTGCCGGTTTCCAGCAACGCGCCCCGCAGTCGCCGCAACGCCTCGACGGTAATGCCTTCGCGGCTCCAGCCTTCGCGGGTGACCACCTCCTGAATGGCCTTGATGGTGCCGGATGCGCCGGTGACGACCTGCCAGCCTAAATCCCGATATTCCTCGCCAATCGGCTCCAGCCGCAGTTGCACCAGCAAGTCCGCCTTGTGCATCCGGGCCTCGGTGAGTCGCCCGTCATCGAAGCAGGCGCGGCTGACGCTGACACAGCCCATTTTCAAACTGGTCAGATGCAGCGGTTCAAACTGCTCGCCAATGATCAATTCGGTACTGCCTCCGCCAATATCAATGACCAGTCGCCGTCCCGGAATCGCGGCGACGCTGTGCATGACCCCCAGATAAATCAGCCGCGCCTCTTCCCGTCCGCTGATGATTTCGACGCTGTGACCCAGCATCGCCTCAGCCCGGGCCAGAAATTCCGCGCTGTTACGCGCCAGCCGCAAGGTATTGGTGCCGACGATGCGCAGTTGCGACGGGGGCAGGTGGCGCAGGCGCTGACCGAATCGCGCCAGGCAATCCAGCGCCCGTTGCTGCGACTGTTCCGACAGACGGTTGCGGCCATCCAGCCCGGCGGCCAGTTGCACCATCTCCCGCAACCGATCCAGCACCTGAATGTGGCCGTTGTTGATGCGGGCCACGATCATGTGGAAGCTGTTGGAACCCAGGTCAATCGCGGCGGCAACGTCTGATGGCATCTGTGTGTCCTGGTCAATCCTGTTTGAGGCTACGGAGTTGTCCCGGCGTCAACGCCCAGAGCAATACTCCACCACCTGCGGTAACCGGCCCATTGAACTCGATCAGCGCCATGCCGCCCTTGCGGAAGATCAACAGGGGTTGTGCGATGTCGGCCAGGAGCAAACCCGCCAGCAGACTCAGTTGCGGTTCGTGGCCGACCGCTGTCACCAGCCCGTTGACTGGAGCCTGGGCCAGCCAGGTCATCACCGCTTCCGGCGGATAGCCGAAATCCAGCTCCGGCCGTTCCACCATCGGCAGGCCGCCAAACACTTGGGCAATAATCTCGGCGGTCTCGCGAGCGCGCAACAGCGGGCTGCTGGCCAACAGGTCAATTTGCTTGATTTGTGAACGCAACCGGTTAGCGCCTTTCCGCATTTTCTTGCGTCCGATCTCGGTCAAGGGCCGCTGGGCATCCGCGCCGCCGCCGGCAATAAAGGTTTCCGCTTCTTCGGCAATGCCGTGGCGAACCAGTAGCAATTTCATCGTATTTCCTCATCTTTACTCATGCCAGTTTATCA
>JFJP01007005.1_pt1 | contig 12145 bp, 11 predicted proteins | sample 431651 | NCBI WGS metagenome assembly JFJP01 (sample SAMN02602958, study PRJNA72255) | Microbial mat metagenome, whole genome shotgun sequencing project. | biome: fresh water; feature: sink hole; material: water; isolation source: purple microbial (photo- and chemosynthetic) mats found in... | reverse complement strand
ACCACCGTCAACACAATCTTTTGCGCCAGCGCCCAGGCGCGCAGCTCTTGCACATCTGTGATGGGCACGTTTTCAAACCGCGGGTCTTGCGCCGTACCGCCATTGCCGGGCGCCACATAAATCTTGTGCGTTTTGGGGGACTGCGCCAATTTCCAGGCCAGCGCATGTTCACGGCCACCGCCACCGATCACGAGTATTTTCATAGGCCCTCTAAATCTATTTCGGCGTTGTGATAAACGTCTTGCACATCGTCCAGGTCTTCAATGGCATCGAGCAGTTTCTGCATGCGTGCGGCCTCTTCGCCGGCCATTTCAATCGGATTTTCAGCCCGCATGGTGACCTGGGCATCATCGGGCGTCAACCCCGCCGCCGCCAGCGCGTCCTTGACCGCCTCAAAATCAGCCACTGGGGTAATCACCTCAATGGCGCCATCTTCATCGGTGATGACGTCATCGGCACCCGCCTCCAGCGCCACTTCCATGACCTTGTCTTCGCTCACACCTGGCGCAAAAATGATCTGACCACAGTGTTTGAACTGAAATGCCACCGAGCCTTCGGTGCCCATGTTGCCACCGAACTTGGAAAACGCATGGCGCACCTCGGCCACTGTGCGTACCTTGTTGTCGGTCATGGTGTCGACAATGATGGCGGCGCCCCCAATGCCATACCCCTCGTAGCGGATTTCTTCGTAACTGATGCCATCGAGTGTGCCGGTCGCTTTTTCAATGTTGTACTTGATACGATCCGCCGGCATATTCGCCGCCTTGGCCCGGTCAATCGCCAGGCGCAAACGCGGGTTGATGCCCAAATCGCCGCCACCGGCGCGTGCTGCCACCGTGATTTCCCGGATGATGCGAGTCCAGATCTTGCCGCGCTTTTCGTCCTGGCGACCTTTACGGTGCTGAATATTGGCCCATTTACTGTGTCCTGCCACGAGAAATCCTTCAAAAGTTCGTTACCCTACGGTCTCAATTGTACTTTTTGAGCCCGCCATGCCCGAACCCATCCTGATCGCCCAACACGGCCAAACCCAATGTTTTCTGCAGCCTGACAAAGCCAACCGCCACGGCTTAATCACTGGCGCCACCGGTACCGGTAAAACCATCACCCTGCAAACCCTGGCCGAAGGCTTTGCCAAGCTCGGCGTGCCGGTGTTCATGGCCGACATCAAAGGCGATCTCACCGGCATTGCCCGCCCCGGCAGTTCAACCCCCAAACTCGCCAAGATCCTTTCGGAACGAGGGCTCACAGCTCCTGAATACGCAGCATTCTCGACCACCCTGTGGGACGTTTTCGGCGAACAGGGCCACCCGGTTCGTGCCACCGTGAGCGACCTGGGCCCGCTGCTGCTGTCGCGCATGCTGAATCTGAACGAAACCCAGGCCGGTGTGTTGCAACTGGTGTTCAAAATAGCCGATGACGCCGGCATGCTGCTGCTGGACATGAAAGACCTGCGCGCCATGTGCCAGGACGTGGGTGACAACGCATCGAGCTACACCACCGAGTACGGCAATATCAGCGCCGCCAGCATCGGCGCCATTCAACGCGGACTGATGCAGATTGAGGAACAAGGCGGAAATGAGTTCTTCGGCGAGCCGATGCTCAACATTGAGGACTTCATGCAGACCGACTCCCAGGGTCGCGGCATGATCAACATCCTGGCTGCCGACAAGCTGATGAACTCGCCGCGCCTGTACAGCACCTTTTTGCTGTGGATGCTCAGCGAGTTGTTCGAGACCCTGCCCGAGGTGGGTGACCTGGACAAACCCAAGCTGGTGTTCTTCTTTGATGAAGCGCACCTGCTGTTCAATGACGCGCCCAAGGTGCTGATCGAACGCATCGAACTGGTGGTGCGTCTGGTGCGCAGCAAGGGCGTGGGCGTGTATTTTGTGACGCAAAACCCGCTGGACATCCCCGATAGCGTGCTGGCGCAGCTCGGCAACCGGGTGCAACACGCCCTGCGCGCCTTCACCCCGCGTGACCAGAAAGCCGTCAAAAGCGCGGCCGACACCATGCGCCCCAATCCCGGTCTGGACGTTGGCGCGGCCATCACCGAACTGGCGGTGGGCGAGGCGCTGATCAGTTTTCTGGACGAAAAAGGCCGTCCTAGCCCCACCGAGCGGGTGTATGTGCTGCCCCCGGCGAGCCAGATCGGTCCGATCACGCCACAAGAGCGTCAGGCCCTGCTGCGTGACTCCATCGTGGCCGGTGTGTATGAGAAAACCCTGGACCGCGAATCCGCCTACGAGAAACTCAAAGGTCACGCTGGTGCCCGAGCTGAGCAGGCCGAAGTACAGGAGAAGAACCAGGCCAAAGCATCTCCGGCCCGGGGCGCTGCCGCAGAGCCCGCTGCCGATGAGGGCGGTGGCCTGCTCGGCAGTCTGAGTTCCGGTCTGGGCGGCTTGCTGGGCGGCGGTGGCGGCCGGCGCACCTCGGTGGGTGAGCAATTGTTCAAAAGTGCGGCCAGCTCGATTGGCCGCGAAGTCGGCCGACAGATCATCCGTGGCGTTTTGGGTGGCATTTTCGGTGGCAGGCGCTAACCACACAAGCGAAGCACACTCTCATTACTGAAGCAAATCCATGAATACACACGACCCCATGGTTCACGTCATCAACCACCCGCTGGTGCAACACAAGCTCACGCTGATGCGCCGCAAAGACGCCAGCACCACCAGTTTTCGTACCCTGCTCAATGAGTTGGCGATGTTGATGGCTTACGAGGTCACACGCGACATGCCGACCCAGGAGGTCGAGATCGAAACCCCGCTGGAAACCATGACCGCCACCATGATTGACGGCAAAAAGCTGGCGTTGGCCTCCATCCTGCGCGCCGGTAACGGTCTGCTGGACGGCTTTTTGGCCGTCGTGCCTGGCGCGCGCGTGGGTCATGTTGGCCTGTACCGCGACCCGGCCACGCTGCAAGCGGTGGAGTACTACTTCAAGATGCCCAAAGACATGCCAAGCCGGGATGTGATCGTGGTGGACCCGATGCTGGCCACCGGCCATTCAGCCATTGCAGCCATCACGCGCATCAAGGTGCTGAGCCCCAAATCGATCAAATTTGTCTGCTTGCTGACTTGCCCAGAAGGCGTCCGGGCACTGCGCGAGGCGCACCCCGACGTGGCCATCTTCACCGCAGCCATTGACCGGCAGCTCAATGATCACGGTTACATTTTGCCGGGCCTGGGTGATGCGGGTGACCGGATCTTTGGAACACAATGAGTTGTCAGATTTTCAGGCTACAGCCCTTTATCAGTCTGGGCGAGTAGCTATTTAGTTCATAGCACTTTAGCCAAAAGCTGCTCAAACTGTTTTGAAGGGCCATGCCGCCCTGGCCATTGGGGGGCGCTGAGTCTCCTTGCTTGAAGATCTTTCTTGAATCGGTTCAGCTTGCGTTCATGCACCAAAGCGCAAGATGCAATCCATACCCACTCAAGGAGTTTTCATGAAACATCTCATTTCCACCCAAGCCCTGGCAGCAGTGGCAATCACACTGAGCGCACTCACCGCAGCTTCGTCGGCGCAGGCCCGCAGCGATGTGTCCTTTTCAATTGGCGTACAGATACCGGGTATGTATGTACGGCCAGCGCCTGTGTATGTGCAACCAGCACCGGTGTATGTGCAGCCCCGAGCGATCTATGTTCCTGCGCCCGTCCACTACGGGCGCTATGACGATGGTCGACGCTACGGCGGGCAGCAATGGCAAGGCCGCGGCCCTTACGGCGGCCACGACCGCGTTGGCATCGCCAATGCCTACGATTCGGGTAGCGCACGCCATCAGGTTCGTCCATCGCGCCTGTATGGTCCTTACGGCGATCTTGATCGAGACGGCATCATGAACCAACGGGACCGTGATGTCGACGGTGACGGCGTTCGCAATCGTCATGACCGCGTCCCGACCAATCCAAACCGCAGGTAGCCAGATCTGGAAGTTGCGTTGCCTGGTGCAGGGATGCCTCCTATGCTCGGGGCAACACGATATCAACCTGAGCGCCGCCGGCCGGCGCATTGGAAATCTTCAGCTCCCCCAGGTAGCTGGCAACCAAGTCCTTGACCACAGCCAACCCGATGCCGTGCCCGGACACCTTCTCATCCAACCGCACCCCGCGTGCCAGTTTGGCTTGCGGTTCAGCAAAACCGGGACCATCGTCTGTCACATGGATACACAGGCTTTGCGCGTCATCTAGCCAGATGCGCAGGCCAACCTCGTGTCGGGCCCATTTGGCTGCGTTATCGAGCAAGTTCCCCAACATCTCAAAGGCATCACCTTCGTCCAGTCGCCAGGCCAGCTCCGGCGGGCACGCCATGACAAAGGCCAATCGCTTGTCCCCATGCACCTTGGTCAAGGTGTCACAAATTCTGCTTGCCACGGGCTTCAGCGTCAAAAAGGGCGCAAAGCGATGGGCTCCGCTGGCACCGGCCCGCCCCAACTGGTGACGCACAATGTCGTCCATGCGGCGGACCTGTTGCGACACCGTCGCGGGCAACTCACTTGGCTGAGCCAAGGATGCGCGCATGGCCGCCAGCGGCGTTTTCAGACTGTGTGCCAAGTCGTCCAGCGCTTCCTTGTACCGCGTTTGCCGCGCACGTTGCTGATCAATGAGCAAATTAAGGTTGTGACTGAGTCCGGCCAATTCACTGGGGTAACTGCCCTCCACCCTGGACCCCAACGCAACAGCAGAGTCTGCGTGACCAGCAACAACACGCCCGTGGCACCGAGCCAGATCCAGAGGGTTCGTTTGAAAGTCGCCAACTCCAGATCAAACTCAGCCTTGTCTTCCAAAACCGAAAAAACCAGGTGAGCCACTTGGTCACTCGCCGACCATTTGACCGCGTAGCTTGCAGCCAGAAATGCGCCCCCCGATGTGGCTTGCTCACCATGTTGTGCCTGCGACGCATGGACCGTATCAAACTGCCATTGGCCCGTAGCCTGACTCCGTTGAAACGGTGGATGAACCCCAGCTGTCGATGGCGACTGCCAAGTCTGCCCTTTGTCCAGGTTGATGATGCTGGCATACAGCCCCGAGCCCGGCAAAGACAAACGCGGTTCAGCCAGAGATGGTGGCATGACCAGCCGACCCGCGCTATCCAGTTCGGCACCGGCCATCAGTAAATACACAGTGGTCTGTAACCGTGCAAAACGCTGAGCCCGGACGCTGTCAGCGTAGGCCTGCTGCACCGCCCAGCCCGCAATGGCCAAAAACGCCAGCAACACCAAAAAAGCGCCCCATGCCAGACGCGTGCGGATGGACGGTGGTGCCTTCACTGCAACACAAAGCGGTAGCCGCGACCGCGCAGGGTTTCAATCGGCGCCGTTTTGCCCTCGGGGTCCAGTTTGCGCCGCAGTCGCCCGATTAACACCTCCAGCACATTGCTGTCGCGGTCTTCATCGTGCGGGTACAGGTAGTCGGATAACTCCTGTTTGCTGACCACCCTGGCACGTTCACGCACCAGGTATTCCAGCACGCGGTATTCAAAGGTGGTCAGGTCCAGGGCTTGGTCACCCAGTTTGGCGATTTGGGCCGAAAAATCGATCTCCAGTTCGCCCAACTTGAGCACATGAGATGTTGCCTGGATGGCGCGTCGCAGCAACGCCTTGACCCGCGCAGCCAGTTCCGGGTACTCGAAGGGCTTGACCAGGTAATCGTCGGCACCGGTCTCCAAACCAATGACCTTGTCCTGCCAACTGCCACGCGCTGTCAGAATCAAAATGGGCAGGGTCCGCCCTTGCGCACGCAGGGTCTGCACGACAGTCAGTCCATTCACCTTGGGCAGTCCCAGGTCGACGATGGCCAGATCGACCGGGTACTCGCGCGCCTGAAACAGGCCGTCTTCACCATCTGAGGCCGTGTCGACGCGGTACCCATCGGCCTCCAGCTGGCGTTGGATGCCGAGGCGCAGCACGGCATCGTCCTCGATCAGTAACAAGCGCATGGGCAGGGTTGTTTCCGGTGTGTCACAACGTGCGACCGCTCGCGGCGTCGACCAGGATCACTTTCACTTCGCCCTGCGGCGTGAGCACTTTTACGCGCCAAACCGCGCGGCCCCCTCGGTCAGCCCTGTCCACCGCCAACACGCGCCCGCCACTTGCCCTTTGTGCGCTGGCGGCGGCATCCTCACGGCTGACATCGGCCCACGCGGGCAAGGTCAGGGCCATCAACAGGGCAGCGGTCAGTGCGGGTAGAAATTTCATGGCTGGATCAGGTTCGATGTCACGACGTGAACCAATGGTACTCCGGCAGATGCGTGGGCTTGTTATGGCTGAATCGGTTCCACCGACACGCGCACCGGCAGGCTGTTGCCTGGATTGGTTCGCATGAAGGTGCTGTAGTTCTGACCGCGGTACTCATAAGCCACCCGGTAACCGGTGATGCGGGTTTGCGTGTCATACACGGTGCGGCAGCGCTTGACTTCGCGTTGACTGACTTCGTACGGGCGGTTGTCATATTGGACCTGTTGATCACGTTGACCATCATTCTCCATGCGGTCGCCCGCGATGGCACCCAGCATGACGCCCAGCGCAGTGGCCGCGTCTTTGCCAGAGCCGCCTCCTATCTGGTGCCCGATCACGCCGCCGGCCAAGCCGCCGACAATCGCACCGCCATAGCGGCGGTCTGGCCCGACTTGCGCGCCTTGGCGCTCATAGTCGCCGCGGCCACCCCGCTCATCGACCCAATGGCTGGTGCATTCATTGCGCGGCACATTGATGTTCTCGTACTGTGGCTCGGCGCTGCGAACGCGGGCACTGTCGGTATAAACCTCGGCCTGGGCACCCAGCACGGCACTGGCAAACAGACTGGCGATGACGAGACGTTTCATGAAAGGCTCCTTGGGTTGGTATGGAGGGCAGTTTGCGCGTCCATGCATGAACCCAGGCTGAACAGAATCGAGATCGTTGCGAAATATCTGCAGAGGAAAAATGCCAGGAAGGTGGATTGAAGGGTAGCCAGGCAAGGGCATGAACAAAAGTAAGCTCGCACCAGCTCAGTAGAGTTAACTCTCCTGCGGCGCGATCATCTCTGCGTAGTCATACAGCGCACCCAGAATAGCTTCACCGCGCTCATCTGCGGTTTCGGCCAGTTGGTCCAGCTTGTCAAACAAGGCGGTGATGGTGAGTGCACCGCCCTCGCCTGCCAGCAGGCGCGCCGCCCGATGCGCTTCCCAACGAATCAGCTCTTCAGCGCTCAGACTCTGTAGATAGTTGCGAGCCCGGTAGCGCCAAAGCAACTCGCCGAGTCGTGCGTCTTCAAACTTCGGGCGGGCCTGAGCCAGTTGCTCAGGGGTGTTTTGGCGCAGGTCGTTCAGGCGCCGCCGGTCGGTGTTGCTGACGAACCCACCATACAAGTCCTCATCGACATCCACGGGCCCGGCGGGCGGGCGCTTGAACACCTCGCCCCAGATGGCACTCATGTCGGGCAGGTCGCGGGCCTTGACGCCGTTTTGCTTTTGCGCCTCCACGTCAATGCCCCAGCGCTGCGCCATCGGGTCGCTGAGCACTTTCAGGTTGCTCATCACCATGGGTGACTTGTTCAGATGCACTGACTTCACCGGCAAGCGTTGCACACCCTCGGGCAGGTCCACTGTTTTGGTGAACAGCCGCAGACGAATTTGTTCGGCATTCAAATCAGCCAGCTCGCGGGGGTCATGGGCCAAGTCCCAGGCCAGCAGTTCATTTTTGTTGCCGGGGTGCATGGCCAGCGGCCACATCAGCGCCAGGCAGCCGCGCTCCGGGGCAAACATGCCTGAAACGTGCCAAAACGGCCTGGCATTTTGGGGGAGTAGCGGCATCCCCAGTTCGGCCATGACCCGGTCTTTTTTGTGCAGACCAAAACAAAAATCAAACAACCTGGGTTGTGCGGTTTTGATCAGCCGGGCCAGGGCGATGGTGGCGTGCACGTCACTCAGGGCGTCGTGCGCCGCCTCGTGTGCCAGGCCATTGGCGGCGGTCAAATCGGTCAACTTGAAGCTGGGTTTGCCGTCGGGCTTGGTCGGCCACACCACACCTTCGGGCCGCAAGGCATAGGCGGTGCGGACCACATCGAGCAGGTCCCAGCGGCCACAGTCGTTTTGCCATTCACGGGCATACGGATCGATCAGGTTGCGCCAAAACATGAAGCGGGTGATTTCATCGTCAAAACGAATGGTGTTGTACCCCACGCCCACGGTGCCGGGCCAGGCCAGCGCCTGCTCAATGTGCGCGGCGAACTGAGGCTCAGGCACGCCCTTTTCAAGGCACTCCTGTGGCGTGATGCCGGTGATCAGACACGCCTCGGGGTCCGGCAAAAAATCATTGGTAGGCTGGCAATGCAGCATGATCGGCTCACCCAACTGATTCAAGTCGGCATCGGTGCGGATGGCGGCAAACTGCGCCGGCCGGGTACTGCGGGTGTTAGCACCAAACGTCTCGTAGTCATGCCAAAGAAAGGTGTGGGTCATAAAGAAGAAGTCAAAACGTTGCTATATTTAATGAAGCTAAGTGCGCTTGACCGATAAGGGCTAGAGCCCTATTTCCTTTTAGCCCAACGCACGCCAGGAAGTTCATTGACCAAACCCAACACTTTGTGCAGACGGCCTGAGTCCGACACTTCCACGGTGAAGGTCATCCAGGCCACCCCCTTGATGGACTGGGTTTGCACCCCAATCACGTTCATCTTTTCTTTGGTGAATACTTCAGAAATATCGCGTAACAAGCCTTGGCGGTCTTGCGCCTGCACCGCCACATCCACCGGATAGACCGAGCCCGTGACCGCTTGCGCCAGGCCCCACTCCACCTCAATCAAGCGTTCCCCATTTTTGGCCACCATTTCGCGCAAGTTGGTGCAGTCCGTGCGGTGCACGCTGACGCCCTTGCCGCGGGTCACAAAGCCGCAAATCGCATCCGGTGGGGCTGGCTTGCAGCACTTGGCCATTTGCGTCAACAGCGATTCAACCCCCACCACCAGCAAGCCGCCTTTGACCGGGTTGTTGCCAGACCGGGGTTTGCGCAGCAGTGGGGCTTCTGCATCAAACTGCGGGTTGTCGGCCGGGCGCAACAGCAGCTCGATCTGCCGCAGAGAAAACTCGTCCTTGCCGACGTCTTCAAACAAGGCATCGGCATGGTCAAAGCCCAGTTGCACCGCCAAGTCATCCAGTTTGAGTGCGGTTTTGCCTTCGCGTTGCAGCAGTTTTTCAACGGCTTCACGGCCTTTGGCAATGGTTTCACTCTGCGCCAGGGCGTTGAACCAGGCGCGCACCTTGGTTTTGGCACGGTGACTCACCAGGTAGCCCAGCTCAGCGTTGAGCCAGTCGCGTGAGGGGCCGCCCTCTTTGACGGTGGTGACTTCCACCGTCTGGCCGTTCTTCAGGGGCGTGTTGAGCGGCACCATGGCGCCATCCACCCGCGCCCCCCGACAACGGTGACCCAAGCTGGTGTGCACGGTGTAAGCAAAGTCCACCGCCGTGGCGCCCTGGGGCAATTCGACAATCGCAGCGTCCGGCGTCAACACGTAAATACGGTCATCCAGCAGCGTTTGGGACTGGGTGCCGGACAAATCACGCTCCCAGGCCAGCAACTGGCGCAGCACCGCAATCTTGGCGTCGTATTCCCCGGTGGCCGACACACCGGCATACCCTTTGGCGCCGGCCTCCTTGTAGGCCCAATGCGCCGCCACACCGTTCTCGGCATGCTCATGCATGGCTTGGGTGCGGATCTGGATCTCGGTGGGCTGGCCCGTGGCATCACGCACCACGGTATGCAGTGACTGATAGCCATTGACTTTTGGCTTGGCAATGTAGTCATCAAACTCATCAGGGATTGGGGTGAATTGGCTATGCACCCAACTCAAGGCGCCATAACACTCGGGCACGCTGGCCACCACCACCCGCAGGGCGCGCACATCGTAAACCTGCTCAAAATTCAGCGACTTGCCGCGCATTTTTTTCACAATGCTGTAGATGTGCTTGGGCCGGCCGGAAACCTTGGCGCTGATACCGTTGGCCAACAAGTCCTGTTCCAGCTGGCTGCGCATGCGCTCCACATGGGCTTCACGCTCAGCGCGCTTTTCATCCAGAAAGCGTGCCACCTGCTTGTAGGTACCTGGCTCCAAGAACCGGAAAGCCAAGTCTTCCATCTCCCACTTGATTTCCCAGATGCCCAAGCGGTTCGCCAAAGGTGCAAAAACCTGCAAGGCCTCTGCTGCAATGCCTTCTGGCACGGGCAGTTTGGAGGCCGCAAAAAAGCGCAGCGTCTGCAAGCGCGAAGCCAGCCGCAACATGACCACCCGCAGGTCACGCGAAAACGCCAACAGCATCTTGCGCACATTCTCTGTTTGGGCAGCAGCAGCTTGGTGCGCTGCGGGGGTGTCCGCAGCCACGCTGGGGCGGGTTTGCTTGGCCAGACGGGCGTAACGCTGCACCCGCACCAGCTTGGACGTTTCCATGGCCAAAGCAGCAAAATTGTCACCAAAGGCCTTGGCAATCACCTCCTGCGGCTTGTTCAAGTGATCCACGGCGTACACCAGATAACTGGCCGCCTGCATGGCCTCAGAACCGCCTATGCTTTTGAGCACCAGCGCCACCGCATCCGCATGCGCCAGGATATCTTCACCCGTGTCGAGCAGTTCACCCGCCAAAAGTGGCTCGGCAAATGCCCGGGCGCGGCTCAGGGCTTGCGCTGGTTCGCCTGCATCACTGGCGGTGGCCGCCACCACAGGCAACACCGGCTTGCCGACTGCCGCCATGGCGCTGCTTTCGCTCTCTGAACTTTTCATCACGCCCTTTTCAGTCCAGCAAAAACGACACCACCGCCTGAACCTGATCAGGTGCCACAAAAGTCGGGGCATGCCCCACACCGGCAAATTCAAGCAGTCGGGCGCGGGGACCGCGCTGCGTCATGGCAAGGGCCGTGGCACTGGACAACAAATCAGACTCCACACCGCGTACCAGTAAGGTGCTGGCCTGGATCTGGTCATAGGCCTGCCATAACAAGGCTTCACCTTGCGCTGCCGACTCCGCGGTGATGGCCTTGAAAGGCTCGGCCATCGCCGGGTCGTAGCGCAGGGTCAGGCGATCGGAACCATCGCCCAGCGGTTTCAGTTGCGGACGGGTCAGCGCCATCCACTGCGCCGGGGTGTGCGGGCCAAAACTGCTGGCAATGGACCACAAGGCATCGGCCGCCTGCTGTTCTGACTCAAAAACCCCCACCTTGCCCAAATACTGGCCAATGCGCTGCAAAGCCTGCCACTCGATCACCGGACCCACATCGTTGAGCACCAGGCGCCGCACACGCGCAAACTCAGGCAGCTCAGGCTGCCCCGCCACCACCATGCCAATCAAGCCCCCCATGCTGGTGCCGACCCAGTCCAGGCGCCTGGGCTGCACCTGCGCCAGCAAGGCCAGCATGTCGGCGGCATAAAAAGGCACTTGATAGCCTTGCGGATCCTTGAGCCAATCGCTTTGAAGGGCTTGCGCCAGCGTGTCAAAGTCGCGGCCCTGACGCGTCAACCCGTGCACACACAGCACCACCTGCGCACTGTCCGGGTTGCCCCACTGCCAGTAGGCCATGCGGTGCCCGCCCTGAGCATCCGGGCAATGGATAGATAAAAGCGAGGGATCAGACATGGTGTGCGGGCCGGATAATGGTGAGACTGACAGGGAAGAACAGACTGGGTGGCTACATGCATTGTCATGAGCATGGCAACATGCTAATTCAAACTCAACACTGACCCTTCCCCGTTGGATCCCTTTTTAACTTAATTTCGGAGAAAGCTCATGCTCAAAGGTAAAACAGCGCTTGTCACCGGCTCCACCAGCGGTATTGGCTTGGGCGTCGCCAAAGCATTGGCCGCCCAAGGCGCCAACATCGTGTTGAATGGCTTTGGCGATACTTCGGGGCCCCAGGCTGAGGTCGCTGCGCTGGGCGTTAAAGTGGCCTATCACGGGGCTGACATGAGCCGACCCGCCGAGATTGCCGACATGCTGAGTTTTGCTGCAGCCCAGTTTGGCCGAGTCGACATTCTGGTCAACAACGCCGGCATCCAGCATGTGGCGCGAATTGAGAATTTTCCTGTGGACCGCTGGGACGCCATCATTGCCATCAACATGAGCAGTGCCTTTCACGCCACCCGCCTGGCGCTGCCGGCCATGCAGGCTGCGGGCTGGGGCCGCA
>JFJP01027840.1_pt1 | contig 12146 bp, 10 predicted proteins | sample 431651 | NCBI WGS metagenome assembly JFJP01 (sample SAMN02602958, study PRJNA72255) | Microbial mat metagenome, whole genome shotgun sequencing project. | biome: fresh water; feature: sink hole; material: water; isolation source: purple microbial (photo- and chemosynthetic) mats found in... | reverse complement strand
AGAATTTCAGCTGCATTAATAATAATAACAATGCATGGAGTCAAAAGGAGGAAAACCTACAGGATTTTGGTGCTTGTCTCGATATAAAAAAGACTCCATTGATCAGACAAATCACTAGCGAAAAATGACAGATTATCGATATAAGTATTGCTAAGAAGTCCATAAAGTATCATATAACTAACAGAATTACTAGTTTGGAGAATGAAGGAAGTGGATAAAAAGTAAACAAAAGTGGTAAAATAAACAAAATTGGGAAAAGCTAAAGAAACATTCTCGGTATTTACATAGACAAATACAGAATATACCGAGAATTCATTAGGATCAGCGTTCATAAATAAGACATTGCAATTCTTAATATAAAGGAAAATTTAAAGGAATTATTGAAAATTTGATTTTTTTTTTAATTTCTACATCAAATGTCATATTAACATTTACGTTAAGCAAAAAAATGCATTGGGTGTCAGTCAAATCCCAAATTTCTGAGTAGAAAGTCTTCACATTTATCATAAAATTCACAATGGTGAAGTTGATGTTATTCTCAAGCTCCATAAAGCAATTATCGAGATTTATCGTCATTTTTAAAATTTCATTGCTCTCAGGGCTAAAATTTAATTATTTTATCGTTTTTTTAAAAAAATGGAAAAATCAACGATAAAGTCAAAGAACGAGAAATATTCTTAAAAGCACCTGTAATTACATGATCGTTTAAAGTAACAAGGAATTTAAACTCAAAAACGGTTCCTGGAAGGGATGTATTTAATTCGTTCCAGGCTAATGTGAAATTCAAATAGGGATTAGTGATAGAACCATTAGAATCTAAGGCATTCGTGATCGAATCTCCTATGTATAAAACTGAAAAAATGGGGAAATGGGAGAAATTAACAAAAGAAAAGGTCACCTTTGCAAGAAAAGAGGTTGAATTGGTCGAGAAAACTGAGAGTTATGAATAAATATAGAAAGAATCTAATCATTTAATTAAAAATTGTTATCGAAATTATAACTTTTGCTTTATAAAAGTCTGAAAATGAAATAAAATATTTATTTATCTCTATTAAAGTTTTTTTAAATAATGCAAAATTTCGACAGTTCAAATTTTAATCTCCCGCCATCAATCCCCACAAATCTCCAATCCCGAGTTTTTTCCTCCTCGCTATTCACTCTTTCCACCCAACCTCACATAAATTCCATCTCCCTGCCAAACAATTACGAATGCTTCCACTGCAACAAAACCTTCAAAAGAAAAGATCATTTAAAAAGGCATAATCTAACCCATCAAATCAAAGGGTACTATACATGCAAATGTGGAAAAAAATTCAATAGACATGATAATTACAAGAACCATTTACGAACCCATACCAATGTATTATCGCATGTATGTATGCAACTCAATTGTCAAAAGAAATTCAAGAATAAAGCAGCACTTGATTATCATCTTCTTAAACATGAAAAACCCAAAATTGTCTGCAATTATCCAGGTTGTGGAAAAAATTTCTTAAGGGTAAATGAACTCAAAAGACATAAAAAAGCAAGGAAATGCCATTTAAAAGCTTTGTTCAAAAACGAGATGGAGAAAAATCAGAAGAAAAGGGAAGAAGGCGAAACGGGGAAATTTAATGGAGTTATTCATGAGATTTTTAAACTTAGGGGAAAAATGTGATGATTTTATGAAATTTTGTTCATATTTTTAAATAAATTTAAATAATTAAAGGACTTAAAGAAAAAAAATGGCGTTAGTTTTGATAAAAATCGATTTTTTTTAAAGAAATTACTATCCTTGATACGATTTAAAGATAGGATTGCTATATTTCTCCTTGTTATTCTTCTGTCTAAATGAAATTGATTGATCGACTGTGATTTTGGTAGATTGTTCGTTTTTTTCGGTGAATTTCCCTGATAAAATATCTCTTTTAAAGTTGGAAAAAGAAACCAAATCCTTATTGAATCCTTCTTGTATGAGCATTGATGAAGAAATATCCTTTGAATTGTCGATTATTTTGCCAATAGAGCTGATTTCAGTGGTATTGCTCCTTTCTAGTCCTAATTCATTATAAAACCTCTTTTTTTCTTCCGAATTCCATTTGCTTTTCTTTATGTTTTCAATCAAATAATTCTTTTGTATTGAGTTATTCTTCCTTTTTTCAAGGGTTTCGCTTCCTAGCCTATTGTTTATCATACTATGAGTCTCTGGAGGTTTATATGTTGGAAAGGTTCCTCTTATTACATAAGACCTATCGATTAAATCAATAAATTAATGATAAAAATAAGATAATTACCAATAGATTTCATCAGTTTCTACGATAAATTTCCCATATTTATTTTTCCCATATTCCACTGGAGTAAAAGAAATAATGAAAGTTGAGCCTTCTTTTCCATAGGCTTCCAGCACCCCTTCTTTGGGAATCACTGAGAATTCAGGGTCAGAATCATAGGTGAAATAAGCGTGGAAATCCGCAGAGTTCTTAAACCGATTGGTCAATTTGAAAGAAACACTCGATGTTTTATGCAAAGGCGAGAATATTTGGATTATATCATCACGATCTGGCTCAGTGGCTTCTAAATTTAGCTTGAATCTGATTAAAACATCATAATTTTATTAAAAAAACCAATATTTCATGTATATATATTATATAATATTGTGTATATATACATGTATATTATATTATATTGTGTATATATATATATACATGGTTTTGTTTATTAAAAACAAAAATAAGAAGAATTAATGAGAAAAAATCGATTTTTTTTTACTTCCATCGACCTCCTGCATCAGTTGTCAACAACATATCCAATAGAACTTTAAAGGGCTTCATTGGAGAGAAAATGACCTTAAACTTCAAGAAATCGTCCAGTGAATTCACTGTATTCTTCACAGCGGAAATCTTCAAACACCTCTGTATCGCTTTGGCGAATTCTTCAGGAATCTGATCAATGGTCAAATTAAAGGGTTTTTTCAAGAAATTGTCTGCAATCCCAGGTATCGCAATCTTGAGATCTCCATTGCAAATTTCTCGGCTTTTTGCCTTAAAACTGTAACTGATGTCACTCATCACATATTCCCCTATACCTTTGATTGGAAAAACCCAATTAACTCTATCGTTCATGCTAACGATGATCTCACTATAGTATTCTCGAATGGCTTTTGGCTGGAAAAGATAGGGAATTTGATAATCGGTCAATCCTCCAATACTGATTCTAGACTTATTTGGAATCATTAAACGAAAACCGGGGGATTCCTGAAGAATTATCTGAACGAAAATGTCCTCTTTTAAAGGATTTTTGAAAGTGACGATTTGTGTTAAGTCTTTATCCACTGGACAACTGATCGAAATAATGGGGAATTTATCAGGAGTTTTACCAGTTCCGGAAAGCAAATATCGCCATTTGCCAATAGTGTCACTCTCGAAGAGGAGATCACTATTTTCAAGCTTTTCAAGACTGGAAGGAGTGTATTTTATAGTGATTTCCAGGTCTTTTAATGAAGGAATTATCAGATTTTCAGGAAATATTGAGAAATTGCCCGGATTTGTGAGTATTGCCTTTACAAAGGCTGGTTCCAATGAAGGATTTTCCAAAATAATCGTAATTTCTGTTGATTTTCCAAGTTCTGATCGAATTATGGGGATTTTCTCAGTTTTTCTCTCCAGCGAAACCAAGCGTAATTCATACCAAATTTCCCCGATTTTCTCATTTATGAACGAGATCGAGCCGTTTCTCGCAAAGACCTTTAAAGGCAAAAATCCCAGATTATACATCATGCTCTTTTTCGCAGGAATCGTGATAAAAGAGTCCCCCATGAGTCCTTCCCCTTCAATAATCGCCTCAAAAGTGAGGTTTTCATCTAAAGGGTTAAAAAGCTCGATATTACAAGATAAATTCTTCCTGATTTCGGCCAGTATTTCTAAAATTCCTTTAGAATTCCCCCTATTTGTTTCAACACTGACCGTATACCATACATACTTTTCCCTATAGTTTTCTTCATAAAACGTGATAGAACCAGTATAAACTCCTCCTATAAGTGGATTTACAGTCAGTGAATATTTCGCAGTTTTTCCTGGTTCTATCGTTATCTTACTGTCTCCTATCACATTTATCAGGTCTGTTTCAATGATATAATTCACTGGTCGATCTTTATAGGGATTTACGATCTCGATGCATCGTTTCTCGGAGGAATTGGCGATACAGCGGATCAAAATATGGCCTTTTGCCAATGGATCCAGCGTACAGCCAAAAAGCTCATATTCGTAATGATCATTAGTGGTTGTATTGATTATCAGCAGTTTTCCTTCATATTTTTCTAAAGGGTTTTGTGGTCGAAAAATCAATAGAAAAGTCCCTGAGGATTTCCTTTTGACTATTAATTCACGAGATCCTGAGAAAACATTGGGGAATTTCAATTGATCCCATTGCAGAGAGGACTTGATAAACCAGTCTTTATCAGTACTATTCATGAAAGGAACCTCTTGCTTCAATTCATCGCCAAAGGGGATTTTCAACTTCATAATCCCTTTTATCGTCTTTGGACTTATCGTTAATTGTAATCTATAGACCCTTATATCAGAATTATCGTCAGAACGAAGGATTAAATTGTGGAATTCGCTAGAAATGGGATATTTGTAATGAAATTCCATTGGTAAACGATTTTCGGAGAAATTAGTGGTGTTTTGTCTCATTATTTCAGGCATTTCTTGCGATTCTTCCTTGGGAAGAAGGGGGGAAGAAGAAGATTTAGAAGGGCTTTTCATTAGAAAAACAGAAGGAATTGTGATAAAAGGACTAGGAGGACTAAGCTCGACTTTAAAGAGAATTTCATCAGGATTTTGAGTATTTTGCTTGAATTTCATGATATTTTCCTTGGATTTTGTAGTGGAAATAAGACGATTTTCGTGGAATTTCTTAGCAGAATTTAGGTTTTCGTTGCGAAAAGACAGAGGACAGTCGTATTTCGTGATTGTTTCTACATAAATCGCGGAATTTTGGCTTGGTTTTATGTCGGAAAGGACTTCAGGCATGAGAGTCTCGGCAAGGATTTCTATTTGAAATTCCCCTACTTCTTTGTCGCAAAAGATGATTCTACAGCGATAATCCTCGAAAAACATTGGTAAAAATATCAATGAAATTTGTTGAGAATCGCCCTTGCGTAAATGGAGTTTTTCCTTTGAACAGATGAAGGGAGGCATTAGGAAAGAAAGGATTTGATCACGATTTTCGGTTAGAACCTTTAAATCGCTGAGTCTTTTGGAAGAAATCGAGTTCTGTGATACGGAACTGTCGAGATTCTTTATAGATTTCTTAATTTTATCAGGATTTGCCCCTTTTTTGGCACTGAAACTGCGAGATTTTTTCTCGTTTTTAGCATTTTTCTCGTTTTTCGCATTTTTCTCGTTTTTCTTTGCATTTTTGTCATTTTTCTTTGCATTTTTCTCGTTTTTCTTTGCATTTTTCTCGTTTTTCTTTGCATTTTTGTCGTTTTTGTTGTTTTTGTCATTTTTCTCGATTTTATCAATAAGTAGATTTATTGAGAAATCCGCGAATTCGAGACTGGAATTCTCGAAGATGTTTTTTACAGTAATAATCTCTTGCTTTAATTGATAAAGCTGCGATTGAACGTGAATGATCTCCAATGAGACTCGATCAGTGATTTCGGACCTCAAATCCAGTACGATCGCTGCTGCATTGATATTACTCTCTCTTTTGTTGAAAAAAGTCAATCTTCCAGTCACTGGCTCGGAAATCCGGCTTTGGAAAGTAACTTTATAGTCAATTTTACCCAAAGGCTCGATTCTCAAAGAGTCGTTCTCTATAGAAAAATCCCGATTTCCTTCATATTTCACCCAATAACTGATGAATTTCTTAGTGGGATTTCTCAATTCTATGGTTTTTACGATAGAATCGCCTAAAATACACGAAAAAACCAAAGGATTTTCTTTGGGAATATAGTTGAAAAGGCTCTGATAAATATGTATTAGAAAAAGCACCATCTCGCGACCACTGGGATTTGCAAGGTTTTTGGCTTGAAAATGTGTTTCTAGCCCAATAAAACTTAAAGCTTGTAGGACTTTTTCAGCATTATACAAGAAATCATCATTATTTATACAATCAGGCTTAAGATTTAGTATTGATTTTATCGTAGAAGTATTGATATATCCTTGAATTATTGCAGAAAGCCATAAGGAATCTTTAAGGTCATTCTGGAAATTTGTGATACGAGATTGAGGGTTTTTCTGATAAATTTCGATCCATCGCAGCAAAATAGCTTCGTTTATCGAGAAAATATTGCTTTCTTCTTGAGAGAAATCAGGCGATTTCTCAGAAGGAAACTGTTTTTTAAAGGATTTTAGTGTTATTCGTGATAAATAATAGATCTTTATTATCTGATAAAACAGCGTTATCCAGCTATCAGCAGAAATATAGCTAAATTGCGATATCGTAGGTCTATAACTATTACTATTGAGATAATTCACGGGATTTAACCGTAAATACTGGTTAAAATCGGAGAAATTCAACAGATAATAAGGTCTTATAGTGCTTAGAAAAGCTCCATCACCCATAAGAATCTTCAGGAAATTATCGTAATTATTCACTATTGCATCGAGTTTTTCAGGTTTTTTTAAAAGAATTCCAAGGGGTTTTTGAATGAAAGGCTTTCCTGAGAGATTTGTGTATAAATCGAAGAAAATTGAGCCATTTGAGGAGATAATATCATCAGGAAATCGCTGAATTGGGGAAGAAAGCAGGAATCGATTCAGCCATTTTGTGATGTTTTCTAAGGAATTTCTAAGGAATTCTAAAGGAATTAGACTATATCCGAAGATATTCTTTATGATACTCGATTTCGTCGAGGAATTCCCGAATTTTATCAGCGATTCGTGATGTTTGACAGAAATTTCTGAAGAAATCTCACTGTTGTTCTCTTGAAGGATTATTGGGGAATTCGAAGATATTTTGTAGGAATAGTCAGAAGGAGGAGTTCGCTGGATATAGGGGAAATTGGTGAAGATACAGTTATCCGAGGTGCCGGAGATGGGGATTAGATAGGATCGACCGTCACTGTCGAGGAATTCCAGACGCGTTGTGAAGGAAATTGGATGCATAGCACTGAATAAAGCCTCTATTTTTAGTCTAAATGATTGAATTTAGTAGTAAATTATGAGTAAATTGACAAAAATCAATAAAAAATAGTACTTATTCTTTGTAACTCCGATATTTTTCCCTTCGAGATAATTAAGCTCCAAAGAGAAGCCTAAGTCCTTTGGTAACTTCTCACTAATCAACAGATTTTCAAACCCATCATTAACAATCTTAAACACACATCTTGATACGATGCCCAAAGGCACCACCGGCATTATAATCTCCCTCCTGTCAAACACCAACTTCGGATAAGCACCATTTCCTTTAAAAAACACATCAGTATACGATCTTTCCTTTTCTTCATTGATAAAAAGCGATGCTTTTCTCTCGTAATTCATTTGTGTTAAAGGGTTGAAAAAAGACGATATAATAAGGCTTTCTCCAGGGGATAAAAGCCCTTCAAAAGGCACAATACTGAAGACTTTATCAGTGTCAAGCTCTGATGTATCAAAGTAGAATTTCAAAGGTTTTTCGTCAGAATTCATCAGAATTATTTCAGTTTTTTCGGGCTGATATTTATCGTTACTGATGATTTTCTTCCTAAAATCTATTATCTGAGGATCTATCAGTAATTTCGGCTTAATCCCTTCACAAAGAACAAAACGACTTAAAGAGTCACAAATCCCATAACCTTCTAGGGTTAAAGGGAGCAGAAATGAGTAATTCTTCACTTCTTTTGGGGAAAACCTCACTTGGAAGATCAGCGTTTGTTGAGGATTTATGGTGATTCGCTGATATTTGTATTGGTTTTTCTCAATTTCTTCTTCTGAGGAACTAGAAGAACTCTGAGAAATATCATTAAAATCATCGTCTTTTTTTGATGGTTTTATCAGTAAATTCTCTGATAATACATTAGGAATCTGGGCGTTTTCTTCGGTTTGATCAATATTAACGATAATCGTTGTATCGTCTTTTTTGCTGAATTCTGGGTCAATTAACTCGAATTCAAGACAATCTGCTCCATCATTATCGGTTTTATCACGATTTCTTGTATCTAAGATGAGACTCGCTGTGATATTCGATAAATTCCTTAGAGTTAGCCTCAAAAGACCGGGGTTTCCTAAGGTGGTAACCTGTTTAAAATCGAGGATTTCCTCATTTATCTCGACAATAGGCAGTATCGTTTTTACAGAAAAAGGCAGTTTTAACGTTTTTCCGCCTTTTATAAGAAAAGTGATCATTAAATCCTTTATCTCGAGCTCTTTTTTACTGAAAAAAGCCATTTTTATCGTCCTGTTCTCTTCAGAATTCAACTTGTCTTTCATGGGAAAAATCTCCAAATCATCAGGAAAATCCTTGATAATTTCAAAGGCAGTGCCATGTCTTAGGTGATTTCGCAGTAAAATATAGGCTTCTTTTCGCTGAAAAACCTGAATTTCTCCTAAATTCACGATATTTTCCTTTATACTGCATTTCGAATCAGGGGCGATTCCTGAACATTTCACGATAATAGTCTCCCCATCCTGGACTTTCATCACGATTTTCTCCTCTTCGGGCCTTCCTATAGAATTTCCTGATGGTTTATAAAGGAAATTGAGAAAAATGTCACTAAAAGCAGGAATTTCACCACTTTTTGGCATAACTGAAAAAACACGGTTTTCAGATAAATCAAAGCTAAATTTAGCTGTTCCGTTTCCGGGGTTTTTCACATGAAATCGCTCCAAAACGGTCATTTCATCAGAGTCTTCTCCAAAGAAGAAACGGAGATTTTTGGCTTCAGATTCGAGTTTTACTGAATCAATTGTGGCTTTTACAAGAAATTCAAAGGAATATTTCTCGTTGATAAAGTATTTGAAATTCCCCAAAAAGTCCTGTAACATCATGCTTTTTAACGATATTTCGAAAAAGCCTGTTTCCATTGAGGGTATAATTTGGGGGATTTGATAGGAATCGGCCAATGCTTTTTACATGAATTACACCGAAATCAACGACTTTTGGACCAGAATAGATCTTTTTTAATTGCGAATTATCCAGATTTAATGAACAATCGCGGGATTCCTGATGGTTTTTTGGCTTTGAAGTAAAGGGTTTTTTCAATGTAGAAATCAAAGGATTTGGTTGAAAATCCTTTGTTTCTGAGATATTTAAAGGCTCATATCCCCCAATGAATTTATTCACGAAAAGTGGGTCTTTTTCTAAAGGAAGCTGTAGTTTTGGCGATATTGAGTTTCGACCATATCCATAAAGGAAATCGTAATCTATTGGAGGTTCAGTCTTTTTATAAGAGTTTTCTTCATCATTTTCACCTTTTGGGGGGATTAGCGATAAATCCTTGTATTTTTGAAGCTCGTTTTTGAGGTTTTTCTGGGAAATTTCACGCTTTTTAGAAAGTCTTTCCTTTCGGAGGTCTTTAATGAATTTATCGTACTTTTTATCGTTAAATTCTCGATAAAGGGTCTCCTCGTCGATTTGGGGATTTTCATGAAGAAAAGCAGCGATATCTGAAGGATTTAAAGGGGTTTTTAGCAGGGATTCTGGTAAAATATCGTGGTTTTTACGCTTTTTGTGATAATGAACGTCGAATTGGTCTTTTTCAATGATTTTTGGCTTGATTTGGAAGTCCTGAGGAATGGTCTCAACGCCTCGAATTATCATGATTTTTTCTGAAATTGTGGAGCTTTTTCCAAAGAATTTTAAAGGGATTTTATACTGTTTTTTCAAAAGAAATAAATCGAATTCTAAGGCAAAAGTCCCAAGGCTTTTCGGTGAAAAACTAGCTAAACAGTCGAATTTTGCCAAAGGAGGGATTTCATTAGGAAAATTGGTGATTTTAAATGAAGAAACGGGTTCATGATCGAAATCTATTGGTAAAAAGCTGCTTTTATTCTCGAGAAATATCGCCAAATCCCTTCTATCATTCATTGGACATTCCCCGAAATTCATCACTAAAGTTGATAGTTTCACTTGTGGACAAATGGCTATACCAACAATGGTGATTCGTGGGAATTCCTGATCAGAAATATCATAGAATTCGCAAAGCCCTTCAAAGGAGAATTTCTCGCTAAAAGGCTCGATTTCTTCTTTCATCATCACATAATGCCTTGTCCAAATCTGTGTTTTTTCCGTGATTTTTGGCATACATTTTATTGTGATCTTTTGTTGAGAATAAGGATCAATTATACCGATATCTGGACTATTGGTCAATACACGTTCTGATTCTTCAATACCTAATTCATGAGGACTGCGATATTTCTCCAGATTAGGATTATCGGCATCTTTATTTGATTTGAGCTTTGATTGGAATTTGGCACTTTTTGGGGTATTATTCAGTAAAAACAACACTTTTTCCTTGGTTTCGCCGTAGTAAACGTGACCGAAATCGAGCTTTGTGATGATTTGACCGCTTTCGTCAATGAAAAAACGGTTGTAATCAACAGAGATAGCGGTGATTTCTATGTAATTTTGAAAGGCTTTGCCGTTGATCAAAACATTGATTTTTCCTTTAAGAATTCCAGCGTCTTTTGGCTTGAAAGTTATAAGGGCTTTTATCGTTTGATTCGGCTGAATTGTGAAGAAATTGGGAGAAATCGTGATATTTGGTAATTTATCGCTTTTTATCTCAACTTTTCCGAGGCTTTTTCCTTCGTTTTTAAAGGAAATTTCTTCAGATTTTTCTCTATTTATCTGAAGAAAGCCTAAATTTAGAAAGGGATCGAACACTATTTGGCTTCTGACAGGAAAAGCGTGTAAAAGAACCTCCAATTCATAATTTTCATCAGAAATCACCCGCATTTTATCGTGGAATTCATTGATTTGTGATGTTTCGAAAGAAATCAGCAATTTTAACGATAATCCAGGGGCGATTGATTGGGAAATATCGTAATCTATGCGGAAATTGGAGGAAATTGGCTGGAAAATACGAAGACGTTTGGCGATATTACTGAGATTCTTCACAAAAACAGTCATTTCGTAGGTCTGGTTCGGAAGGATATCGTTGAATATTATCTCTGGGGGAAGGACCTCTATATGGCAGAGGGAACTGGGCTTCATGGGATTGCGGTTGGGAATTATGAAGAAAAAAACGTTTTATTTATGGGAAATTATTTAAAAAATGTTGATTTTGAGGATTTTTAGGAAATTTGCAAATTTTTTAAAAAAAAATTTTTAATTCAAACAAAAAAAAGCTTTTGAAAAAAATTTAAAGGAATTCATGGTTTTAGAAGAAGTTTTCATTGATTTTTTTAGATGAATTTCGAAGAGAAAAATTTTTATTTTTTTTGTTTTTTATTTTTTATATATTTTTATTATGGATATTTAAGGTAAATTTGGCAATAAATAAAAAAAATTAATGATGAATTATTAATAAAGTGTTTTTTCATTTGATTTTTTCATATGCTTTTGAAAATTTACTAGAAATCCAAATTTTAAAAAAAGCTTAAAAAAACAATCAATTCTCTCGTTATTGACTGTTTGTTTGTATTAAAAAAAGATTTATTGATTTTTTTTTCGAAAAATACTCACATTTTTAAAAAAAAATAAATAAAAAACTTTTTTTTTAAAATAATTAGCAAGATTTAACATGCAAAAGACCATTAATTTTCAAAAAATATCGATTTTAATTTGATGTATTTGACATAAAATTATCAATAAATTATATTAAAATAATTTGCAATTCAAAATATATCACTATTGCCTTTTTTCCTTTAAAAATAATGTCGTCTACTTGTATCGAAGTGAATGATAGTTCTTCTTATACGATGATCTCTTTAGAAAAAAGAATCGAAGAATGGTTCGATAAAGAAAGCAAAATCACTGAATGGCTTGATAAAGAAGGAGTCTTCATATCAGAACCAAATTTTTATTTCAAAGGCAATAAGCCACAAAAAAATATGGGAAATTCCTCTTTAAACATCACATCCCAATTATTTCTGCGAAGAATGAAATCATCACAAAAACAATGAGGGATGATTTATAATGTATTAAATTTATTTGTTTTGGTTTAATTATATGATAGTTTTATCAAATAGTTTCGAGTGTTTTTCTTTCAAGTATCAAACTTTCATTATTAGTATGAAAAT
>JFJP01021817.1_pt1 | contig 12146 bp, 13 predicted proteins | sample 431651 | NCBI WGS metagenome assembly JFJP01 (sample SAMN02602958, study PRJNA72255) | Microbial mat metagenome, whole genome shotgun sequencing project. | biome: fresh water; feature: sink hole; material: water; isolation source: purple microbial (photo- and chemosynthetic) mats found in... | reverse complement strand
CCGGGTATCCCTTCCGGCTCTTGAGTAAACTTCTCGATGTTTCGAGATCCGGCTATTACGATTGGTGTAAGCGCGGGTTATCCGGGAGTTCAATGGATTACAGTGAGTTAGCCCAAAAGATCTTAACCGCATATGAGAAAGGGCGCGGAACCTATGGAGTGGAGCGTGTTCGTGAAGAGCTGGCAAGACAGGGCTATTTCCAAGGTGACAAGTTAATCCGCAATCGTATGAGAGCAAATGAGATTGAGTTCACATACAAGCGAAAACGGTGAAAACAAACGATTCCGGGCATAACGAACCATGTGCTGAAAATCTTCAGTATCGGGACTTTCGGGCAGCAGGGCCAAACATGGTATATGTCGGTGATATTACCTATGTTCCCGGAAGAAACGGCTGGCTTTACATTGCCACTGCAATCGACCTATATTCACGAAAAATCGCAGGAGGGGCTATCGCAGAGCGCATGAATGCCTCTTTGGAAAATGAAGCACTGGTAATGGTTCGCCGAGGGCAGGAGAGGGAGGTTAGTTTCATATTCCATTCAGATCGAGGAAGTCAGTATGCAAGCAGAGAATATCGCGCACTACTTTCGGGATTAGGTGGAGTTCAGAGCATTAGTCGTAAAGGTGGCTGCTGGGAGCGCGGAGCCTACCCATGGGGTATAATGCGGTTGCAGAATTCTTTAATGGAGCAATAAAGCGGGAATGGCTTTATCGAAGAATTGAAGGTCTGACGACCTTGAAAATGATGGAGTTTGAACTGTTTGATTAGCGTGATGTTTTTACAATAGAACCAGAATACACAGCTATTTGAGTTTCAAATCCCCTGTTGAATTCGAAGAAGAGTATTTTGCCGAAAATATGGTAGTGTAAATTGTCCGTAAAAGCGACAGGGTGTCATAGAAAAAAATTCCTATGAAAATGGTCACTCTTAAAGCCTGAATTTCGGTTCAGGCTTTTTTAACGACTCCCCCGCCCTTCACGATCAAGTATCACCTGCCGCAGAAACCGGTAGAGTTCATCATTGGCAGCAAGCGGTGAAAGTGCAATTCGCTTCAGATTAAGATTGAGCAAATAGGATAGATCACAGGATGTGAAAAGTTCCTGCATCAGTGGGTTGTTCTGCACTTCATTGGAGTAAAATTGGCTAAGCTGGTCGATCTGTAAATAGGTAACATCTTTGTGAGTCAATCCGTGCGATTCCATGAACCGGTCACCTTCGGGCGTTCCATTGTGCACAACAAAGAGAAATGTGGTAATCAGACAGATATCATCGACCATTTCACAGACCAGATAGCCGACGCGATTTTCATCCCAATCGCAAGGGATCAAATAGCTTCCTCTGTACAGAATCGCCTCTTTTTCATGGGCAACACAAAAGACTGCTTCGCGAGCCATCGCAGGTAGACAAATATCGAACCGTTCTTCGATTCGACGAAGTGCGTGTGATTGAATGTAGGCGGGAACCATCTTTCCATCAATTGAAAAAGTGAGATGAATAAACTTCTGTCGCTCCTTCGGGGTAAACAGCGCCTGATACGCTGTGCGCGGCTTTCCTTCTCGAATGATTTTTCTCGTTTGCGGCTTTCGAAGTTGAATCAAAATCCGCTCACGCATCTCCTGCCCATCCCGGCACTTGCCTAATGTATCGATGTCGTAGGTGAAAAGCCCAATTCCATCGAGCATCGAATAACACATTACCGTGCTTTTCATCGCCATATTTCTGGTCTTGATATATTGGGTCATGATGTGTTCTTGGTACTGGTCGAATCTATCGCGGTAGTAACCAAGCATTTCACTCTTTTGAAGATCGACGCGCAGTGCCCGGGGAAGTGTGAATATGAAATCCTGCATATCCCGAATTGATAGAACTGCTTCCTTGCAATTCCCCAGAAGCGAAAACATTGTCGGTTGACGGAAAACATGCCGACACACCTCTTTGATTTCACGCATCGTATGCGGAGGAATGTCGGGATGATCCTGCAGAAATTCTGACGTGAAAATCTCCTCTGTGAGCCGTTTGTAGAAAATGAGATTCCGGGTCATCTTAGGTATCAGTTCACCCATTCCCATTTTTTTAAGAAACTGTTTTGAACGGGCAACCCGCTCTTTATCTAATTCTAAAAGTTTCAATTTTGAGGCCATTTCGATACCATCTGTTTAAATGAAATTTGTATTTCTTTCTGTAAAAAAATCAGACCAGAACCCACTCTTGTTCAAGCATTTTCCCTTCGATCCGCATGAGTTTGATCAACTCCTTCAACTGTGGATCTGGATATTCTTCTGAATCCCAGAGATCTGACCACTTTTCCACCTGTGATCGTTGATCTTCTTTCTGCCACAGTGACTGATTTCCAAATTTCAACAATGCAAACTCCCACCCGCTTTTCCAGAACCAGTTCGCCGATGGAACCGCCGATTTTAGGCGAGCGAAATTGGATATTCCCACACCGTCGTAATCGGGAAAGATGGTCACCGATGTGATACTTGACTTTGCAAGCCATGACAGAAGTCGATCGGAAAGATTTCCCTGATAGTAAAGAATGATTCCACTCCACCCCGATTCAATCCACGAAGTATCGTCAAATACAGCCTGGTTTTCCACCAATAGAAGGGGAAAATCACTTTCCCAAGGACCGAAACGATCCGAAATCGGAATGACAAATGATCCGGTAAATGTGCTGATTTCAATTAGATTAACCGATGTAGAATATTGTGACACTCGAACATCAGGGCCAATCGATTTTCCGAGATAGTAGATGATTTCGTGGCGGGAGTTGCCGGTTTTTGTATCGCCGAATCGACCAAGGTTGATCGCCCGTGATGATTCCGATTCTGTCTCAACCTGCGGACTGATTGCACGAATTTCATTTGATAGAATCACAAGACTTTTCACGCGGAACACGGAACCTCTCCCCTGCCGTTCCACCGAAACAGCTCCGGTTCGTTCGCCCCACTGTTCCAACTTTTTGCGAATTGATTGCGGAATTGATGAGGATGGCGTTTCACCAAATTCTGCTAATTTTTCCAGTGTTGAAAGCCAGTGCGCCATCATGAAACAACCTCAAGATCTTCGAAAATCTGCCAAGATTTCATCGTAATTGAGTTGCGACCATTTCGTTTTTCGATGGGAACACAGTAGCGAACGGTGTTCTGCGGAGTTGGCGATGCGAAAAACAGATTGAATCCGAACTCTTGCGCCGTAGCGATAAGACTCTGCTGATTGGCATCATCAAGACTAGCCGCTTCATCGAGATAGCAGATTGTCTGCGCCGTGTGATTTATATCGAGCATCTGATAGAGCAGTGCCAATCCGGAAATCAGTTTTGCCATGAGCACCGTTCCGTTCGATCCAATCTTGTCCAGCTGATCAAACCGCTGCACGGGGTGACCAGCTTTTGCAACTTCGAACTCAAGGCCGAACAGATGATCGAGCCGTAAACTTCCTTTGTCACTGCTGAATTTAAGAAGCTGATCTTTCGCGCGATCCAGTTCACGATCGCCAATCGAATCAGCTCCGGCGTTGATCATGTCGAAAAAATCAAGATCGATTGATTCGGAACCGGCCACAATGGTACGAATCGCATCGAGAAGCCCCGAATGTTCCCGCAGTTCGATGCGAAACCGGTCGAGATCTGAGAGTTTTCGTTTGCCAATAAGCTGGTTAAATTTCTGAAGATGATTCTGAAACTTTTCGTACTGATTTTTCAGCTCTTTCAGTGTGTGAGCCACGGTCGTCACCGCGGATCGCGACGCTTTCTGAAGAACCTCTTCTTCATGATCCAGATTGATCGCGTAGTTAAGCACCAGTTGAATCTCTTCATCTTCATCGCCAATCCCCTGAAATTTAGTGAATCCATTCTGATAGAGATCGCGCAGTTTCTCACGAAGCCAACTGTCCGTTTCCAGAAGCCGTTTGCAATCTTCGGATTGCTCTTTCATCGTAAGAACAAGATTTTCCGGTGTGATCGGTGATGAACTGAACCATCGATTATGACGCAGTGATTCCAGATTCTGAAAGGACAAATCATTCTCTTTGCGCTGTCCTCGAAGTGACGAAATCGCATTGTGTTGAACGGTCAACTCCTTTGCATCAAAATCAAGCTTGTTCAGTTTTGCAAGAATTGTCTCCTGATCCTTTTGATTTTGTTCGCGAAGTTGTTCGATCTCTGTTTGCCGTTCGGTCAGTTGATTCAATCGGTTCTGGCGACTGGCAGATTCAGATCGAAGCGTTTCAAGTTCAGAAAACTCTTCGATCTGTTTGCGAGCCTGCTGTTCAGCTGTTTCCAACTGGCGACACCGATTTTCAAGTGCGACTCGATCGCGAAGGGCGGAAATCTCCTGTTGAAGCTGATTGAGATCACGGGTACGTGCCGCAATTTCAAGATCGAGCTCTTCGCGACTTTTCACCCGATAAGGACGAATCACTTTTTCCCGCGGAACCGTAATTCCCCAAAGATTTAGGATCTCGTTCTGATTTTTGAGGAACGCTTGAAATGACCGAGCGAATTCCAAAGGATTGCCACAGTTCAATGATTCAAGACGAAACAGATCATTGTGTATCAATCCATTGAGTACATCCATCTCATCTGATGAAAGAAGTGATTGAAGTCGTGACCCCAGTAGTTTTTCGCCCTGTTCACGTTCTGTTTTGAGTTGATTCAGTTCGTGTTGACGCGTTTTGAAATCCCGTTCTTTTTGCGGAAGAGATTCGTTTTTTGTGGTCTGAAGCAGAACTCGCGCGTTCGCCAAATCCTGCGAAATCTGTTGCAACTGAACCGTCAAATCTTCAGGGGATTTAATCAGCATGAAATCCAGTTCGAGCTGTTTCTGCCGGCTATTATGAGCAAGAATTGAAGCAATCTGTTGTCTGTTTGAAGATCGTTCTTCCACATGCTGTTCATCTTCAAACCGGATCGTTTTCTGCTGATCCTGAAGTTGCAGCCGTTCCTGTTCAAACCGATTCTGTTCGCCACGAAGATTTAATCGCTCTTCAAACCGATCGTTCATATCGAGAATCCGCGATTCCATTTTCCGACACGCCTGATACTGAAGGCGATCGCCGTTTACGGTATCAAAAGCGCGGTGCCAAATCTTGTGAAAGTCGATGTCTCCGGTTCCGTAATCAACCATAAAGATCTGCAACAGAAACTCTTTCACATCTTCAGCCTGAAGTTTATCAAGTCGAAGGGTTCGAACCAAAATCTTCTGAAACACCGTTTTCAGATTGAGTGATTCGAGTTTGTAGAGCCGAAGGTCGAGATCAACCGGTGTTTTTCGGGAAGTTTTGCCATAGAGCGCGTCGAAAAACTCCGTGGCCCGCGGAAAATAGTGAACCGTTCTCCCCTGTTCTGCCAGGTGATTTCGCAGATCCGGTTCCTGAACCAGCGTGCCATTTTCACGTCGGAAATCATCAATCATCAGCGATCCTTTATAGGCAAAGTGCTGATATTCATGGGATGCCCCTTTTCCGACACACCCAAGAACCACAAGCCCACTTTCAAGCTGGGCTTCGAGCAAAATGTATGAGCTTTGGCTGGGGAAATAGAATTTCAGGGTCGAAGATTCGTCGTGAGCACCGAAATCCATGTTCCGGCGATCACTGATCAGTAAAAACTGAAGTGCGTTGATCATACTTGTCTTACCAGCGTTGTTCGGCCCAATTATCGAAACCGAATCATCAAGAGGAATTTCTGCACGGTCGTAGTTTGCACTATTAAGAAGCACCAATCGTCTCAATCCGTATTCGCTCATAACTCCTCCTCTTCGATGGTGTCAATCTCGTCAAATTCCTCTTCAGAGGCGTACTCTTCTTCTGTATCTTCAACGGAATCATCCAGTTCATCGGAGAGTTCAAGAAAGAGATCAAGAAACCGCCACGTCGCCGGAAGGAGAATGAATGAGGTTCCTTCCTTAGCAAAAAATCCGAGATTGACTGCCTTGTTTATGACAAATTTCCACCGATCGTCGGATTCCAGTTTTTCGTCGCGAAGAAGATCTCTGTTCTTATCACGAAGTTCGGCAAAAAAAGAACTGTCGAGAATCCACTGATCAAATCGATTCAGATCCTGACCGGCATCAGCCTGTTTCTGAAAAATCAACAGATAGAGAAGTGCCAACGGGCGCGGCCCTTTCGCATTGGAATCTTCAATTTCAAAATAGGCAAATCCGCGCGGATTGATTACAAGATTCTGCCCGAGATGGTCAAAAAGCTGTTCGTAGCTTTCGCGATGTTCACCGGTGAGCGCATTCCAGAGTTCGCTCTCCTGAACCAAGTCGATATGTTTTCCCGCTGAAAATGATTCAAATAGTTTGCGGGAATATTTCAAACTGTCCAGAGACTTTTTTAAACTCATTGCAGTACCTCGATCGTATGGGGATAGTAGCGAACGGCGTGTTGATACAGCTGTTGCGTCTGTTCTTCATTTGATTGACGAATCGATTCGGGCATGCGCCGCACAATTTCATGGTAGATTCGCAGAATCTCTTTTTCGTCCTGTTCGGGATATCGGCTGAGAAGCCACGGCAGAAGATGTTCGCCTGAAGGGAAGTTCGCCAGATCTGATTCAACTTGTTTGAATCGAAGGCGAGGTTGCATGGTCGCCGGGCCATCGATTGATTCAGGGAAAACCGTCACCAGTGGACGGTAGTTGAGAAGATCGGCCATATACGCTTTCGCAAATCGACCGGGAATCACTCGTTGCGTTCGATTTGTTCCGCCAAGGTTGATCCGGTTTTTGGGAATGATTCGGGATGTCCCTTTTTTGCGAATTCCACCAAGAAGTTTTGCCACAGCGATCGCGATCGATGAGTTTTTCAGGTACTCTTCACGAAGCGGAAGAAGGGTTTCGCGGCAGAGTGTCAAACTTTGACCTGCTTCGGCGCGAAGAGTTCTGAGATAGCGTGCGGTGGAACTGATTTTACGTTTCCAACTCACGAGCGCACCGATCTGTTCGCAGATGGTTTCGGCATGAATCATCTGATCTTCGATTCGTTCGGTGAGCGCGGCAAACCCGTTCGCATCCTGCGCAAGAAGCTGGATCATCGGTTCTACATAGCGATCAAAACTGTCGATAACTTCGCGATATCGCTGATCAAGCGGCGTTCCGGCGGGAAGGGATTTTGCACGATCGGCGATGTTTAGAATCGCCTGTCTGTCGTGGTCGAGTTGACGGTTCACCGCCTGCATCCGAATTCCCAGCTTGCCCGTCTGCTCCTGAACCGCAGACAAATCATTTTTAACCAGCAAATCCTGAATAAGATCAGCGATTCGGCGCATCTCTTCCACTTCAACGCGAATCGTTTCCGCTAGCCCCAGTTCACTCTCCTGAGCCAAACTGAGCACAAAATCTCTCACCGGCGTGTGAATTTGAAACTCATCACTTGTTCCAACCGGAAGCAATATCTCTTTAGAAATCAGTGTGCGAATCGTTTCTTCAGCTTCAAGCCGATTCTGTCCAGCGTGCGTTAAAGAAATTCGAAAAAGTTGGTCACGGTCAAAAAAAGGCGAATCTTTGCTTTTCAAAACAAGAGATTCAACTAATGACAAGTGATCATACAGAGTTTTTATAAGTAGGCGTGGTGAAATCATTTTTTGATCCTCAATCGTCTTGCTCGATCTGTAATAATGCCCAGAAACTCTTCTTGCTTAGATTTCGATAAAAATGATCCCCGAATCACCGGTTCGATCAGCGGAACAGCCTTGGCAAACTTTCTGAATGAACCCTCAATCTGCTTTTCTGAAAGCCCGATAGTTTTTCCAAACTCAACAAAATCATCTCGATTGAATATTCGTTTTTTCCCATTTAGCGTTAGAGCCAACTCTTCGGGATCATCCTTTTCTGAAATGAACAGCCGCGTGCAGAGAAGGTCGTAAGCTGGAGTTAAGCCAATCATGCCATTTTCAGAATGAATCAGAGAAAAGTTTTTCAGGTGCATGTCACCGTTACCGGTCAGGAATGAAAAAAGCGTGATTTCAAAAAAGGTAAGAAGATCGAACAGAGCATTTGAAGAGTACTGGCGAATCACTTTTGAAGCGTTCTCCATGGAACCACGATATTTCTGTTCCGTCAGTCTTCCCGAAAGCTGACAGAAATCTTCCATGTGGATCGGTCTTCCCGTTTTAAGATTCCGGTCAATACGGCGAGTAATGTACGAAAGCTCTCCAGATGTGAGACGAATCAGCGAATGAGGAACCACGGGAATCTTAAACAGTCCCGCCAATTTCATGGTGCAATCTTCCACTTCGGGCATGTGAGGATAGTCATTCGTTGGTGGTTTTAAAATGAAATTCCCCCACAAACCAACGATAGTAAATCGCAAATCTTTTTTCGAGTCAGATGTTAAATGAAGTGAAAGTTTTGCTTGAACTCCAGTGACAGAAACACTTTGATTTACAATCTCTTTCGCAAGTTCTTCGATCGTGTCTAAACTATAGGGAAGAACGGGAATTGTCGGCGTACCAAAAAATTTTTTACAACAGGGAATGTGATACTCCCCAATTTCAACCGGTTTGTAGCAGAATAGGCACTTATTCATGTTCATACCTCAGGACTGAAACTGCTCCAATAGTTTCTTTACAGCACGACAGCAGAAGCCCCATGCGATCACGCGGATCGAGTTTCCAATTTTTCTGAGCAACGTCGAGAAGCCATCCTTCGGGAATAAGACCATCAAAGAATGAGAAAAGTTGTTTCTCCGCAAACGGTTCGGCTTGTAACGGCAGGGTGAGGCTTACCGGTTGAGCAGCTTCTGATTGGATATATTGGCTGTCATAAGTGAACCGATACCCATCATCGGTCTCTTCGATGATTCCGGCGTGTTCACCACGATAGAACACATTTCCTTTACGAATACTCATTCAGCACTCTCCCGCTTTACAGCCACTGGGCCCAACTCATGACTGAATAAAGCAAGAACGTCATTGACCTTGTCCATGCGAAGACTCTCTTTGCCCTGTTCCAGTTCACGAATAAAGCGAAGACCTACGCCAGCTTTTGCCGCGAGGTCTGTCTGCGTTATGCCAAGTAGTTTCCGTCGATCTTTCACAAATTGGGCAATTGAGTTCATTTTTGTACCTTATCGGGTATAAATTTATGCAACCTACGAAAAATATACCCGAAAGGGTGTAAGATGTCAACAGAAGGTTATTAAAATCCCTATAGGGTATACGTTATCATTTGATTTAAACCAAATATACACCACCGTTTTTCCAACTTGCCTCTATATTGAATTTCCCGACCAAAAGATCAGCCCTTGTAAGTTTTTTCAACTCATCCCCGTTAAGTTTTTCTTTTGGTATAGATTGCTCAAATCAGTATTAGAAAGGAGAAATCAATGCCATCAACTGTTCAGAAAAACGTTCGCAAAGATTCAATTGAATACTTTCGACCCACATCGATTGACATTTATGCAACCGATCGCGATGGTTCTACCCCACTCTTTATCGCGTTTGCTCGCCGTGACGAAGAACTTATTCGGCATCTCGTGACTGAACGCAGTGTCAACATTAACATGCGAAATGGATTCGATGAGCATGTTCTCGCCTGGATTTACCGCAGAAACTGGAAACCTTCAGATAATTTCATGATGAAGTGGCTGAACATTCTTGATTCACTTGGTTTTGATTTTCAAGCGAGTAACTCCACCGAAAATGGATCATTGTTTATGGCTGCGGCGGTTCGTGGCCAATTTCGGCAGATGCAGTTCTATGCAGAACGAAATCTCTTTTTCAAACTTGAACAGGAAGAACGATCCGAAGCACTCGTTCGATTCTGTGCCAAACTCGGAGCGGTGAATCTCAAAAAGATGGATCGTATGTGCGATGAATCGCGTCAGTTCGACCATGGTTCGATTTTCAGAAAAGAGATGCTCATTTCATTGGTAGCTTGGCTCAATTGTAAATAGTAACAAAGCGTCAGGTGGTAGAACGGGAATGGCCTACGGCGGGGCAGATTGTGATCGCCACGAACCAGTGGACTTCGGAGCAGAAGCAGGTTTTGGTCGTGGAGAACAAACGTCGCAAGCACGGTGTGGAGTTCGAGACTGACTCGGAACTTCGGTTCCGCTCGCCGTCGCCCTTGTGTGAGTATCTGTTCGGCAAGCGGGTATCAAACGGTGGGATTGTATTACGTGGTTTTGAAAGGTCACCACAATGGCCGGAGAGGGTGAGCAAGTGCCTGAAGTGAGAGCATCGGGGAAATCCGGTGCTCTTTTTTTAGCGGTAAGGGAGGCAAATGAAACGGAATTGTGAAAGGACAAATATGAGTCACTTCATCACTTTGATTTATCAACGCGAAAAATAAACGATTTCCCCATAAGAAAAGGGAGTTTGCACTCCCTTTTCAAAATCGTTTAGAAAACGGTGGTTTGGAAAACTAAAATTATAGTCTGTGAATATCATTAAATAATGCTTTTATAGTAAAAGAACCATCGCTAATTTATGCGATTTGAATTGATTCACTCTTGGCCGGTAAATGCCCCCCCCATATATCCGACAGGTTATAGTAAACGGTCCCTGTATTATTCTGATTTGTGGTAAACTTTGGTGTATTAAATGCCAGTTCTTTACCCAATTTGTAGATCAATAGTTCTTCGTTCTCCTCAAGATTTGACTCTTCGCACCAGACGAGAGCATTGTTCATAAAGGCTGTTTCATCTTCAGTAATACCTTCGCGTTTTAGTTCGCATTTTATAGAAGCCTTCGATGCTTTAAATGTTTCAAGGACTTCATACATGTTTATAGCAAATCCTTTTCCTTTTTTGTCACCAAGTTCATATTCTGGAAACTTTTCCTTTAAAATTCCATATTCAGTGTCCTGATCCTGATTATAACTCAATCTTGGCATCAAATATAGTGCTTCTTTTATAGAACGTTCAGGTTGGCAAGCGTAAATACCGTAGTTGCCATTGTGCAATCTCATAATGCGTTTAATTGTGGTCATACATGCAGGACTAAATACTTCTACTTCGAATGTTTTCACTGATCGTTCCTTTGTTAAAATTTGGTAGTACTCATCCAAGATTGAATCTACATTTTGATTTGTTATATTTTTACGAATAAGAGTCAATACGTCTGCCCAAGTTAAGGGTACAAACGCTTTAAAACCTGAATCGGCGATGCCACCTATCTCAGGCAAGTTTTTGATGTTTGTTAGAAGAACTGCAATCTGCAAAGTTTTCTCATCAGTTTGTGCCGCGTATTGTTTTAGTTGACTCCAGTATTCATTGGTTCCATCAGCTACTTTTACTTTGTCCGCACTGACTTTTGGGTGCTTCGCTTCGATAACAATTCGATAAGAAATATCTCTATGGTCAAAATACATAACTATATCTGCACGTTTTTTTTCTTCTGTGGTCTCTTCAGCAACAATACGCGAATTGGTGATGTTTTTGGCCGTTATATTGAGATTGCTTCTTTTTTGGAGTAAAGAAATCAAATCATTAAAGAATATTTCATTTCGGCTCAAACAATATGCTAACCCCTTTGTGAGGGCGGGTTCATCGGTGCCAAGTAAACTGAATATGGATTGGCTCAAAACAATCTTACTTTGCTTTGATCTTGTCTTTGCATTATACTGTAATGGGATACTTGCCATTTTTTCTCCTGTTTGGATGTTTTTACGTTAAACATTGTGTAAAACGTCTATATTAATCAACTTACTTCAGTTTTGTACGGTAGATCTGTCATCAGCATAGGCACTTACATAATTTTGTTAGCGCCGTTTAGGTACAAGACAATTCTGTTGTTACACTTCTTAATATATTACTTTGATTTAAATGTGTGCAATTCTCAACCACTTGTCCTCCTTACTGTTCCTCGGCGAATACACTCAACAGCTCCTTCATAACGGTGCTTTCTCGAAATACCGCCGGTTTAATGAATTTGCTGGCTGGGTAATCCCAAGGCGTGTACTCTACAAATACGCCTTTCTTTTGTGACTTTTTAAAATGAATTGGGGTTACAGTGCTAATCTCATAGCTATTTGTTGGATCTGTGTACATAGTATAGTATTCAAGAACGCGGATTGGCACCGTATCGATACGAATCCCTAAAGAGACAAATTGTGACCGGTTGTTTTCAACAAGCTTCCGTGTATAATCAGGTGTCCCTGAACAACCGGTGCTCAAAGATGTGATACTCACACT
>JFJP01010508.1_pt1 | contig 12146 bp, 8 predicted proteins | sample 431651 | NCBI WGS metagenome assembly JFJP01 (sample SAMN02602958, study PRJNA72255) | Microbial mat metagenome, whole genome shotgun sequencing project. | biome: fresh water; feature: sink hole; material: water; isolation source: purple microbial (photo- and chemosynthetic) mats found in... | reverse complement strand
CGAGAGCGAGGGCTGGGACTTTTGCAGGCCGCCATCAAGGGCACCAGTGAAGTCAGCATGGCGGTCGTGGCCTCAACGCTGACCACCGTGGCAGTGTTCTTCCCGCTCGTGTTCGTCGAAGGCGTGGCCGGCCAGTTGTTCAAAGATCAGGCCCTGACGGTCTCGATCGCACTAATGATTTCTCTGGTGGTGTCGCTAACGCTTATCCCCATGCTGAGTTCGGTGCGCGGCAAGGCACCGATGGCGCTGGAACACAATGACGCCAATCCCGACATTGGGTTGTGGACACGCGTGGGTGCGTTCGTGTCGACTCGCCGTTGGGCGGCGTGGTCCTTGGTGCCGGTTCGCTGGGTGAAAGCGGCCGCAGGCACGGCCTACTGCTACACGCTGGGTCCGCGCTTCGGGATTGGGCGCGCAATGGTGCGCTTTGTTCTTGTCGGTGTTCCGTCGCTGCTGGATCGCACTGCGTCTGTGTTAATTCGGCCGTACGACGCAGCGGCCAAGCATTATCGTGCGCTATTGCCTGCGGCGTTGAATCGACCTGGCATTGTTCTCGGTGCAGCCGGCGTGGCATTCGCGGCTTCGCTCGCGCTGGTGCCCACCTTGGGTACTGATCTGATTCCGCAGTTGGCCCAAGACCGCTTCGAGATGACGGCGCGCCTTCCGCCAGGTACGGCACTGGTCGACACGGATCGCCTTGTTCAGTCCTTCCAACGCGCCCACGTCGGTGATGAGGACGTTCGCGAGATTTACGGTGTCAGCGGTACCGGCACGCGTCTGGACGCCAGCCCCACGGAGTCCGGCGAGAACGTGGCGAAGCTCAGTGTTGTGTTGGATGGCTATAGCCCGGAGAAGGAAGCCGCCATCGTTGAGCGCATGCGCAAAACGGCTGAAGACTTTCCGCAAGCTGAGGTGAAGTTTGGTCGCCCGCAGTTGCTGAGTTTCTCTGCACCGCTGGAAATCGAGATTCGTGGCACGGACCTTCCGGCCATCGATGCGGCGGCGCGTGAGCTGGCTGAGCGTATGCAGAAGAGCGCGTCGTTCGCAGACGTCAAAACCTCAGTGCAGGCCGGTTACCCGGAAGTCCAGATCGTGTTCGATCAGGAGCGTGCTGCAGCGCTTGGGCTGACCGAGCGTCAGATTGCGGATGAGTTGGTGCGTCAGGTGCGCGGTGAAGTCGCCACGCGCTACAGCTTTCGTGACCGCAAGATCGATGTGCGCGTGCGTGCTCAGGAAAGCGACCGCAGCAGCGTGGCCGATATCCGCTCCTTGAACATCAATCCGCAAAGTGACCGTCCGGTCACTTTGGATGCGGTGGCCGACGTGCGTGAAACCCTTGGCCCCAGCGAGATCAACCGTGTGGAGCAGGATCGCGTCGCGGTGATCTCCGCCAATCTACGTGATATCGATCTGGGCTCTGCCGTTGCCGAAGTTCGCCGCATGGTGGAGGAGAAACCCTTGGGTACCGACATTCGCTTGGCCTTTGGTGGCCAAAGTGAAGAGTTGGAATCCTCGCAGCGTTCTCTGATCTTTGCCTTCGCCTTGGCCATTTTCCTGGTCTATTTGGTGATGGCTTCGCAGTTCGAGTCCCTGCTGCACCCGTTCGTGATTTTGTTCACCATTCCCTTGGCGATGGTGGGCGCGATCGTGGCCTTGGTGGTGAGCGGTTCGCCGGTGTCGGTGGTCGTCTTCATAGGCTTGATATTGCTCGTGGGCATCGTGGTGAAAAATGCCATCGTGCTCATCGACAAGGTCAACCAGTTGCGCGAAGACGGCATGGCCAAGCGTGAAGCCTTGTGCCAAGGCGCCGAGTCGCGTTTGCGCCCGATCATCATGACCACCCTCACCACCTTGATCGGCTTTGCTCCGCTCGCTTTCTTTGCGGGTGAAGGCGCTGAGGTGCGTCAGCCGATGGCGATCACGGTGATGGGTGGTTTGTTGGTTTCCACGGTGCTCACGCTCTTGGTCATCCCCGTGGTGTACGACCTGATGGATCGTCGTGGCGACGAGTGGTACCGCGAGCGCGGCAAGCGACATCGCGGCGAGATTGAAGGCATGCAAGCGGCACGAGAAAGCGAGGGTGTTTCGTTATGAGTTCGATGGCAGAACTGAGTCTGCGGCGCCCAATCAGCGCCATCATGTTCTACGTATCGATGCTGGTGATTGGCCTGATTGCAGCGTTCAAGCTGCCATTGGAACAGTTCCCGGACATCAGCCTGCCATTTGTGTTCGTGCAGTTGCCGTACCCCGGCTCCACCCCGCAGGAAGTGGAACGCAGCATTACGCGGCCCGTCGAAGAGTCGCTTTCGACGGTGGAGGGTATCGAGTTCATGGGGTCCCAGAGCCGCTCGGATTCCTCGCAGGTGTTCATCCAGTTCTCGAACATGAGCCGCGACGTGGCGATTGCCGCTTCGCAGGTGCGCGATCGATTGGATGCGATTCGACGCGATCTTCCGGATGACTTCCAGCGTTACTTCGTCTTTAAGTTTTCGCCGAGCGACCAGGCGATGCTGCGCATCCGCTTTGCGGCAACGCGAGACCTGAGCGCCGAGTACGATCTGATCCGCAATCAGATTGTTCGGCCCCTGGAGCGTGTTCCAGGTGTGGCGCGCATCGATATCTCCGGTGCTCAGCCGCCGGAAGTGGAGATCGCGATCGATCCGAGCCGACTGACGGCCCACAACTTGAGCCTCAATGAGTTGGCGGTCACCTTGCGTGCGGTCAACTTCTCGGTGTCCGGCGGCGATATCGATGAAGACGGTCGACGCATGCGCGTTCAGCCCGTGGGCGAGATTCGCGACCTGCAGCAGTTGCGCGACCTCGTGCTCAACCCCGCTGGCGTGCGTCTGGGCGATATCGCGGATGTTCGCCAGAAGCCCCAGCGCAGCGATGTGGTGCGCCGCCTGGACGGCAATGCGGCCATTGGTATTGATATTTTCCGAGAGAGCGAAGCCAACCTGGTGCAAACCGGGAAGTCTGTATTTGAAGCCGTGGAGCAGTTGAAGGCCAATCCGGCGCTCGGCGGCATCCGCTTCATCATCATCGAAGATCAAGCGGAAAGCGTCAGCGCCTCGATTGACGAACTGGTGAATGCCGGCTTGCTGGGTTCGGCTTTGAGTCTTCTGGTTCTCTTCTACTTCCTGCGTCACTGGCCATCGACCTTCATGGTTGCTTTGGCGATTCCGATCTGCATCGTGATGACTTTGGGCGCGATGTTCTTCTTCGGCCTGACCCTGAACGTGCTGACGATGATGGGGTTGCTACTCGGCATCGGTATGTTGGTGGACAACGCGGTGGTGGTGGTGGAGTCGATCTACCAGTACCGGGAAAAGTATCCCGATGACCCGGTGCGTTGCGCGATTGAAGGTACGCGTGGCGTGCAGCTCGCGATCAGCGCTGGCACGCTCACGAGCATCATCGTTTTCGCGCCGAATATCTTTGGCGAAGCCAACGAGATCAGCATTTATCTTTCACAGGTGGCCTACACCATCACGATTTCGCTGTTGGCGTCGTGGCTGGTGGCAGTGAGCTTGATTCCAATGATTTCCGCGCGATTGAAAACGCCGGAGTCGCTTGGAGTGAAGACGGGCTTTGTGCCGACCTTGACCCGCCGGTACGGGGATTTCCTCGACTGGTCCTTGCGTCATCGCGGTTGGTCTTTGTTTGGTATTGCGCTGGTCGTTCTCATCAGTTTTGTTCCTTTCAAACTGATGAAGGTGGACATGTTCCCCAGCGAGGGAAGCGGCACGCTGGAAGTGAACTTCAATTGGCGTGGGTCCTACACGTTGGAGCAAATGTCGACTGAGGTTGGGAAGGTTGAGGCCTTCTTTGAGGAGCGTCGCGAGCGTTATCAGGTCAAGCAGGTGTACGTGTACTTCGGCGAGCAAGGCTTTGCTGGTGTGCGCCTGACCCTGAACGATGAAGGGTATCGCTGCAACACGGTGGCGACACAAGTGCTGACGCTCGTGGGCATTCGCGACGCGGACAAGTGCCTGCGCGACCCTCAGGACATTCAGGAGCAGATCCGCAAAGAGTTGCCGAAGTTGGCGCGTGCGGAACTGAATTTTGATGGCGGCGATCGCGGCCCCGGCGGTAATCAGAGCCGCACTGATGAGACGATCCAGATGTCCATCAATGGCGATTCCGCGGAGAAGTTGGAGGAGATTGGCAAGCAACTGTTGCCGCTGTTCGCAAGACTTCCTGAATTGCGTGACGTGAAGCTCGATCTTGGCGACGTGAATTCCGAGGTCAAGGTCACGGTGGATCGCGAGAAGGCTGCAGCGTATGGCTTCAGCTCGCAGGAGATTGCGCAGTACATTGGCATTGCGCTGCGCGGAACGCCGTTGCGCGAGTTCCGTGACAAGGGCGAGGAGGTTCCGGTGTGGGCGCGCTTCGCGGGCTCCGAGGAGTTCCGCATGGAAGACATGTCGGCCTTGAGCCTCCGTCGTGCCGATGGCACCACGGTGCCGCTCACTGCGATGGTCAATGTGGAAGTGGTTCAGGCCGCTAGCCAAATCAGCCGCCAGAACCGGCGCACCGCCCTTTCGATTTCGGCACGTTTGGCGCCGGGTGTTGAGATGGACAAGGCGCGCGAAGCGGTCGACAACCTGACGCGCAACGTGAAGTTGGAGCCTGGCTATACCTTGGGTTACGGCGCGGACTTCAACTTCGGCGAAGACGCTGCGAAGCAGATGTTGTTCAACACGCTGATTGCGTTGCTGTTGATCATCATCATCATGGCGGCGCTCTTCGAGTCCTTCGTACACCCGCTGGCCATTTTGAGCGCTGTTGGATTTTCCATCCTCGGCGTTGGCTGGTTGTTCTGGCTGACCGGAACGACGTTCTCCATCATGGCCTTCATCGGCATCTTGGTGCTGATGGGCGTGGTGGTGAACAACGGCATTGTGATGGTGGAGCACATCAACAATCTGCGCCGCGAAGGCATGGACCGCACCGCCGCATTGGTCGCTGGTAGTCGTGAGCGTCTGCGCCCGATTCTGATGACCATGGGCACCACCATTCTGGGCATGCTTCCCCTGTGCTTTGGCGGCTCCGGCATCGGTGGCGACGGCCCTCCGTACTACCCGATGGCGCGTGCCATTGTCGGTGGTCTGGTGTTCTCGACCTTTGTGTCGCTGCTCTTCTTGCCCACCATCTACGCGTGGTTCGACGATCTGAGCATTTCTTTCGGTGGGCGGGTTCGCAGGGCCTATGCCAATGCTCGCGGAGCCGCCGGCTTGCCCATCAGCAGTTCGAGCGCCGGTTAAGGCTAGCGACGAAAACTAGAGCACCGGCGCACGCGTGTGCCCGGTGCCGCGGACGACCCACTTCTGAGTCGTGAGTGATTCAAGGCCCATCGGTCCATAAGCGTGCAACTTGGTGGTCGAGATGCCGATTTCGGCCCCAAGCCCGAGTTCGCCGCCGTCGTTGAAGCGCGTCGACGCGTTGATCATGACCGCCGATGCGTCTACTGCGCGAAGAAAGCGCTGAGCAGTCTCGGCGTTCTTCGTGGCGATGGCTTCGGTGTGCTGCGAGCCATGCGCTGCAATATGGGTCAGTGCAGCATCGAAGCCATCGACGACGCGTACCGCAAGAATCAGGTCGAGGTATTCAGCGTCCCAATCCTCTGGCTGCGCAGGCTCTGCGCCGGGCATGAGTGGGAGTGCACTCGCGTCCGCTTTCAATCGCACACCGCGAGCGGCCAATGCCTGAGCGGCCCGTGGCAAGAACTCCGCGGCGATGGCGGCATCGACGAGCAGAGTCTCCAGCGAGTTGCAGGCGGATGGACGTGCACATTTGCCATCGATGACCAGCCTGAGCGCTTGATCCAAGTCGGCGTCGCGATCGACAAGCAGGTGACAAACGCCTTTGTAGTGGCGGATCACCGGCACGCGACTGACCGTCGCCACGTGGCGAATCAAACTCTCGCCACCGCGTGGAATGACGAGCGCAAGGCAGTCATCGTGCTTCAGAAGTTCGGCGATGGCCTCGCGCTCAAGGACAGGCACGAGAACCGCGGAGTGCTCATCGACCGTGCAGGTGCGCAAGGCTTCTTGAACTACAGCGATTAGCGCGGCGTTGCTATGCATGGCCTCTGAGCCACCGCGAAGCACGCACGCATTTCCGGACTTCAGGCACAGCACCGCGGCATCGATGGTCACGTTGGGACGGGACTCGTAAATCATCGCAATGGCACCCAGGGGCGCACGCATGCGTCCGATCTCCAAGCCATCCGTGCGAGGTGTTTGCCACTCTACGGGACCAAGCGGATCGGGGAGTGCGGCCACCTCGTGCACCGCTCGAACGATGGCGGCGAGCCGCTTTTCGTCGAGGGCTAAGCGGTCGATCATGGCCTCCGCCAGTCCCGCCGTGCGTGCAGCCTGCACATCCCGCGCATTGGCCTCGAGGATGTCTTGCGCTTTCTTTTCGATGGTGCTCGCGATCGCACCGAGGATGTCGTTGCGTTCTGCGGTGGTGAGCACCGCCAGTCGGCGCGCGGCATCGCGTGCCTGTTCAGCGCAACGACGAAGCAGCAGGGCATTCTCAGGCGTCACAGCAGCACCAGGTCATCGCGATGAATCACGGTTTCGGAACCTTCGTAGCCGAGCAGGGTGGCCAGGTCGGCGCTTGAATGCCCGGCAATGCGGCGCAGCTCGGAGGCGTCGTACTGGGCAATTCCTTTGGCGAAGGCGTCTTGCTCGTCGACGAGCACCACATCAATGGCATCGCCGGCGCGAAACTGCCCCTGAACATCGCGTAGCCCTGCGGGCAACAGCGATGCACCGCGCTCACGCAGCGCCTTGGCGGCACCGGCGTCCACACAGACGCGCCCTTGGCTCGTCAGTGCATGCCGCATCCAGTGGTCCTTTGCGCTCAACTGCGTTCCCGAGGGTTCAAAGAAAGTTCCCGGGCATTCGCCTCGGCCGAGATGTTCAAGTACATCAGCGCGACGCCCGTTGGCGATGATGGTGGAGATCCCGCGTGCTGTCGCTTTGGCTGCAGCTTCCAGCTTGGTGCGCATACCACCCGTACCCACGTTGGAGCCTGAGCCGCCCGCCAAGGCGAACGTGGCGGCATCGAGTGTGGCGACATGGGGAATCAGGCGCGCATTTGTTGAATGGCGTGGATCGGCATCGAACAAACCATCGATGTCGGAAAGAATGAGCAGCAAGTCGGCATCGACCAACACGGCCACATGCGCGGCCAAGTTATCGTTGTCGCCAAGACGAAGCTCATCCACGGCCACCGAATCGTTCTCGTTGATGATGGGCAGCACGCCAAGGCGCAGAAGCTCACGCAGCGTATTCTTCGCATTCACAAAACGGCGGCGATTCTGCAGGTCGTCGTAAGCCAGAAGCACTTGTGCGCAAGGCGCGTCGAACAGACGCGACCAGGCATCAAACATGCGCGGTTGTCCGAGCGCGGCCAATGCCTGCTTGGCGGGAATGCCCAGAGCGTCCGTGTTGCCAAGCAGTGCGCGCCCCGCAGCGACCGCGCCGGAGGACACGAGCACCACATCGCGCCCCTGTGCGCGCGCATCGGCGATGAAGCGTGCAATGGGCAACAGGTGATGCATCGAGAGCCGTTGGCCCTCGGGTGCGATTAGATTGCTGCCCACCTTAATGACAGCGCGTTTCCAGCGGGGCAGGTTGGGCAAAGACGTCACATCGATCTCGGGGTTTGATGCCTAGGGCGAAACCCGAGATAACCCCATGCGCGTGGAGTCGTCAAATGAAAATCAGAGCAAGCGCGCAATCATTCCGGCGCCCGCGGCCCAAACGGCAATCGCCGTGCCTAGCGACGTGAGGAAAAAGTTGAGCAGCGTGCGTGCCACGCGATTGCGCCACCAACCAGCGACGGTGCGTGTGTCATCGCGAAGCGCAAGGAATTCCGCATAGTCCGGGCGTCTCACCCAGGCTTCAACGAGGGCGCTGACCGTGCCCGAACCGAGAGCCGGATGCAGCGGCGTGAGCGGCGATGAGAGCGCTGCAGCCAGAATACTCAAGGGGTGTCCGCCCGCGATCAGGCAGCCGATGGCGCCGCCGGCGGCGGTCACCACGGCCCAATGCACCAGCAGTGCGCCGCCGGTTTCGATGCCGCCTTTGTGGAATCCCCAGGCGAAGCCGCCGATCAAGAAGCCCACCAAGAGGATCGTCATCCACGGAATGCCCGACGTTGTCGGCAGTGCTTCCAGTTCCGAGATCTGCTTTGACGGTACGTCTTGGCCGTCTTTCAGCGCCGCCGCCAAGCCCGCCAGATGGCCTGCGCCCACCACGGCCAAGACGCGCTTGCCCGGATGTTCTGCGCCGGTTTGTCGAAGCTTTGCAGCCATGTAGCGGTCGCGCTCGGCGATTACGGCTTCGAACAGTTCCGGACTTTGACCGGCGAACTCGGCAAAGCTGGATTCCAGAACATCGCCGCCTTTCAGCTTTTCGATGGCATCGCCTTCCACTTTTTCATCGACGATCAGGCTGGTCGCAATACCCGCGCCGAGCATCGAGCGCTTCCAGAAGCCCAGCGCGCCCCACGCGCGGCGAAAGGTGAGGCCGATATCGCGATCGATGAGTGCGAGGGGCAGATTCCTCTCGGTGGCGCCCAAGGCCGCAGCTTTCAGCTCCGCGCCGGGTTCTACGCCCAATTGCTCAGCAAGACGGCGCTGATAGGCGGCGAGGGCGAGGTTGGCGACCAGAAGGCCTGCCTTGCCGCTCTTGATGGCTTGAACCAAATCGAGTTTGGCCAAGGCATTGGGGTCGGTCAGACTGCGATGCCGCGCCGCATCCAACTCGACCGCGACGACATCGAATGTGTTGCTGCTCAGTGCGGCCTCCACGGCGGCCACGCTTTCCTTGGAAACATGCGCGGTGCCGAGAAGCGTGTAGTGCACGCCTTCGCGTTCTACAAAGGCATGCGGCTGATCAGCCAACCAATCGGCGGGTGTGGTCAATGCAAGGGGCTCAGTCACGGAATCGTTTCGTCAGGTCGCCATAGGCGTCGATGCGGCGGTCGCGCAGGAAAGGCCAAATGCGGCGAACGGCTTCGCCTCGCGCAAGGTCCACTTCAGCGAACAGAATTTCTGCCTGGTCGCGTGATGCTTCGGCCAAGATCTCGCCTTGTGGCCCGCACACGAAACTTGAACCCCAGAACTGAATACCCGGACCATCGATGGGCGAGGGCTCGAAACCGGTGCGGTTGCAGCTCAACACGGGCAAGCCGTTGGCCACGGCGTGGCCACGGTGCGAAAGAATCCAGGCCATGCGCTGGCGTTCTTTTTCGGCATCGGTGTCGCGCGGGTCCCAGCCAATCGCGGTGGGGTAGAGCAGTAGGTCGGCACCGGCCAGCGCCATCAGGCGCGCGGCTTCGGGGTACCACTGGTCCCAGCACACCAACACGCCCAGCTTGCCCACCGAGGTATCAATGGGCGTAAAGCCCAAGTCACCCGGCGTGAAATAGAACTTTTCGTTGAAGCCGGGGTCGTCGGGAATGTGCATCTTCCGGTACTTGCCCACCAAGCGGCCGTCGGTTTCGAACACCACGGCTGTGTTGTGCGCGAGGCCAGCGGCGCGACGCTCGAACAAAGAGGCTATCAGCACCACGCCGTGTTTCTTGGCCAAGGCGCCGAGGCGTTCCGTGCTCGGGCCGGGAATGGGCTCGGCGCGATCAAACTCGTCCACGCTCTGGTGCTGGCAAAAGTACGGGCCGTTGTGCAGTTCCTGCAGCAACACCAACTTGGCACCTGCGGCAGCGGCTTCGGCCACGCGCTGTTCGATGCGCGCGAGGTTGGGGGCGGCGTCGCCCTGATTGAGTTCTTGAACCAGCGCGATGTTGAGCAAACGGGTCATGGCGAGTCTCGGTCAATGCGTGCGGCGCTCAGGCCAGCACGTCTTCGGGCAATTGCATGGTGATGCAGTGCAGGCTGCCGTTCTGCCAGATCAGTGGGCGGCAGGGCACGGGCACGATGTCGTGGTTTGGGAACGCATTGCCGAGCATCGCAGCGGCGGCAGCGTCGGTCTTATCGCCGTACGCGGGCATGAGCACCGCACCATTGATAATGAGGAAGTTGGCGTACGAAGCGGCCAAGCGTCGCCCTTCATCGATGATGGGCCGTGCCCAAGGCAGCGGGAACAGGCGATACGGCTTGTTGTCTGCAGTGCGCAGAGCGGCCAGTTCGGCACCCATGGCCTTCAGTCCGGCGTAATGGCTGTCGGCCGGGTCATCGCAATCCTGGTAGGTGATGGCATCGCGCGAAGCAAAACGCGCCAGCGTATCGATGTGCGCGTCGGTGTCGTCGCCTTCGAGTGCGCCGTGATCCAGCCAGAGCACGCGCTTCTGTTGCAGGGCGTTTTCGAGCTGCCAACTGATTTCCTGACGCGTCAGTCCGGGGTGGCGCTCATGCAGGCAGTGCCACGTCGTGAGCAAAGTACCTTCGCCGTCGGTTTCGATACCGCCGCCTTCCAGGGCGAAGTCGATGCGCTGGTGTTTGGCGTCAGCAAAAAGCCCAGCCGCAAACAACTGGCTGATCAGTGCATCGTCTTGGCTGGCACCGTACTTTCCACCCCAACCGGTAAAGCGAAAATCGAGCAGACGAAAGCCGTTGCCGTCGCGCAGGGTGATGGGACCGGAATCCCGCAACCAGGTGTCGTCATAGTCGGCGTGGACAAAGCGCACGCGGGAAAGGTCGGCGCCGTTCGACGAGAGCAAGCTGCGGGCATGAGTCTCCAGCGCATCGTTGGCCACCACGATGGCGAGGCGCTGATAGCGCGTGATCGCCGTTGCCAGCGCGACATACGTGGACTCGACTTCGCCAAGGCGATCGGCCCAGTCGGTGCCGGCATGCGGCCACGCAATCAGAACGCCGGATTGACGTTCCCATTCAGCAGGAAAGCGAAGGCTCATGCGGGGAGGCTCCGGGAAACGGGGAGTGCGCATTGTCGCGCGCGGACATGAAAAAGGCGCGGCTGAGGGGCCGCGCCTCAAGAAATGGCAAAGGCGCTTACTGCGTGCGAGCGGGCACGGGCGCCGGCCCGGTTTCAGTGCTGGCAGCGCGGTTCACTACGGCGTCGATCACGAGGCTCTGCTCGAAATACACGGTGAAGTCTTGATACACCCAGCGATGAATGGTGGGCCAGGCGGCGCTTTGTCCGCCGCGCGGAGCCAGCTTTTCCTTCGGGGCGCCGAACTTGGCTTCGACCTGAGCCATCGTTTGGCCGCGTGCGGGCAGGGCGGCTGCGTCGGCAGCTTGAACGCGCTCAATGAGCAGGCGATCAGCGAATGCAGGGGCCGAGGCACCAGCGAAAAAAAGGGTGGCAATGAGTACGTTGCGCAAAGACATTGGAGTGCTCCGCAGGGTTCGGGGGATGGCGCGATTGTGGCACGCGCTCAAGGAAGCGGAGCGCAGAAACAACAACGCCGGCATTGAGCCGGCGTTGGAGGCATCAGGCGTGGCGCGAGCGGATTAGCGCTGGCGAGCCTTGAAGCGGGGGTTCGACTTGCAGATCACGAAGACCTTGCCACGGCGGCGCACAACCTTGCAGTCGCGGTGACGGGTCTTCGCGGACTTCAGGGAGTTCAGAATTTTCATGTGACACCTGCGGCGGGAAGGGTTGATCGGAAAGCGCGCGAGTATGAGGCAAGGCAGGCAGGAAAATCAAGCGCTTGGGTGAAGGGATTCAGGCGCAGTGAGCTCCGGCTGTTCGCGCGACCCAATGAAGCGCCCTCGCGGAATCGCGTCGAAGGGGTGTCGCTAAAGCGCTGCCTTCTTATCGAGTTCTTGCGCACTTCCTCGCCTTCGACACCGTGCGGTGACGCTCTTTGCGGGCTTCATCACGTTTGCGGATGAACGTTTCTTCACAAAAATCCCGCCAAATTGTGACGCAGTCCCGCATAAATGCGCACTCGGTGGGCACTTGCAATGGGCTGGCGTGATTTTGCGGGCTCGGTCGCGGTTTGCATGAATTCACAAGCTGAGAGTGCGCCCACCTGAGAACGACCACGGCCTTGCGCAGGGCCGGGTACGACGAAAGGGAACGGCAGCCTACACCGGCTGCCCCAGCACCCGGGATTGGGTGTTGGTGGGACAGCCCCGAGGGGCCATGCCCGAGGCCCGCAGAAGGCGGGTCAACCCCCTGTCGGTGTTACCGGATGTTCCG
>JFJP01005842.1_pt1 | contig 12146 bp, 9 predicted proteins | sample 431651 | NCBI WGS metagenome assembly JFJP01 (sample SAMN02602958, study PRJNA72255) | Microbial mat metagenome, whole genome shotgun sequencing project. | biome: fresh water; feature: sink hole; material: water; isolation source: purple microbial (photo- and chemosynthetic) mats found in... | reverse complement strand
CTGGGCAGCATCAACGGCCAAGAGGTCAAATTCATGGTGGACACCGGGGCCTCATTGGTCAGCGTCAGCGACGCATTCGCTCAGCAAGCAGGCCTGCCACAGGGTAGGCCCACCACCTTCAGCACCGCCGATGGCAGCCGGCCCGGACGCGTGGTGGAAGGTGTGGCGATTGATGTCGGACCGGTGAGCGTCAGCAACGTCAGGGTCGGCATCGGGCTGCAGCTGGGTGACGACAACGAGGCGCTGCTGGGCCAGTCGTTCCTCTCAAAATTTGACATCACCATGGGTAAAAACCAGATGATGCTGCGGGCGCGGTGACGGCAGATGTCGCTGACGCTGACCCAACCTCGGGATGCTCTTGGGCTTGGTTGCACAAACGGCTTGCAACACAGCATGGCGCTTGTCAGCACAGCCAAACTAATCAAGTTATTTTGCTTGGCCCCATTGGCTGAAGTTTTTTGTTGATGCGGTCTTAAAGCCATGCGCCCCCTCAAGCTCACGCGTCGCCACCTGCTGGCCAGCAGTCTGCTGCTGCCGGACTGGCCGTCATTGGCGCACGCGCAAAGCCCGGCCCCTGCACCGTCTGTCGCGCTGCTAACCAAGCGCCCATTGCAATTCCCGCGCGATCTGGGCAGCCACCCCGATACCTCCATCGAATGGTGGTACGTCACTGGCGAATTGCAGGCAGCAAAGCAGCTGTTTGGTTTTCAGTTGACGTTTTTCCGGGTGCGGGTGGATGCCACCCAGGCCATGACCTCGGCTTTTGCTGCCAAACAACTGATCTTTGCTCACGCCGCCTTGACCGACGTAGCAGGTCAGCGGCTGCTGTACGACCAGCGCATTGCCCGCAGTTCGGGCACCACAACAGTGGATCTGGCGGGGGCCAGCACCCAGGACACCGATGTCAGGCTGCGCGACTGGTCGCTCAAGCGCCAGGGTGACAGCTACCGCGCCCGGATGCAAGGGCAAGACTTTGCCTATTCGCTGAATTTGCAGCAAACCCAGCCGTTGTTGCGGCAAGGCGACCAAGGCCTGTCGCGCAAGGGGCCGCAAGCCGCGCAAGCCAGCTTTTATTACAGTCTACCGCACTTGCAGGTGACTGGCGAGCTGACGCTGGCGGGCAAAGTGCTGCCGGTCAGCGGGTCTGCCTGGCTGGATCACGAGTGGAGCGAGTCGCTGCTGCACCCGCAAGCCGTGGGCTGGGACTGGATTGGCATGAACCTGAAAGACGGCAGCGCGCTAACGGCGTTTCGGCTGCGCAACAGCACCGGTGGCACGCTGTGGGCCGGTGGCTCCTGGCGCGCCCAAGGCATGACTGAGCCGCTGGTGTTTGCGCCGCAAGACGTGGTGTTCACGCCCCAGCGCAGCTGGAAAAGCCCGGCCAGCGCCGCCACCTACCCGGTGCAATGGACGCTCGACGTGCGTCACCCAGCAGCTGGCACGACTGCGGGTGCAGCTAGCGCAACAGCGAATGGCTCTGCGTTTGGCGCGCTAGTCTGGCAACGCTACACCGTGCAGGCGCTGATCGACAACCAGGAGCTGGGCAGCCAGCGCGCCACCGGTGCCATTTACTGGGAAGGCTTGAGCGACCTGCTGAACGCGCAAAACCAGCCGGTTGGCCGTGGTTACCTCGAAATGACCGGCTACGCCAGCCCGTTGCGGTTGTGAATGCTGACACTGTTAACCGGAAAGATCCTGCAATGAGACAGCTAAAGTTCAAAAAGTTTGAATTCAATCGCGGATTGCGCCCCTCCTACAGGAGTCCGCAGCCCGCTTTGCTTGTCTTGTCTGTAGGAGGGGCGCAAGCCGCGAATGCCTTCTTTCGTCATTAGGTGTGGTCTCCGAAAATTGCACTTTATTGATAGCTTCTAGCGCAATACCAGTAAGAGCTAGCGGGCAATTTTTCATATTTTCTCGATCATCCCAGCGACCATCAACCTTAGTTTTGCGTATGACCACCTTGTCTGAACAACCTGCCCCTGCGCGCAACCCCAAATCACTTTCGGGCTTGCTGCCGCTTTTAAAACCGTACCGGCTACAAATCGGGCTGGCGCTGTTCTTTCTGGTGGGTGCCGCGCTGGCGATGCTGGCGTTTCCGCTGGCGTTGCGTGGTTTGATTGACGGCGGCAGGGTGCCAGGCGACCAAGGCGCGCAAATGATGGCCATGCGTGAGCACTTTGCTGCCATGTTTGGTGTGGCAGTGGCGCTCGGCATTTTTTCTGCCTCGCGCTTTTACATGGTGAGCTGGTTGGGCGAACGCGTCAGCGCTGACTTGCGTAATGCTGTGTACGCGCATGTGCTGCAGCAAAGCCCGGAATTTTTTGAGACCACACAGACCGGTGAAGTGCTGTCGCGGCTGTCGGCCGACACCACGCTGGTGCAAACCGTGGTCGGCTCGTCCTTGAGCATGGGGCTGCGCAATCTGGTGATGGGTGTGGGCGCTTTGGGTATTCTGGTCTGGACCAACCCGCTGGTGATGCTGCAAGTGCTGTTGATTTTGCTGTTGATTGTGGCCCCGGCGGTCTGGTTTGGCCGACGTGTGCGCAAGCTCTCGCGTGCCAGCCAGGACCGAGCTGCCGACTCCAGCGCCATCGCCGCCGAGGTGCTCAACGCCATTCCGGTGGTGCAAAGCTACACCGCCGAACTGCGCGAAACGCGCCGCTTTGAAGATGCCACCGAGACAGCGTTTGCGGTGGCGGTGCGGCGCACCCGGGCACGCTCGGGGTTGGTGGCGTTCATCATCATCGCTACCTCGGCGGCGCTGCTGTGGGGGCTGTACCAGGGCACGCAAGCGGTGCTGGCCGGGCGCATCAGCGCCGGCCATTTGGGGCAAACCGTGGTGTATGTGATGATTCTGGCAGGTGCCTTTGCGGTGCTGGGCGAGGTGTATGGCGACCTGCTGCGCGCCGCTGGGGCTACCGAGCGGCTGATGGAGCTGCTGCACCAGCAGTCGCCCATTGTTTCACCCTCAAATCCGGCTCCAGCCCATATCCCTGTTGCGGGAAGCGCTATTGAATTTGAGGACGTGACGTTTCATTACCCGGCGCGCCCCGGGCAGGCTGCGTTGCGCCATTTTTCGCTGCGCGTGCTGCCCGGCCAAACGGTGGCGCTGGTGGGGCCCAGCGGGGCTGGCAAGAGCACGGTGTTTGCGCTGTTGCTGCGCTTTTTTGACGCGCAAGGCGGGCGCATCCTGCTCAACGGCGTGCCCAACCGCGACATGGCGTTGGTTGACTTGCGCCAGCACATCGGCATGGTGCCGCAAGATGCGGTTATTTTTTCGGGCAGCGCACTCGACAACATCCGCTACGGCCGCCCGCAAGCCACACAAGCCGAGGTATTGGCGGCGGCGCAGGCAGCCTATGCGCATGACTTCATCAGCGCGCTGCCGCAGGGCTACGACACCTTTTTGGGCGAACGCGGCGTGCGCCTGAGTGGCGGCCAACGCCAGCGCATCGTGATTGCCCGCGCCATCCTGAAAAACGCGCCTCTGCTGCTGCTCGACGAGGCCACCAGCGCACTGGATGCCGAGAGCGAACGCGTGGTGCAGGCCGCGCTAGCGTCGGCCATGCACGGACGTACCACGCTGGTCATTGCGCACCGGCTGGCCACGGTGCAACAAGCCGATTTGATTGCGGTGGTGGACCAGGGGCAGCTGGTTGAACAAGGCACCCACGCCGAGCTGGTGGCACACGGCGGGGTTTATGCCGGGCTGGCGGCCTTGCAGTTCAATGCGTAAGGCCTTTGAAAACTAGCGATTGAATATTGGGTACAAGACTCGTAAACTCCGAATTACCCAACAAAGGAGCCCCAAATGAACGTTTCAAGCACCAGCAGCGCACCGGTTCAGTCAACGCAGCAACCCACCCGCACCCAGGCGCGCCAGCAAACCGAAACAGAAAACCAGACGCGCGAGCAAACCCGCACGCAGGCGCAAAACCAATACCAGGCCAACACGGCATCTAAGCCAGTGGTCAATACCCAGGGGCAAACCACTGGGCAGTTGCTCAACGTGACGGCTTGAGGCCAGCCAACAGCAGGTGTCATCATGGCTGCCCTTGCTGCCATCAACAGTGCCACCCCATCGCTGCAGTCATCACTGATACGCAGCCGACTCGAAGTTGCCAAGCGCGAAGCGGATCAAGCGCAAGCCGAAGTCACCCAGTTGCGCTCGCAGATGGATCGGGCCGAAGGCAATTACGAAAGGCGCCAAGAGACGGTGCGCAGCCTGTCAAGCCAAGCTAGCCAGGCCAGCCAGTCTGATCCAACCTACCGGCCACAAATTCAGACAACCCAGGCGGCCGTACCCATCAGCACCCAGACCATGCTGGTTGGGCTGTTTTCAGCCACCAGCGCCAAACGGCTGGCCGATGGCAACAGCCTGAAAACTGACCCCATGGCTGCCCCAGTGATGAATACCCAGGGCCAGTCCACCGGGCGCATCGTCAACGTCAGCGCCTGAAACCAGCGGCTGCCCCCTCAGCATGTGATATTGGTTTTATATATCAAATCAGACTGTAGCCCTTATCAGTAAAGCGCTACCAGCTATAAAAACAATAACAACCCCGGCATCAGGTCAGATGCCGCAGCTCGCGCAACGCCACTGAAATCGCCGCCAAATCTGCCGCTTGCGCGCTAATGGTTTGCTGTAGTTGGCCAACGCGATGTATCTGCGCCGCATGTTGTGCTGCCCATTCCTCCACACTGGGGTAATTGGCCAGCACTGTCCTGGCAATCTGGCTGGCGATGGCATACACATCATCACGGGCACTGGCGCGTGCCTGGGTTTGCCACAGCGTGTCGGTTGGCAGACGTTTGATCTGGCTGCGCCAGGCCATCAGCCCCAGTTGATTTTCAACCGCAAAATAGGTGGCTGCCGCCTGCGCCAGCGTCAGCCCGGCGTTGTCGGCCAAATCCACCAGATCAAGCGCCGGGAAGATGAAATCAAGCGCCGTCAGGCGTTGCGCCAGGTCGGCCGCCACGCCGGCTTGCACCAGCGACTGCGTGGTCTGCTGCCAGCTGGCCACCGTCTGTTCAGGCAACCAGCGCAACAGATTGGCACGGAGATCGGCGGCACCCGGCTGGTAACGCGCAATCAGCGTGGGCATGTCGCTGCCTTTGGCGCGCAGCCGCAGCATCCAGCGTGAGGCGCGCTGTGCCATCGAGATCAGCTGACCGAGCAAGTCGAGCTGTAGGTGCACTGAAACCTTCAGGTCAAGCGCGTCAATCTGATCCCACAATGGCTCCAGCGCGAATATTTCGCGCGCCAGCGTATAGGCCCGCACCACGTCGGCTGCCGTTGCGCCCGCCTCGGCGGCCAAAAAATTGATGAAGGTGGCACCCACCCGGTTGACCACCGTGTTGGCGACAAAGGTGGCAATGATCTCGCGGCGCAACGGATGGCGCTCAATCACATCGGCAAACCGTGCTGACAACGCTTTCGGGAAATAGGCTTTGAGGGTACGGTCGAAATACGGGTCATCCGGCAGGTTGCTGGCAATCAGGTCGTCAAACACCGACATCTTCGCGTAGGCCAGAATGACCGCGCCCTCTGGCGCAGTCAGGCCGGTCTTGGCCAAACGACGACGGGCAATTTCCTCGTCGCTGGGCAAAAATTCAATCGTCCGATGCAGTTTGCCAGCACCTTCAAGCCAGTGCAGCAGACGCTGCTGTGCATCCAGCACATACATTGGCCGGTGGCTGGCCACGTCGAGCGCCTGGGTCTGGTAGTAATTGTCGGCCAGCACCAAGTGCGCCACTTCATCGGTCATGGAGGCCAGCAGCTCATTGCGCTGCTTGAAGGTCAGGTCGCCCGCCTCAACCACCCGGTCAAGCAATATCTTGATGTTGACCTCATGGTCGGAGCAATCGACACCGGCCGAGTTGTCAATGGCATCGGTGTAGATCATGCCGCCGGCCTGGGCGTATTCGATGCGGCCGAGCTGGGTGCAGCCCAGGTTGCCGCCTTCCACCAACACCTTGCAGCGCAGCTCATTGCCGTTGACACGGAAGGCGTCGCCAGCCTTGTCACCGGCCTGCTGCTGACTTTCCTTGGACGACTTCACATAGGTGCCAATGCCACCGTTGTAGATCAGATCAACCGGTGCCTTGAGCAAGGCGTTGAGCAGCTCCAACGGAGCCAGTGCGGTGGCCGCGATGCCCATCAGCGACCGCGATTCCTCAGACAGTGGGATGGATTTGGCTGAGCGGGGATAGACACCACCGCCTTCAGAGATCAGGCGCTTGTCAAAATCGTCCCAACTGGAGCGCGGCAGCGCAAACAGCCGCTGGCGCTCGGCTAAACTGCGCGCCACATCGGGGTTGGGGTCGATAAAAATATGCCGGTGATCAAAAGCTGCCACCAGTTTGATGTGCTCGGACAGCAACATGCCGTTGCCAAACACGTCGCCCGACATGTCGCCAATGCCCAGCACAGTAAACGGTGTGGTTTGCGTGTTGTGCCCCAGCACCCGGAAATGCCGCTTGGTGGACTCCCAGGCACCACGCGCGGTGATGCCCATTTTTTTGTGGTCGTAACCCACCGAACCACCGGAGGCAAAAGCGTCACCAAGCCAGAAACCGTAGTCGGCCGACACGCCATTGGCAATGTCCGAAAAACTGGCGGTGCCCTTGTCGGCGGCCACCACCAGATACGGATCATCAGCATCGTGACGCACCACATTGAATGGCGCCACCACTACCCCATGAACCAGGTTGTCGGTTAAATCCAGCAGGCCCGACAGGAACATTTTGTAGCAAGCAATACCTTCTGCCATGAGCGCCTCACGCTCACCACTGACCGGTGCTTTTTTCAGGACGAAACCACCTTTGGAGCCGACCGGCACGATGACGGTGTTTTTGACATGCTGTGCCTTCACCAAGCCCAGAATTTCGGTACGGAAATCTTCGCGCCGGTCTGACCAGCGGATGCCGCCACGCGCCACCTTGCCGTGGCGCAGGTGCAGCGCTTCAAAGCGCGGCGAATACACCCATATTTCGAACATCGGCCGGGGTTCGGGCACGCCAGGCAGCGCCTGTGGGTCAAATTTGAAACTCAGGTAGGGCTTGCACGCGCCATCCGGGCCGCGCTGCCAGGCATTAGTGCGCAACGTGGCACGGATGGCACCATAAAACTGGCGCAGGATGCGGTCTTCGTCCAGACTGGCCACCGGCATCAGGTGCAATTCGATTTGCCGGCACAGGGCATGTTGCGCTGCATCTCGATCATCACTTTGCGCCGGATCAAAGCGTTTATCAAACAGATCGGACAGCAGCTGGGCCAGGTCAGGATGGTTGAACAGGGTGGCTTCAATATAGCTTTGGCTAAAAGCAAAGCCGAGTTGACGGAAGTAGCGGGTGTAGGCCCGCAAAATGGCAATGGCCCGGGCATCCAGCCGGGTGACAAGCACCAGCTTGTTGAGGTCGTCACTGTCCACATCGCCGTTCCAAACCTGCATGAACAGCGCTTCAAAGCGCTCTTTGATCACCGCAATGTCGGTGTCAGGTGCCAGTTGCAGGCCCAGGTCATGCAGCCAAAACTCTTGCGAGCCGGCATCGACCAGCTTATAGGGACGCTCGTCGAGCACGCGCGCACCCATGCGCTCCAGCAGCGGCAGCGAGTCTGACAAGGCGACTTTGCCGGTGCGGTAGATTTTGAGCCGCATCTCGCCAGCCAGCGCATCCAGCGGGCGGTAGAGCTTGACAGCCATGCTGGCAGCACCGGACAGCTGGGCGAACATCAGGCTGTCGTCGGCTGCCACCACGCCAGAAAAGTCATCACGATAAACCTGCGGGTAGGCATTCGAGAAGCGCTTGGCCAGCGCCGTGCCCACGCTTTCGCCGTGAATCTGCAGCAACGCCGCCTGGCAATCATCTTCCCAGCGTCGGGCCAGGCGGGCAATGCGCACTTCCAGCGCGGCCAGGTCGGGATGGGCCGGTGCCAGCGTGCGCGCCCGCACCAGATAATGAATGCGTGCCAGCGGGTGATCCGTCAGCATTGGGGTGAATTCGATGGACTGGCCGTCCAGCGCGCGGCAAAGTTCCTGCCCAATGCGGCTTCGCAGCTCGGTGTTGTAACGGTCGCGGGGCACAAACACCAGCACGCTGGTAAACCGGCCAAACGGGTCGCGCCGACTGAACAGGCGCGTGCGCTGGCGCTCCTGCAGTCGCAAAATGCCCAGCGCATGGTCAACCAGTGTGTCTGACTCCACCTGAAACAATTCGTCCCTTGGGTAGGCATCCAAAATCGCCTGCAGTGACTTGGCGGCATGGCTGTCAGGCACCACGCCGGCGCTATGCATCACCAGCGTGGCGCGATTGCGAATTTGCGGAATGTCCGACACCGGCGCGGCGTAAGCCTTGGAGGTATAGAGGCCCAAAAAGCGCGCCTCACCCACCACCCTGCCGGCATCATCAAAGCGCTTGACGGCGATGTAGTCCAGACACGCCGGCCGATGTACCGTGGCGCGCGTCATGGCTTTGGTGACCATCACCAGTTGGTCAGAGTTGAGGTAAATCTGCGCCTCCAGCGGCAACGGGCTTTGCAGTGTGCGAGGCGCGCCGCGCAAAATGCCCAAACCGCTCTGCGGCAATGCCACCAGACTGATGCCTTCGCCCGCGTGCTGCAGCTGATAATCACGCGCACCCAAAAAAGTAAAGTGTTTGTCTTCCAGCCAGCGCAGAAAATCAATGCCCTCTTGTTGCGCCAGCATTGGCGTATTGACCGGTAAAGCAGCGTCGCACAGCGACTGCAGCCTTGCCAACATGGCCGGCCAGTCGGTTACGGCCGCCTGCACATCGCCCAAAACCGCTAGCAGTTCGGCAGCCATCGAATCACGGTCAGCTTGCCCGACGATGCGATCACATTCAACAAAAATCAGTGATTTGACCTGTGCCGCGGCCAGCCCATCAGTGCTGGCAAGCCGCGTTTTGCGCAATTGCCGCTGCGCATCAACATCCACTTGCAGCAGCGGGTGCACGATCCAGTGCGCAATGCGGCCGCAGCGATTGACCGCCATGGTGACCGAGTCCACCAAAAATGGCATGTCGTCATGAACAATTTGGATCACCGTGTGTTCGCTGACAAAGCCGTCTTCAGCCAGACTTGGGTTAAATACCCTCACCCTCGACCCTGCAGCAGCACCCGGTGGGTCGAGCAGCCGCAAGTGGGCACTCGCGATCGCCAGCAACTGCTCTGATGACCGGGCTTGCAGCACATCGGGGTCAACACCCTCGTAATAGGCGGTCACAAATTCAGCCATTTCAGCAGCCAATGCGCCGGCGTTTTCCAGCGTATAGGCCCGCAGGGCGACAAGTGAGGCATGTGTCATACAGTTCTCCGAAAGTTCCGTTGTTACAGCAGGCAGCAGGCAAATTCAAAAAGACTCGGCATCAAACAACGAATGACAACCGTCGCGCAAAAGGGGCGAGCCAGCTATTGCAAGGTCTCTTTAAAACCATCAGGCATCGCAAATGGCAAAACAGCAATGCCCTCGTCGATCAAAGCAGCGGTTTCCGCCGCAGTCGCATAGCCACGAATACCACGTTCTGGAACTTCACCGTAGTGAATGCGGCGCGCCTCGCGGCTGAAGTCTGGCCCGACATCATCGGTATTGGCGACAACTTTCCGCGCTGCATCAAGCCAGGCTTGTTGAAGCACTTTTTCAACATCATCCGTGTTGCCAACGAGCGCTGAAGAATCAGTGACTTCAGGCTGGGAGCGCGTGCCCAAATTCAGCCGCGGCGCACTCAGCCGCTTGCTGACTTCTGCGTCTCCGCACAACGGGCACAGCAGCAAGCCGCGCTGGCATTGCTGCTGAAAATCGCCCTCGCCAGCAAACCATCCTTCAAACACATGGTGCGACGGGCATTGCAGATCAAAAACGATCATGGTGCGATGAACTCAAACGTTGTTGTCTGACCAAGCCAGCGTCCAGGCATTTGACAGCGTGTTTTGTATCCAGAGGGCGGCTACCAGCGTCTTGGCATCAGTCACCGTGCCATCACAACACCAAGCCAGCAATTGAGCCGGGCTCGCGGTAAATACATCAAGCACTTCACCCTCATCGAGACAGCGATCGCCCATGGTCAAACCGCGCGCAAACCAAATGTCAATGTGTTCGGTCGAGTAGGCAATCACCGGGTGCAGACGACCGGCAAAAGCCCACGCTGAAGCGCTATAGCCAGTTTCCTCGCGCAACTCGCGTTTGGCGCACACAAGGGAGTCCTCACCCGTATCAATCTTGCCGGCAGGGAACTCGATCATGACCTGACCCACCGGATACCTGAACTGACGCTCAAGCACCAGTTGAAGATCGCCTTGCGCGTCAAGCAGCATCGGTATAACCATCACCGCACCCGGGTGGACGACATACTCGCGGGTCGCCTTAACACCGTTTGGCAGTTCTACCGTGTCTAGGAAGGCGTGTAGGAACTTGCCTTTGAACAGCGCCTGACTGGCCAACTTCTTTTCAGACAGGTGCAGCATGGCATCAAGTGACATTAACTAGGCTGACCAAGACAGAGCAAGTGAAAAAGCAACAACCGGTTAGGTTGATTAGCTGGCTAGGTTGTGAGCATTTTGGCCACGGCACTGGCACACAAGGCCATCAACCCGCCCGGCAATACCCCCAGCACCAGCAGCAAGCCAGCGTTGAGCGTGAGGGTGGCGCGAACGTCAATGGGCGCAACCACCACAGTGGCGGTAATGGGTGCATCAAAATACATCACCTTGACAACGCGCAGGTAATAGAACGCACCCACCAGTGACATCATGACGGCGAAAACAGCCAGGACCACATAAGCCCCGCCGCCGGCAGCCAGCAACGATTGCAACACAGCCAGTTTGGCATAAAAACCAACCATTGGAGGGATGCCAGCCAACGAGAACAGGCACATCGCCATGATGCCGGCGTAATACGGGCTGCGCCGGTTCAGGCCAGCAAAGTCAGATATCTCTTCACTCTCGAAGCCTTGGCGCGACAGCAACAAAATAATGCCGAAGCTGGCCAGCGTGGTCAATACATACGACACCACATAAAACATCGAGGACCCATAGGCGCCACCGGCTGCCTGTGCGTGCCCGTTCAAAACACCAGACATCAAGCCGAGCAATACAAAACCCATGTGTGAAATAGTTGAAAACGCCAGCATCCGCTTGATGTTGGTCTGTGCAATAGCCGCGAAGTTTCCAATCGCCAGTGAACCAATGGCCAGGAACATCAGCATCTGCTGCCAATCGATGGCCAGCGGAAGCAAGCCCTCCACCAAAATACGAATGAACACCGCAAAAGCGGCCAGCTTGGGCGCACCGCCAATCAGCAGCGTAACGACCGTTGGTGCACCCTGATAAATATCAGGAATCCACATGTGAAACGGTACCACACCCAGCTTGAAAGCCAGGCCGGCAACCATGAACACCAAACCAAACACCAGCACCTGGTGTTTGATCTGACCCGAATTAATGGCCTTGAAGACTTCGTGCAGGTCGAGCGAACCGGTAGCCCCATACAACATCGACATGCCGTAAAGCAAAAAACCAGATGCCAGCGCGCCTAGCACGAAATACTTCATGGCGGCTTCAATAGCCACAGGGTTATCGCGGCGCAACGCAACCAAGGCATAGCTGGACAAGGTCAGCAATTCAATACCCATGTAAATGACCAGGAAGTTGTTACCCGAGATCATCACAAACATGCCCAACAGAGAAAACAGACTCAAGGTAAACAACTCGCCACCGCGCAGCATGTCACGTCCAGCCGCGTAGCCACGGCCATAAATCAGCGTCACCATGACAGCCAGGGCAGCAAAACACTTCAGCCAGTTACCCATGGCATCACTGACCACCATGTTGCCGAAACCATAAATCGTTTGCCCAGCCACTGCATAGCTGGCCTGAAGGGCCGCGACCGCCGCCAGCGTGAACAGCGTCAAAACATATGTTGCCGTGCGGCTAGCGCCCTTCACACCCAAATCAAACATGGCAACAACGCAGGCCATGATGAAAAGCAGCATCTCGGGATAGACCGCGATCAAACTAAGTTTGTCAATCATTTAATTCTCTTATTTCCAAGGGTCTGCACAGAACGATCAAGGCAACTTGGACTGCGCAACGTGTTTGAGCAACTCGGCCACCGACACATCCATCACAT
>JFJP01042318.1_pt1 | contig 12149 bp, 6 predicted proteins | sample 431651 | NCBI WGS metagenome assembly JFJP01 (sample SAMN02602958, study PRJNA72255) | Microbial mat metagenome, whole genome shotgun sequencing project. | biome: fresh water; feature: sink hole; material: water; isolation source: purple microbial (photo- and chemosynthetic) mats found in... | reverse complement strand
TCGGACTGCATGGCATACTTGAGGCGACGCAGCAGGGGCAGGGAGATCGCCTCGACTGGGATCTTGCGCAGCAGCTTCTCGGCGGCTTTCGTGCCGGGAAAACCGAGCCATTCCTGGATCCAGCGCTGCTTGCGCAGGGCGTATGACGCAGCCTGGAACCCGGCTGCCTCGATCCGGGTACGGCGGAAGTCGTTGTTGTTGGCGAGGGCGAAGGCCAGTGCCGGATTGCCGACGGCAAGATCAAGCGCCAGGGGCTGGGCGTGCAACATGAGCAGCAGCGGCCACTGGTGACTCTCGAACCGCTCCACGGCAGCAATGATACCAGCCGGGATTTGTTCTCTGAATGCTTGGAAGGCGGCGTCCTTTGCGCTTTCCGATCCGGTCGGTTTGTCTTCCACCAGTGGCTTGAGAATCCGGAAATCCGGCCAGCAGGCAGTCCACTTATCTGGCGCAATCAAAAGCTCCTCGGCCAGCGGCTCCGGCGACCACCGCAACCGGTAGGTCGTCAGCGGGCCGTCGACGGTCAGGATGCCGTTTTCAAAACTGAAGGTCGGTTTGCGCATGGTGTTGTTTCTGTCTGCATATACTGGTCATGGTGTGTATACGGTGTAGGGAAGGGTCGAATTCAATTTTAGTTTTGCATCATAGCAGAACGGGGCACACTTGTAGAGTCTTTTCTGCATTTCAAGCCGGAGCATTCAACCGCCAAATCGTGTTGCCTTCTACGGTAAAATATGGTTTATTGCAGCCATGAAGTACGACGCAAGCATACCCGTTCGAATAGATGAAGAAGATATGCAGGGGCTCATTAATAGCAGTGTGATAAGCTCATCATTCTCAAGTATGTAGTCCTCATGGGGGTGGTTTGGGATGCAGTACAGGATTCTTGAAGCATTAGATGCTAGGTAGCTTACAATCGAGGTGAACGCGGCTATTAGGCAAGGCTGGGTGCCGGTGGGTGGCGTGGCTTGCTTAGCAGAAGGTCCCCACGGCGACCCCAGCTACTACTAGGCCATGATCAAGGTCAATCCTCATGAGCCGAAGTGAGATGTTTGAGGATATTGTTCAGTAGTTTGAGCTGTACCAATTGCTCGTGGAGAAAAGAAAGGGGTGTGTTGCATGAATTCGGTTTATCTTGAACGCGGCGAGGACGGCTCTTGGCAATCCTGTGGCAACTTTCCCGTGTCGCGAGAACCTTCGTTGAGGCACTCCGAGGGTGAGCACACTCGGGCTCTTCTAAAACTCGATGTACCACTGTTATTGGGGCCCGAACGGTTTTTACCACTGTGCAAGGAGTTTCCCAGTAGTCCAGGTGTTGACCTCATATACGTCGGCGATCGTGGTACCCTGGCGCTAATTGAGTGCGAGGTGGAACAATACCTGACGTTTAATACACTAATCCGAAAGACGCTGCATCGAGGCGTCAAGTATAGCGCATGCCAGCTAATGGCGATTGCTGCGCATATCCAACGCCGCCCTGACGAATCATCCGCGAATGCTTTGGCGTATCTGACAGACTGGATGAAGTCAGCTGGGCACCAGCTTGATCAGACGCTTGAGGATTTGATTGATGACGGGGGCGTTGTATTCATCTCGCTGGTGCACGGGGCTCTTGAAGATGCCAGTTTACCCGTGTCGCATGTGCCGTTTGCCAAGTGTGGCGTCCGTCTCCAGGACTATGACCGGCGGGCCATTCTTCAGGTCGCTGGGCCTACAAGTTCGGGATCTATCACCCGGCAGTGGGACGAGTTGCAGTATGCATTTAGCGCTCACGAACAGTTCAATAGGGAAAACAATAAGCCGAGACCCAAGACCAAGGTGACTGAAGCTATCGGTTACTTTCTTGGGCTATCCGATTGTTCGCCCACAAGACGGGTTCTGGAGGCGATGCTAAGATGTGAACGAATGGTGCCTGAATGCTCAACCGCAAAGGACTGGAATCAGAAGTTACGTATAAGGTATCCTAGGGGCGCCCGGAAGCCAGCCACGATCCTGAGCTTGGAGTACGAGGATAAAATCAACATCCATGGCGCTGAAATGAGGGTTGATTCTGAAATTGTTGGGACATCCGAGGACCGCGTTGACGCCATGATACGGACACTTGAAGATGCCGTTCCGCGCCGTCGCCAAGCGTACACCGTGAAGAATCACTATCTCCAGTTGGAGCTTAAGAATCTCGACCCAGAACAGCGTGACACACTTCTGTTAAGCATCATATCCGAGCTTTCCGAGGTTCTTGGTGAACCTTCGCTGTTAAGATAACCGATGGTATTGCATATCGGAAGCCTGAGCATTACTATGCAGTTCGCAGTGACGATTCGGCAATCGACGTACAGATTACGAAGCAGAATGATCCTAGTACGGCGGCAATTACGATTTCTGGGGTTTGCTGGGTCACGAGGTTGCAGGGTCAGACAGGAATGTAGAAAAAGGATCCCTCAGTGATCCGAAACAGCATGGCCGGACTGCGAAACCTCAGAAGTAAAATTAAAATCAGATAGTGAAGGAGCCGATTATGGGGCGGAGAAGAAGAGCGGGTTTATTGGAAGATATATTTAATGGGCTGGTTGTATTACCTTGGTGGGGTGGGGTAATTGCTGCTTTCGTGTTTTGGTTCACGGGGGGCATTTGCGAGCAGCGGATGATTTCAACTCCAATGACAAAACCATTGGTGCCGCTTATCCGCATATTAATTTGGATTCTAGTAGGATCTTCTCTACTGGCTGCTGTAGTGTCTGCCTTCCGTTCCGCAGGACGTCGTCGGCTTTTGGACGAGCAGAAAGGCATTGAATCGATTCGAAATTTAACCTGGCGTCAATTTGAGCTGTTGGTAGGTGAGGCCTATCGTAGACAAGGATACTTTATCGAGGAGACTGGAGGTGGAGGTCCGGATGGAGGGGTTGATCTTCGCTTGTCGGGGCGGTCCGGTACAATACTCGTGCAATGCAAGCGATGGAAATCGCACCAGGTGGGGGTCGATAAAGTGCGTGAGTTGTTCGGTGTGGTTTCGGCACAGCGTGCTGCCGGAGGGATATTGATTACATCGGGGCAGTTCACTTGTGACGCGAAGGCATTTGCCGCCGGGAAAACAATTGAGCTTGTCGATGGAACCGCGCTTGCCGAACTAGTGAGGAATGTTCAGCCAAATGCGCGACCTGTCGAGAGTGATCCTGAGATTTCCGCAGAGGATGAGCCTTTCTGTGCTCTTTGTGGATCCGCTATGATCCTGCGAACCGCTCGCCGTGGTGCGAATGCTGGAAATCAATTCTATGGCTGCTCGCGATACCCAGCCTGCAAAGGAACGATTTCCATGAATGGTGTGTAAGAGAGTACCGTTTGATCAATGTTTAGTTGCGCGGGGAGGTTGATGATGGGAGTTACCTATAGGTAGGGGACGCTGAGTCTACACCGAGTGGTTGTGTTGGAGTAGCCAGCGGTCGACGGCGTTGACAGACGAGCGTTTCGGTTTGCCGTTATTGATAACCTTGATCTCACAGCGCTTCCAGCAGCCGTCGTTCCCTTTAGTGATGGAAAGCGTGGCTCGTTCTGGCGCGGTAACCCGGTACACGTAGAAACCTCCTTGGATCACGTATAATGCATAGGATGCCACGCAGTTATTCTGTGTCTGTCCTTCGAGCTGGAGATCCGGCAGGCAGGTGATCGGGATGATAGATTCCGTCCCTGGCAGCGGGGGATGAGGGAACGGTTTGCTGATTTTTTCAAAGTACTCCTTTTGCAACTGAACTTCACGCTCTTGTTGCCGCTGGCGCTCTTGTTCAGCCTCGATCCGGCGTTGCTCGCGCAGTAGTCGCAGTCGTTGATGATGGGCGATATATTCGGCATCGACCTCGTCTCGCATGGTTTTAACCTGCCTGATACTGCGGAATGCCTGTATGGGGCGGTGCGGGGCGATCTCCTTGAGGATGTTTTTAATGTCGGCAATCTGATCGCCAATTGTGCGCTCTCCTTGCCTTGGCTCGCTTGCCGCGACGGCATCCAGGAGCGAGGGCGAGACAAACTCCAGAATGTGCGGGTTGGTGACGATTTGCAGCACGCTTTCGTTGATGATACGCTGGTGGTTCAGCAGGGCTGAGGCGTCAGGGTTTTCCTGTAGCGTATACTTCAGCAGGCGTAGCAGCGGAAGCGAGACGGCCCCCGGCTGAATTTTCCGAAAGATCTTCTCGATAGCCCCCGTACCGGGAAACCCAAGCCACTCAAGGATCCAGCGCTGCTTGCGAAGCGAGTAGGACGCCGCCTGGAATTCGGCGGCGTCCAGACGGCGTGTCCCGCGGAAGTTGTTGTTGTTTGCCAACGCGTAGGCAAGGACAGGATTGCTGACGGCAAGGTCAAGGGACAGGGGCTGCCTGTGAAGCATCAGAAGCAGCGCCCACTGGTGACTGTCGAACCGTTCGACAGCGGCTGCCATTTCATTAGGGATCTGCTTCCGGAATAAGTAGAATGCAGAGGCCTTCTCGTCGTTAGGCGGAGCCATGTCGCTCTTCTGTGGTTTAAGGATACGGAAATCCGGCCAGCAGGCAGTCCACTTGTCTGGCGCAATCAAAAGCTCCTCGGCGAGCGGCTCCGGAGACCACCGCAACCGGTAGGTCGTCAGCGGGCCGTCGACGGTCAGGATGCCGTTTTCAAAACTGAAGGTAGGTTTACGCATGGTGTCCTATGGCAGGAGATCTTAAGCCCCAAAACGCCCCGTCAAGGTGAACGCCGGCCGAAAATGGCGTCCGCAATCGCCAGCCTTAGTGGCTGGGGAATCTTGGCACGTTGACGGCCAAACACATGCCCAAGCCTCCATCCGCTACCGTCACGCACGATCTGGGCGGTGGCCCGCACGGGAAAAAGCACCCTGTAGATATAGCAATCCCCCCGGATGACCGCACGGGCATAGCCAAGGACGCGATGCTCCATTTGCATCTCTTCATCATCCAAGGCATCCACCGTCCGGATAGGAATCGCATAGGCGTTGACCGGAAAGGGCGGAGGCGGAAGATGGTCCGGAATGACGCCAGCGTGAACTTGTTCAATGATGTCGTCGTATGAGAAATAGCTCTGGCGCAAGACCGCCTCATGCACACGGCGAAGCCGGTCAAGCGTAGTGAAATATGCGGGTATGCGGATTCCGTCGAGTTCACCGCCAAGGTCAATGATATCCCTCAGCGCCCCGCCCGTGCTTGATTGTCGATTATGCCCGGTATCCGTTGCCACTTCGGCAAGCAGTTGTGGCGTCAGATAGTTGATATAATTGGCGTGGGCGACAAGCTGCAGCACGCCGTCGTTGATCCGGGGAAGATGACGGAGCAATTTGCAAACGACCGGATTATGCAGGGTCTCCAGAAGGGGCTCGATCCGATATATCCATAATGAGACAGGCTCAATCCTGGCAAGGATGCGGCGGACCGACTCGGTTGCCGGAAAGCCGAACCAGGCCAGTATCTCCCGTTGCGGTCGGCAGATCAGCTCGCGGACAACCTGATACCGGTCGTCGGCATCCACAGCGGATTCGCGGAATTCGTTATAACTGGCCAGCATATAGAACAGGGTAGGATTACTGGCATGCAGAGACTCGGCGCCGGGGCAGTACGCCAGCAGATTAAGGATATTCCAGCGCCGGGACGCGTAACATTCCAAGATGGTGCGAACGCGGGGAGGGATCGTTCCTACAAACGCCCTCATGGCAGACCGCTGCGCAAGATCAGAATCACGCTTCCGTTGCTCAATACTTCTCTCATCGGGCACGCATACCTGGCCACCGAAGGCTGCGCGAACCATCCTGATTTCGGGCGAATCCGGCACAGCCGGAAGCGGTGCAGGCGGCAGATCCTCCTCAACCAAGGCTTCCCTCGTCAGATTCAGGCAATCATTCAGGAAAATGTCAGCCTCTATGTAATCCGAACTCCACCCGCCATTTTCGCCGATCATCGAGCAAGGCTCCGGCCATGCCCGCACGACATGCTCAGATCCATAAACAAGACGATGGAGCATGCCGTCCGCGAAGTAGTCCGGGGTGTTAGCTGTCTGTCTACATATACTGGTCATGGCGAGTATCCGGTGTAGGGAAGGGGCGAATCCTGTGTCAGGGCTGCATAATAGCTGAACGGGGCACCTCTGTAGAGTGGTTTTTGAAGCTCCAGCCGGGGAAGGTCAGCCGGGGCTATCTCGAAGGCGGCAGCAAGGATCTCTAGACTGGCCTGGTGCTGTGCGCTGGCGCTATCGTCCTCGTCAAGGCAGCCATGCCCGATGAGGGTACGCTTGAGGCGGGATAACTGGCGCTCACGGCAACGGTCCAGTGCTTTGCATTGGTGGCTGGCGGAGGGGTTGGCGTCGAGCAGGGGGAATGCATCGGCCCAGCAGGGCTGCGGGGTGCCGGAAACACGGTTGCGGATGCGTCCGACGGACATCGCGACGAGCTGCTCGGCGGTGCGCTCAAGAATCTGGCTTCCGCTCGCCCGCAGGTCTTCGACCGGGGTGCTGTGGACGAGCAGACGCACGGTTTCGACCGTCTGGTGCTGCTTCTCGATCTGTTTGCGGAGCGAGCTGCCTCGCACCCGGATGCGCCCGTCGTGCCGGATCTGGTAGCCAAGGAAGGAGACCCAGGGCGCGGTGCCCTCGTGTTGTGCGGGATCGTCCCAGCGGTATGGCAATTTGCTCTTTATGGCGTAGAAGCCGCGTCCGTAGGTGCCGATCGCCGCCGGCGTGTGGAAGGGCAGCCCGAGGCTGGCGATGGCGTCCAGGCAGGTATCGAGGGTGCGTTGGCATTCCTGCGCCTGCGGATGGGCGACCAGGATGTCGTCGCAGAACCGGGCATAGTAGGTACCGGACGCCCCGTGCCGGTCGGCGACGGCGCGGTCCACGACGGCGAGCACGAGGTTGGCCAGTAGCGGCGAAAGCGCGCCGCCTTGCGGAATGCCGCGCTCTCGGTCGCTGGCCCCGCTCGTTAGGTATGCCTCGACCAGGCGCAGAGCCTGCGGATCCAGCGCGTGCGCCGCGAGGGCGCTGCGGATGGCCGCGTGCGGGATATGGTCGAAGAAGTCCGTGAGGTCGCATTCCGCAACAAAAACGCCGGTTTCGGCATGACGCTGGCGATACGCCTGGAGCAGCTCCACGGCACTGTTGCGCCCGTGGGCGGGATCCTTGCGGAAGGCGAAGGAGGCGGGGCTGAAGGTCGGGTCGATCTGGTCGCTGAGGTAGCGGTGCAGCAGGGTCAGGAGCGTGCGCTGGGCCGGATCCCGGTAGGCGTGGATCGTGCGGAGCTTGCCGCTGTCCTTCCGGATGGTGAAACGCTCTGGGGTCGTGAATTCCGGGCAGGGCGAGGCGGCCTGCGCCTGGATCGATTCGACCATGGCGGAAAGCGCCTTGCGCCAGGGCGTTGTGCTATCGGGGCGTGCCTTGAGATCGGCGAACACCGTGGCCGAGAGTTCGCGGCGCAGCAGGTGCTGGCGCGGCGTCTGCAGGCGCAGCTTGCGGGGCAGTCGGAGCCATGTACGGCGCGACGGGAAAAGCGCGGTGAAGACGGGGGCAACCGCCGTCATGGGATCCGGCGCGAGCGGGCTGATGGAGGATAACCGCTGGGCGGGATGCCGCCGACCCGCCTCGTCGGCGCGGAATCGGATGAGCTCACGGATGATCCGCTGTGGCTCGATATATTGGCAGAATGTCTTCATGAGTATTTTAGAGAAAGAGAGAGGGCATCGTCGCGGTATTTGATCACTGGATGACGGTTTTCCCACCCGGGACTTGCGTCATTATATCCGGGCTCGAACCGGGAGTCGTCAACTCCCGCACGACAATGCCCCCTCTGAAATCGTAATGGTGACAGCGCGCCAGCCGGGTGCCTTGTCGCGCTTGCGTTCGTGGATGGCCATGCCCGTGACAGGCGTGGCGTCCTTCAGTGAGGTCTGGCTGCAGAGAGGCGGCGGAATAAAGATGTCGATCCCCCCGGTCTTGACAAACCCGAAGCCACTCGGGTGCAGGGTAGCGTGTCCACGGAACGGCCGGGCGAGCATCTTGTCGGGTGAGCGGTCGGCAGCCTTCTCAAGGGTGAGCAGGCGCAGTGATGCTCCTCGCTCGGGGTGCTCGTACGACTGCACCCGTACCGCGACGGTTTCGCCGGGCGCGAGGCATGCACCGGCGGGGAACCGATCATGGTGGGCAAGTACCGACTCGTCCAGCGAGAGCACGATCCGGCATACGCCCTTGTCGGCATTATTGGATTCGACAACACCGATCCGGACGGGTATGCCGGAAACGCTCCAGAAGGCGGTCTCTGCCACAGGGGCGAAGCGGCGATACAATTCTGCATTGGCGGCCGGGCTGGTGCGGATTTCCGTGCCGCCTGCCAGTGTCACCAAAGCGGAGGGGATAGCCCACTTGTTCTGCTGCCGGACGGCGATGGCCAGCGCGGCCTCGATGGCAGCCTCCTTCTGCATGCCTGTATCGGTAAGCAGCCTAGCCAGGGATGCACGGACATTGATCAGATACTCGGGCGGGGTGCCGTGGCAGGCGAGCGCCTTGCACAGGCAGGCCAGGCGCATCGACGGGTCGTCGAAGGTGCGCCCGAACAGATCCCAGGCCCAGAAGGCATTGGTATTGGTTTTCAGGGTGGCGACGATACCGGCCCGGGCCTCCTCGCGCTTGCCGAGCTGGATCTTGAGCAGGCTGAGGTAGTAGGGGAACCATTCCTGGCTGGGAAAACGGGCGATGTGTGTCTCAAGGAAGGCTTCCGCCCATTGAGCATAGGCCGTGACCTCATTGCTGGGCGCGTGCGGATCGGCCTGCATCGCCTTGGCTGTGCGGTGGACCGTGGCAATCAGCTTTTCCACAAGGCTATCGAAACCTTCAGCAGGGCCGTTCGCCGGATGATAGCGTACAAAATCCTCATCCCGGAATTTCAGTTCGCCGACCGAGGCAAACAGCAGGCCTGCCTGTGGGATATGCCGTGCGAACCGGCAGCACTCGCTGAGCAGCAGGGAAAACAGCAAGTCAGGGCGGGGGAGCAGAGGCAGCGTATCGGCGGCCAGCTCGCCGAACAGCGGACGCACGACGTCCAAGCCTTGCGGTGCGGATTCATCGCGCCGGATGGTGACTTGCCGCAGGGCACGGTAAATGGCCCAGCCACGGGTGACGCGCGCTGGCAAGTGTCCTTCCGGTGCCAGCTTGAGCGCGTTGGCGGAATGTTCCAGGGCCGCCTTGATATCGCCGGTCTTGCCTGCGGCGATGGCCGCCGAGAGAGCCTGCTGGAGACTCGCTTCACTGGCGGGACTTTGCGACGGCAGCGGTACGGTTTGGCTGACTTGGGTGACGTTGTTAAATTGATTGTCCATGTTGCCTTTCTGTGGGGAGGATCACTCCCGACAATCCATGTTAAGTGGATGTTGCGGCAAATTTCCGGAATGGCATATTAATCATGAAACAGGTTGACAGGAATGGTGGACGTAAGGCCCACCTCTACCTTAATTCAATCGCCTTTCGGCTTCGGTGTCCTTTCGGACTCAAGGCGGGTTTAGACAAACGAACGGCCAAAGAAATCAAGTCTCAATCGCCTTTCGGCTTCGGTGTCCTTTCGGACATGTGGGATCGGTTCAAGAAGGAACCGAACAAGGATAAGGTCTCAATCGCCTTTCGGCTTCGGTGTCCTTTCGGACAATATAGCATGTTAAATCAGTTTGCAATCATGTTGCAAGTCTCAATCGCCTTTCGGCTTCGGTGTCCTTTCGGACATGGGGTCGCTCAACAAGGTCAAGGAGTTGTCGGAAGTCTCAATCGCCTTTCGGCTTCGGTGTCCTTTCGGACTCTCTGGCAAGAAGTCAAAGCCCGATTGGTACTATCGGGTCTCAATCGCCTTTCGGCTTCGGTGTCCTTTCGGACGAAAGGCGTTGATGCAGGTGGGTGAGCTTAACCCAGTCTCAATCGCCTTTCGGCTTCGGTGTCCTTTCGGACTCAGATAAACCCAGCCTTTACTGGCGTCTGTTATGCTGAGTCTCAATCGCCTTTCGGCTTCGGTGTCCTTTCGGACCGAGGCGACCGAGGTAAAGTTCAGCTTCGCGATCAAGTGTCTCAATCGCCTTTCGGCTTCGGTGTCCTTTCGGACTGGGAGTTTGTCGGGGTCGAGGACGGGGTTGGGCTGGGGTCTCAATCGCCTTTCGGCTTCGGTGTCCTTTCGGACGAGGGCGGGTTTCCCGCCTATGTGAGTTTCCGGAATGGAGTCTCAATCGCCTTTCGGCTTCGGTGTCCTTTCGGACTTTTAAGTTATTTTTTATGCCGGAATGAATTTGGACGTCTCAATCGCCTTTCGGCTTCGGTGTCCTTTCGGACTTAATAATATGAATTATTTTGTAGAGGGATTTAATAGTCTCAATCGCCTTTCGGCTTCGGTGTCCTTTCGGACCAGAATTCAATTCGGAGAAATAAGGATTGAATATGAGTGTCTCAATCGCCTTTCGGCTTCGGTGTCCTTTCGGACTATTACGAGTGCTCGCAAAGAAGGTGCAGGACGGCACGTCTCAATCGCCTTTCGGCTTCGGTGTCCTTTCGGACTGATTAATCCAAAGGATTAGATGATGACTACAATTACAGTGTCTCAATCGCCTTTCGGCTTCGGTGTCCTTTCGGACTGCGGTGCAGATCGCTGCTCTTCAGTTGGTAGTGGCCAAAGGTCTCAATCGCCTTTCGGCTTCGGTGTCCTTTCGGACAAGATTTAATAAAAAGAGCTATTAAGAAAGCTTCACGTCTCAATCGCCTTTCGGCTTCGGTGTCCTTTCGGACAGTACTCCTCCTAAATAGCTGATTTTGAATGGTTTGAAAAGCCATTTCGGCGGGAGCCTGTTTTTTTGTGGTCGCCGATGTGAGGTTTTTTATAGTGCATTTTCGTAAGTGCTTCATTATTAGCACCTTGATGTTTCGGCGGCAGCCCCCACTTTTTTTGGGTTTTGCGCTGCCGCCGAAATTATGCAATTTGTGTAATAGATGCAGGGCTCACTGCGGGAAAGTGCGTAAGGTCGGTTTCGGTCAATCCGAGCAGCGCAAGGGTCAGGTTGAGCAGGTTCAGGCAGTTTTCGCTGCTGATCGGGGTTGTTCCGTGGCCAAGGATGGAGTCGTTGCGTAGCGGAAGCAGTTTTTCCAGTTGTTCGCGCACCGCCTGGTACTGCGTCGCGATCGGGTCCTGCAGTGCAATCAGGAGATCAAAAGTTGCCTGCAGTCCGAATTTCAGCACCTTAGATTTTGCATCCAGATACTTGCGTGTGTATTCGGCCTGCAGGTGTTCCGGGAGTTGCTCCGGTCGGCACTTGCTGTTGTCGATACCATGGCGCAGTTTGAGGGCGTGCTTTCCGGTCTTTTCGATCGCAGCATAGAGGCGGGCGGTGGCATCCTCGTTCTTGTTTTCAAGGTGCAGGCGCCTGCCCGCATTGGCTACCAGATCGTGGATCAGTTCCCAGGAAAGATCCTGGCGCTGGTTGCGCATAATCCCCTGCAGCCGGAGGTAGCACTCCTCGCTACCCTCGACAAAGGCGGTCAGGCCGGGGATGAGAAGCTCGCCCTGGTGGGCCAGATCCTTGAGCGGGATGAGCGCATTCTTGAAGCAACCAATGGCTCGCTGGTGATTGAACACATCCCACTGGGTGTACGCATCCCATAGCTCTCCCATCAGGTTGATGAGGCGTTTGTGGACAGGATCGGTGACTTTCCCGGCCACAGCCTTGATCTGGCGGGTAGCGTTGGCGTATTGCCCGGCATTGAAAAGCGCGACGGCGTCGTTGATCTCGAACCAAGCTAGTTCATTCCACGGGTTGGCGGTAATCAGGCAGCGTTCGTTTCCATCGATTACGATCCCAAGTCCGCCCTTGCTGCGGGCATCGGGGGTGTTGCTGCCCACGTAGGAGAAGCGGCACGGGTAGCGGCTGGAGGCCCAGACCACGGCGGCACTCATGACCTTAGTTCCTCCCGTGAAGTCAACTAGCTCGGGCCAGTCCCCGGCGGCCTGCATCTTGTGCATGGCAGCAGGGACCTCGCGCAGCAGCGCGAACGTGGATTGGCCGAGATCCTGCTCGTCGGGGGTCCTCACGATTTCATGCGGGGGGATGCCGCCCAGCGACCCCATGATGGCAGGAAGAATCGTGCGGGTGACATCCTGGTAGGTGCCT
>JFJP01040263.1_pt1 | contig 12149 bp, 6 predicted proteins | sample 431651 | NCBI WGS metagenome assembly JFJP01 (sample SAMN02602958, study PRJNA72255) | Microbial mat metagenome, whole genome shotgun sequencing project. | biome: fresh water; feature: sink hole; material: water; isolation source: purple microbial (photo- and chemosynthetic) mats found in... | reverse complement strand
ATCATTAACTTTATTAATCTAACTTATGGAAAGTGAATTGAAAAAGTTTTCCTTAATCAGGAAAGTACGATTTCCGCACTTTACTACAATGATGGTTACACTGTTGTTTTTGTTTTTTTCCATGTCCGCCATGGCACAGAACAAAACGATTAGCGGTACGGTAATGGACAAGGACAATTCCCCGCTACCCGGTGTTTCAGTTGTAGTAAAAGGCACTTTGTTGGGCACAGTTACCAACATCGACGGAGAATTCAACCTCTCGGTTCCATCTGATGCCAAAACGCTGGTATTTTCGTTCGTCGGTATGAAACCGAAGGAATTGGAAATTGCCGGTCAGAACAACTTTAACGTTACCATGGAAGACGAAACCGTGGGTCTCGACGAAGTTGTGGTGGTTGGTTATGGCACTCAGAGGAAAGAGAGCGTTGTGGGAGCTATCTCCCAAATCGACAACCAGGCGCTGGTGCGCTCGGGGGTAACCAATGTTACCAATGCAATTGCCGGTAAACTGGCCGGTGTTTTAACCGTACAGCAAAGTGGTCAGCCCGGTTCAAACGATTCTGAAATTTACATCCGCGGTCTTTCGAGCTGGAATGGTTCTCAACCGCTTGTGCTTGTTGACGGTATCGAACGTGATTTTTCCGATCTCGATCCCAACGAAATCAATACCCTTTCGGTATTGAAAGATGCGTCGGCAACCGCCGTTTTTGGTGCAAAAGGCGCCAACGGGGTAATTATTGTAACCACCAAACGTGGTGCGCTGGGCAAACCAAAACTCGATGTTACAGGTTCGTATGGTATGCAGCAGGCAACCCGAATCCCCGACCACATCGACTCGTACACCACCATGAGCATGTACAACGATGCTTTAATGAATGGACAGCAGTTTACCGGATTGATTCCGCAATGGCAGTTGGATGAATATAAAAATCCCTCATCGCCCTTGAGAGCGCTTCAGTTTCCAAATGTTGACTGGTTTGATCTGCTTTCGAATAATCATGCACCTGTAGCCAATGCCAACCTGAATCTGACCGGTGGCACCAATTTTGTAAAATATTTCTGCTCACTGGGTTATACTTACGAAGGTAGCTTTTTCGATGCAACAAAGGATGGATTTTATGACCTTAACTATAAATACAATCGTATCAACTACAGGGCAAATATCGATTTTACACTCACAAAATCAACAACACTTTCGTTTAATGTGGGTGGCGACACAGGTGTTAAAAACCAGCCCAACAGTGCACCCTGGCGTAATATGTATTCAACCAGCCCTGCGCGTTTCCCTGCTTACTGGCCCGAATGGGTTTTGACTGAAATACCCGATCCGGATTATCCAAACGCTTCAGGACAACGCTTATCGGATGAATTCGGAGAATACACAGGTAACCCATATAATACTGTAAATACAGGCCAGTTTAACGAAGACACAGAATCGAAACTGTTTACCGACCTTGTTTTCGACCAGAAACTCGATTTTATCACCGAAGGTCTCTCGTTTAAAGGTAAGGTTTCGCTAAACACCTTTTTTAGTTCCCGTTCGTTAACGGCCAACTGGGGTTTCCCTGAATACCGCATGGACTGGGATAAAGTTGCAACAAATGGCCAACTGGACCCGACAACCGGGCGCATTATTAATCCCTGGGTTATTAACCAGGCAGGTTTTGAGGTTTATACACAGCCAAAACTCGACATTAACGTGGGTGGATTGAATGGCGGTTATTACCAAAACCTGTATTACGAAATGGCAATCAATTATGCACGCACATTTGGCGACCACAGCGTAACCGGTCTTGCATTGATAAACCGTGAACAAAAAAACAAGGAAACCCAGTTTGCCTATTACAACGAGGCAGTGGTTGGAAGGGCTACCTACGATTATGCACATAAATACCTGCTGGAGGTAAACATCGGTTACACAGGTTCCGAAAGGTTCGCACCCGAAAACCGTTTCGGGTTCTTCCCCGCAGTAGCTGCCGGATGGGTGATTTCAGAAGAAAAATTCTTTAAGGAAAACCTGCCCTGGTTTAACAAATTTAAAATCCGGTATTCCGATGGTCTTGTGGGTAGCGATTATGCCCGCAGCCGTTGGTTATACCTGAGTAATTTTTACACCGATTCAAGAGGGTATATTCACGAAGACCTGGGGCCAAACTTAAATGCCCAATGGGAAGAAGCCCGCAAAAAAGACCTTGGTTTCGACATGGCTTTTTTCAAAAGCAGGTTAAATCTTACCGTGGAGTTGTTTGACGAGCACCGTACAAACATGTTGCTTGTTCCGAAAAGTGTGACCTTCCTGGTTGGAAACTCATTTAAAGAGTTAAACCTGGGTGAAGTAAAAAAACATGGTATTGAAGCTGAAATAGGCTGGAACCAGGATGTGAACCCTAATTTTTCCTATTTTGTGAAAGGTATTGCCGGGTACAACGAAAACCGTGTGATTTACAAAGACGACCCGCCTTATGCACCCTGGCATACTAAATTGGAAGGCAAGCCGCTATCAGAAATGCTAAGTACGGAATTTGGACTTGAAGGTCTTGAATTCAGTGGCGTTGAACTGACTGGCTCGGGATATTACACCACCATCGACGATATCCACACCAATCCATCGCCTATCGCACTCGAAAAACTGATTGTGGGCGATTACAAATTCCTCGATTATCTGGTTGACGGAAACATTACCAGTCTCGATAAGTACCCGATTAAAGGGTTAACCTATCCTCCGTTTACCTATTCGTTCTCGGGTGGTTTTACCTGGAAAAAATTCGACTTTAATTTCCTTTTCCAGGGGAATCAGGGAAAATATGTGCAGTACAACCAAACTTACGAGGTTGAATTTATCAAAGGCGACTGGCGTGTACACTCATCACAGTTGGATTACTGGACGCCAACCAATCCTGATGCAGGTCACTCTGCACTGCACTATAGCGGCTCGAGCAGCGCCGATATTCTTTTCTGGGGTGGTGGCGAAGCCGACCGTGGTTACCAGGTTATGATTGAAGACCGCTTCTTTCGCAATGCCGATTACCTCAGGTTAAAAGAAGTGTACGCGGGTTATACATTTAACCCCGACTTCCTGAAACGTACGGTAGGTATTTCGAGCCTCTTGTTGTATGCTTCAGGTAACAACCTGGCTACATTTACCAAACTGATTGAGGGAGACCCTGAAAGAAAAGATTTCCAGCAGGGATTTTATCCGCAGATGGTGAGTGTACGCCTGGGTGTAAAACTTGCTTTCTAACCTTAAAAATGAAACAGTTATGAAAAAATTCATTATACTATTGCTTTTTACAGGAGTAAGCATGTTTATTGCTCCCTCCTGTCTTGAGGATTATCTCGACCAGGCTCCTGAATCAGGATTAACGGAAGAGGAAATCTTTACCAAACTGGAGAATTTTAAAAAATTCTTTAATGCCGTGTACGAAGGCCAATATTACTACGATGGAGGTTGGCGTGACTACAACCTGAAATTAGCTTCCCCATTGTATTTTTCTTTCTGGGACCAGAAATATTCATTAGAAGGGATGACAGATGCTGCCGACCAGGGACGTTATATGGAAGGCCATACTTTAAAAAGCGGACAGGTTACTGCCTTTATCAACAAGTTCACCTATGATGGTAAACGCCGACCGATACTCCAATCGATGTTTATGTGTATCCGAATTGCCAACATTGCACTTGATAAAATTGATTTGTTGCAGGATGCATCAGAAGAAGACAAGAACGACCTGATTGCCCAGGCTCATTTTGTAAGGGCATATGCTCATTTTACTTTGAATAGGTTTTGGGGACCGATGCCTTATCTCACCAAGGCGCTCGGGCCAGATGACCAGTGGGATATTCCGCGTTTGTCGAATTATGAGTCGTACCGCCAGATAGCGCTCGATTTGGATTCAGCAGCTATTTATTACGAAAAAGCCGGGCGCATGCGTCGCGACCTTGGCCCCGGTCAGGCAGGCCACCTTACTCACCCCGACCAGGCAAAACCCAATGGGGTTGCTGCCAAGGCGTACAAGGCACGTGCATTGCTTTATGCTGCCAGCCCGCTCAACAACGACAAGGGACAGACAGCCTGGGAAGAAGCCGCAAAAGCCAGTTGGGAAGCCATTCAGATTGCTGAACAATACCAATATGCTTTGCTGAGTGCAGCGGATTATAAAAAGAATTATGTGGGTACACTTTATACCAACGAACAATTGTGGGCCTGGGATGCAGGTAATATAGGTTGGAACTCAGGTAACTTTGCCGGTATTTTCTGTGGTATAATTGGGAACAGCACATCAGGTAATTCAGGAGTTCATCCAACTCAGAATTTTGTTGATAAATATGAAACCAAATGGGGTGAACCGCTCAATACCGAAGCCGACCGTGCTGCTGCCGCCGCACTTGGGCATTACAACGAGCAGGATCCATACAAAGACCGCGAACCCCGGTTTTATATCAATATTCTTTTTAACGAGGCGCCCATTGGCGGGTTTACCGGTGGAAAAGCCAATTTTTCGTACGAAGTAAAAGGCGGTACAACAACTTACGGTCAGTTTATCGATCCAAAATACCTGGGTCGCAGTTATACAGGTTACCATGTGCGCAAAATCTGGGGCGAAGCCAGCCAGTTTGTGAAAAACTCGGTACGTTACAACGACCCGCTGATGCGCCTTACCGAGCTTTACCTGAATTATGCCGAAGCTGCCAATGAAGCCTACGGCCCCAACGGTATGGCTCCGGGTGCAACCATGAGCGCTGTTCAGGCAATCAACTTTGTACGTGCCCGTATTGGTCAGGTTGATGTTCTGCCTCAATTTACTGGAAGCAAAGAGATATTCAGGGAAAGGATTAAAAACGAACGCAATGTGGAAATGGCTTTTGAAGGCCACTACTATTTCGATATCCGCCGCTGGATGGATGCTCCGAAAGCGTATGCAGGCCCACTCATCGGTGTACAGATTGAAAAGGTAGCGAAAAGTGATGAATATCCGACAGGATACAAATACACACGCTATCAACTGGAAGCACTTCGCCAGAGTTCGTGGAAAGATGCCATGTATTACCTGCCGTTTAACACGGAAGATAATTTCAAAATGAACAAATTTGTACCTAACGAAGTGTGGTAAACAAACCTAAAAAACTGAATATTATGAGATTAATTTCAATTTTAAGAAAATACAGATTTGCAGGTTTGTTGCTTGTTGGCCTGTTTCTTTGCGGAAATGTGCTGGCACAGGAAGAAAGCGCTGCAAAACGCACATTGGTGGATATGACACTTAAACTAACCGACGAGCAGGGCAACCCTGTTCCTGAAGCCGCAGTTGTGGTGGGTGAAGGTTTCATACACACTTTTACAGATAACAACGGTGCAGTTACCTTTAAAGCTGCTTCCGGAGATTTTATCACCATCACCAAATCAGGTTTTGAAAAATCGGTGATTTTGGGAAGACAGTTGCTGGACAATAGTGTGGTTGTTTTAACGCAGGCCATATTATTGATGACCTCTGACGATGTGGTGCCACTGCCTTTTATGAGTGTAAAAAAGAGATACCTCACCGGAAGTTCGGCAGTGATTAAAGGGAGTTTGCTCGATAAATACCCTTCTTCCGATATCCGTAATGCACTTACCGGCCTGGCTACAGGGGTTGAAGTGCGCGAGTATGATGGTTCTCCCGGCGTTAGCGCTGAAGAAGGTACTGGTTTTTTTGGTATAGGCGAAAAAGTGGGTATTGGTGCACGAGGCAGAACTGTTCGTTATATTATCGACGAAATACCGACTGATATTACAGAAATGGCGCTCGACCCGAATGAAATTGAGAGCATCACTGTTATTAAGGATGTGGTTGAAAAATCGATGTACGGCCCGTATGCTGCCGATGGTGTGATTTTTATTAAAACAAAACGCGGTCGTGAAAACGAACGCACTTTAAACGCCAGCGCCGAATACGGCATCAGCATGATCGACCGGATGCCTGAATGGGTTTCGGGAGGCGATTATGCACGGTTAAACAACATTGCACGCCAGAACAGCGAATTGCTTCCGTTGTATGATGATGCCGACATTGCTGCCTACGAAAAAAACGATCCGTACGACATGTACCACCCCAGCAATAATTACAGCGACATGATGTTAAAGGACAACATGAGCTTTTCGAGGGTAAACGTGTCTTCATCGGGTGGAAGCGACCGTGTTCAGTATTTTGCCTACCTGGGTTATACCGGAGAAGGAGATATTTATAACATGGGTGCAACAGCCGATTACAACAGGTTAAATGCACGCTCAAACATCGACATTAAAATCAACGATGTATTAAAAGCACAATTCGATTTCTTTGGCGGTCTTTCGTGGCGTCGTTCGCCAAACTATGGCTTCGATGCGCAGTTTACCTCTGAAGGAACCGATAACCCGGTGCTGGGAATCACCGAAATGCCTTCGGTTTTGGATCACATCACCACTGTTTCGCCGGTAGCCATGCCGGTTTATGCCAACAACGATCCTTCGCTCAACAAACCCTGGTATGCAGTAAGTCAAAACTATACTGAGAATGGAGTTGCGTTTAATCCGATCGGGAACCTGGTTGGAAATGGCTACTTCACCGAATCGGGCAGGAATGGAACCTTTAATGTGGCCTTAGATTACGATATGAAGGACATCCTCACGGGACTTAAATCGCGTACCTATTTTGGGTTCAGCGCCTTTAACCTGTTAAGGGTGGGTAAGGCTGAAGACTATACCCGCTATACGGCAACACCTTCGGTAACACCCGCCGGAAACGACACCATCATTCTCAAAAAAGTAAGGGATGGCGTTGATCAGGCCGATCAGGCAAAACTACACGATTATTATTTTCAGCGCTGGGCATTTTACGAAAGCCTGAGTTACGATCGCCAGTTTGGGAAAAACCATTTCCAGGGTGTTTTTACTTATTACATGTCGAAAACATCGCGCAACGGTATCGAAGAACCACAAAGACAATTGATTACCGGGTTAACCGGGATGTATTCGTTTGATAACAAATACAACATCCACGGAGTGTTGAATTACACCGGAAGCAGCAGTTTCAGCAAAGATGAACGTTATTTCCTTTCGCCCACAATCGGCGTAAGCTGGGTGGTATCAGAAGAAAACTTCCTGAAGGAAGCAAAAGCCATCGACTACCTGAAAGTGAGGGCTGAGTATGGCGTGCTGGGTTACGAAAGTTTTCGCGCTCCTTATGGCTACCGCGACCGCTGGAACACCAACACTTCGGGAACCTTGTTCGGCCCGTTTACTTCGAACCAGTGGTTTGGTACAGCCACCGACAACACGGTTTACCGTACCGTGCAGAGCCGTACAGGTAATCCGGATTTGGGATGGGAAAAACGCAAAGAGTTTAATGCCGGTATCGATTTGATGATGGCCAACCGCAAGCTTGAATTTGAACTCAACTATTACAACCAGTTGCGTTCCGATTTGATTAATACTGCAATCAACATTCCGTATGTTGCAGGTATTTCGAGCTGGAGACCTGCAGTGAATTACAATGAAATTAAATACACAGGAGTTGAAGCAGCCCTTACATGGAACAAAACCAAAGGCGATTTTAAATACTCGCTTACTGGCCGTGCCACGCTGCCTAAAGCTGTGTATCAGAAATACGACGAACCTCAATACAGGTATGATTATCAGTACCGCGAAGGCCAGGACATTGGAGCAATTTATGGGCAAACTTACCTGGGCCGTTTTGCCACCGATGAGGAAACCCTTGTGGTACCGCAGCTTTTCGACGCAGAATTACACGCAGGCGACCTGAAGTACAAAGACATGAACGGCGATGGCGTGGTTGACGACAACGACCAGAGCCAGATTGGAAGTTCTGCTCCGAAATTGTATTATGCAATTGATACCCGTTTCAATTACAAAGCTTTTGAATTGACATTGATAGGCACCGGTCGTGCATTTTACGATATGATGATGAGTGGTCACAGATATTACAGCAACGGCTCGGGAGACAACATCTATTCGAAATTTGTACTCGACCAGGTAATGAACAACGGCACCGAATACCCGAAACTTACCTATTACAGGGTAAACAACAACTTCCAGGGATCTGAATACTGGCTTCGCAAAGGCGGGTTCTTTAAAATTCAGAATGTTGAACTGGCGTACAATGTGCCTGTGGCCAAATTTGGATGGTCGGGAATACGCGGTTTCAAAGTTTTTGCACGTGGTGCAAACCTGGCTACTTTCAGTAGTATGAAAGATTTGGATCCTGAAAGTACCTGGTCAGGTACTTCCAACTATCCGATGTTCCGCACAATCACAGGTGGTGTTAAATTAACTTTTTAAATGACGACGATTATGAAAACAAAAAAACTGATAGTTTCAGGCATAATAGCCGTTCTGTTTTTCTCGTGTACCGACTTTCTGGATCCTTATCCCAATGGCGACCTTACCAAGGATGATATCTGGGATTACCAGGGCATGGTGCAGGGACTTGTTGGACAGTGTTACGACAATATGTCGCGAAACTACGATAACAACGAAGGCGCTTATTTCGACTGTGTTACCGACAATGCGGTTCGCACTTCGACAACCGATGCGCTTACCCGCATGGCTGTGGGTTCGCTCACCACCGGTTCCGATCCGTTCCTTACCTATTGGGATCGCGATTACAAATCGATTAACCTGTTAAATATGTTCCTCGAAGACAGGATGGGCTACAACACAAAATACATCATTGTTCCCCGATTGGATAGTATTGTGCGTAACCGTTTACAGGGTGAGGCTTTTGCATTGCGTGCTTATTTTCAGTGGGACCTGCTCCAGAAATTTGGTGGCAAAGGTCTCAATGGACAAATGTTAGGTTTCCCGATTGTAACCAAGCCGGTTGATTTTACGCAGGTCGTAAACCTTTCCAGGAATACGTATGACGAGTGTGTAAAACAAATTCTGGCCGATTGCGACTCAGCTTATAAATACCTGCCCATCGCTCACCGTGATTTCCTGGTGCCCAATGTTAACGACAGGACTTATGCCGGCGCCAAATACTGGGGACGTATGGATGGTATTACAACCTGCGCCATTAAGGCAATGGTTTACCTCACCTGGGCAAGCCCGAGGTTCAACACTGCCAACGAGGTTTCGCGCTGGGATTCGGCTGCTGTAAACGCCAAAAAAGTGATCGATTTTAAACTCAAGGTCGATAATGTAAGTAAAGGTTTTGTGGCTGTAAACCAGGTCAACTGGTTTGACCCCAACTTCCCCGGAATTGTTTGGTCATCACGGTATAACAGTGGTAACGATGCTATGGAACGTATGTTCTATCCCGGTGGTTACCAGGGTAATGGCGCTATGGGTGCAACCCAGGAACTGGTGGATGCTTTCCCGATGAAAAACGGGTACCCCATAACAGACTCACGCAGTCTGTATAATCCGGCTGATCCATATAAAGACCGCGACCCAAGGTTTTACAGCGTAATCTTCCACAACGGGGCAAAAGCCATCCGTGCCGGTAAAACCGATGTAATGTACACCTTCGAGAACTTTGCCGGTGGAAAAGACGAAGCAGGCGTTTCATCAAAAAACAGCCGCACCAACTACCACATCAAAAAAATGGTTTGGATGGGTTTGAACTGGTCTGACGCATCGATTAACAGGCAACCACACTCAAAATTCTTTGTTCGCTGGGCACACATGGTGTTAACCTTTGCCGAAGCAGCCAACCAGGTGGTTGGGCCAAGCGATGCCGGTAAATACGGCTTGTCGGCTAAGGATGCCATGAAATACCTGCGCGGCCGTAAATCGTATGACGGCGCTGCCGGTTATACCACCGACCCCTATCTTGATGAAGTGGCAGGAAACAAAGAAAGTTTTAACGAGTTTGTAAAAAACGAACGTCGTATTGAAACCTGTTTCGAAGGCATGAGGTTCTTCGACCAGCAACGTTGGTCAACCACGCTCACCGAAATGAACAAACCCGTTCATGGTGTTACGGTTACCAAAAGTGGCGATGGAACATTTGTTTACAACTACAACTACGAAGTTGAAACACGCAACCTGAAATCGGCTTACCTTCCAATCCCGTACCAGGAAATGATTCGTATGAGCAATCTGGTGCAGAACGAAGGCTGGGAAGAATGGAAATAAATAACAAAGTAAAAAGAAGATGAATATGAAAAAGATAATTGCTGTATTGATCATGATAGTTGCACTCAGTGCCTGTTATGAAGATTATATACTGGATTATGATTATGATGGAATTTATTTCCCTTACCAGTTGGATGTGCGCACATTTGTGGTTGGCGAGGGAATGAAAATTAATTTTGGCGTTGCTTTGGGTGGTGTGCGCGATAATGACCGAGACCGGGTGGTAAACTACCAGATGGACAACAGTCTGATTTCGTCAAAAACACTGGCAGATATGAAAGGTTCTTCGGCAACCTACATAAAAACTTCGATGGCTCCGGTTACCGAGCTGAAACTGATGCCATCAAACTATTATTCCTTGTCAGACAATGCCAAAATGGTGATTAAACAAGGTGAATACTCAGGCGTTGTTACGGTAAAACCCGATTCGGTTAAATTTCTCTCTGATGCTGCAACTATTTCATCGGTTTATGCACTCGGAATGCGGATTACTTCTGCCGATGCCGATACGGTTATCAAACCAAAAGACTATGCTGTTGTGGCTTTCAAATACGAAAGTATGTTGTACGGGAAATACTGGCATGGCGGCGTTACCATTGAGAAAGATCCAACAGGTGCAGCAGTAGATACAATCACGTATTATACTACCGTTCCACAACCGGAAGCCAAAGTGTGGACACTTTCAACTGTGGCACCTTATGCATTAACTGCAAACGGAGTGAGCGATGTTTCAAGTTCTGTAGTTCCTGAGATGAAACTTACTTTAAATGGAGGTAATGTTATTGTTAGCGCAATGAATGGTGCAAAGTATGCAGTTGAACCAAACGGAGCAAGTACCTACAACCAGGCAAAATTGTTGCAGAACCGCAAAGTTTTCCTGAATTACAAGTACAAAAAAGGTAATAACTGGTGTTACGCAACCGATACGCTTACTTTCAGAAACCGTCTGCGCGATGGTATCAACGAGTGGAGATCTGAAAATCCGGCGGATTATAAGTAGTTTTTCATAAATAATTTTAGGTATTAAATTTAAAAGCGCCATTCGGAAACGGATGGCGCTTTGCTTTTATTCAATTTTATTTTTTTATACCGATTTTGGAGAAGGAATGTTGAATTCAGAATTACGCGGATCGGCAAGTAACCGGTTAGCTTCAACTGAATGTTCCCCGACAAAATGTTCCGCCTTACCATCAAAATTCAGCCATGGCCCCACCACATATTCAGCCTTATCTTCCGGCACACCCATTCCATCGCGGGCAATGGCATGTATTTTCATAAATTCTTCGTAAGCCAGTGCGTTATCACCAAACCGACCTGCTTTTTCATTAAAAGGAACTTTTTGTATTCATCAAATGACCCAGTGCACAACTGTAATGAGCATCGTACATATTACCATTTGCCAATTTAGGATCGTTGGCTCGGCATGCAGTAATAAAACTGCCCCAATTGCCGCCGGGAGTCTGCCTAACATCTTTGATTGACACATTGCGGGGCTGACTTCCATTGTGAGATTCATACTTTCCATCACGAAGTTTTCCACCATCTTCAAAATAAAACCGGTTTGTAACTTCGGTTTTGTAACCCTCATAGTTCACATTCCGAACATTGAAAAAAACATATTGCCCGTTTGCAAACTCAGCTACTGCAAACATGGTATTTGGCGTTTCACCCTGATCTTTCCATACAAATCTCCCTCCTATTGCCATAACGCGAACAGGATGAGTGTTTTCAACTTCAGGATCAAGTGCCCAGTATGCCACGTCAAGCTGATGGGTTCCCTGGTTATTTAATTCGCCGTTTCCCACTGCCCAGTTCCAGTGCCAATTGTAATGCACCAGATTTTTATTGTAACTATCAATAATTGCAGGTCCTTTCCATAGATTCCAGTCCAGATAATCCGGCGGGTTTGAATTGGATTCAAAACCAATTCCTTCGCGTGGTTTACAGGCCAATCCATGCGAAACAAGCATTTTACCATACTTGCCTGAACGAATATCGGATACCTGTCGTGCCCATTCAGGTTCGCTGCGCCGCT